>Ga0181528_10000058_pt1 | contig 104878 bp, 123 predicted proteins | sample PEATcosm2014_Bin_47_FD_119742 | JGI IMG/M metagenome (GOLD analysis project Ga0181528, IMG submission 119742) | Peatland microbial communities from MTU Mesocosm Facility, Houghton, MI, USA - PEATcosm2014_Bin10_10_metaG | ecosystem: Environmental > Terrestrial > Soil > Wetlands > Peat | place... | reverse complement strand
GCCATTCGCGACGACGACAAAGCCATCGATCTGCTGCGCTGGAACAGTTCGCTGCTCGCCCTGCGCGATCGCATCGGCTCGCCCCGCACCAGCTTCTTCCCCGTCCAGTGGCAGCCCAAGTACAACGTTGCTCCCGCCGAAGATCCCACCCTGCTGCTGCGCGAATTGCAGTCGCTGCCCGCCAGTGCCTTGCTGGAATCCGCCGGCAAGATGCGCGTCTATGCCCTCAGTTCGCGGCAGGCCCCGCGCATCGTGCGCGAGATCGGTCGGCTGCGCGAGATCACCTTCCGCGCCACCGGCGAGGGCACCGGAAAACCCCGCGACCTCGACCGCTTTGACGCCTATTACACGCACCTCGTGCTGTGGAATGACGAGCGCCAGGAGATCGCCGGCGCCTACCGCATCTGCAACGTGCAGAGCGTGCTGCACCGCTATGGCATGCGCGGACTCTACACCGCCAGCCTCTTCCGCTTCCAGCCCAAGTTCTTCGCCAAGGTTGGTCCGGCGCTGGAGTTGGGACGCTCCTTCGTGCATCTCGATTATCAGCGCCAATACGCACCCCTGCTGGTCCTCTGGAAGGGCATTGGCAGTTACCTGGTCCGCCATCCGGAGACCCCGGTGCTCTTCGGTGCCGTCAGCATCAGCGCGGATTACTCCATGGCATCGCGCGAGGTGCTCACCAAATATCTGAGCGCCCATTCGGTGGATGCCGAACTGCTGAAACTCCTGCGCCCCAAGAATCCGCCGCGCGCTCCGGCCGAAAATGTGCAGCAGCCGGAAACCTTCGCCCGCGTCTTCTCCATGGACGACATCTCTGAGTGGATCAGCATGTTTGAGAGTGACGGCAAGGGTGTTCCCGTGCTGGTGCGCCACTACATGAAGCTCGGAGGCAAATTCCTCGGCTTCAACGTCGATGCCAAGTTCTCCAACGTGCTGGACGGCCTTCTGCTGGTGGATCTGCGGGAAGCCAAACCGGAGTTGCTGGCCCGCTATCTTGGCAAGGAAGGCAGCGTCGAATTCCTCCGCTTGCACGACCGCAAATCGGCCCGGCGGGTCGAAGACGAACAGCTCCGCTAGCCCCGTGCCATTTGCCCGGCCCCGGGCAAATGGCGTATCGTTTGCCGTGGTGACGGAACAAACTAAGACAAGGCAGACGAACGCCGCCGTGTTGACCAATAAATGGTGACCCTGGCCGCGGTCGATATCGGCGCCAACTCGGTGCGCTTAAAGATCGCACGGGTGGTGCGCAAGCGCCTCCAGGTGCTGCATGAGGATCGCGAGGTGGTGCGCCTCGGCGAGGCCGTGTTCCGCAGCGGTGCCCTCGATCCGGAGGCCATGGAACTCACGGTCCGCGTCCTGCGGCGCTTTCAGAAGGCAACTCAAACTTACACTGCCGCGAAAGTTCGCGTGGTCGCCACCAGTGCGCTGCGGGACGCCAACAATGCAACGGCCTTTATTCAGTGGGTTCATTCCGCCATCGGCTGGCACGTCGAAGTGGTCAGCGGCGTGGAGGAAGGCCGCCTGATTCACCTGGGTGTGATGGCCAACACCCGCATCGGCGCCGGACGCGTGCTGCTGATTGACCTCGGAGGCGGCAGTTGCGAACTCATCGTCTCCACCAGAGGCCAGATCGAACACATCTACAGCCTGCCGCTCGGAGCCGTGCGCCTCACCCGCGAGTTTCTCCAGCACGATCCGCCGACCGAAACCGAGCTCGATCAGATGCGCAGCTACATCGGAGAAGAGGTCGGGCGGCTGCGGCGCGAGCTGACTGAGCACAAGATCAATCTCACCGTCGCCACCTCCGGCACCCCTGCCGCCCTCAGTGAACTCTGGGCCGCGGGACAGCAGAGCACCACCGCAACCGTGCCGCGTGCCGGCCTGCTCCGGCTCACCAAGAAGCTCGCCACCCTGACCGTCGAACAGCGCCGCGCTCTCCAGGGCATCGGCCCCCGCCGGGCGGAGATCATCGTCGCCGGAGCCCATGTCTTTGCCGACCTGCTCACCGAATTCGATCTGACCAGCTTCCGCTACCTGCCCTACGGTTTACGCGACGGCATTCTGGCCCAGATGGCCGCCGATGATGAAGACATCGGACTCCGTAAGCAGCTCGAGAGCGAGCGCCACAACTCCATTCAGAATCTTGCCGAGCACTACCATGTCGATCAGCGCTTTGCCACTCGGGTCGCGGAGCACGCTCGCCGTCTCTTCAAGCTGCTGATGCCGGTACATCAACTGCCTCCGGAGTACGCCAACCTGCTGCACGCGGCGGCCATGCTCCATGAAGTCGGCTCCTACATCAGCCGCGCCGGACGCCGCCGCCACGCCGCTTACATCCTGGCGCACTCGGAGCTGCTCGGTTTCAATGTGCGGCAGCGGCGCTTCATTGCCGCGATTGCGCGCTATCTCGGCAAATCGAAAATCACTCCCACCAGTCCGTCCGTCCGCGTCCTGGCTCCAGTCGACCGCGTGCTCTTGCCGCGCGCCGTGGTGTTGCTGCGCTTGGCTCGGGCAGCGGAGCAGGGAAGGCGTGGCGCGGTGCTCAACCTTCGCGCCAAGCTCGAAGCCAGGAGTGTCCAGCTCACCATCATGAGCAAGCCCACCGGTGCCGAGCTGGAATTATGGGCGCTCGAAAAGGAGCGCAACTATTTCTTTGAGGTCTTTGGCTGCGAACTGACTTGCGCCGAAGTGTAAGCGCTCTTGACCAGCCGCGGGGTGATCAGCCAGTTGAGCACGCTGCGCTTGGCGCCAACTTCCACCCGGGCTACGCTGCCTTTTTTCATCTCGATCGCGCGCTCGCTCAGGCCGCCGGTCACCAGCAGTGAGAGAAACTGGCTCATATTCGGATTGTGCCCCACTACCATCACGGCTTCCAATTCCCCCAGGTGAAGCAAGAGCTGGCGGAAGCTGTCAAAAGCGGCGCTGGGGTGCAGCGCTGGAGTCGTCTCAATCCGCTGCTCGTAGGCGATTTCATTGCCCACCATCGATGCCGACTGGGTGGCACGCTTCAGCGGGCTGCTCAGGATCAGATCCACGTGCACGTCCAGCGTGTTCAGCAATCTGCCAACATACCGGCACTGCTCAATCCCTTCCTTGTCGAGCGGACGTTTGTCGTCCTGAACTGGGTTGAGCCGCTTCTGTCCGGCATTCGCGTGACGCAGAAAATAAACGTTCATGGTCTATGTTACCTTGGCGCGAGTTGCTTGGCGCGCGGTTTTGCCTTCCGCCGCGGTGGCCGGGGCGGTTCCACCGGAATCGCCGAAATGTCGCGTTTACCCTCGGCGACGTCGATCAGGAATTCCTGCGAACTGAACGGAACGGCCTTCCCCTTCGCGCTGGCGCGAATGTAGCTGCCTCCATGCTGCAGCAGCCGGGCCTTGACGTTATCGGCCAGGTACGCCGCCAGCAGTTCGTTCTTCACCCGATCCCGCAGCAGGGAATCGCGCAGCGGAAATACCACCTCCACCCGCTCATGCAGATTGCGTGGCATCCAGTCGGCGCTGCCCAGATAAATTTCTTCCGCCCCGCCGTTCTGGAAGTAATAGATGCGGCTGTGTTCGAGGAAGCGGCCTACGATGCTGCGCACCCGGATGTGGTCGCTGATGCCGCGAATTCCCGGGTTCAACGAGCAGATGCCGCGCACGATCAAGTCCACCTGTACCCCCGCCTGCGAGGCGCGATAGAGTTCCTGCACCACGTTTTTATCCAGCAGCGAATTTACCTTGGCGATGATGCGCGCCGGTTTGTCGGCGCGGGCGTGGTCGGCTTCCCGGGCAATCAGGTTGGCCACCCGTTCGGCAAGATCCACCGGGGCCACCAGCAGCGGATTGTAGTTCGGCTGCTCCGAGTAAGCGGTAAGAAAGTTGAAGACGTTGTGCACCGCGAAGGTCATCTCCGGGTTCGCCGTCAGCAGACTCAGATCCGTGTAGAACGCGGCAGTCGTCGGATTGTAGTTTCCGGTGCCCAGATGGGCGTAGCGGCGCATCACCCCATCGGCGTCCTTGCGCGCAATCAACGCCAGCTTGCAGTGCGTCTTCAGTCCCACCAGTCCATGGAAGACCTGCACCCCCGCATCTTCCAGTTCGCGAGCCCATTTAATATTGGAGGCTTCGTCGAAGCGCGCCTTCACCTCCACTACCACCGTGACTTCCTTGCTCGCCGCCGCCTGCACCAGGGCCTCCACAATCGGCGAATTATCGTTCGTCCGGTACAACGTCTGCTTGATCGAGAGCACCGCCGGGTCCTGCGCCGCCGCCTCGATGAACGAGACCACGCTGTTATAGCTGTCGAACGGATGGTGCAGCAGTACGTCGCGCTGCCGCAGCGCGGTCCACACATCCCGTGTCCCCTTAGGCAGCGACCACTCGCGCGGCTGAAATGGTTTGAACTTCAGGTCGGGACGATTCACCGCGCTATACAAGTGCATCAGTCGCGAAAGATTCACCGGCCCCTGCATGCGATACACCTGCCAATCGTCCAACTCGAAGACCGTCTGCAAGCGCGAGACGATATCGGCGCTGGCATCGGCGTCAATCTCCAGCCGCACCGCGTCGCCCTTGCGCCGGTTGTGCAACTCCGTGCGCACGGACTCCAGCACGCTGCGCGATTCTTCTTCTTGCAAATAGAGATTGCTGTTACGGGTGATGCGGAATGAGCCTCCGCTCAGAATTTCATAGCCGCGATACATGCGCCCGGCGTGCAACTCCACCAGGTCGGCCAGCGTAATGAAGGAGTCGCCCCGCGCATCGGGCAGTCTCACCAGCCGGGGCAGCGAGCGTGGCACGGTCACCACGCCCATGTAGTTGGTGGCGTTGGCCGCCGAGCGCCGCCGCCGCCGCAGCAGCAGGGCCTGGCACAGCGCCTTGTGAATCACCCGCGGAAACGGATGCGCCGGATCAACCGTCACCGGAGTCAGCAGCGCGTCCAGTTCGTTGCGGCAGTAGTCGTCCACCACCTCGCGTTGCGCGTCGTCCAGATCCGCCAGCGAGTGCACCCGGATGTCATGTTCAGCCAGGGCCGGCAGCAACTCTTCGTTCCAGCACTTGTACTGCGCACTGACAAATTTGTGCGTGGCCTCGGCCACCAGCTCTCTCTCGTCCAGTGGAGTCAGGCCATCGGGACCTGGTTCCACCGCACCTTCTTCCAGGTGTTGCAGCAAGCCCGCAATGCGAATTTCAAAAAACTCGTCCAGGTTGCTAGCCGTGATCGCCAGATACTTCACCCGCTCCAGCAGTGGGTTGCTCTCGTCCTCTGCCTCCTCCAGTACGCGGCGATTGAAAGCCAGCCACGATAGGCTGCGGTTGAGGTAATACTCGGGACTGAGCAGCGAGCGGGCTGGAGCCATAGCCATCCAGTGTACTGCCATACCGCAAATAACTCATGTTACAGATTGGTTACAGGACTGTGAACCCAGATCCACGTGCCCCAAATCTGCCCTCTTTTGGCAAATGTGGGAGGACGTACAGATGGCGTTCGCGTGTACCGGACTTTTTTGGAACTCAGAACTCCACCAGCACTTCCGCTCCCCGCCCGGCCTTCGCCAACTGCGCTGCCGCCCCGCGATTCGACGCAATCTCCACGAACCCCATGCTGTTCAGCAAGCCGAAGAGTTCTCCCGACTGTCCCTCCGCATAGGCATTGCGAAGCCCCGAAACTGTCGCCTGTCCCACCGTCATCCTGATCTTCGCATCGGCCGCAAATAGCGCGGGCGCATTCACCGGCGTCAAATTCGTGATCAGGTTGCCGAACTTATCCACCTTCAGCACCGCGCCCTTCAGTGTATGCTCGGCCACCAGCTTCGGCTTCGGCAGCGTGAAGCGCACAAAGTCCGTGATCTCGTCGCCAAATTTCTCCGCCTCCACTCCCTTGCTCAGCCATCCCGCGCAGGGAGCGAAGATATCGCGTCCGTGGAAGGTGTTGCTCAGCGGTTGCAAAAAGTAGTGTTCGGCGGTGATGTGCCGCACCGAAACCCGCTCTTCCTGCTCCATCATCAGCGAGAGCACGCCGTTGTCCGGCGCGATAAAGTAATGCTTAGAAGTCGCCACCAGCAGCGGCCTCCGTGCCGACCCCACGCCCGGATCGACCACCACCATATGAATCGTGTCGGTGGGAAAATAGCGGTATGCCTGCGCAATCGTCAATGCCCCGTCCAGCACATCGAACGAGTTCACCGCATTGCACAGATCCACCACCTGGGCCGCCGGGTTCACGCCCAGAATCACTCCCCGCATCGTCCCCGCAAAGTGATCCGTGCTGCCGAAGTCCGTCGTAAGTGTGATAATGCGTGTCGCCGCCAACTCTTCCTCCTCGCGGCACATCACCTTTCGCCGCGTTCTTTTCCGCTCGCATGATTCTGTCACGAAATTGTTACGCCCGCCCCATATTTGCCGGAGTTAGCAAATTGGCAGAGAGGTTGGTGCCCCATCTTTGCCGTAGTTGGCAAATGTGGGTCAGTTGACTTGCCCCACAGCCTCCTCCCGCTCGCGATGCTAAAATCCATTACCACGGTCCCTGCCGTCCCCGCGAGCCTTTGCCCAGGAGCGAGAGAGTTTTGTTCACCTTCGTGCTGATGCGGATCATCGCCGTGATCCTGCTAGTTGCGGCCAATGCCTTCTTCGCCGCCGGCGAGTACGCCCTGGTCAGCATTCGTGACACCCGGCTCCAGCAACTTATCGACGAAGGCCGCATCGGCGCGCGCACCATCCGCAAACTCCACAATAAGCTGGATGAAGTTCTCAACGGTATTCAGATCGGCGTTACCATGGCCAGCCTCGCGCTCGGCTGGATCGGCGAAGAGTCCCTGGCCCGCGTTCTCGAAGTCCCCTTCGCGCGTCTGCCCCACGCCGTCTTCTACGCCCATGCGCTGGCCACCATCGTCGCCTTTGCCACCATCACCTACCTCCACGTCATCCTCGGTGAGGTCGTTCCCAAATCCATCGCCCTCCAGAATACCGAGCAGGTTGCGTTGGCCGTCGCCGCCCCGCTTGATTTCTTTGTTACCGTCTTCAGTCCAGTCACCCGCGCCATGGCCGCGTCTTCGCGCTGGGTCCTGCACGCCTTCGGATGGAGCCACATTCGCGAAGGCGGCGTGCACACTCCCGAAGAGCTCAAACTCAGTGTCACAGCCTCGCATCGCTACGGCCTCATCAGTGCCTTGCAGCAGGAGTTGTTGCACCGCGCGCTCGATCTGGAGACCATCACCGCTCGCGAGATCATGGTTCCGCGTCCTGATATTTTTTCTCTTCCCAGCGACATGCCGCTCGAGGAAGCCGTCGCCAAAGTCATCGAGGAGCAGCACTCCCGTGTCCCCGTCTACGATGTCGCCCGCGGCCCGGAAGCCATCATCGGCGTCCTCTACTCCAAGGACCTGATGCGCTGGATGCAATTTCGCATCAAGCGTTCGCAGTCCTCGTCCGAGCCCCTGCCGGCGCTGCCCACCCTAGCCGTCCGCCACATCATGCGCGATGTCCTGGTCGTCCCCGAAACCAAGCCGCTCCCCGATCTCCTCGACGAATTCAAAACCCGCCGCCGTCATCTCGCCGTGGTTGTCGATGAGTTCGGCTCCACCGTCGGCGTCGTCACCGTCGAGGATGTCCTTGAGCAACTCGTCGGTGAGATTGAAGATGAGTTCGATGTCGTTACCCACGCCGGTCACCGCGATCCCGCTTCGCTGGTGCTCGACGCAGGCCTCAACATCCGCGATCTCGAATCCCAGTACCATCTCCATCTGCCCCGCGACCATGGCTTTGAAACCCTCGCCGGATTCGTCGTCGAAAAATTGCAGCGCATCCCCAAGCCCGGCGACTCGTTCCTCTACCAGAAGCGCCGCTACACCGTGTTGGAGATGGAAGGCCGCCGGGTCGGAGCCGTCAAAGTCGATCTCATTCCCGATTCTTCCGCCGCTGATTCCGACGCCTCTGGTCCCAACGCCTCCAGCCCAAGCGGAAAGTCCGAAGCATGATCCGCTACCTCTTTACCCGCCTCGCCTACATGTTGCCGGTCATCTGGCTCGTCGTCAGCGTGGTCTTTCTGCTCATCCACCTCGTCCCCGGGGACCCCATCCAGGCCATGCTCGGCGAAGGCGCCGCCGGTGCCGATATCCAGGCGGCGCGCCATGCCTACGGCCTCGACGTTCCTCTCGGCACCCAGTACGTCCACTATTGGGACGGCGTTCTCCATGGCGACCTCGGCCGCTCCCTGCGCCTCGACAAACCGGTCCGCGATCTGGTCGCCCAGGCCTATCCCGCCACCCTTGCGCTGACCCTCGCCGCGCTCGCGTTCGCCATCCTGCTCTCCATTCCCGCCGGCGTGCGCTCGGCCACCCGCCGCAACCACTGGGACGACCGCGCCCTCAGCTTTGTCAGTCTGCTCGGCCTGTCGTTCCCCAACTTCGCCCTCGGACCCATCCTCGTTCTGATCTTTGCCATTCGCTTCGATTGGCTCCCGGTCTCCGGCGCCGGAAGCTGGCGCAGCCTCGTCCTTCCCGCCGTCACCATGGGAGGCTCGCTCGCTGCTATCCTCACCCGCATGGTGCGCACCAGCATGTTGGAGGAGTTAGGCCAGGACTACATCCGTACCGCCCGCGCCAAGGGTCTCAGCGAGCGTGCCGTCGTCTATCGTCATGCGCTGCGCAACGCTCTCATCCCGGTCGTCACCGTCATCGGACTGCAATTCGGCGCGCTCCTCGCCGGGACCATCGTCACCGAAACCATCTTCGCCTGGCCCGGCATCGGACGCCTCACCATCAGCGCCATCAGCAATCGCGATTACGCCCTTGTCCAGGGATGCCTGCTCTGCATCGGCCTCACCTACGTCGCCGTCAACTTCCTCACCGATCTCGTCTACTCCGCCCTCAATCCCCGGATCAGACAATGACGATCCGCCAATGATCTAGTTTGAGATCCGTGTATTCTTGAGAGGTTCGCGCCGAGCGCAGCGAAGTTCGAGAGGCGTGCGAGGTGTCATCCTGCGCTAAAGTTTGAGAGGTGTCATTCTGGGTTCTTAAGGTGTCATCCTGAGCAAAGCGAAGGACCCCTACCCCGCCCAAGCTAGCCACGCAGCATCAAGCTTTTCAACCTGCGAAGGATTTCCCTGGCTTTCGCTCGTCTTTCATGAAGGGACAGACAGGTGGCCCATATTTGCCCGCTGATGGCAAATGTGGGAACAATGCCAACATTGAGCCCAGGAGATCCTCCCTTGTCTAGCGCTGCCAAACTCGCGCGCGTTCTCTCCCGCAACCCGCTGGCGCTCTTCGGAGTATTCCTCATCTTCCTGTTTATCTTCTGCGCCTTCTTCGGCCCCGCCGTCGCCCCGCGCGATCCCGCCTTCATCGATCTCGCCGTCCGTCTCCAGCCGCCGTCGTGGCAGCACCTGTTCGGTACGGACGAGCTGGGCCGCGACATTCTCTCCCGCATCCTCTACGGCGCCCGCATCTCGATGATCGTCGGCACCTCGGTCGTCGCCGGATCGCTACTGCTCGGCACCCTGTTCGGCTCGCTCGCCGGATACTACGGTGGCCGCCTCGACCGCTTCATCAACGTCATCGTGATGAACGCTTTTCTTTCCTTCCCCGGAATCCTGCTGGCAATCGCCTTCGTCGCCTTCCTCGGCCCCGGTCTCTGGAACCTGATCCTCGCCCTGGTCATCGGCGGATGGGTCGGCTATGCCCGCCTCGTCCGTGCCCAGGTGCTCGCCGCCCGCGAGCGTGAGTATGTCGAAGCCGCCCGTGCCCTCGGGGCCGGAGATTGGCGCATCCTCACCCGCCACATTCTTCCCAACATCATGCAGCCGGTCATCGTGCAGGCCGCCATCGGAATGGCCGGAGCCATTCTCGCCGAAGGCACCATGAGCTTCCTCGGCCTCGGTGTTCCGCCGCCGGTGCCAAGCTGGGGAGCCATGTTGAACGATGGTCGCTCCCACCTTTTCGATTCCCCCCACGTCATCCTCTTTCCTGCCGCCGCCGTCATGCTCGCTGTCCTCGCCTTCAACTTCGTCGGCGACGCCATGCGCGACTACCTCGATCCCCGCTCCCGCATCGAAGCCGGCCTTTGATTCTGGTCAGCACGTAATCCCTCGGTTATAATTTGCATTTTTGTGAGGTCATCAATGAGATTCCAGACGAAGATCGTTCAAGTCGCAGTGTTCATGTGTCTTAGTCTGTGTGTCATTCTCGCGGAGGACATCAAGCGCGAAGAAGCGGACAACCTCCTCCGGCGAGCGCAGGAGGCGTCGTGTACTATGGGCGCGTCTCATCCCCCATATGAAGAGTCGGGAACTCTAACATTTCTTGGGCTCGTCAAAGGCGACCCGAAAGGGACACTCCGCAAGCAATGGGCGGATCAGGACAATTTCATTGAGGAAATCCGCGAAGGGGACTATCAGCAGCTTGTAATCAGGAAGGACGGAAAGCGGTACCGCCACCAGAATGCAACGTTTACGCCGCTGAGGATAACGCAGTTGTGGCACCTAATGCCCCCATGCTGCGTTCGGTTAACTAGTGACGATATCGTTCGAAAACTCAAGAATCGGAGGGTCGGAGACCGCGACGCCCGCTGCATTGAGTATGACACGATTCAGGGCCATGGCAAGGCTTCACACGAGGTGTGCATCGACAAGGCCACCGCGACGACGCTGTCCTACGGCATCACTTATGGCAACGGAGACGAGTACGAGTATCTCTGGAATAATTACGGTTTGTTCGACGGCAAATTGCTTCCGCATCACGCCGAGTTGAATTTGAGAGAGCTGGGAGTCGATTTTAGCCACAAGATAATCGACGCCAATTTTGATTACATCAGCGCAAGTCTAACTCCAGCCTCAATCGTTGTGCCCGACGGAATGCAGCAAGAACCTGTGTGCCGGACAAAAGTTCCGCCTTCGCTAAAGAGCGCGCCTGACCCTAGCTTTCCAGTAGACGTACCCCGGCACAATACTAAAGTGGTGCTGAGGGTCATTTTGGGACCCGACGGGATGACTCACGACTCTCAAATCCTCCAGACAGGAGGACGCGGCTACGACGAAGCGGCACAAGAAGCCGTGAGGCGATGGATGTATATGCCTGAGTTATGCGACGGACAGCCGCAAGAGACTCAGCTAAATGTCGAAGTCGATTTTCGTCTGAGATAGAGCTAGAACTCCCTTCGGCGGAACCGCGAACCTTCCCTCTTACTGATCGTCTCTCCGCTTCAGGGTCGGCCGGTCGTCGGCGCTCTTCGTCGTGCCGTCATCTGAACTGCTCGTACTATCGCCCTGGCTGGTCGAAGCCCGGCGCAGGCTCGGTCCCTTGTCTTTCCCCTGATCCACCTTGCGGCGATTTTCCAGTGCCGCCAGCCGCGCCTTCACGTCCTGGAACTCCGAGGTATCCACTACGTACTGCGGTTTGGACGGCAGAATCGTGGCAATCTCATGTTGCGTATGCTCCATGCGCTCCGGAGTCGGCGGATGCGTCTCAAACGCCTTGGCTACGAATCCCGGCTTCTTCTTCTCCAGTGCCTGAATCTTCTCGAAGAACTGCGGAAACGCCTGCGGGTCGTATCCGCTGGCATACAGATACTGCACCCCAAGATAATCCGCCTGAGCCTCAAAATTGCGCTGGAACTTCATGAACGTCAGCGGCACGCCGATCCCGGCTGCCTCATAAATCCCATAGCCAATGCCGCCGCCCACAAAGATCAGCGGGATCGTTGCCAGATTCGCCAGGTTGCCCCGGGTCTGTTGCCGTGCCGCGTGGCAGGCCGCCACGTGGCCAATCTCGTGAGCCATCACTCCTGCCAGCTCCGCTTCGTTGTCCGCCGCCAGAATCAGCCCGGTCTGCACGTAGAAGTAGCCTCCCGGCAGCGCGAACGCGTTCACCGTATCGTCGTCCAGCACCTTCACCGTAAACGGAACCTTTGCATCTGAGTTGCGCACAATGTTCTGCGCCAGCCGGTTGATGTACTCGTTCACCACCGGATCGTTGACCACCTTCGCGCTCTGCTCCACCTGCATCGCAAAGCCCTTCCCCATGGCCACTTGTTTTTCCAGCGAATACCAGTTCCCCAGCCCCTTGTTGCATCCCACGTTGCGATTCCCAATCGCGTTCACGTCGTCGGTCTTGCCGTCGTGCGGAAAGTCCAACTCGTTCTTCTCCGGCTTGGCGGCGGTGTCGGTTTTGTTCTGTGAGTCCTGCGCCAGTCCGTAAGAGGCTAGCGTAAGAGCCATCGTGAGCAGCAGTGCGAATCTGGTTTTCATCATCGGGGCCTTCAAGGCGGTACTAGCCGTACCCATATTAGAACTTCCCTGGCCTCAGGGGTTGCACAAAACTTCTTGCGCAATCTTCCGTCTTTGCTGAATTTGCCACCAGCCCAACTAAGTAGAACCCAGTATGCCGCTCCGGCCAATCCCGCCCTTCCCGTACCGCCTTTGCAACTTCTCCACATTTGTCCCTGATTTCTCTCCGCTTTTCTGCGTTATACTGCCGAAAGTTCGAGCTTTCCAGGTTCGAGACGTTTTCGAGGAATTATTCATGGCTTCCATGGCTGAGGGCCAGCTCGCTTTTGAAGGTACCGCCGGCGATTTTCATCTGCTGGAGGAAAAGATTTATCGCACCATCGAACTGCTCAAAACCGCGCGCACTCAAAAAGCCGCCGCCGAGCAGGAAATCGTAACCATGCGCGAAATGCTCGACGCTCAGGCGGCCGAGACCGAGGCGGTCCGTAAGGAACTTCACGCCCTGCAGCAGGAGCGCGCCGCGGTGCGCTCCCGTGTTGAAAAACTGCTCGGCGACGTGGACGCAATCCTCGAACAGTAGTCATCGAATGCGAGTCGAGCGCAGTAATGCTCGAAGTTTCGACGAGGGTCAGCGTAGTAGGGATGAATTAAAAGCATTACCAGCTACTATCGGGTACTAGCGGGTGCCCCATATTTGCCGTAGTTGGCAAATGTGGGGTAGTTGAATTTACTGTTGCATTCCTATGCCGGTAGCACTGCGAGATTTCAACCAGCAATCGATTGCGATTGCAAGCCAAGTGAGGCAGCCAGATGGCCGAAGAGAACGACAGCATTCGCGTGGAGATCTACGACGAAACGTACAATCTGCGCGGTTCTGACCCGGCTTACATCCAGCGCCTCGCCGACGTTGTCGATGCCAAGATGCGCGCCGTCGCCCAGCACACCAGCACCGTGGACTCGCTGCGCGTCGCCGTTCTCGCCGCCCTCAATCTCGCCGACGACTACTATCAACTCAAGCGTAAGTATGAGGGCATTGAAAGCCACCTCGGCCGCGCCCTCGACTCCGCTCTCAACGAAGCCCTCGCCGAGACCCGCCGCGCCGGCTGAGTCTGATTTAGCTCCGCTGTCACTCGATTCCTCGTCTTTCACGCACCTGCGACACCGGACGATATCACACCGGTGCAGTTCACTAGTCACAGACTCATCACTTCAATTCATATTCAAATGAATCACAATTCATGTAAGGAGGCCTCATGCCCCCCAAGGCCCGGTTCTCAAACGAGTTCTGTTCGCGGCGGCTCAAAGCCATTGCCGACACCACCCGCTGGTCGGTTCTGATCCAGCTTATGGATGCGCCCAAGACCGTGGCCGAGCTGAATGTCGAACTCAGCCTGGATCTGACCTTGCTTTCTCATCATTTGAAGACCCTGCGTGACGAGGGCTTTGTGGAAAGCACTCCCGAGGGAAAGAATCGTCGTTACCGCCTCTCCCGCAACGTGCAGCCGGATTCCTCCGGTCGCGTCCTCGATCTTGGCTGCTGCAAGCTGGAATTGCGGGCCCAATGAGTGAATATTCACTTTCCCGGCGTGCCGCCGCCGAGGCGGTAGGAACCGCATTACTCGTGGCCACCGTGGTTGGCTCCGGCATCATGGGCGAGCGGCTGGCCAACGGAAACGTCGCGATTGCATTGTTGGCGAACACGGTTGCGACCGGCGCTGCACTCCTCACCTTGATCCTCACCTTCGGCCCCATCTCCGGAGCCCATTTCAATCCGGCGGTAACCCTGGCCGATGCCGTGGAGAACGGAACCGCATGGCCGGATGTACCTGCGTACCTCGGCGCTCAGTTTGCCGGCGGGATTGCCGGTACCATCGTTGCCCACTTGATGTTCGGCCTGCCCTGGTACTCGTTGTCGACCCATGTCCGCCACGGACGAGCCCAGGTATTCAGCGAATTCGTGGCCACCTTCGGCCTGCTGTCCGTCATCTGGGGCTGCTCACGCCTGCGCTCGGCGGCGACCCCCTATGCCGTGGCCAGCTACATTGTGGCGGCGTACTGGTTTACCGCTTCCACTTCATTTGCCAATCCGGCCGTGGCCTTGGCCCGGTCGATCTCCAATACCTTTGCCGGAATCCGCCCCATCGATGTTCCGCCCTTCATCCTCGCGCAGCTCGCTGGCGCCTTGTGCGCCACCGTCCTCTTCCGTTGGCTGGCTCCCGAGCCGCTAAACTCCTGATTCCTGTCCTTTTGTTTTCGCTGCTCATTATCAAATCTTTACAGTTCCCCTGCGCAACTATGGGTCTAGTATCGGGTTCAACGGAACGGTGCCCCGAATATCGGACACCTCTTACGCCGCACCGTCGAGACTCTCTGCTCGCGGCAGTGCAACGTAAGGGTTCCAGAGGAGGTCTGTGTATGTCACGCATTCGAATTTTCCGGACGATCGCCTTCCTGGCGCTCGCCGCTTGCCTGATGCTGATTGTTCCCACCCCGGCTTCCGCGCGCGTCGGCATCGGTATCGGCTTTTATGGCGGTTATTACGGACCTTTCTATCCCTACGGACCATGGGGATATCCCTACGGACCCTACGCCGATGGACCTTACGGTTACGGTCCTGATGGTTACGGTTACGGCCCCTATGGGCGTCCATCCGGGGAAGTGCACATCAAGAGTCCTAACGGCGACGCGCAGATCTTCATCAACGGCTCATTCGCCGGGCGCGCCCGTGACGTGAAGCACATTTACTTGGCTCCCGGTACCTACACCGTCGAGCAACGCATCGGGAGTGACGTCCAGAGGGAACGCATCTACGTCCTAGCCAATCGCAACGTGACCGTGGAATTCGCCAAGCCCGGAACTGCCAAGGCTGTTCCTGGGGTTGCGCCTAACGCCCTGCCGAATCCTAGCGCTCCGCCGTACTCATCGCCGAACCCCCGTCCACCTATGCCGGAAGCCCAACCGCGAGCCAATCCGCAGGCCATGCCTCCGCCTCCACCGCCGCCGCCTGACGCGGACACGACTCAGCAGCCTGCTCCGCCGCCGGAGGCCAGACAGTAATGAAACCACTCTTCGCCATCGCCTTGTCCCTCTGTTTGACCCCGGCTTTTGCGCAGTACGCGCCGCCGCCACCTCCGGACCCGCAACAAAGTCCGGACGCGCAACAAAGTCCGGAAGCACAGCCCGCGCCTGCTCCGCCATCGGCTACCGCGCCGAACTCCGCCCCGCGTCCCGAACGGCGGCGGCTTGAGCGGCCGTCCGGAATCACTCCCCGCGTCGATGCAGCGGCCTATCCGGTCTCTCGTCGGCTGTCACAGTTTTCGCTCGGGGCTCAACTGCTCTCCACCAAAGAGCTCGAGCGCAGATTAAGCACGCCTCTCGGCAAGCGTTATGTGGTCGTTGAGGTGGGTGTCTTTCCTGCCGGCTCACAACACGTCAATTTCCGCCCCGTAGACTTCACCCTGCGGGTGGGTTCGGAAAACCAGGGGTTCTTCGCCTCCACACCCGAGGACATCGCCGCCGACCTCACCGGCGAAGCACCGAGGACTGCGGTCCGTCCCGCCATGGGCGTCGGAGTTGGCCCCTGGGGTCCCACCGTCGGCGTCGGCGTAGGAGCCTATCCGTATCCTCCACGGACAGGTGTGCGTAGAGACAGTCGCGTCATCGAAGAAGAACTCCGTGACAAATCGCTTCCCGAATGGAATCTGACTCAGCCCGTTGCCGGATACCTCTACTTCCCCGTTACTCCGAAGCGTGGCGCGCACTACACACTCGATCTCACTTGGAACGGCGAGACCGTCTCCCTCGCACTCCCTGATCCGAAAAAATGATCGGGGCGAATGCTGTGCTTCTAAATCGGGCGGGCCACCATGGCCCGCTTTTACTTACCTGTAACCGGTTGGCACAACGCTAATCCCCAACCAGTCAATCGTTCCATTGCCCGCGTAACCATTATCCAATCAGTAATTTTGCCTCCGGCAACATTCACTCTCGGGTTAATCGTTGTCTTCGCTACGGCTATTCCTCCTCCGACCCCGGTGCTGCGTCCCAGGCGTGACCAAAGATCGAAAAAGCCTGTTTCTCCGCGTGCTTCGGCAGAAAAGTGACTCGCGTCGGCTTCTTCTCCCAAGTTGGCGCATCGCACTCGGAATCCGGCATCTCACCCTGTCCCGCCGTTCCCATCTCTTTTTTGAGTACCGGTTTTTTGCGTCCCAGTTGCATCACCACGGCGCTCAACTGTTCGCCGTTGTCGCTCACTCCGCAGTACGCAACATAGTCGCGGAACCAGCTTGCGACCGAATAGAACGGATCGAACTCATACAAGGAAAGCTGCGAAACCCGCGCCGTAAGCCGGTCCACCATGAGCCATCCGCCGCGCTCCCAAACCCAGCTCGGACCTTTGTTTTCATCGGTAGGAAGATTGTTGTTCAACCGGTAGGCGCGCCGCACCACGAAGAGCCGGTCGGTCACCTCATGCATTTCTCCGGTTACAAACTCCTTCAACTTCGTATCTGCATACAGTGCCCGCACCTTCATTGGCGCGGCGTGATCTTCGTCTGGGCCCAGGTAGAGTCTCACCACCATGGTCTTTCCGAAGCTGATAACATGCACCTTCGGCTTACTGGCGGCCATCGCCGCCAGCGGCGAAAGTACGAGCAGGACGAGCAGAGTAGAGCGGAGTTGTCGAAACATAGCAACCAACCTAGCGCTGCTTTGCTTTTTTCGCAATTGTCTTTCGTCTCCGTACAACCATATGCAGCAATTCAGTGCTCATATGCTTAAATGGCAGAGTCGGCCCGGCCCCGTTCCCAGCATATCCTCGTGGTGGACGATCATCTTGATAACACTCTGCTCATGCGCGAACTCCTCACTCGCCAGGGCTACAAGGTTTCCATCGCTGAAAGCGCCATCGACGCCGAAGAAATTATGCGTCAGACTCCGCCCGATCTGGTGCTGCTTGACGTCATCATGCCCGGAAAGAGCGGATACGAGATCTGTCGTGAGTGGAAGGACTCGCCCGAAACTCGGCTGATTCCGGTCGTCATGATTACCGGGCTCAGCGACCTCGAGGATAAGATTCGCGGCATTGAAGCTGGGGCCGACGACTTCCTGAATAAGCCAATCTTTCCCGTTGAGTTGTTTGCCCGGGTCGCCTCGCTGCTGCGGGTCAAGGAATACACCGACGAGTTGGAAAATGCCGACACGGTGCTGTGCACCCTCGGCCGAAGCGTAGAGTCGCGAGATCCCTATACCGAAGGCCATTGCGAGCGCCTTGCCGAATATGCCAGCGCCCTCGGACGCTTCATGGGCTTGGGCGAAGAGGAGCAACTCGCCCTCCGTCGCGGTGGCTATCTGCATGACCTGGGAAAGATTGCCATCTCTGATGAGATTCTGAAGAAACACGGCCTGCTGTCGCCCGATGAATGGCGCCTGATGCAACAACATCCGTTGATCGGGGAAAATATCTGCAAGCCCTTGCGATCGTTGCGCATGGTGCTGCCCATTATTCGCCACCATCACGAGCACTGGAACGGTACCGGTTATCCGGATGCTCTGGTGGGCGAGGCGATCCCTTTACTCGCGCGCGTATTACAGGTTGTGGACGTGTACGATGCCTTACGTACCGAACGCCCGTACAAGTCCGCGCACTCGCATCAGCAGGCGCAGGAAACGATGCGCGCCGAAGCCGACAGCGGCCTCTGGGATGCGGTGATTGTGGACGAGTTTTTCTCCATGCTGGCGTTGCGCAAGGACGCAGCTTAGACAGAGCTGTTTTCGCTAGTCCGGCGCTGACATCTCTATTACAATCAAGATGCGTCCAACGGTCATGTCATTGCTTTATTCCATCATCCTGCCTGCCTTTAACGAGAGCTCGCGCATCGGTCCGAGCCTGGAAAAAGCGCTGGCCTTTGTTCGCGAACAGCACTGGAACGTCGAGATCATCGTCGTCAACGATGGCTCTCGTGACGATACTGCCGACATCGTCAGACAGATGATGCTGCATGCGCCGGAAATCCGGTTGCTGGAGAATCCAGGAAATCGCGGCAAGGGTTACAGCGTGCGCAATGGAATGCTGAATGCGCGCGGCGATATCCTCCTGTTCAGCGATGCCGATTTTTCCTCGCCAATCTATGAATCCATCAAACTGATCGCCGCCATCGAGCAGGGCGCAGATCTCGCTTTTGGTTCACGCTGGCTGCTTGCGGAATCGCAAACCAAGCGTCAGTCGCGGCTGCGTCAGTTCGTGGGACGCGCCTACAATCTGCTGCTGCGTCTGCTGCTCGGATTGCCTTATAAAGATACCCAGTGCGGATTTAAGGCCTGCACCCGCCGGGCGGCCGAAGTCATCTTCACCCGTCAGCAGATCGAAGGTTGGGGCTTCGATCCCGAACTGCTATTCATCGCCCGCAAGTTCGGCCTGAAAATGACTGAGGTTTCAGTCGAGTGGGCCAACGATGACCGTTCCAAGATCAATCCCATCGTCGACGGCGTCAAGATGTTTTATGAGCTGCTGACGATTCGCTTTTCCAGCCTGTCGGGCAGATATGAGCGCCCCAGGTTTCAATTCCTCGCATCGACTCCGGGAACCGTTTTGGTGGACGGCAATCGTCCGGCTTAACGAGCTGCCATGAGAGCTCACGTCTCGTGAACCTGATCATTTCATCATTCAATGCAAGAATAATTGAGAGGGAATTGTGAAGCCAATCAGGAGGCTACCGCCTCCCGGGTTATTCGTTCCTGTGGCGCAGCCGCAGCAGCGCGTTTCGGTACCGATGCCTCAATCCTAACCAGGTGAACCTCACCGGAGTTGCTGAGCTCGATGGTCATGGTTGCCGCACACCGCTCACAGAGCCAGAAGTGTTCCATGGGGTGCACCTTGCAACCCACCGAGGCAATGATTTCTTTGCTCGCCAACGCCCGCTTTCGGCATGCTTCACCGAAGTCGATGCGGAACAAACGACCCTGCCCAAAGTATTGAAAGATTGCGGAACAGCCTGGGTTGAGACACTTCGACAACATCGTGAACCTCGCTCACGCACACATGTGCGGCACAACGCTGGAAAGGTAGTGGTTTAAGGAGTGCGCTCGCATTTGTTGAGATGCGACGCAATACAATCCTGGTTGCAGTAGTAACCTACAATTAATTTCGAACGGATGTTCCATCCTGCCCATCATTTAGCAATTATTCAAACCCACAAAAGGAACGGAATAGGAGCAGGTTCATTCCGGAGATTCAGGAGAATATTGAATCTCTTCGTGGCTTATCGTCAGACCAACGTGCTGGGACTTCTTTCTGGCTTAACTCCCCGGCATGCATGCTGTTGCTCCCTTTGAACTGGACAGCGCGTCAGCGTGCATCGTTGCGATCACAGGCGCGAGAGGACCTCACGCTGGACTCATCCGGCGAGCCTCCAGTATCAGAGCTTCCGCTCCCCCCACTCAAAACAAACTCACCGAGGCTCGGCCCCTGAGGATGGAGAAACTGATTCCTTAAAGATATGGCCTGGTTTCATGATGGCATTTCTTTGGAGCGAAGTGCGGCTCGGTGACCTTTTGTCTGCCCGTGACCTCGGCATCTGGGGGTACGTTTCAATGGCGTTAATAATGTCCGAACGTGAGTTTCTGATTGACTTGAGAGCTGAAATCAGACTACGATTGCGCCTAAGTTACCCTATCGAAAAACATCCCCCGCGGTATTGCATAATCAGGGCTCCTGTAACCAACAGTAGAAGCCGCCTGAGCGGCTGGGCAGTTCTCCAGTTTTAGCTTGCGTTTCCAACGCAACTAAGCTGATGCAACAACAAAATCGCGCAGTACTGGAGTACGGCGCCGCATTGCAACCGATGCGACCAGACTTGAGTTCCACAGGGAAACTTACCTGAGCCGACGTTGCAAACCGGGCTTTGCCGAAACGAGCAGGTTGGATGAGCGATTCACATCATAAGGGATGAAACGGCCCCGCGGTAGCCATCGATGCGACCGTACGTGGGCCCAATGCTATACGGGAGAGTTCAAGCTATGAAGACTGCTGATGGTTCATTCTCCAAGCTGTCAATCACCACTTTCATTTTAGTGGGTCTTGTGGCGTTCGGCATTCCGATGTGGGGACAGGAAGCGCCGCCTCCGACCGCGGTTGGCAATGTGCAGGTCCATGGCCTGCCGGAGGATTGGACGCATCATCACGTTGTCTTCTCCAATCCGGGTACCGAGCAAGAGGCAATCGAGGCTGGTGCGCACGAAAAGTGGCTGACCATCGTCAATGACCGGCGCTATGTCCTTCAACAGTTGAAGCGGAACCTTCCGGCGCAAGGTCCGGCAGCCGACGATATCGCCCGGATCGGCCGAACCAGCGAGGCGCTCCGGTCCAACGAGATCCAGCAGATTGCCCCAGCTCTGGCAGCCAAGGGCACGATGGTACCGTCTAAGAATCCGGCTCCAAAGCCGACGACCAAGCCCCAGGGCGACTGGAATACCTATCTTGGCGGCACCACCGGCGCAGGGATCAATCCGACCATGTACCCGGCCAAGTACACCTGGAATATCAATGCCACTCCGAACTGTGCCAATGACTTCTTGGTGGTACCGGTAAATCAGCCGGCCGTTTCTGGGGCGAATGCCACCGGTTCAATAACGCTCTCCAACAGTTGCGCCACTGCAACGAGCCAGGGCGTCACCATCAATGGGATAGCTCTGAATGTGGCATCGGGCGCGTCAGGCTCCTCTGCCACGTTCACGTTTACTGGCGAACCCAGCGGTGGTGACACGGTAACGATCGGTAGTGTCACCTATACTTGGGAAACGACCTGCGGCTCCACATCCAACTGCATATCGAGGTCCAGCTACACAGGCACAGACGCGAGCAACCTAGTCAACGCGATCGGCGGCACCTGTGGGGGGACCGGAACATGTACGGCGGACACAAACTTCACCGCAGTCCGATCCCAAAACGGCACTTATCCTTTTGACTACGTCGTTACCGTTACAGCCAAGTGCCTCGGCCCCAGCAGCTTTTCTGCCTCCTACACTCCCACTGGCAACAGCCGCATAACTGTATCGACCGTCGCTGTGGGCAGCGGAGGCACTGCCTCCGGAACGACCTTTGCCTTGGGGAGCACGGATATCGCTACCGCCAGCAACTTGGCTACAGTAATCACCAACCAGACATCCAGCACCCTGGTAACCGCGGCAACTGGTGGCACAAATGTCATCACCCTCACCCCCAACTCTGGCGGGGCGGCAGGGGACGGAACCCTATCCTCAAGCTTCAACAGCGGCGTTACGGTGTCTGGTATCACCGGTGGTGTCGACGGCCAGGCTACGCTCCTCGCCTTCAATAATCTTTACGCAGGCGCGGCCGTTGCGGCCACCCAGGTTGGCACCGTCTCCAGCAATGGAGCCACCGGCGGCTCCATTACGATCGGTTCTACAACTTTGACGGCCAGCGCGCCCACACAGGCCACGGGGCTCGTAACGATCTCAATTAATCCAACAAACACTCAAGACGTATATATCCAGATTGACGGCAAGACGGCCGATGAGTATGCGTTCCACGACAGTCTCGCCGACTGTGGAAGTGCAAAATGCGTGCTAATCGGGGCCACCGCTACTGCTTCTGCGACTAACTTGGCGAACGCCATTATGGGTAGCTGTTTGAATCTGTGCACTGCTGCCGACCCCTACGTCACTGCGACCAGCAATGGTGCTGTCGTCACTCTCAAGGCAATTACTGCGGGTACTAGCGGCAATAGCATAGGGCTTGCGGCCCTCAATAATACTCGCGGGGACCTCACAGTCAGCGGCGCGGATCTCGGCACTGGTACGGGAACTGTAGCGGGTTCGTGGGGCACCACCGCGGGCACGCAGTTTGCCTATTATTCATCGACCGGTACGCTACTTACCGCCGCTCAGCTTGCCGCAAATATCGAATCGGCGATCAACACCAACACAGCTACTGACGGCGTCACTGCCACTCTGAGTGGCGCGGTGATTACAATCGCCGCCAACGCCGCGGGAGCTAACGGCACTTCACTATCGGCAAGTCTGCCGGGATTCGCGTGGGGCGGCTCGACGCTGGTCGGCGGCACGGCTGCCGGTTCGTGCACAGGTCCGACTGTGATGTGGGCATACAACGCCAGCAGCGGGACCACTGGTTCGAAGATGCTGGGCTCTCCCATTCTGTCATTCGATGGCACCAAGGTCGCCTTTATCGAAAGCGTCTCGAATGGGACCTCCTCCGAATCCGTTCTGCACATCCTGCGCCCGAAGAGTGCCGACGGAACGCTAGGCGGTCCTGCGGTACCGCCTACCTCAACTTCGACGGGGTCTACCTACACGACGTGCCTCGCCGGAACTACCTCCTGCATGTTTAACTTGGTGTTGAGCACAGGAAGCGGCACGACCGACACCTATTCACCACCTTTCTATTTTTACAATACAGATACCCTGTGGGTGGGCAATGACGCTGGTGTGCTCTACGAGATTACTGGGGTTTTCAATGGTGTGCCGGCAATGGCCACGGGAGCCTGGGCGACCGGAGTGAAAGTGTCAAGCTCCCCCCTTACCGGGCCGGTTTTTGACTACACAGGAACTTGGAATGTCCTGGTGGCCGATACTGCCGGAACGGTGCGCATTGTCACCTCGGCGGGCACGGTCGGGGCGAGTCATTCGGTGACGGGACCGATTACAGATCCGATTGTGGAGGATGCCAGTACTGGGATGATTTATGTCTTCTCAGGGGGGAATGGCGTCGCGTCATCTGTCACTCAGCTCCCTGTCGCGCTCACCTCAGCCCAGACGGTTGCTGTGGGAGGCTTGACGGCGACGGGCAATTCGCAAGTCCATGCGGGAGCTTTCAACAACGCCTATTGGACTAGCCCCAGCACAGGCCTTCTCTACGTGTGCGGTGAGGGCACGGGCAGCATTGGCCCGGCGCTCTATGCCATCAACTTTACCGGCAACACCATGAATGCGGTTGCCAACGGCCCTCTGGCGCTTACTACAACTGCCACGACCGCGGGGCAGTGCTCACCTCTCGGAGAGGTCTATAACACCACAACGGATTGGCTATTCACGGGTGTCCCGGCTAGCTGCGCGTTTGGCGGCAGCGCGACGGGCTGCATCATGGCATTCGAAATAACCAATGGGTTCCCCGATTTGCCGTTTGCAACAGCCGCGGAAAATGGCGGGACTAGCGGAATCATTATCGACAATGTGAGCAACACGGCGCAGAACTCCAGCACGTATTTCACGACCCTGACCAGTCCGGGGGCTGGCGGATGTACGGGCGAACCAGCCGGCGATTCCACAAACTGTTTGGTCAAGCGGACTCAGGCCGGACTGCAATAAGGTTCGCGGGAGCAGTGGAGTTTTCGTAAATGCTGGCGGCGCATCGTAAGCGAACGTTGATATGGTAGGATGGGGGAACAATGAGCCAATCGGAACGTGAAGATCAGGGAACGTTAGCAGGGCAGGGTACTGCGAAGAAGGCATACGTCAAGCCCGAATTTCGCCATGAAAAGGTATTTGAGACCATGGCGCTGACCTGCGGCAAAGTTGGGGGCACCCAGGGTCCTTGCAACTCAGTCAGAAGGACCTCCTAGATACGCCTGGTATGAATGCCGAGGCGCAATTTCGGGCGGCGTGCTGCGAACTTGTGCATGACGTTGGTCGCAGTACCGGTCAGGTGCGCCTCAAGGTCACTGGAGCCAGCATGTTACCCGCCGTCTGGCCCGGGGATGTAGTCACAGTCCGCCATTGCGGTCTTGCCGAGTTTCAACCTGGGCAGATTGTTCTATATCGCCGGGAGGGAAGACTGACGTTGCATCGGATCGCGCGCATCGTGGGCGATCAGGTGATTGCTCGGGGAGACTCGCTCTCCAGCTATGACCCCGCGGTGAGGGACGACGAAATCGTCGGCAAAGCGGTGAGCATTCTGCGCCGCGGCAAGGCTATCGATCCCGAACAGTCATCGCTGCAGCGCGTGGTGTCTTGGATTTTGCGCCATTCCGAATTCTGCGCCCTCCTATTGTTGCGAGTTGGTGGCCGTCTGCAGCGCGCAGAGTCTGGTTGCGAATCGGTGGCTGCTTTGCCTACTGTTGTAAAATAACGTCTCAGATGCGAAATTCCTCCGACAGTACAAGTCACGAAGTGGTCATCGAAATTGGCGGTATTCCTGTTGCCTTGCAAACCACTGACGAGGGCTTCGTAAGCCTGCTGGAAAGCCGTTATGGCAACTATCTGAAGCCAGGTGGGGCATCGGAATTCGAGTTTAAGGTGGAAGTGGTTCCCGCGGGCACGTTCCACCGCGATGATGACGTGAAGGTGTGGCTACAAGATGGGGAGTGGCGGCTTGAACGTGGAGATTTCCGGGCGACCTGGAATCCTGAACGTCGCCGGGGTGAGATTCGGCATTCGGTCAATCCATACTCCATCGATTCGGTGCTGCGCATTGTGCATACGCTTTTGCTGGCGGGCAGCGGAGGCTTTCTTTTGCACGCCTCCAGCGCGGTACGCAATGGCAACGCATTTCTGTTCTCCGGCTTGTCAGAGGCAGGGAAGACTACGATGGCGCGACTGGCACCACAAGATGCGGTGCTGCTTACGGACGAGGCCTCGTACGTGCGGAGAGTGAACAACCAGTACTTTGCCTATGGCACTCCGTTCGCAGGCGAACTCGGTGAGCCGGGCAAGAACATCTCGGCTCCGATCGCCTCGCTGTATTTGCTGAAGAAAGCGGCGGAAAACCGGATTGACCCTGTGCCACCAGCAGAAGCCGTCCGGCGGTTGATGCGGAATATCCTCTTTTTTGCCGACGATGCGGCGCTAGTGCACCAGGTGTTTGAGTCGGCCTGTGCTTTTGTGGCGACGGTTCCGGTCTATCAGCTTTCGTTCTTTCCCGACCAGCGCGTTTGGGAATTGATTGGGTGATCGATGTCATATTTTGATCAGTATGTTTCCAAGAGTCCGGCAATCGCATCGCGCGTCCTGGGTGACGAGACCATCGTCATGTCCACCGTGGACTCCACATTGTTCACGTTGAACCCGACCGGCTCGATCATTTGGGAATGCGCCGATGGAATTACACCCCTCTCGCGCATTATCGAAGAGAGGGTGTGCAAGGAATTCGACGTCACCGTCGAACAAGCTCGCGCAGATGCCAGGGAGTTTGTTGACAAACTGGCCGCGCACGGCATTCTGCGAATCTCCGATCAACCTGTTGCAGAGTCGGCCCCATGAGCCTGATGCAGGAGATGATTAGCCGAGCTCTGACCCTTGGGGTTCCCTTGACCGTTCACCTGGACCTCACCTACCGTTGCAACGAGCACTGCATTCATTGCTATCTGGACCATGAAGACCACGGCGAGATGAATACCGCCGAGATCAAGGACGTGCTCGATCAGTTGGCGGCGGCGGGCGTATTTTTTCTGGTATTCAGCGGCGGCGAGATATTCCTGCGGACGGACTTATTCGAACTGATCGAACATGCGCGCTCGCTGATGTTCTGCGTGAAGCTGAAAACCAATGCCGTTATGATTGGCGACCAAGAGGCCGACCGCCTATCGAGCCTGCACTTGGACTGTGTGCAGGTCAGCATCTACTCGCACCGGCCGGAGGTTCACGACGGGATCACGAAGCTTCCTGGATCGTTGGAGCGATCGGTTGCGGGTATCCGGCGCCTGCGCGACCGCGGTGTGAAAGTCATTATTGCAAATGTCTTGATGCAGCGGAATCTGGCGGACTATGCGGGTGTCAAGACGCTGGCCCAGCAACTGGGTGCAGAGTACACGATGGATCCGACCATTACTCCGAAGATGAACGGTGACCGCTCCACGGTGCAATTAGGTGTCAGCCGTGAGGACTTAAAGAGCGTTTTCAGAAACCCAGAGCTAGTCGGCAAGGTGACCGAATTTTGTGCCGTGCCGCCTGCTATCGACGATGCTGTGCTGGATGAGATTCCGTGTAGTGCTGGGCATACCGCGTGCTATGTGTCGCCCTACGGCGATGTGTATCCGTGTGTGCAATTCCTTCTGCTGAGCGGCAATCTCCGAAGACAGAAGTTCCTGGAGATATGGAGAAATTCCACGGAGATGAACGAGGTGCGCTCGATTCATGCGCGCGACCTGCCGGTCTGCTCAACGTGCTTGCATGTTGGCACCTGTACCCGCTGTCCCGGCCTCGCCTATATGGAGGGCAACATGCGCGGCCCCTCTTTGGCAGATTGCGAGAAATCCGTTGCTCGCACCGGCATTTCTACCGACGAATCTGCTCACGAAGATTTTCCTATCGCAGTAGACTAGGCACGTGCCAAGAACTCTCGAGTATGCGCGCATCCGGCTAAATAAGCTGACGGAAGAATTGCGCCATCTTCCGCGCACCTTTGCGCTGGTGCGGCAGGCCTCCGGGCACCTCACTACCCTGTGGGGCTTGTTGCTGGTTGCGCAGGGACTTCTGCCGGTAGCCACCGTATACCTCACCCGTGCCGTCGTGAATTCCCTGGTGGCCGCCATCCGCTCTGGCGGTCAATGGAACGCCTTGCGGCCGGTAATCGTGCTTGCCGCGTGGATCGGTGCAGTGATCCTAGCCACACAGCTTCTGCGCGGACTCACCACCTGGGTGCGGACTGCCCAATCGGAGATGGTTCGGGATTACCTGGCAGGCCTCATTCAGAGGAAGTCGCTCGAAGTTGATTTGGCGTTCTACGATTCCTCCGATTTCTATGACCATTTGCATCGCGCCCGGATCGAAGCCACCTATCGTCCGATCGAACTCCTGGAAGGAGTTGGCTTGCTGCTCCAGGGCAGCATCACGCTCGTGGCCATATTGGCCATCCTGATACCTTTCGGCCCCTTGCCGCCACTAGGATTGCTCCTCAGCACCGCGCCAGCCCTTTATGTGGTGGTCAAGGTTGCCTATCGAAGGCACTGTTGGAACCAGCGCGCGACTATCGATAACCGGCGATCCTGGTACTACGACACGCTGCTGACCGGCGGTGAGAGCGCTGCTGAAATGCGGTTATTTGACTTGGGCGGTCATTTCTTGCAGGCGTTCCAGAAGGTTCGGCAGCGGTTGCGCCAGGAGCGGCTCGACCTCGCAAGGCAGGAGAGTGTGTCTGAATTGTGGGCCGGTGCCGCAGCCCTGTTCGTGCTCGCGGGGACCATGGCTTGGATGGTGCTGCGTGCGATTCACGGCTCGGTCTCGCTGGGCGATCTGGCTCTTTTCTACCAGGCGTATAACCAGGGGTTTGGCCTTTCCAGGACGCTGCTCGACAATCTCGGCAAACTGTATGAGAACAGTCTGTTCCTGGGCAATCTCTTCGAATTCCTCGATCTAAAGCCCCAGATTGTTTCGGCGACACATAGGCGCTCCCTGCCTTCGTCTCTGAGTTCAGGGCTCAAATTTGAGAAAGTGAATTTTCACTACCCGGGAAGTAATCGGCCGGTGCTGCGCGACTTCAGCCTTGAGGTCCAACCCGGTCAGATGGTGGCGTTAGTGGGTCCCAACGGAACCGGTAAGAGCACGTTGATCAAGCTGCTCTGCCGATTCTATGATCCTGACAGTGGCTCCATCTCACTCGACGGCATACCATTGCGCGAGTTTTCAATCCCTGAACTGCGGCGCTTTATGACTGTGTTCTTTCAGCAACCGGTTCACTATAACGATACAGTGGCTGCCAACATCAGGTTTGGCGACCTCCGGTTGACGGATTCCGAATTCTCCAGCGCCTTGGAAAAGAGCGCGGAGGTGTGCGGACTCAATGAAATCATCGCCCGCTTACCCAACCACTACGGCACGCAACTCGGCCGCGATTTTCTGGACGGAACCGAGCTGAGTGTCGGCGAATGGCAGCGCTTAGGATTGGTTCGCGCCACCGTCCGCCAGGCGGAGATTCTGATCCTGGACGAACCTACCAGCGCCATGGATCCGTGGGCAGAACTCAAGTGGGCTGAACGCCTGCGCGAAATTGCCGCCAAACGAATCACTATTCTAATCACCCATCGTTTCACGACCGCGATGTTCGCTGACGTTATTCATGTCATGTCCGAGGGGCATATCGTCGAGTCGGGAAGCCACGCGCAGTTGCTCGCAAAGGGCGGCATCTACGCCGAAGGATGGGCTTCACGAGCGAAGGTATAGACCCATAGCCCTGCCTCCTTACTGAATGCGGCTTTCTATTCTGGGGTGAGCGAACGCAAAAGCGACTGAGGCAGTAGAATGGGTCATCCACCCTAGCTGGTTTGAGGGCAGAGGTGTCGTGGCCGATAAACTGACGTTTGCGGCGCAGCGCGCCAGTGCGCGATGTGCGGAACTGGAATTGCTCCTTCATTGCGCAGACGCGGACGCCGTGAACGGCGATCGTCTGAGGATGCTAGTCCAAAGAGACTTGGACTGGGACGTCTTGGCCGATACTGCGGAGTACCACGGCCTTGCACCGATCCTACACCGCACCCTGGATCGCGTGTGCCCTGAACTGCTCCCAGAGAATGCCGCGAACCGACTCCGCAACTGCTACCGTGATTCCGCTAAGCGCAACCTGATTTTGACCGCCAATCTCCTGGCGTTGTTGGATGCCTTCGCGAGCGAGGGCATCGCCGTGGTGCCATTGAAAGGCCCCACCCTGGCCGAATCACTGTATCCCGATCCGGTGCTGCGGCCATTTTCAGATCTGGATCTCCTTGTTCGAAGGCAGGATGTTGGGGCGGCGTTGCGGCTTCTCACGAGGAAAGGATATACCCTCGGTGCACATCTGGCGCGCCTGACGCTACCCGCTCTGCTGAGTCTTGAGTTTGAGGTGCTGCTGCACAATGAACGCATGCCGCCAGTGGATCTTCAGTGGGAGATCGGACTAGGGGATTATCCGTTCTGTTTCGATACGGAGATCCTGTGGCGCTCGCGATGCCCGACCCCGCTCGCGGGAAGGGAAGTCCCGGGCCTTTCGCCGGAAACCCTGATGCTGTTTTTGTGCGTCCACGGCACGAAGCACTTGTGGTCGCGTCTGCAATGGCTGGGGGACATTGCCAGACTGGCGCGCACGCAACCGGATTGGGCTTGCCTCTGGGAATTGGCCAGCAGGGCCGGATGCGGAAGGCCCGTACTGTTGGGATTGTTGCTGGCGCACGAGCTGCTGGGAGCACCGGTTCCCGAAGCCATCCTGGAGCGTGCCCGTCAGACCCAAGTTCTCCAACGGCTGGCGAGTCGGGTAGTTTTGGTATTGAATCGCATTCCGCCAACCTACCCGCAGAGCCTGGAAATCACAATGTTCAACGCCCGGATGGCAGAACGTACCTGGGAAAAGGCGCTGCACTTGGCCGCGCTGCTGAGGGCTCCTACCGATGACGAACTGTTATTGCTTCCCCTGCCCGAGAAGCTGTTCTTTCTCTACTACCCGCTCCGCGGAGCGCGGCTGGCAATAAAGTACGGCATCCGGATAAAAGCGGCCGTATTCGGGTGAAGTGACTCTGTGATTCCGATCATCAAGGAGGTTGGGGATTCTATTGCGGGCCTGCGGTGGAAAGTTCGCCGGCGGAGGAGTCTTCACTTACCAAAGTGTCTTTTTGGTGTTCTGCAACTTGTACGCTTTGCACGCTGTTGACCGCATACAGAACTAGCTCAACGCGATTAGGAACTCCCGCTTTGTCAAACATGCGGAAGAGATAATTCTTGATCGTATGCTCGCGGAGGTTCAATTCGCGAGCGATATCCCGATTGATGAGACCCTCTGCCAACAGGCGTACCACGTCTCGTTCGCGCTTGGTGAGCGGTCTCATTCTGCCGGGGTTCACCGTCGGCATCGGAGAAAGCTGGGCCAGCGACTCCACCGCCACCTCATCTGCCGGCTGTTAGCCCAGATCTGGCCCCCTCGTAAACCCGTTTCACGCAATTGTCTTTCTACGGCAGCGGCCAGCAGTTCGCCGGACATCGCGCGGCGGCGGAAGAGCGGGCTGGAAATCGCTGTCTCTGTAGGGTCTAGGAATCGTCTGGTGCCGGGAGGGGGAATCGAACCCCCATGAAGTTGCCCTCGGCGGATTTTGAGTCCGCTGCGTCTGCCAGTTCCGCCATCCCGGCTTGGGGAAGATAACTACTTGCGGCAGAACAACTTACTGGTGACTAGCGGTGGCTGGGTGTGGTTGCCCAAATTCACTGGTGCTAGTTTGGTGTCAGCTGCTCTGTTCTGAACATCCTCAGTATCGCACAGCCGCTGTACAGTCGCCAACTGGTGCGCTGGAGCAAGATGGGCATCGCGGAGCGTGATTTGAATCGTTCGATGCCCCATCGATTTATGGTCCACACCACGTCAACCTATTGGTACCTGGAAGCTGTGCCAGAACTCCTTCAATTGGCTACTGACCGGTTGATTCGAACGGGAAGAGCAGCGATGATCTCTGCTGAGTTTCCCGCTCTTCTTCAATCCCTTTTTGCCGGTCGCCTGCTCCGCCAGGAGCCCGCATGCAATAGCCGAATATCGTGATCGCTCCCGCCTACTCCTGCATTGTGCGACTGCGGGAATGCCGCAGTCTACCCGAAACCCTGGTCTTCTTAGCATCCGAGGCAGAATGCTAAGCGATTGAAACAATGGTAGGAGCGGCAGGACTCGAACCTGCGACCCTCTGCTTAGAAGGCAGATGCTCTATCCAACTGAGCTACGCTCCCACATCAGTCGAGCTGGCGCTCGCATCTATTTTAGCTGAGTTCTCCGGCTTGCGCGCGGCCTTCGTGGGGCTGCAATCTGAGAACACAGGCGGCGGCAAATTCCATCGCACGATCCCAGCATTCGGCGGCTTTCGCTGGTGTTGCCCCATAGCCGGTAAGGAAGAGCGTCATGCAGTACCCGGCATCGGACTCCTCCGGATCGGTGCTGAAGTGGAAGTAACAGCGCCGCACGATGATTTCGGCGAGAGCCTCCAGCGTTTCGTTTGCGCCGAGCATATGCGCCAACTCTTTTGCCGCGAGCTGATGAACCGGCAGGTCTTCGCGCCAAGCGGCACTCTGTTCCGCGAGCACCAGGTCCACATAGCAGCTCTGTTCAAACGTCGCATCGTAGAGGTTCTCCGAAGGCTCGGATTCGTCCGGCCACACGTCGCATTTTGCCGTTTGCCAGGCGCTCGGCGGCGAGTTTACGGAGAGCAAAAAACGCCGTAGGGCAAGGAATTGCAGTGCCTCCGGTATGTGCTGCATTGCATCAGGTTGGCGGCGCAGGTCAAAGTAGTGAAACCTTCCCTCCGGATCTTTCCAGGGAATCTCCAGCGCGGGTGCTGCTGGACCAAGCTCGAGGCTGTGATCCGCTTCCACGTCAGCGAACTGCCGAGGCTTCCACTTGCGCCAGGAAGTCTACCACCTTGCGTTCGGCCCAGCGCCCATCGTCGCGGCCATCCGCGCTTGGCTCGGCGATGAATGCGCAGTGGCCGCCGTGCCGGGTTTGGAGAAACGTGACATTTGAATTTTCCATCAGCTTGCGTTGACTCTCCGCCGAGATCACCACGAACGGGTCGTCGTCGGAATGAATCACCAGTGTCGGAATGGCAATCCGGTCGAGTACGTGCGACGAGCTGGCCTTATCATAATAATCCGCCGCGCCGGCAAACCCCATGTAGCGTGCCGTAATGTGCTCATCGAAATCGCGTACGGAGTGCACGTTCTTCAGCAACGCAGGATCGTACAAACCCGGCCAAAGCCTGGACTTGCGGCGAAAGCTCCGGCGCAGTGAAAGCAGAAACCACCACTCGTACATCGAGTTCGCCGCCGCATGAATCCGGTCTGAAGAAATTGCCAGATCACAGGCTGGCGAAACCGTTGCGGCGGCAATCAGTTCTGGCGGAGCGTTCGTGCCCCACTGCCCGATAGCGCGTAACACCTGGTTGCCGCCCATGGAGAATCCAACCAGCGCCACCTGCCGTAATCCGTCGCTCGCAATCATTCCAGCCACCAGCTTTTCCACGTCCTGCGAGAGACCGGAGTGATAGAGTGTCGAGGAAAGATGCTCAGTCCCGCCGCAACCGCGGATGTTCATCCGCACTACGTTCCAGCCTCGCGCCCAGGCACGACTGCCGGTTCCAATCACGTATTGCGAATTACTCGAACCTTCCAGCCCGTGCACGATCATCATGGTCAGCGGCTTCTGCCGCTCTGGCTGCCAGTGACAATGGCACAAGATTTGCACGTCCTGGTCGATCTGGAAGAGCCGCTCTTCAGGTTCCGGCAAGCCATTGGTGCGCTTCATGAAATTTCCGGCAATGGTCTGGGCATTGGCTCCGCGCAAAAAGCGTCGTGGCACAAAATCATCAGCGAGGGGTGAAAAATTCGAGGGGCGCGAGATTTCTGTGCCGGGCATGATTATTTGTGGGCGAAACGCACCCGTATAATGAATGTATCAGTTTCGCTGTCGCGGGTGGCCTCGGCCGTCGTGCGGCGGTGCTCAGGAGGTCGTGATGCCGATTTTTGAATACATCTGCAAGGGTTGCGGCAATAAGTTCGAAGCCATCGTCTACGGTTCCAAGCAGTCTGAGTGCCCGGCGTGCAAGAGCACGGAGTTGGAGCAGCAGCTCTCCACCTTTGCTGCGCATGGCACAGATAAGTCCTCGGGCAGCGTCCCCAACATGCCTTGCGGGATGCCGGAAGGCTCCTGCGGCGGTGGTGGCTGCGGAATGCACTGATGAACCCATTGCTGCAGCCTGAACAGAAACCCGCGCCGGAGAAGCCTTCTCATCCCTGGGCCAAGCGTCTTGGGCCGCTGGCTCCGCTCGCTGTTTTGCTGGCTAAGGGTAAAGCAATCCTGTTTGCGCTCTTCAAGCTCAAGTTTCTCTTCAGCTTCGTCGCGTTTCTTGGAATTTACTGGGCGCTCTATGGCGCCTGGTTCGGCATCGGCTTTGCAGTCATGATCATGATCCACGAGATGGGGCACTTCGCCGAGGTCAAGCGCCGCGGTCTCCCGGCCGAGATGCCGGTCTTTCTTCCAGGCCTGGGAGCCTACGTCAAGTGGCAGGCGCTCGGCGTCTCCACCGAAGCGCGTGCCCTGGTCGCGCTGGCCGGGCCAGCCGCGGGGTTGCTCGCGGCAGTGCTGGCCGCCGTCCTATTCTGGCAGACCGGTAGACCTGTCTGGGCCGCGTTGGCCCACACCGGAGCGTGGCTCAACCTGCTCAATCTTATTCCTGTGTGGATGCTGGACGGTGCGGGGGCGGTCCCGGCGCTCGACAAAGTGGGACGCGTCAGCCTACTCGTCTTTACCGGGCTGCTGTTCTGGTGGAGTGGGCAGATGATGCTGCTTCTGCTGGTTGCCGGTTTTGCCTGGCAGCTATACCGCAAGGAGATTCCCGCCGACGGCTCGGTCAAGGTGCAGTTGTACTTTGCGGGACTTCTAGCCGCGTTTGTCTGGTTGCTGCGCGCCACGCCACTCGCAAGAATGTAGGGCGCACCGTTTCGAAGCGCAATTACAACCGAGCGAATCACTGAGATCACCGATTTTGCTCATAATCCATCTTTCCTAAGTACACAAACCAACGCTTGGTGATTGCCCCGGCACTCTTCCCGTGTAATCATCAACTCGTCCGTTCAAAATCCCTCTTATTTGGTTGGTTCACCGATGAGCATTCGTCTATCCAATGGTTCTGAAATTCCCATCGAAATGCACAAGATTCGCATTGTGCAGAAGGTTCGGCTGGCTCCAGCTCGCGAGCGTCTCCAGGCAATGGAAGAAGCGGGCTACAATACTTTTCTTCTCCGTACCCGCGACATTTTCCTGGACATGTTGACCGACAGCGGCACCAATGCCATGACCGACAACCAGCAGGCGGCCATGCTGCAGGCTGACGACGCTTACGCCGGCTCGGACAGCTTTTATAAGCTGCTGGACTCGGTAAAAGAGATTTTTGGTTACGAGTATCTTCTGCCGGTACACCAGGGGCGCGCGGCCGAGCACCTGCTCGCCAAGACCTTCGTTACACCCGGCAGCTTTGTGCCGATGAACTATCACTTCACCACCACGAAAGCACATTTCAATCTGATGGGTGGAACCGTTCTGGAACTGTTCGGGACGGAAGCGCTCAATACTCAGAGTTCCTCTCCGTTCAAGGGCAACATGGATCTTGGCCGGTTGAAGGAGGCGATCGAGAAGCATGGGGTTGCGAACATTCCTTTCGTGCGCATGGAAGCGACCACCAACCTGATTGGTGGGCAGCCGTTCTCGCTGGCCAACCTGCACGAAGTGAAGGACCTCATTGCGCCGCTTGGTATTCCGCTGGTGGTGGATGCCAGCCTGATTTCAGAAAACGCCTATTTCATTCACCAGCGTGAGCCGGAGTATGCCAACGCCTCAATTAAGGAAATCATCCGCGAGATCATGGAAGTTGCGGATCTTTGTTATCTCTCGGGGCGCAAGAGCGCCTGCGTTCGGGGCGGTCTGATCGCCACCAACCGCAAAGATCTGTACGAAGCCATCCGTCCGTGGCTCCCTGTGTATGAAGGGTTTTACACCTACGGTGGAATGTCATCCAAAGAAATTGAAGCGATGGCAGTCGGCCTACGCGAAATGACGGAGATGGAGATTGCCGGCTCCTCGGCCGATGCGATCAAATACTTTGCCTGCCGGCTGATCTCAAACGGAGTTCCCGTAGTCACGCCTCCGGGTGGTTTGGCTTGTCATCTCGACGCCTCGCGATTTCTTCCGCACCTGCCTCAAACCGATTATCCCGCCGGAGCTTTAGCGGCGGCGGCATATATCGCCTCGGGTATTCGTGGCATGGAACGTGGAACTCTATCGATGGACCGCGATGAGGCGGGCAATGACGTGCCTTCCGATCTCGAACTTCTACGCCTGGCAGTGCCGCGGCGCGTGTTTACGATGTCGCACTTCGAGTACGCCACCGATCGGCTCAAGTGGCTTCACCAGCATCGTGACATGATCGGCGGCCTTGAATTCTGCGAGGAGCCGCCCATTCTGCGCTTCTTCGGCGGTCGCCTCAAGCCCAAGAATAATTGGGGCGCCAGACTTGCCGAGGCTTTCGAAAAAGACTTCGGGTCCGACTGCTAAATTTAGCCATCTAGAGTCGATCGATCCAGAGTCATCGCCGCCTGACAACGAAGTGAGAAGGGGGTACGCACAGCAGTTTGAACTCCTGTGCGATACCCCCGCGGTGAGATAAGATGGCCCAGCCTTTGACTGCGCATCAGCAGTGAATGTGTCAGGGCTACAGCGCGGTCATGCCCACGCTTCCGTCGAGCAGATGGACCTGAATTTCTTCACCTGCTGCGAACGTTTCGCGATCTTCCGGAAGCACGGCTAGGGCGTTCGCCTGCAACATGGTTTTCAGCAGACCCGTGTCCTGTTTCCCGGCGCTCCACGCCAGGTACTTTCCACCGAGGTATTCCAGTCTCACCCGCACCAGATGGGTCTGGCCCGCTTTCTTCTTTAGTTCGCTCTGCAGCACCGCCGGAAACAGCGGTTTTACGGTTTGCCCGCGTCCCATCATCTTCAACAGTGCAGGAGCCACAAACTCCTCGAAGGTCAGCATTGCCGAGACTGGATTTCCCGGAAGTGCGAAGACCAGCCTCCCGTTCTTCCTGCCGAATGCCAGCGCTTTCCCCGGCTTTACTTTCACCCGCCAAAAAACAATCTCCACGCCAAGTTTCTCCAACACCTCGCGCACCAGGTCGCGGTCTCCCATCGAAACTCCGGCAGAGGTAATCAGCACATCGGCCTTCAATCCTTTTGCCAACTTCTCGCGATGGCTGTCAAGGTCGTCGCGCGCAATTCCCAGCAACACCGGAATGGCACCCGCGCTGGTGATTGCTGCCGCCAGAGAATAGGAATTACTATTCACGATTTTCCCAATCGACGGTGTTTCGCCTAACGCAACCAGTTCATCCCCGGTGGCAACAATCGCAACCCTCGGTCGGCGCACCACGGTCACATACGCTTTTCCGAAGCTAGCGAGTAGGTTGATTTCATAAGGACGGACCAGCGTACCAGCGGCGAGAACGGTCTCGCCTTTGCGCACGTCTTCTCCTGCAAATCGCACGTACTGGTGCAGTTCAACCGGTTGCATGACGCGCACCGCGCCGCCGGATTCGGTTGCGTGCTCGATGGGCACAATGCTGTCGCCGCCGTCGGGGAGCGGTGCCCCGGTCATAATCTTGATGGCGGTCCCCGGCATTACTGATTTCGTGGCCAGTCGTCCTGCGGGAACATAGTCGATAATCGGCAGAGCCCTCGAATTCTGGCAGTCTGCCGCTCGCACCGCGTAACCATCCATCGCGGAGTTACTGAACGAGGGTAGGTCCCGGGGTGCGATAACATCTTCGGCCAGCACTCTGGACAGCGAACCAAGAAGGCTCACACGCTGTGCGCTCAGCGGCGTGACATATTCCAGAATGATGCGGCGTGCTTCCGCAAATGTAGGCATGACTTGGCTTCCGTCCGATCCCCCTGCCTTGGCGTGCTTGCTTAGGAATCACGGCCTGCCGCACGGGTTGCCGTTAACGGCTGGCGGCAATCTCCTGACTCCGGCAGTGCATCCCTAATGACATAGCTTATGCCATCGATTCTGCAACGCCTGTTCGGGCGCCACGCTGATGTAAAGATTTCTGCTCTTGGCTTCGGCGGCCATCACCTCGGGCATGCGCCGGACACCGGTGTTGTCGGGGAACTGGTGACGAGAAATTAGGTTTCGGCGAACTGACCGATTGAACTATCAAGTGGTACCTACTCAGTCGATCATCCGCAGGATGGTAGCATCCCCGTAATCCGTAAACTTCAGCAAATGTTCGCAGTCGGCGGAGCTGGAGCAGGGTTGAAAAGACCAATGCCTTGCCGCGTTCAGCGCTGCTGATCTTCTCCTCTGGTCTCCTCGCAAGACGTGGAACGATTGGGCCCGCCCTTCGCTATCAACGCTGACGCGAATCATGACCTCCGGTCTTCGCGGAGCCTTCGTGCCGGCCGCAAACAGAGGAGGAGGCGGTTGCACTTGCGGTAACGACGCATCGTGAGCCATTGCGTCCGGGAGATGGAGAGGAGGAACACTGGAAACTTCGGTGGGAGCCGCGGGAAGTTCGGCAACGGACGGCGGCGGCTGAGCGGAAGTCCGGATGACCGGAACCGTACCCGTCGACTTCACATCATTGCCGCTAGGCGCATAGGTGGGTGCAGCGGCAGCTACCCGAGGTTGCTGATTCAACCGGTGCTTTGGTCCCAGGATTATCGCACCTCCCAGCAGCAAAACTCCCATTGCAGTCCAGATAGCAGGAGTGCGCAGAGTACTCGGCAGACCGAACCGTGCCCCATGGCTCGCGGGTCTCACATTCGGAACATCCGGAACAGGTGGTTGATAAAGTTGCGGTGAAAACCCGTCGATGGTACCAATCAGGTCTAGGGAAGTGTCCACTGAACCAGCGCTCGTTCCCTCATGCCAAACCCGCGCTATAAGTTGCTGCTGCTTTTTGTTTAATACCGGAAAATCCAGAATATAGAAATTTCTGAATAGCCAAAGCAAGCGGGCTTTCACCAGGCCCGAGACGCTGATATATCTCTGTTCACCGGCGACGGAAGCTATCTGGATCGCTCCGGATTGGATAGGGAGATTGCGCATAAAGCACTAGCTACACTGAATCTGAGTAGCAGCTATTGGTTGCCCGCCTCCAGTGCGCCGTGTCGTTTTTCCTCTGGACACACCATTGACTCGTTGAAGGGTGTCGATGGAAAAGCCCCGAATTACTCAGGGGCCGGTTTGGCTGCAAATCTGAATTCATTACTCTTTTGCGGCGATTGGATTCATTCCAGGCCGCCGCGGGAGCGGTCAGAATTGAGGCGCGGCGGCTGGCAACGTCGCGGAGTTGATGCCTTCGCACTTGGTGAAATCAGCCGTCAGATTGCCTTTGGCGTCGAACGTCATAGTCCAAATAGAATCGTAGTCGAAGGGCGACCAAATTGGGGCGGTAGGCGCGCTGCCAGCCGGAAAATAGCTCGAAAGCAGCGCATCGATGGTCTGTGTGCTTTGCACGTACGCCCACCCCAGTAACACTTTCTGATTGGAGAATTTGCCGCCGGTGAAGAAGAAATTACTAGTTAGCTGGGCCGAGTTCGATGCCATGCCCGCAAAGCTCGACACCAGGTGATAGGGTAAGTTATTCGCGATCGCGTAGGGTACAACCGTCAGTGCGGGAGCGACACCCGACCAGTATTGATCGCCCGAGGCGCTCACCGTGCCTTGGCCAAATTGAGACGGGTCCATCGACCAAACCTGGTTAGGGCTAACCTTTCCGCTGAGGGCGTTCGGAAGGTCGAGCGCGCGCCATTGCCCCGCACCGACATAGTTGTTGTCAGACCAGTAGCCCTGGGGATGCGCCTCTGCATGGCGAACGATGTAGAGAGTCTCGTTGGTGTTGGCTCCCGCCGGAATTACGGCGCCAGCGATACCGCCGGTCACCTCGATGCTGGAAGGCGTTTGTGTCGTGCATGCGGCAGTGACAGGCACTGGCGAGGGCAGAACAGGGTAGCTGGATGGTGGGTTCACATTGCTGTTGAAAGTAGCCAGACTGGCGCTTCCCGATGGCTCGACCGAGATCGCATAGATGTAATTGGAACCTCTATAGAGCAACGGAAGAGTCAAGTTATACCCTCCCAACCGATTGACATTCTTCAGCACGGAGATCGTAGTTTCCCACGGTGCCGAAAAGACATAGTAGCCCGGGATGTTTGCCTTCACGATGCCGCTTACCAAGGCCTCATTGTCGCCACCCTGGTCGTCGAAGTCGAGTCCCTGGCAAGTCGGGCAGAATTGCGGTGGCGCGGCAACTCCACTGGGTACGGGGCCCGAGGCATAGGACGCGTTGATCGGGTAGTTATGGCCGGCATACGGCGTCCCTCCTACAAGGTCACTGGACAGAGTGATCTGGTTGAGAAGGGAGAATTGCTGAATCGTCTCCAAGGCCGCCATATCAGGATAATTGCCGGCGGTTTGTAGATGAGTCATCGGTTCCAGCGCGTAGACTCCGGTAACATTCTGTGCCCCCAGCACCTTCTGTTGCAGGAACGTGGCCATCAGCAGCGACCGCTGTAAACCCCGATTCGTGAGATTTGCCGTGCTTGGATTGACGTCCCCAGGGGTTTGGTACGTTAAATCAGGGCTTACCACAAAAATAAGGTTGAGATTACCTAGGCTCAGAGGAGCGGGATTTGATACTGCTGCATTGGGCCCGGAGGAGCCGCCGCATCCTGCAAGCAGCGACAGAGTAAGAATCAAAAACAGCGGACTTATAACGATGCATTTAGTCATAGTCACCCGGTTGGCGAGGAGAGGTTCGATCCAAGAGTCTTATCGGCATTTTCTGCCCGACGATTAATTGCTCTGCCGTGAGTGTACCTGCATGCTGCCCGCGGTGCGATTTCCGAGTTTCGATCCTGCCGCCGGACAACGCACATCCCCGTGGCTGGGTTGCCCATCTTAACCTGTTTGAGAGTCTCTGGGAGCGCGGGATCATGTGTGTGTGGCCGGACGATAAATGATGAAGGATCGATCAGACATCGCAATCGAATTCGTCCACGTCGATTATGCCGTCAACGAAACTCGCGCCATCATTGCTGACCTCAATCTGGAAATTCGTTCGCATGAGATTCTGATTCTGCTGGGTAGAAGCGGCTCCGGCAAAACCACGACCCTCAAACTTATCAACTGCCTTCTTTCTCCAACGCGGGGAGAAGTGCGCGTGGAAGGCCGCAACACGCAGCAGTGGAATCCCATCCAATTGCGCCGCCGGATCGGATATGCGGTTCAGGAGGTCGGTCTGTTTCCGCATTACACGGTGGAAGGCAACGTGGCGTTGATTCCGAAGATGGAAGGCTGGGACAAACGCCGTATTGAACAGCGAACCACCGAGATACTTTCGCTTGTCGGCTTGCCCAACGAGCAGTTTGCGAGACGCTACCCTCACGAACTTTCCGGCGGTCAGCGGCAGCGGGTTGGACTGGCTCGCGCCCTCGCTGCCGACCCGCCGATCCTGCTGATGGATGAACCTTTCGGGGCGCTTGATCCCTTGACCCGCGCGGAAATGCAACGGGAGTTCAAGTTGCTCCAGAACCGCCTCGGCACCACGGTTGTGTTTGTCACGCATGACGTAACCGAGGCTCTTTTGCTGGGTGATCGCATTGTTCTCATGGACGGCGGAGCATCGGTAGGAGCATTTACGCCTGAAGAGTTCGTCAGGTCATCGAATGAAAACGTTAAGGCTTATGTTGAGATCTACCGGTCCAGTTCCCAAATGTTGAACGAGTGATCTGCATGTCATTTCTCCAATTTATCCTCAAGCATCGCCTTGAGATCACGACGCGGTCGCTGGAGCATATCCGCCTGGTCCTATGGTCCATGATGTTTTCAATTGTGATCGGTATTCCGCTCGGCGTGCTTTTGGCGAGGCATCCAAGATTGCGCGCGGTGATACTCGGAACGAATAACGTGATTCAAACCATTCCGAGTCTGGCCCTCTTCGGACTCCTCCTGCCGATACCCTGGCTCGGCGTTCGAGCGGACAGATTGACAATTACAGCGCTGACGCTCTATGCCCTCCTGCCGATCGTTCGCAATACGTACACCGGCATCAGTGGAGTTGATCCGTCGGTGCTCGAAGTTGCAACGGGCATGGGACTGACACCGCGGCAGATCCTGTGGCACGTCGAGGTTCCTCTGGCCTTTCCCGTACTCCTCGGCGGAGTACGAGTCGCCACCGTAATCACGATCGGGGTAGCGACGATTGCGGCAGCCATCGGAGCTGGCGGCCTTGGCGAGTTTATCTTTCGCGGCTTAGCCATGGTCGATAACAATGTCATTCTGGCAGGTGCAGTTCCCGCCGCCCTGATGGCGCTCCTTGCCGATGGATCGATTGGACTGTTACAGCGGGGAGCACGATGGCGGCGCCGGTAATATGAACCGCCGAGGGTTTGTCGCAGGGATGGCGGCTTTGTTGCTTGCGGGTTGCCGTGATCAGCGTCGCGCATCGGTCGGTGGGAAGAACTTTACCGAGCAACTCGTGCTTGGGGAACTTCTCGCTCAGGTTTTGGAGAGTCACATAAACATTCCCGTCGAGCGCCGTTTCTATCTGGCGGGGACATATATCTGCCAGCAGGCTATTCTCGCCGGAAGAATTGATACCTACGTCGAATATACCGGCACGGCTCTCGCCGCAATCCTCAAGCAACCCGTAAAGTCAGATTCGAAAGCAGTGTTTGAGATTGTACGTAACGCATATCAGCGCCGGTTCAATCTCGCGGTTCTGCCGTCACTGGGATTCGACAATACTTTTGCTATGGTGATGCGCGAGGCCGATGCCAGAGCCGCGGGGATTACTAAGTTGTCCGAGCTGGCCTTGCACTCACGGCAGATGCGATTGGGGGTTGGATATGAGTTTCTGGAGCGTCCGGATGGCTTTGTGGGACTGACGAGAACCTACAGACTGCAATTCGACGCGCCGCCCAGTGTCATGGATCTGGGTCTGCTGTATCGCGCGCTTCAGGCAAAGCAGGTGGATGTTGTAGCGGGTTCCAATACCGACGGAATGATCGCCGCGCTCGGGCTAAGAGTGCTGCGAGATGATAAACATTACTTTCCGCCCTATGATGCGGTTCCCATCGTCCGGCTAGAGGCTTTGCAGCGCATCGAGGGCATGCAAACCGCGCTGGAGCAACTTAGCGGACGTATCTCAACCAGCGACATGCGTCGCATGAATTTCGCGGTAGATGGTGAGAAGCGGGATGTCTCTGACGTGGTGCACAATTTCCTTCGCAGTGAGACGTTATAGGATGGACCGATGCGGATGCGTTTGCGCGTCAGCGATTTACTACTGCAATCCAGAAAAGACTTGAGGCATGAAAGCGAGAGACTGGCCAGCATATCCGGTTGCTAGAAAAGTTTCGGAGCTCATCTATCCACGCTTCCTGCGCGGATTGGCGCAGCGCGAGTCGCGTCCGGACTCGCCGCACCGTCCAGAGATTGCCGATATCGAGGGGATGATCGATGCGGCGTTTTGGGCGAGCCTCCGGCGTGAGGAAGGCTACGTTCCGACCATCTCCGCCGCCTTCCTGGACCCGGATGCAACCCGCGATCCACTACGCTTCGAGCAGCCACTCCCGTTTGCTCCAGATGCGCTTGCCCGGCTTGCGCCGGCCGTGGAACGCTCAGGTGTGCACCTCGGCGTGTGGCGGCGCTCGGGGGAGTTGCAAGTGTGGGGTACGGCCACGAGTATCCCGAAGCACTGCTTCGTGCTCGAAGTCAACTCGCCCGGGCTGCTGGTGATCAAGGAGAGCCGTGGCGAAGATACGGGCAAGTTCGCCAATGTTGCAGTGCTTGAAGGTGATCTGATCAAGGTTCTCAGCGAAGACCCCATCAATCTGCCGGACTGTCTGCCGCTGGTCCGGTCACTGCTTGGGTTTGGGCTGGCAGGGTCCCCGGCCGATGACCTCAATGTAATGTTGCAACTTGCGGTATCGATGCGTCGCCATGGCCGCGGTGGCTCGCTGCTAGTGGTGCCAAGCAGCAGCGAAAGGTGGCGCGAATCCATTGTTCCGCCAATTCGCTATTCGGTATCGCCGCCGTTTCTGGGGCTGCCGGACCTGCTTGACAGCGGCTCGGCTGCGCAAGACCCGACATGGAAGAACGCGCTCCGCCGGACGGTCGATGCCATCGCCGGACTGACGGCCGTGGATGGCGCTACGGTAATGAGCGACTCCTACCAACTGATGGCTTTCGGCGCGAAGATTGGGCTCCATCAGGAAGGTACCCGGGTGGAACAGGTGGTTCTCACCGAGCCGGTCGTAGGTTCAGTGGCCGAAATCGTTCATCCGACGCAGCTTGGTAATACCCGTCACTTGTCGGCCGCACAGTTTGCGCAAGACCAACCGGACTCGATGGCGCTAGTGGCCTCACAAGACGGACGGTTTACCATCTTCGCGTGGTCTCCTTGCGAACAAATGGTACATGCGCGGCGCATTGAGGCTCTTCTGCGGTAACCAACTCCCTCGAGGTATTGGCGTTCAGATACACTACCCTGTTGAATTGAACGGAGCACAAAAGGGGAGCTGCAATGGACGAGGCACTGACGGCGAAGGTGATTGCCGAGATCGCCGCGGTCAAGAGGATTCCAGTCGAGAGCATCACAATCAACAGCACGTTCGAAGAACTCGCGATGGATAGTCTGGACGCGATGAATTTGTTGTTCGCCCTGGAAGAACAACTCGGGGTCTCGATTCCAGATGAGGCGGCGAACTCGATCAAGGATGTGCGCAGCACGGTTGCGGGAGTGCGACGGTTGCTGGCGGAAAAATCCGGGGCGCAGAGTTGAGCGTGACCGCCTCCGGGCAGCGCGTGGTGGTGACCGGCATGGGAATTATTTGCGCCTTGGGGGCCACACCCGCTGAGTGCTGGGGCGCGTTGCGCGACGGGCGCTCGGGGATTGCGCCGATCCAGGCGACGGATGTGCGCGAGCTTCGTTTTCAGAATGGCGCAGAGGTTCAAGGATTCCGGGCGGAAGAGCATTTTGAGCCGGCGCGCTGCGACCAGATGGATCGCTTTGCGCAGTTTGCGGTGGTTACGGCACGCCAGGCGGCGAGCGCAGCAGGGTTCGAGCTTCCGGGCGAAACTTGCTCCAACGGATCTCTCGCCGGCAAGACTCCTTTTGGTACATCAGGGGAACGGATTGCGGTGATTACCGGGACCTCGATGGGCGGCCAGACCAGCCTCGATCGGGGCTTCGCTGCGATCTATAAAGAGGGCCGGCCGCGGCCGCATCCATTCACCATTCCGCTGACCATGTACAACGCAGGCGCGAGTCAGATCGCCATGGACTTGGGAATCACCGGGCCAGTGTTTACCATCTCCACGGCTTGCGCTTCGGCGACGCACGCCATCGGCCAGGCGTTCTGGATGGTGCGCTCGGGGGCAGTAGAGGCGGCAATATGCGGAGGCAGCGAGGCTCCGTTCAGCCCAGGAATTCTGCGGGCATGGGAGGCCATGCGAGTGGTGACGCCCGAGGTTTGCCGTCCTTTTTCACGCAACCGCCGGGGCCTCACGTTGGGCGAGGGCGGGGCGATGCTGTTTCTGGAACGGGCGGAACGGGCCATCGCGCGCGGCGCGCGAATCCTGGGCGAAGTGATTGGTTTCGGCATGTCCGCCGATGCCGGGCATCTTACGCAACCTTCGGTGGACGGACCGGTGTCAGCGATGAGCGCCGCGCTCTGCGATGCCCACCTGGCAGCCACGAGGGTGGATTACGTCAATGCACACGGCACCGGAACGCTGTCCAATGATGAGACCGAGACGCGGGCGATCCGGCAGTTGTTTGGTGCACACGCAGAAAATTTGGCGGTCAGCTCGACCAAATCCATGCATGGTCACGCGCTGGGCGCCGCCGGGGCGTTGGAAGCATTCGCAACCGTGATGGCGCTGCGGGAGGGAATTCTGCCACCGACCGTGAGCTTTACCGAAGCTGACCCAGTCTGCAACCTTGACGTAATCCCGAACATCGCACGCCACAGGCAGATTGAGTTTGCGCTCTCGAACTCATTCGCCTTCGGCGGATTGAACGCGGTGCTGGCGTTCCGGCGATGGGAGGGAGGAGTCTGAAGCGGGTTCCGCAGCGTGAGCTTTTAGACGACGACTCGATCAGCTCTGAGGCGGCGGTAGAATCCCTAGTCGATTTGCGGCTGGTCAACCGATGGTTCGGCGGCGTCAGCACCACTAGCTTTCTGTTGCGCCGGGCCATGCGAAAATCTGGATTGTGTTCGGCTTCCGTGCTGGAAGTTGCGGCGGGCGATGGATACTCAATCGCTCAGGCGGCCAAGCAGTTGAAGGCGGAAAATCTGGATATAGAGCCACTCTGCCTGGACCGGCGCGACCTGCGCTGCGATGCTCACTGCTGCGAACACGCCATCGTGGGAGATGCACTGGAACTGGCGTTCCCTCCGGCAAGCTTTGATTTTGTGAGCTGCGGACTCTTCGTGCATCACCTAACCCCGGCCCAGGTGATCGACTTTGTGAACCGCGCTCTGACCGTGGCCAGGCATGCGGTGCTCATCAATGATTTGCGCCGAAGTCCGCTGCACCTGGCGCTGGTCTACTTGGGAATGCCGCTCTTCCGCAGTCCCATTTCGCGCACGGACGGGCCAGCTTCAGTGCGGCAGGCCTACACTCCGGATGAATTGCGCGAGTTACTCAGGCAAACCAAAGCCATATCTTCAGAGATTCGAACGAGGTATCTGTTTCGCATGGGAGCCATTGCCTGGAAGTGAGCGCGCTGCAAATCAACCGGCCTCATCCTCTTGAGAGCAACTCCAAATTTAATCCAACTCAATCTTAGCGGTCAACGCCCGGGGCGCGCCAGGGTAGACACTGCGCTGCAGGTGCACGCAAAAGCAATAGGCGAACTCACTTAAGGGAGCCATCTCCAACACTTAGACCCCACTTTCTGCGCAAAGGTCCATGCACCTAGGTATCAAGTTCACAAACCCGAATTCACTTGTATTACAGAGTTGATGTTGCGAGGATTGTGAGACATTCCTGACAGGAGACTGCAACATATGGTGCGGCGCGCATTGATTGTGCTGTGTTTGGGGTTGATGACGATATTGCTGGCGAGTTGCGGCCAAACCTATGAACTGCAATCCTTAACGGTCGCAGCAACCGCTGCTGGATCGTCGACAGCCTCGGCTTCGGCAGCGGCGAACATTGAGGGCATTGGCAACACGGCGGCCCTTGCGGTGACGGCCCACTACTCCAACTCGAAGACTCAGGACGTGACCGTCAACAGCATATATCAGGTTGACGCTTCGACCGACCCGAGAGCGCCGCTAACTGACCTTACCGTGAGTAAGTCCGGCATTGCCAAGGCGGTTAACCCGAACGGCACCTGTACCTGGTACGCCGAGCCAACCAGCTCCGCTGATACTGCCTTTGGATACGGCACCCAGCCCTACCCCGTGACCATTACTTACACCGAGAACGGTGTAACGGCGACGACGATGGCGTATATCAGTGTGGCTTCCGCGACAGATTGCTATGACGGGACAACCTATCTTGCGCCCTCCGGCTATCCCGGCACTGGCAGCGATGGGTGGTAATCGATTGTTCCTGAACCCCGGCGTCGAGGCGTGAACCGGGTGGGTTCCGAGTTTGGCTATTCGCGCAAATTGCGCAGAGCCGCCGAAGCCGCTGTTCGCAACCAGATTCGTAATTAATGTTTTGTCGATTGCTGCACCTGAGGCATGAACATGAAGATGAGGTTTTGCACCGCACTGCTCACCGCTGCAACACTCCTTGCACCGCTTTCTTTACTAGCCGAAACAGCTCAGGATGCCGTCGCGAAACGCCATGCCATCGAGACCTATGGCAAGCTTCCTCTGAGCTTTGAGCCGGGAGAGAGCGCCGCGCATTTCCTGGCGCGCAGCGGAAACTACACGGTGTCAGTGGGCGAGCGCGAGTCCTCGGTGGTAGTGACCGACGCAAAGTCCGGCAGGCATCAAACGCTTCGCTTTACATTCGATAATGCCAACCCCGCCGTTCGGCTCGAGGCCTTGGAGCCGCAGCCGGGTGTGACCAATTACTACCTTGGCAAGAATGCGAGCCAGTGGCGGCTTGGGGTCAAGAGTTACGGCAAGCTTCGTGCACAGAGTGTCTATCCCGGCGTGGACGTGGTTTATTACGGCGACCATCGCCAGCTGGAATTTGACTTTGTGGTCGCCCCTAAGGCCGATCCTTCTGCAATCGCGCTCTCGTTCTCCGGAATGGACAAGTTGTACAAGGATGCCAGCGGCAACCTGGTTATCGAGGTTGGCGGCCAACCGGTCCGCTTTGCAAAACCCTATGCCTATCAGAAGGCGGGCGGCGATTCCAAAGCCGTGCTGGCGGATTATGAGTTAACCGCAGACGGCAAAGTTCATCTCCATCTGGGCGACTATGACCGTAACGCCGAACTCATCATCGATCCCATCGTCACTTACGTAAGCTACCTTGGTGGCAGTGGGGGCGACGTGGGCAACGGTATCGCCGTCGATAAATCCGGTGCCGCATACGTGACTGGACAGACTTGCTCCAGCAATTTTCCTGTCAGCGAGGCTTCCGGCAACCTTTACAACTATGACATTGCCGCGAATCCCGGAAGTTGCGATGCCTATGTCACGGAATTCAGCGCTGACGGTCCCACCACTACCTACGGCTCGGCCTTCGTGTACACCACGATCATTGGCGGCACCAGCCCGTCGAACGCTACTGCAGTCGGAAACGCAATTGCCGTGGATTCAACCGGCCAAGCTTACATCACCGGCATGACCAACTTTACCGATCTGCCGGGCCTTCCCAGTGGCCCTAGCTATACGAATAATCTGAACAGCTGGAACGGTGGTGACAGCGATGCATTCATCGCGATCCTCTCCTCCGACGCAGGTGGAGCGCAGCCTGGGTTGTTGGTACGGACCTCCTACCTTGGCGGCACCAACTCCGACACTGGCAATGGAATCGCGGTGGATACGGTTAGCCCGGCTTTCAACGGGCCCAACGTGACTGTCGTGGGCCAGACCTGCTCCTACGATTTTCCCGCGTACAACGCTTTTGAAACGATGGTAGAACCGTGCGTCGGCTTCATCACTAAACTCGATAACGGCCTGCACATCGCCACGCCCACCTATGGGAACATTCCCCGCGATCCTCTCATTGTCGCCATGGCTCCGCCAACCGCAGCTCCTGTGGGCGCCACTTACTTCTTTTCGGAGTTCTTCGGAGGACAGCCCGTTGCTCCCATCCTAAACAGTGTTTGGCAGCAGAATACGACCTACCCTCCGGGCGCGATTATTCAAGATAGCAACAGTCCTATTCCCAACATTGAAATCACGTTCAACGGCGGCCGGAGCGGCGCCAGCGAGCCTGCCTGGCAGACAACGGCGCTAACCATCACCCCCGATGGCACTTATCCCAAAGGAGTGAACTGGGAGAATCTGGGACCGGTTGCGCTCATCCCTACCCACGACACTTGGGCCTACGGGGTCGCGCTCGATCCTCTGGGCGACATCTTCGTTGCCGGCGGGACAACCACCCCCAACGTTGTTTCTGGAGTTTGGCCTTTCGAGAGATTTCTTAACTCCGGTACCGGCGCGTGGGTAATCAAGGTAAATGGACAGCAGAGCCCAGTAACCGGTCAATCGGTGGGCCAGCCGGGCGCATGGGTATACGGGTCTGCCCTGGAAGGGACCCCGACCACCTCTGCCACCATCGACGCGGCACGCGCGATAGCAGTGGATAATTCGGGTGAGGCCTTCGTGACGGGAACCATGACCGGCACTCTCTTAGGCACCTCCAGCAGCTCTTACAAGTCCAAGGTCACCGGTGGGCAGGATGCATTCCTGGTCAAGCTGAATAACGCCGGCGATGCATTCCCGTACGCCACCTACCTCGGAGGCGACGGCGCCGACCAGGGACTTGGGGTTGCGGTGGACGGGAGTGGCGCGGCATATGTCACGGGCAGTACGCAGTCCACCGACTTTCCGACAATCAATCCACTGACCTACCCGAATGGTACGGCGCTGCTTACGCTTTCCGGCGGCGAGGACGCATTCATTAGCAAGTTCACCACGGACGGTACGGCATTACTCTTCTCGGCCTACCTCGGAGGCTCGGACCTCGACCAAAGCAATGCCATCGCCGTGGACACCCAAAACCTGGGCAATATGTATGTAGCGGGCAATACGCACTCGACCGACCTTGAGGAACTAAATCCCACCACGACTCCTCTCTATACTGCGCCGCAACCGCAATACGGAACCAACGGACACGACGGAAACGGCGATGCCTTTGTCGCCATGGTTGCCGGCTCCAGTCTGGCTACTTCGATCGTGACGCCGGGCACCTTGAACTTCCCCTTGCAGGACGTGAACACCACCAGTGTGCCGCCCGCTGCCACGAGCTGCCTGAATTCCGGTGAATGTATCCAGTACTCCAATACCAATGGCGCGTCCTCCATCACCATTACCTCGATTACCTTCAACAATGGCGAGTTTGCGCAATTCCCGATGTCGAATTCCAGCCCGGCCAATTGCGCCACGGGCGTGATTGGCCCTAACTCCGCCTGTGACCTCTGGGTCGTCTTTACTCCGGCGGGCCAGGGAAGTCGCTCGGGCACCGTTACCATCACTGATGATGCCGGCAGCACGCCGCACGTCGTGGTCCTCTCTGGTCAAGGTACAGTGCCGCAAGACGCATTGTCTGCACCAAGCATCGCCTTTGCGAACCAGGCTGTCAGCACCCCGTCCGGCGCGAAATTCGTGACCCTACAAAATATCGGCAGCGGCACCCTCAATATTGCCGGCATCACGATCGCTGGCGTGAACCAGGGTGATTTCAGTTTGCCCAATCCAAGCCCCACCGCCAACCCTTGCGGTACGCAATTAGCGGCCGGAAGCTCTTGCACGATTACCGCCATTTTTACCCCAAGCGTTGCGGGCGAGCGTACCGGCAGCATCATGCTTACTGACAACTCAGCTGGAAGCCCGCACACCATCGGACTAAGCGGTACGGGCGTTCCGGTAGCCAGCACCGTTACGCCAAGTACTCTGACATTCCCCCAGCAGGCGATTAACGTGCCCAGTACGGCGTTGACTGCTTGCTTGCCCGGAGCGGTGCCGGGCAACTGCGTCATCACGATTACCAACACCGACACGCAATCCCTGGCGGTGACCGGCTTCTCCATTACCGGTGACTACCAGTTGGGAGCCACCAACTGTCCCGTGTTCCCCTTGCTCCTCGCTCCTGCGGCCCCCGGCTCAGTCTCCTCCTGCACCGTGCAGGTGGTCTTCGATCCAACCCTTCCCGGTACTCGTACCGGAACCCTGACCGTGAATGGCAACGGCACGGTCATGCCGTATATCGTTGGGCTCAGCGGAGCCGCCGGTGCCTCGAGCACGCTTTGCGGCCCGGGAGCGGCCTGTGCCTCTCCCGTTACCTTTGCAGGCACCAATGTCGGCGCCACGAGCCCGGCTCAGTTTGCGACGCTCACCAATCAGAGCACCTTCGCATTCAGCGTGCAGAGCGTCGTGATCAGTGGTCCCGCAGCGGGTGACTTCACCCAGACCAACAACTGTGGCACCAGCGTTTCTGGCACCAGTGCGCTGGCCCCGGCGGTCCCGTATTGCACCATTAGTGTGAGCTTTAAGCCAACGGCGACCGGCAACCGCGATGCTACCCTCACGGTCAACAGCAATGCGGCCGGTTCGCCGCAGAGCATTTCCATCCTCGGAGTCGGCACCGCGCCGTTGGTTTCCTTATCGCCGGCGACTAACCTGACCTTCCCGAATCAGCCGCTGAACGCCGCCTCAACCCAGGCCGTGATCACGCTGACCAACTCGGGCAGCGGGCCGTTGAACATTCCGGCGGGAGGCATCACGATTACCGGCACGGCAGCAAGCGACTTTAGCCAGACCAACGACTGCGGCACCCAGGTTGCCGCAACGGGCACCAACTACTGCCATATCTACCTGGTCTTCACCCCGACCGCGCTCTTCACCCGCTCGGCCACACTGAACATCGCAGACGACGCCAATCCGAGTCCGCAGAGCATTGCACTTCTCGGCACTGGCGTCCAAGTGCAGGCGCCGTCGGTCGCCCCGCTCACTCTGACCTTCGTCAACCAGGCGCTGAGTCAGACCAGCCCTGCGCAGAGCGTGACGATCTCCAACAACGATCCTACCTACGCGCTGACCCTGGCGACCCCGGCCATCACCGGCGATTTCCAGATTTTTCCAGCCAATACCACATGCACCACATCAGTTCCGAAAAGCGGCTCTTGCGTCATCTCGGTCACCTTTACTCCGACCGCTTCGGGAAGCCGTACAGGCACGCTGACGGTCTCTACCAATGGCGCGGTCATTCCGCTTACCGTGCAACTGAGCGGAACGGGCGGTGCAGTGGGCTCGGTTAGCCCAACCTTGCTCAACCTTGGCTCGGCCAACGTCAACGAGAGCAGCGCCGCGCAGTCGGTAACCGTAACCAACAGCAGCAACTTTCCGGTGAACCTCACGGGGATTACCCTGAGCGGCGCCGCGGCCAGCGAATTCTCAGCGGTGAACAACTGCGGAACGGTCGTATCGCCTAACATTCCCTGCACCGTCAGCGTCACCTTCAAGCCCGCGGCGACCGGCACCCGGACTGCGAACATGACCATTGGCAGCGATGCCGCGACCCCATACGCCCTGGTTTCGCTGACCGGAACCGGGACATCCCCGGTGGTGAGTCTGTCAACCCTGAGCTTGAGCTTCGGCAATCAGGCGCTGAATGTCGCCTCCTCCGCTCTGCTCATCACGCTGCATAACACCGGAACCGGGCCGCTGAACTTCAGCTCGATTGCAATCACGGGAGCCGCTCCCGGCGACTTCACCGAGACGGATAATTGCGGCTTGCAGGTGGTTTCGGGAAACTCCTGCGTTCTCAACGTGACGTTTACGCCGACCGCGCTCAACAGCCGCACCGCCAGGCTCGTATTCGGTGACGATGCCTCCAACTCGCCACAGACGGTCGCGTTGAGCGGAAGTGGAATCGCCGGGTCGGGAACGATTGCGCTCAGCCCTGCTACCGTGGCGTTCGGTAATCAGCAGGTGAGCACAACCAGCGCTGCCCAGACGGTCACGCTGAGCAACAGCTCTCCCTCTTCGGCGCTCACCATCAACAATATCGTCATCACCGGCAATAGCGACTTCGCCATTGCTTCCGGCAACTGCCCCGCCAGTCCAGCGGCGCTGGCGGCGAACACAAATTGCAGCATCAGAGTAACCTTTACGCCGAGTACGACGGTTGCCGAGACGGCCACTTTGACAGTAACCGGCACCGCCTCGAACTCGCCACAGCAAATTACCCTGACCGGAACCGGAACCACAGCCGCGTCGAGTTCCGCTCCCTTCGCAGTGACTCCTTCAACGACGGGTGTATCTGTTACCCAGAACGGCACGGCTCAGTACACTCTGTCCATAGCCCCACTGAACGGATTCAGCAACTCGATCAACTTCACTTGTTCGGGACCGGTCGGCTCCAGTTGTTCGATCACGCCCAATCCATTGGTCATGGACGGGACAACCACCAAGACAGCAACTCTCTCGGTAAATACGACGGGTGGCAACGGCAACACTGCCAATTCACGCTATGGAGGCAAGCCTATCTTTCTCGCCCTGCTTCCGTTCACTATCATGGGCATGCTGTTTATCAACAAGCGGCGCAGTTACTTGCTAGTTCTCGCCCTGCTGCTGTTGTGCCTGTTGCTGGGAACGGTGGGCTGCGGTGGTGGGAGTGCGAGCAGCACCAGCAGCGGGCTGGCCCCCGGCACCTACCAGGTCGTGGTTACCGCGACTCCAAGCACGAACAGTTCGCAGGCTCAAACCATGACGATGAACCTAGTGGTGACCCAACAGTAAAGCAATCCCGCATCTCCGCGGTACGAGTCGCTTCACGTGCCGCGGGGGTGCGAGGGTTCCAACAAAACCCTCTTACAGACGGGTACGTCCCCAAACCGCCTAGCCGTCTCGACCCCAAGCGATAGTCCAACTCTGATATCCCCCGGAGGACTTCTTCGTCGTTGGGGGACGACGAAGATGGCCGAAAACCATCTGCCGCTCAATGCCGCGCAACCGTGCCTTGGCCATATCTGCCCCGGCCTTCTTCTCAAACACTGCACCCACATGCTCGAGAACTCGGCTAAGTTCGCCGCCACGACGCTCGGCTCAAAGTGATCGGAAATGCGGAGAAAAGGCCTATCCGAAGACGGGTTCGCCGCCAATCGGCGGCCTGTAAGAAGCTGATGAGCGATGTAAGTGCTTGAAAGATTGGAGGCGCGGGCCAGAATCGAACTGGCGAATAAAGGTTTTGCAGACCTTGAAAGGCGTCCGCTAACCACTGTGTTTTCAATATGATGTTCTGACGCTTGCTCAATTTAGTCCCCTTTTAGTCCGCCACGAGCTAAGGCAGAGCAGGGAATTGGATTGAGGCTGACATCACTTCTTCTTCGGACGCCGGGCGCGGTTCGCCAACAACGGCGATCTACCGATGACCGTCCTCGGGTTCTCCAGCTTCGGCGGGTCGGAGATGCCTTCAAACGCTTCGCTAGATTTCCACGCACTCATGGCGTAGACGCGGGGTTCTCGCAGTAGCTGGACGCCTTCGCTCCAAGTCGCCAGCATCCGCTTCCCAATGTCCCGGAACCCCGGCAACTGGTTCATCATGTCACGTACCGCTGGAGCCGTCTCCGATACCGCATCACTGATGCGCTCCACTATCTCCTTCTGCTCTCGCTGGGGAATTCCGAAGGTGCTCGTGATGAACTTGACCAAATTCTTTCCGGGCAGCCACGTCTTCTTGCCCATGAAGCTAATCCCCGGTGGGTTGTGCTGGTACCCGGCATAAACGGAGGTCGTGAGGAAATCGTACGCGGGGGAGAGCCGGGCATCTGTGGGCGATGTGTAGAGCAGCGCCAAGTTCTTCGAGTGGCAGTCGGCGTTTCGCAGTGCGTATGTCAGGAGCAAGATCGACGCCATCGCCTGAAACGTTCCATACTGCCGACCTCCCGGCACATGGTCACGGACTGCCTTGGCGATGCGCTCCCACGTTGTCTCGTACTTGGCTGATGGACGAAGACCAAGGAGCGCACAGAAATCTTCCATTGCTAGGCTCGGCTCTCCCTTTTCGTCCACATCAAAGCGGTGGACGACGAGCACGTTTCCGTCCTCTGACAATTCAGCCTTGGCACAGGTGACAACCTTCGCCACTACCTGCATGCACAGATGCTCGTTCACGGTGGCGAACGGAAGTTTTGCGGAAGAGCCTTTGATGATGTGACGGTGAGTGAGCAGGGTAGCCTTCGGATGCTTGCCGAGCCCGACTCTGCCCCCGCCCTTCTTCTCTTCCTCCGTGTCCAAGAATTTCGGCAGAACACCGGAGACTCCACTTCTCGCGTGCTCACGAACCAAGTTGGTGAAAGCCTCCTCCGAGTTGTCTCCCTTCAGGAGGTCAGCAACGTCTATCGGGCTTGCGGGTTCGTCCAAAGCCGCGCCGGGGGGAGCAACTTGAAGCCTCCCCACCATGTTCCGACCGATCACGGATAGAAGTGCCATTGGGCTTGCGCCGATGTGCGGTCCGAACTCTTCCTGCAGAACCTGCAACAGGTATCCTTCCGGCAAGTTCATCTGGAAGATGGGGTGAAGCTGGTCGTCCCACACGTACGATTCCGTGCGTACAGGCATGGTGAGGGAGACGAGCTTTTCCAATCCTGCATCCGGGACGTAGCTCAGCACGCTCTTGAAATCGCCGACAGGTTCAAGAACGGCGACGTGTTGGCCGAGGACGTAGACGTTCAGTTTCAAGCCCCACCTCGCTCACGCCGCAGTTCATCGAGGGAGCCTGAGGTTCCGGTCTTGGCGAAGTTCAACTCCAGACCAAGCACGGCCAGCACCGCCAAGAGCTTCCGTGAACCGAACTCGGGTAACTGGCCGCGCTCGAAGCGGGAGAGGGATTCGCGTGTCAGGCCAGAGCGAAGGGCGACCTCGCTCTGTTTCAGCCCAAGCGACTTGCGCTGCTCCGATACCGCTTGGCCGAGTTCAGCTAGAGTCTGCATGAAGTGAGTTATACATCACGTTTTAGGGGATATCAATTTATTTGTGATTTATACAGCACTCTTTCGATTGAGAATACAGGGGGCAGGGAGAACAGGCTTTCGCCCACGCCTCCTCAGCCCCCTAGTGAATTTCGTCGTGACGAGCCTGAGGAGTGCCGCCACTGAGAAGCACTCTTCCAAGTTTACGGAGGCGATTTCGGACTGACGCGCACTCCTTCTCACCGATGCCCATCAGACTCGCTGTTTCCTTCCACGTCCCCGTTGTCCTGAATCCTTCCATCGCCGCTCTTAGGTCGGAGGCGCACGCATCCGCGATGTCGGCAATCTCCTTCAGCCGAAGTTCATTGTCACGTTCCTTTGACCTCCGGAATTGACCACGCCGCAGTCGCGTTGATTTCTCGTGACAGTACTCATCCGACGCCATCATTGGTTCGCGCGTCTCCACAGCCGTCAGGAACAGGTTATTCGGGTTGGATAGCGGCTCGTGCGTTCGACTCCGGTAGATGGTGTTAAACCTGTTCGCTAGGCACCGATTGATGAAGCTCCGAAATCGCGCCTCGTTCGCCCCATGCATCCGTTCCGGATTGAAGAGCTGCACCACGTCCTGCTTTCCCGCCAGTCGATGCTTGGAGGAAGGCGGTAGGGAGTGCAGGTGCATCAGGAGTTCCTGCGTCCAGTCCTGAACATCCGACTCAGCCCCTCTCCATCTCAGGTGCTTCCTGACCCAGTTGGAGACGTATAGCGGAAACCGCTCGTAGAACTCGGTGAAGTCGTTGGGAACAACGAAACCGTCATGTCCGACGAAGTGGCCGTCCTCGAAGCTGAACGCATCGACGTGATAGAGGGGAGTGCAAGATTTTTTCGACAGAAATTGTTTTTCTTGGGTATTTGCCATTGGAACCTCCAGTTCCGAGCAGACCGTAGCAAAGGAGGCCGTCAATGGTTAAGGGTTCACGCGAAGGGCGAGAAGAGTTGGTGTCGAGGGTTCAGTCCGTGCTCAGTTTGAGCACAAGGAAAGAGGCCGACTTTCTGGTCGGCGTGGTCATTTCGTGTCTTGAAGGTGCGCTCCTCGATCATCTTGAGGATGACGGATTTTCGATGAAGCTGAATAGCTTTGGGAAGTTCGCTGTACACCACAAGCCAGCGATTCGCAGGAAGGTGGGTTTCACCGGGAAGATGACTCAGATGCCAGCGAGGCGGAAGATTCGGTTCGTCAGTTTAGGCATGTTGCGACAACTTGAACCCAAGGAGGGGGCTCATGAACTTGCCCGATGAAATTGAATCGCAGAAGAACGCAATCAACGTCGAGTGGCTGGCAACGAAGTTGAACGTGAGCCCGAAGACCCTCTACAAAATGGCGAAGCGAGGAAGGATTCCTTCATTTCGAATCGGATACTCCGTGCGATTCAACCCCAAAGCCGTCGCCGACTGGCTGCGTCGAAGGATGTCCGATTAAGATTGCGGCTGAAAATACAATCAGGAAAGTGAAAGGAGAAGATGGAATGCCAGAATCATTCGAGCCGTATGTAGCTGTTGATGTAGTGGCGGAGTTTCTGAGCTGTCCTCCAAGGGTCGTGACGGCGATGGCACGCCGGGGAGAAATCCCCGCTCACCCTCTGACTGGGCGCGTGCGTAAAACATGGCGGTTCAAAATATCAGAGGTTGCAGCCGCTGTTAGCAAGAAGTGACCTGACGCCCCGGTTTAGCAGGCTGTTACGAAACTCTGATCTGAAGTTATAGATGGTATTCAGATCGCTTACTGAACCCAAGATGTTGCGGTTCCAGTAGCCAAGAATTGAGTTTCGTAACAGCCTGTTAGGCCGGGGCATCGTGCCTCTGCTAAAAGATCGGCACTTCTTTTCCCGCCACCTTCCCCAATCCCACCAGCCATCTCCGGTGCCACTTCGCACGACTTTGTGCGTGCTGATGTGCCCAATAGCGTTCAACGTCAAGTCGGCAACCGCATCTCCATCACTACTTGACGGATTTGATTGTAGATACAATACTCGTGAGCTGAAAGTCAGTACTTGATAGATTGTGTATTCTTGCGCGGCTTGGACGAGATATGTATCGACTAAGGGCAGCCGAATATCGAGCTGATGTTGACCCGCGAGAGCTGGCCGTGTACACGCCTGCAGATGCAGCTCATTTCCTCGGTATTCCGGTTATGACCCTTTCCAATTGGCTATATGGTCGCGGGAATTTCCTCCCAATCATTCAGCCAGCAGACCCCGGAAATCGTCTACTTTCTTTCTATAACCTCGCCGAAGCACACGTTCTCGCTTCCACTCGCTACCAACATAAGGTAAGTTTCTCGGCGATTCGTGCAGCGATTGAGACGCTGCGGAAGAAATATCCCAGTCCGCACCCTCTCATTTCCAAAGATTTCTTCACGACCGGGAAGGATTTGTTTATTAAGACAGTTGACGAGAATGAGAACCTTTCTACGCCGGGGCAGATGAACCTGAAGCCGATTATGGATTTGTTCTTGGTTCACATCGGGCGGGATAAGAACAAGCTGGCTGAGCGCGTCTATCCGGTAATCAAAGGCCAACCCAACGATAAAGCCGTTACCATCATCAACGGGGTTGCATCCGGCCAGCCGATTCTGTCTGAGTACGGGGTTCCAGTATTTGTAATCTATGGCCGCCACAACGCTGGTGAGTCGGAAAAGTCTATTGCGAAGGACTTCGGGATACCAGAAATCAAAGTAAAACGCGCCATTGAATACGCGAAGAGCATTGAAAAAAAGGCAGCCTAAACTCGACCAAATGTTGTTTCTTGACCGAACCCACGGCAAGGCTCTGGGTGCACTCCTGCGCCGGGTCGGATTCAAGGTGAAGTCTATCTATGGCGTTTATCCAAAGAAGAAGCATGAATTGATTCCCGACCCGGAGTGGATCGCAAAATGCGGTAAAGAAGGATGGATTGCGGTCACTGGAGATAAGCGTATAGAGACTAATCCCATCAATAGGCACGCCGTAATCAATGCCAAGTGTAAGATGCTTCTTCTCACGGACACGAACACCAACCCCGAGGAATTCGGCGCGTCGATCATTGTGGGGAGAGATAGAATTCAGCAATTCATTGATCGAGATGGCCCGTTCTTTCTTAATGTGGGTAAGCAGGCGCACTCTCACATTCTTAATTTTCGAATACCATCGCTCGAACCTTTCTCAAAGAAGAATGGTAAGAGAAGAGAGGACGGAGACGAGCAGAAGGAACCTGAGCCTCCTGCCGAAATTCGAGGAAGCAGTGTCGGACTTATTGAAGTTCCAGCCGCCGAGCAAATCCCAATCAGAATCAGCGAACCCAGCAGCGGAGAAGAACCCTCGTAAATTTACTTTTCGATGTCCCAGTACCAGCGCCATCGCTGCCGTTCCAAAAAGGACAGCAAATTCGTCCAGTCTCATCGCCTTCATAAGCTTGGTTCCATGTCCACCCCGGATAATCTTAGCTGCCCCGCCGCGTGCTCTGCCAGTCAGTCCGCCAACGTCCACCCGACACCGGAGCCCAGACAAGTTTCTTCAATGGTGTTCCCTTCGCATGGTGGTAGAGCACGGCGGTGCGCTCATAGAACCCTCGGGTGTGCCAAGAGTCCGGAAACTTGAACAGGTGGAAATCGAGATGGTGACAGAACTCGTGGCACAGCGTGCTTAGGAACGTTCCGTATGACGTCACTTCCTTCCGCACGGCTGTCCTCATCCACAGCCGGATATTCATAGTGCCGGGGTCGTAGTCGCCGAACAGTTCAGTCGTCCAGTTCTCTCGCACCTTCAACGGTCTGGCCGCAAGCACGCGGATGCTGCACGGCGGGACTTTATAGAACTCTGCTGCTCGGGCAAGGAACTCAGTGCATGGTCTCCTGACGTCGGCGGCTTTCCCCATCTCCATCGCGGACGCGATAGATGCAGCAATGGTCGGAAGAAGCAGGTCACCCGGTAGGTCAAGCACCTTCATCCGGTCGCTCTGGCCGAAGCCAGCGCGGTGTCGATCTCGTGGTGGTGCGTCAGTGAGCAGATGTCCCTCCCTCACTCAGTTTTCGAAGACCTCAACCCAGAGACTTCCATCGTCTCGCAGCAGCCCGAATTCCACCCACTGGGGAATGCTGGTCGCATCGTCGTAGACCGGGCGAGAAAAGCAGAATGTCCCAGCATTGTCGTAGCAGCACCTCTCCATCAGTCGATAAACCTTTCCTTGTTCTGATATCCCTCGGTTCAAGGCACGCGGTTGCGAGAAGACGTTCATGTCGAGCCCGCCCCCAATAGCGTGGGCGATGAAATGCCCCTTGTCACGACCGCTGCTATCGCACTCTTCAGGATGCTCCACCCAGTCCTTCGGTAGTGAGCCACGCCGACGACCGCGCATCGGCAATGAAATTCCAAGAACTCCGACGACGCGATCACGTACTCGCTGGTCAATCGCGACCTCGCCGAGCGCCTCCATCCCCGAGTAGGAATCACAGATGTAGTCAAACGTCCCGTACTCGACGTGGATGATGTTCGGCGTATGCAAGGCCGCAGCCGTGTACACTCGCTGCCACAGCGCAGGAAGCCGTAGGCGCAGGTCAGCTATCAGCTCATAAATGGAGCCCGCTATTGCAGACCTGCGCAGCCTCCGATAGTCAATGCGGGACTGGGGCGGCAATGACTGCAGAGCATGCATCACCATTTGAAATCAACATTCCCCTGACCGAACCGCAGCAGAGCCTTCTCGTAAATCTGATTAGCCAGAAAGATTCCATCTTCGACGGCGTCGATCACGCGCTCCGTCAGGCACCCCGCCCTCGGGTCACGCGCCAGCCGCAAGCCTGTGATGATCGCGGCTGCCAGCACGAGAATCCTGCCGTCCTTCTTCGTCGCTCCGGGGCTGTATTCCACGACGTCGATGGTAGGCGAACAGACAGCGAAAACGCAAGAGGTGGCGGGATGCGGCTCACTAAAAATCCTTAGCCACTCAATCCCGACCTGATGAAGCGATTTGAAGTGAGCAGCCGAATGAACGTCAAGAACAAGAACGCGGCATGCGCTGAGCCCATGGCGGGCGATGCGTCAGGCGCTTAATGCAGCAGGTTGGGAGTACAAAACGTGCGTTTCTCATCGGAAGCATCCAGATAAAACTCCAGTCCGGTTTGCCTCCTCTAAATTCGGGGGCTGACACTGTGCCCTTTTTACGAACTGAACCCAAAGGAGGCCGATAATGTCGGAGAATTCTGTTCTCATAAAACGACTCATCGCATGCTGGAACAGTGGTGAATTGGACACTATGGACGAGATACTTGCACGCGACTTCGTGCGCCACGGCGACCACTTGGAAGGCAAGAAAGACGTCAGAGGTGCTGCTGAATACAAACAAATTGTGAGCGAGTACCACAAGCTGCTCACGGACTTTCACAGTGAACTTCATGATGTCATAGAACAAGGCAACAAAGTGGCGTTCCGCTTCCGCACGACTGGTAAGAAGGACGGCAGGACTATCGAATTCGAGGGGGCCAACATACTCCGAATTGAAGGAAATAGGATTGCTGAAGATTGGGTGTTCTTCGACGCGACTGGCTTGGCCGCACAACTGGGCAAGCAACGACGGGCGGCATAGATTGCGCATTTATGGACAGGATGCAAACCCGACCACCCTCTGATGTCGGGGCAGATTGCGTACGACAAATGGCAACCCGCAGTGGTGTGGACAACCCGGCGTTGCCCATTCGCCATTACTGTAGTGGTGCTCAAAACAGAAGAATCCTGTCACATCGCATTCAAAGGAGGTCTGCTATGTACGTGACTATTCGTCGGTACAAGATCACTCCCGGCTCTACTGCCGAGCTTAAGCGTGCTCAGGAGGGCTTTCTCCCAATCATCAGCAAACTGCCGGGATTCGTTGAATATTTCTGGACGTCGGCTAGCGAAGACGAGGTGTTTTCCGTAAACGTTTTTTCCGACCGAAAGGGGGCGGAAGAATCCGTACGTGTCGCAGCGGATTACGTCCGCAACCACCTCACGTCACTGCTTCCAAATCCACCTGACGTAATGGCAGGTGAGGTGGTCGTACACCAAACGAAGTCTCAAGCCGAGAAGGCAGCATGAAGCTGGCTCAATAGCGGCTGTCTAATGCTTGTTCCTCTTCGATTCGATAGTTCCGGCATTATTCGGATGACCGGAGATCGTGGGCCGACTTCTGTAATCAAATCTCGGAATGCATGAATCTCGTCTTCATCTTGGCTCGTATTCTCGAACTTCAACCCCTGCGCCTTCGTTGTGAAGATCACCAGCGGCTTCATAGTCCGGCAGCGGTGAACTTTACCCGAGCCTTACCGCCAACATCGAAATCGAACCGCCATCCACGCCCTCAACAGGAAAGCTCACAGGTTCGGACTGCGTCCGGGTGCCGATGACGTATAGCAGTGGAAGGTAATGGTCGGGTGTGGGCACCGCAAGCATGGCCTCTTTGCCGAGCTTGTTCTCGTATCTAATGAGGGGTTTCTTTTCGCCGGACAACAGCAGTTCGCGTACTCTCCTCTCGAACGACACCGCCCATTCATACGGCTCCGCCGTGTGCTGTCCCCATGCGTATGCGTGAAGATTGTGGACTAGGTTTCCGCTGCCGATGATGAGAACTCCCTCCTCCCTGAGAGGCGCAAGTCGCTGGCCGATCTCGTAGTGAAACGATGCAGGTTGGCTCTCATCAATACTGAGTTGCACCACTGGAACATCAGCTTGCGGGTACACATGGCACAGCACCGACCATGTGCCGTGGTCGAGTCCCCAGCTTTCATCGCGTCTGACTGGTAAGGGAGCGAGTAGCTTCTGCACACGGGTGGCAAGTTCTGGGGCACCGGGTGCCGGGTACTGCACCTCAAACAGTTCGCGTGGAAACCCGCCGAAGTCGTGAATTGTGCTTGGGGCGGTACTGACCGTCACGGCTGCGTCCTGAATGTACCAGTGCGCGGAGATGCACAGAATGGCCTTGGGTCGCGGGAGGCTTGCTCCGATTGCCGCCCATGCTTCGGTGTAGTGGTTACGGGATAGGGCGTTCATGGGATTGCCATGCCCGAAGAAGACGGCTGGCATCATGGTGGACATGCGTTTCCTCTCCACTCTATTCTCTCAAAGTCTACCGATTGCCTTAAGCCCCCTTGGCATCTCCTACAAAAGTCGAAAGCCAGTTTTGGATGTCATCGCGTACTCGTCGGAAAACCTCCGGTTGGGCAATCGGAGCAAAGTCTGCGGGGTCTTCGAAGCTGTGATGAATCCTTTCACCTGAGCCGGGGAAAATTGGGCACGACTCCTTCGCGTTGTCACAGACGGTGATGATGAAGTCGAATTGTTGCCCTGCGAACTCATCGACCGACTTCGACCGATGCTTTGAAATATCGATGCCCACGTCAGCCATCGCCGTGACTGCATTCGGATTTATACCCACTGGCCGCGTACCCGCGCTGAACACTTCAAAGCGGTCGCCAGCCATCTCCCGCAGAAGTCCCTCGGCCATCTGGCTCCGAGCCGAATTACCTGAGCACAGAATTAAGACCCGCTTCTTCATGCCTTCCCCACTGGGCCGCAAATCGGCACAGCCGCTCCATTGTTAGTTGGTTCCACGAAGTAGCGCCGTTGGAAGTACAGCGCAACGTTGACCAATCCAATCAGAGCCGGAACCTCGACCAGCGGCCCAATCACTGCTGCGAACGCCGCCCCTGAGTTGATGCCGAACACCGACACCGCGACAGCAATTGCCAGTTCAAAATTGTTGCTGGCAGCAGTGAAGGACAGCGTAGCGGTCTTTGAATAGTCCGCACCAAGCTTGTGCCCCATGTAGAACGATACGAGGAACATCACTACGAAATAAATCAGCAGTGGCACCGCTATGCGGAGCACGTCGAGCGGTAAGCGGACAATGTACTCGCCCTTGAGAGAGAACATCACCACGATGGTGAACAGCAGAGCGATGAGGGTGATGGGACTGATGCGGGGGATGAAAGTCTTCTCGTACCATTCGCGCCCCCTCGCTCGAACGAGAACGAGGCGGGTCACCATTCCAGCGAGAAATGGAATGCCGAGGTAGACGAAAACACTCTTTGCGATGTCACCGATGGACACCTTCACTATAGAACCATGGAGTCCGAACCACTCCGGGAGCTTCGTCACGAACACCCATGCGTACACCGAATAGAAGAGCACTTGGAACACTGAGTTGAAGGCCACCAGCCCAGCCGCGTACTGCGTATCACCCTTGGCCAGCTCGTTCCACACGATGACCATGGCGATGCATCGGGCTAATCCAATCATGATGAGCCCGGCCATGTACTCGGGGTAGTTGCGGAGGAAAATTATCGCTAGTCCGAACATCAGCACCGGACCGATGACCCAGTTCTGAATGAGCGACAGGCCGAGTATTCGCTTATTCCGGAACACCTCGTGAAGCTCTTCGTATCGAACCTTAGCCAGAGGTGGATACATCATCAGGATGAGGCCAACTGCAATCGGGACGGATGTCGTACCGACACTGAAGCGATTCAGGAAGGGCACGATACCGGGCATCGCCCAACCAGATGCCACCCCGACCGCCATGGCGGCGAAAATCCAAATCGTCAGGAAGCGGTCGAGAAATCCAAGACGGGAATATACCTTGTTCGACATAATGTTATGTCCTCGTTGAATTTGCGGTTCTCTGCCGCGCAAGGGCTGAATACGGACGCCATTCACTAGCGGTGCATGAGCCGTGTTCGATAGCCGTCTTCAATGTTTGCAGGTCTTGAGCAAGAGTCTCCGAGGATTGAAAAGCTTCACGCAGGAAACCGAATAGAGCCTTCTCATAACCCTCGTTGGGCTGCACTAAGCGGTAAAACATCCGGGCACCGTCGCGACGGTCAAGTACCAGCCCAGAATTCCTCAAATACGTCAGATGTCGCGATACGTTGGGCTGGGACGCACCCAGCACATATTGAATGTCGCACACGCACAACTCGCCGTGCAGTAACAGGTTGAGAATCCGCAATCGATTCTGGTCGGCGAGACCTTTGAACAACCGCTCCAAGTCCTTCATCGTTCACTCCGCCCACAGCATAGCATATTGTTATGCACCTATGTGCCTAGGCGCATACTCTTATGATAGTATCTGCGGGTTGTGGAATCGTTCTTGTCAGCGATGAAAGGGGCTATGAAACCAAAAGTGCTGTTCCTCTGTACGGGAAACTCCGCAAGAAGCCAGATTGCAGAAGGATACTTGCGACATGTCGCCGGAGAGCGTTTTGAGGCCGTGAGTGCAGGTATTGAACCGAAGGAACTCAATCCACTCGCCGTGGCGGCGATGCAGGAAATCGGTATCGACATTTCCAGCCAAAAGCCGAAAAATGTCGTCAGCCTGCTCGGACAGCATGTGCCGTATGTCATCACGGTTTGTGATAACGCACGTGAACGCTGTCCCATCTTCCCCGGCACATGGAAGTTCTTGCACTGGAGCTTTGACGACCCTGCCGCCGCTGTCGGCACGGTAGAGGAGAGGCTTTCGGTTTTCCGCAGGGTTCGAGACGAAATCATCGACCACATTGAGAAAAATCTACTCTCGCCAGAGTCGGGCGCGACCCGCGTGAGCCAAAAAAACACATAAGGAAGCGTCACATGCTCCTCGGAGGGGACTATGCAGCCTAGCTGTGCCATCCAATTGAAGTTCGCCCTCGCTCTGGTCACCGTGGCAGGATTGACTGCCGGATTATCCACGGGGTGTCGGGAATCGCAGAGCCGCAGCGTGACAAGCAAGAATGCTTCGCTCGTTGGTGCAGGTTCCACGTTTTCTTCCGTGCTGTTCAAAAAATGGTTTGAGACATACCACGGGCTGTACCCCGATGTCGCTGTCGCGTATCAACCAGTCGGAAGCGGAGAAGGTGTCCGCCGATTCATTGGGAAGGGCATCAAGGAAGAGGAGCAGGTGGACTTCGGAGCCAGCGATGCGGCGATGCAAGATGCCGAGATTGCTCAGGTCGAGCACGGGGCGGTCATGCTTCCGATTACGGCTGGTGGAGTCGTGCTTGCCTATAATCTTCCGGGCTTCAACAGCGAGTTGAAGCTGTCGAGAGAAGCCTACAGTGGAATCTTCCTCGGCAAGATTACTCGATGGAATGACCCGCGAATTGTTGTGACAAACCCCGGCGTGAGGCTTCCGCCGATGGAGATAGTGACCGTAAACAGACTGGACTCCAGCGGCACAACGTATGCATTCACAAACCACCTCGACGCGATCAGTAACGAGTGGCACAAGCGATATGGGGTCTCGAAACTGATAAGTTCACCGGGTAACGCGATGAGGGTTGCTGGAAATGAAGGGGTCGCAGGAAGAATTCAACTGACAGTAGGTTCCATCGGCTACATAGAGTATCAGTTCAGCCGTCAACTTAAGCTTAAGATAGCTACGCTTGAGAACAGAGAGGGCAAGTTTGTGCGTGCGACCGAGAAGGCATTTGTTGCTGGACTCTCGTCTGCCCAGCTTCCGGATAATCTTCGTGCGTTTGTGCCTGACCCATCCGGCGTAGATTCATATCCTATCGTGACGTATAGCTGGGTGCTGCTTCGCAAAAGCGACCCTGACATGAAAAAAGCAAAAACCCTGCGCGAACTTTTCACTTGGTGCTTGCTGGACGGACAACGTTATTCGTCTGAAATGGGCTATGTTCCGCTGCCCGAGAGTGTGGCGTCGAAATCGCTTGCAGCACTCAACGGCATTGGCACCATACAATAAACTGTGGCCTTGTCCAGTTCTTGAGGCGCACTGGCCTACAGTCTGGAAAAACGGGAGGGCGATGCAAATGACTTCGAAGAATGACATCAAGACGGCGGTTCAGGAGCACTACGGCGCGGTGGCGAGGGGCGAACAGTCTGGCTGCGGATGCAACACCACAACACAACTGGCAACCACCATCGGCTACTCACAGGAAGAGGTGGCGTTTGCTGGAGCCGGGAACCTCGGCTTGGGTTGCGGTAATCCCCTCGCACTCGCCGAGCTAAGGCCGGGCATGACCGTGCTGGACATGGGGAGCGGGGCTGGGTTCGATGCTTTCTTGGCATGGCGGCAAGTCGGGGCGACTGGTAAAGTCATCGGCGTCGATATGACGGATGACATGCTGGATAAGGCAAGGAAGAACGCCGCCGACCTCGGCGCGACGAACGTGGAGTTTCGCAAGGGTTTCATCGAGCAGATGCCTGTCGAGGATGGCAGCGTCGATTTCGTGATCAGCAACTGCGTCATCAACCTGAGCCCGGACAAACCTGCCGTCTTCCGAGAGATCAACCGTGTGCTAAAGCCGGGCGGCAGGTTCGCGGTCAGTGACATTGTGCTTCTCTCAAATCTCCCGGAGAACGTCAGGAATGACGTGAGCGCATACGTCGGGTGCATAGCAGGAGCCAGCCCAATGGGAGCGTATGTTCGATTGCCTCTGGACGCAGGACTAGTTGATGTAACCATCCCGCAGATCGCGCACGGTTCCAAGCTGGCATCGGTGCTTGCGCCTGAGGGAGAATTGTCGTGTTGTGGGAGTGATGTCGCGGCTCTGGCGGCAGACGTGGTAGCGTCGATCAAGCTGCACGGACAAAAGCCGTGACAACGAGCCTTCGCTAGTCCATATCCTGTAGTCATCTGACCAGCCCGCCATCGCCGGATTTGATGCGAAAAGGCCAATGTTTTCGAGGGTGAAAACTTGGGCTTTATGAACCACCTCTCGGCTGCTTCACTTGGCCGTCCGTGTCGCAAACTTGGGTGCCGCCGTTCAGTGGCGGACTACGCAGCTTCTCGCACTGGTTTCGCTCCGGTGTCCCAGCCGGAATTCGTCTCGGGAACAAAAGTAGTGAACCACACTGCCCCAACCACGGCGAGTGCGGCAAAAGATCGAAAAGTAGCCTCGAACCCTAGATGCTGTGTGAGAAACCCGGTGAGCAACGGGCCGACAACCGCACCTGTGGCCAGCGCGGTAGCAAAGAGTCCAAGGAGAGCATTGAAATGTCCCTTTCCACGGGTGAAGTCGGCGGCAAATGCGACGACAGCTACCCCATAGATTCCTGCCCCAAGACCGTCCAGACACTGCAGCCAGACCACTGCCTTCGCGCTGGTTACAAATGTGTACGAAAGTATCCGTAGAGGCAGCACCCAAAATGCGATTGCCATCACTGGCTTCCTGCCCCATGTGTCACATAATCTCCCGGTGAGAATCGCCACCGGAACCATGACGATCTGGGCAGTCACTACTGTCGCGGTGGTCAAACTATCCGACCCGCCGAGCTTGTTAACATAGAGGGCGACTGTGGGCAGAATGGGGGCGTTCGCAAAGTGGAACAGGAAAATCGCGATGAACAGTGAGAGCACGGCACGGTCACGCAGTAGTGCCCTCCATGCGGCTGGCTGTTGATCATCCTTGCGTAGCCCTGTTGCGAGTCTCTAGTCAAGGTCCTGTTCTCGAATCAGCAAGACTGAGGCTGCCGCCAGCAGCGAGGAACAGCCCACTGCATAAAAGACCGACTTAACTCCGAATGAGGAAACGAGCGCCATCGCCACCCCTGCCGAGACGATGTTTCCCGTGTGGTTCCAACCCTGATTGGTTCCCATCGTGCGATTCAGGTGTTTATGGCCGACGAGAGCCAATGCCAGTGCGCCCAGCAGTGGCACGAAAAAACTCTGTGCAGCACCTGAAACGAACAGCAGAGAATCAACCCAAAGCGGGGAGTCGGAAATTGCAGGAATTGCTGCGAAGCTGAGGCCAGTGACAACCGCCATGATAGCGAACATGAACCGCCTTTGCCGAAACTTGTCGATGAGGAACCCCGCTGGAGTCTGGCAAAGCAACGTTCCAAGACCCGCTGCGGCGGTAGCGATTCCGATAGAGTCATACCGCCATCTTGATTCCTTCAAAAAGACGCTCAGCACCGGGAGCACCACCCCCACCATCTCTGCTTGGAAGAAGTTGGCTGCGTTCAGCCCCCAACTGCTCCGCTTTGAGATGTACTCCTGCTCTTTGCCGTCCATTGGGATTTGGATGTCGCGCTGGTATAGGATGTTCAACCCTGTTCGAAATGGAGCCTCGGGTGGCTCTGTCCGAGGCTCTGCTTAATGAGCCCCTGAGGGCGGAGGGTGAAAGCAAAAAAGAAAGGCCACAGCACCCGCTGCAGCCTTCCTTCTACCATATGGTTTCCGCTACTGCACGGTGACCGCAATGGTCGAACTGACTCCGCCCGTTCCGGAGATCGTCACCGTGTAGCTGCGTGGTGACGCTGGTGCGGTGCTGCTGCTACCACCGCCTCCTCCGCACGACATGAGGAACCAGAGCGTTGAAATCGCCAGTGCCGTTAGCAGCACCGCCATCACCTGTTTGCGACGCCGTGCCAGAGGAACACCCGCCAGCACTGCACCGAAAGCGATGAGTCCGCCCGTCCATGGCAACCTCGGGGCATGGTTCGCCGCCGAACTGGACGCCGTGATCGTCAAATTAACTGCGCTGCTGCCGTTGGCGGATAGTGTGGCCGTACCGCTTGACGGGCTCACCGTGATCAGCGGCGAACTCGTGGTCGCCGTCCACATCGTGTTGTCCGCAAATGTAGTGGATGCCAGCGTGACTGTGACCGACTGCGAACTGCCCTTGCTCAGCGGAACCGTTCCGGTTGACGGCGTGATTGTGTAGGCCGGGGCCGTCACTGTCAGGGGCTGCGTTCCACTCGATGCGAAAAACCCCGAGCCGGATATCGGATTGTAGGTGGCAGTGATTGTGTCGCTGCCCACCGTAAAGCCGTTCGCCGTCGTCGGAGCAACGCTCAAGGTTGCGATTCCGTTGCTCAGTGCAGCCGAGCCCACGGTTGCGCCGCCGACTTTGAATGTCACAGTTCCCGTAAGCGTCCCGCTGCCCGTTGTCACTGTTGCAGTTAGGCTCTGTGTTGCCGAAGAGCTACCAAGAGCAATGGAATAGGGGTTGGCTGCTACTGATGTGGTGGTGCCCTCGGTCACCGACAGGATTGCCGCTGTACTCGTTGACCCCGAGTCATTGCTGTCACCCGCATACACCGCCGTAATCGAATCTGAGCCAATCGCAAAACCATTGGCCGTCGTAGCCGCCAGAGTCAGGGTGGCTGTACCTCTAGAAAGCGTTCCCGTGCCCAGCGAGACGCTGCCGTTCTTGAACGTCACCGGGCCCGTCGCCACTGCCGGACTTATCGTCGCCGTCAGCGTGACCGACGCACCAAGAGTGACTGAACTTGGCACGGACAACATCGTCGTTGTCACAGATGTCACAACCCCGCTGCCAATACCCTGCAACGCAATCGTCTGTGTCGTGTAGTTCGGAGATGCCGCGTTCAGTGCATTGTCCGTCAGCACCACCGACCCGTTGATGCTGCCCGAGACGATTGGAGCGAAGCCGATGGAGAGAGTGCACGAAGCGCCGGGGGCCAAGCTTCCCGCTGCCGATGTCGTAATAATGGGACAGGCCGTAGAGGCCGAGCTGTCCAGCGCGAAGTTCTGCGAGACGCTGGGATTGCTCCCCGCTGGCAGAAGCGGAAGCGTCAGGGGCGCATTGCCGATGTTTTGTAGTGTGACCGTCTGTTCCGCACTGTTGGCTCCGACGTTGATCGAACCAAAGCTGAGGCTCGGCGAATCGGCCAAGTCCAGCTTTACGACACGGGAATTTAGCAAATCTCCGACGAAGATGTTCCCGCTCCCGTCCACGGCTAAGCCAGAGGGATAGTTGAATCCGCTGCCCAACGTGTTGATCGTGGTGTAACCACCCGCCGCCAAAATCTCTTTCACAGCGTTGTTGAGAGTATCGGCCACAAAGACGTTACCACTCGCGTCTACAGCGATAGCAGTTGGGCCACTGAAACCAGTGCCCAAAGTTATCATGCAACTAGTAGATACGCACCCGGATGGAAGTTCGTACACCACATTGTTGGGATAGTCGGCGGCGTTGTTAGAATCGGCGATGAATACGTCACCGTTCCCGTCCACCGCTATGCCATCCGGAGCGTGGAGGCCGCTGGCCAAAGTCTTAACTGTGGCGTATCCACCCGCCGCCAAAATCTCGTACACCGATTGGTTGACCCCGTTGCCGCCGTCAGCGACGAAGATGTTGCCACTACTGTCCACGGCGATACCCATAGGGCTGCTGAAGCCTCCCCCCAAGGTCTTAATGCAACTGGAGGTGTTGCAACCTGATGGAACCTCGTACACTGCGCCACCCGGCCCACCCTCACCGCCGCCGTTCGCGACGAAGACGTTCCCGCTCCCGTCCACCGCCATGCCATTGGGCGAACTGAAGCCGCTGGCCAAGGTCTTGACGCAACTAGCGGACGTGCAGCCGAACGGAACCTCTTTCACTACATTGTCGTTGTATTCGGCGACGAAGACGTTCCCGCTTCCGTCCACCGCAATACCTGCAGGATTGTCGAAGCCGCCGCCCAACGTAAGCTGGCTACCGGGCAAGAAGCTTACCTGTGGTCCCGAGCCGAGGCCGTGGATGTAGCCCGTGGCGATGGTGTTTCCGGAGCCGTCATTCAGAACCACAGCCCCTTTGCGAGGCCCGGCAAACTTGGGAGTGAATGTCACATTTACCGTGCAGGTTTCGCCCGCGCTGTACGTTCCCGCCACGCAGGAGCCCCCGCTAGCTACCGCAAAGTCTAAACCTGCGGCACCCTGCGTCAGTGCCACAGGGCTGCCAATGGTTCCTCCGCTGTCAAAGGTGAAGGTCAGCGGAATCGTGGCGCTCGTTTGGCCGATGTTCACCGTTCCGAAATCCACCGCACCCGTTCCCAGTTTCACAACGTCGGTGTTGTAGGTATCGGCAACGTAGATGTTGCCGATACTGTCCACCGCAACGCCAAAGGATTGATTGAGGTTACTGCCCAGCGCATTCACAGTGGTGTAGCCGCCAGCCGCCAGAATCTCTTTCAAACCGTTGTAGTCAGTGACGAATACGTTGCCGCTACCGTCAACTGCAATGCCGTGTGGATAGAGAAAGCCACTGCCCAGCGTATTGATCGTGGGCGAGGAGGGGATGATGCCGCCCACCGCCAGAATCTCCTTCACCGCATTGTTGCCCCAGTCGGCGACGAAGACATTCCCACTACCGTCCACCGCGACGCCAAAGGGGTTGCTGAAGCCACTGCCCAACGTCTTGACTGTGGTATAACCACCAGCCGCCAGAATCTCCTTTACCGCATTGTTGCCGCTATCGACGACGAAAACGTTGCCATTGCCGTCCACCGCAACACCATCGGGTCCGCTGAAACCACTGCCCAGCGTATTGATCGTGGGCGAGGAGGGGATGATGCCGCCCACCGCCAGAATCTCCTTCACCGCATTGCCGTAAGCGACGAATACGTTGCCGCTCCCGTCCACCGCAATGGCTCTAGGGTTGCTGAAGCCGCTGCCCAACGTAGTGACAGTGGTGTAGCCACCAGCCGCCAGAATCTCTTTCAGCGCACTATTGTCGGTATCGGCAACGAAGACATTGCCGATACCGTCCACCGCAACGCCGAAGGGATTGCTGAAGCTATTGCCCAGCGTAGACTGGGCGTAGCTGAAGTGGGCAGTCTGTGCCCATGCTCTCGCTGGCAACACCAGCATCAATAGCGTCAGTATCAAGGAAAAGATGCTTATCGTGAATGATCGGTCAGAAGGACGGTAGCAGGGAAACTGTCGCACAGAACACCCCGAGAATCGCGCATGCACGCGGATTTGCACAACATTAAGTAAGTCACAGCAACAATTCACACATCTCGCCTGACAATGGAGCACGACGACATCACTAAATCGGGACCTCAGACTTCAGAGGTTTATGGGGACAGCAATGGTGTCGAACGAATTACGACGGTCAAACCTTCACGGCTGTACGCTAATCTGCTCGTGGTGAAAATGCACGTACAACTCTACAAATCAGAGCGTGGCGAATCAAGCAGAATTCTTCCGGGCTCTCGGTACCAAAGTGCGAACGCTTCGCAAGAAGCATGGATACAGCCAAGAAGACATGCTCTCGTTCGGGTTTTCAACCCGGCACTGGCAGCAGATCGAGGCCGGGAGACCGATTACGGTTTCGACACTCCTCCGTATTTGCGAGGTGTTCGAAGTGCCAATGGCCAAGCTGGTACGGGGGCTGGACGACGGCATCTACGAGAAGCCGGACGCCGTGCCCCAGATTCGAAAGAGACGTCGCTCCTGAACGCTGTGGCATCAGCCCTCGGATACGGGTAGCTACAGCCGCGATAGAATCTCGATCTTCTTGGCCTGAAACTCAGCGGCGGAAATCACGCCAGCATCTCTCAGCTTCGCCAGCCGTGCCAGCGTGTCGAGCACATCCTCGCCCACCCGTACGCCAGCACCTGCGCCGCCCGATGCTTTCTGCATGATGAAAGCGCATGCCCGTCTGAATCTGTCCGCCCGGTCCCTTCCGGCGATGGACACGCAGTTCGCCGATTTAGCCGCGTTGACGTTCTTGCCGGAATCCCAGAAGCTCTTCGGCGAGTTCTGCATGCCGCCAGCCGAAAGCTCAAAGTAGCCAGTCAGGAGATGAAAGTTTACCTGCGCCCCAGCGACGTTGGAGTAGGGGCACTGGAACATATCCGTGCCGAAGAGTTGGCCGGTCATCCATCCGGCTTTGAGGATGATGACGCGAGTGCTGGTGCAGACCAACGCTTCTTTGTACGTACCGCGAAGTTTGACGAAGACCTGCTCACCTGAGCCGAGAGCTTGTCGGAGAGCGGCTTCGAGATTATTCGGTATCGGTTCAATCATTAGAGAAGACCTCTCCGCTCAGCGGCTCCGTGACTCGAAATGCCCAATGATGTGGCCGTATGCCACATTGACGATTTTTAGGTAATCCTCAGCCGTTCGCCGCACTCGCTCATGGTGGCCGTCGAATCTGTCCGGGTGGTAAATCTGTGCAAGGTCTCTGTAGGCGGTCTTTATATCTCTTTCACTTGCGCCCGGTTTAAGGCGAAGGACGGGATAATACTCAACACACTTGGGGCAGCTTCCGTTGGAGTTCGCGGTCGAGTTGCCCTTGTCTGCGTCCCGATAAAACTCGTCGCTGCTGCCATTGGAGCCATTGCCTGATAGGAATGATTTCAACAAATCTAGATACGCATTCTTGATTGCGGTAGTTGGCCGCGAGTCCGCGCATCTTTGTGCTGCCTCGATAAGTGACCAGAATGAGGCGGCGGCGTTGTGCGCTAAATCGGTTCCGTTGATCTGGTCATAAGTACTCAACGCCTCCACCGCCTCAGGAAGGCGGATTGGTTGGTGTCTGCAGGTGGTGATCTTCTCTCTACAATCATCCAGATCAAGATAGAGCTGTGGCTCAAGTTGGGAGGCCACCGCTTGGAAGAGTCCTCCGAGTTTAAGTGGAACACTTCCGTTAGCTTTGGCCATCACGCTGAGAATCTGCAAGACGTTTCCATGCACGACCGTGGCAAAGGGAACGGAATTATCGGTTCCATGAATGGCTTCTGTAACGCGCATCAGTTCGTCCCATGGCACATCGCAACTTTCGATCAATTGCGCGAATGATTCTGTGAGTTCTCTGTGGTCGCGTGTGCTGGCGACACGTTCTTCTTTAATCAGCATCTCCTCGCGGATGCGGGGTATCGCCTCCCAGTACGTAGTCACATTCCATCGGAAACGCTCCCGAACCTTTTCTGGCAGGGGAGGATGAGAATATGCGGCTGCGACCAGCGCAAGCACCTCTTCTGAAGGATGCTGCCCAGCTAATATCGCTTCGTTGAACTGCTCCCTAGCTTCATCGTCACGACGATACCGTTCATTCCTGCGTGCAGTTTCCCCGGTCAAGTGGTTCCACAGGTCGGCAACCCAGTCGGCTAAGAACTCCCATATCAGTTTGAGCAGAAGAAAAAAGAGATATAGAGCAATAAAGACTGCGATTAACACCCCGCCGATAATTTCAGGCATCGCTATCCCCTGAGGTCAGTCTTCATCCTCTGGCCTGAAAAACTCGTTAAGCTCGTCTGCCATCTCCTGCGAAAAGAGCAGCATCGAGCAGTAGCGATTAGCGCATTGCGAAGTCCGCCAGACGATCTCTTGAACCTGAGCCGGGGTGATTTCAATCCTCGTGGCCGCCGGAGGCCACTCGCCACGGGAGAGGTCAAGCACCTTCTCCGCGAGGATTTTCCGGTCTGTAAGCGGAAGATCGGGACAGAGCACGCCCAAGCATGTCCAGACCGCCTCTACACGCCGGGCAGCAAGTTCTTTTACTGCCGCCCTCCTGCTCCGGTCGAGACTCATCGCCACCTCTTCCGGAGCAGAGTGAAATTGCTCCATATCGTCAGCAGCACCCGGCAGAGTCTAAACGCCATCGCTGCCCCCAGCGATTCCTGCCGCTCTTGCACCATCGAATGATGGAGTTCAATCGTCGCGTCAAGAAGTCTGGAAAATGCCTGAAGGCTTGGAAGTACGAACATTGTCTCCCTCGCGACGAGGAACTTCTTGGAGGCGGAGCGGATGGCGTCAAGCTTCACGCGGCGTCCTGCGGTACCGCTTTCAGATGAATTAGGAAAGGACGTCCTTCGGCGGAGTGGTAGACCTGCACCACGACCGTGCGCCCTTGAGCCTGAGCTTCGGCGACGAGTGATTTCAGCTCGGTTGACTCGCTCAGGTTCTGCAAGGCGGCGGTCATTGATGTGCTAGGTTTGCGGGCTGGTGCCCCGCTTGGCTGACTGAACTTGAACTGCACATCTGAGCTATTGGGCATCTCTGACCTCCCTACGCTAAGCACTCGACAGGGACATCCGCATCAGGCTGGAACTCCACCCCGGCGAACTGCTTCTGGGATTCGCGTACCCACCGAACCACGGATGCCCGGCTCACCCCATACTTCCGAGCCGTGTCCGTCAGGCTCAGGCCCGCGAGGCGGTCGCGCACCAGTGCCGCGTGGTCAACCTCCAGCGGCTGCCGCCCAAGCTTAAAACCCTCCAGCTTGCGGCGTCTCATCCCGGCGCGAATGCGTTCCTTTATGAGGTCGGCTTCCAGTTCGGCAATACAGCCGATCAACGTGACAAAGAGACGACCCATTGCTCCCGTGGTATCAACGTTTTCTCGCCGGGAGACGAACTCGATTCGTAAGTCGTTCAACTCGTCCATCACCTGCAAGAAGTGTCTAGTCGAACGAGCCATGCGGTCGAACGCAGCGACGAGCACCACGTTGAACTTGCGTTTCCGTGCGTCCTTCATCATCGTGTCCAGTCCCGGACGCCGTGCCTTCGTTCCACTAACCCCGACGTCGGTATATTCGCAGACGACCTCGTAGCCGCGCTGCTCAGCAAATAGGCGCAGATCGTAAAGCTGCGTCTCGACGTGCTGATCTGCTGTACTTACCCTCGCGTAAATCGCCACCCTCTTCATTTCAGGTGCTCCTTCACGCTGTCGAGGAGATTACACGGCAGTCTACCCATTAGCGTCACCTCCATGATGTCTTCGAGGGCTGCATCGATATGCTTGTACCCCACCGCGTGCATGTAGGCGGCGGTCAATATTGGAGCCCGGAGCATGCCGAATCTGGAGTGGACAAGGACAGTTCCCCAGCGGATGTTCTCACTTATGGCGTCAATAATGGCGTCGAACTGACCGACACTAATTGCCTTGCCTTCCGCGACTGGAAGGTGGAGATAATTGATTTTGCGATTGTGGCGGTCAAGCTTCTCCTCGCACACGGAGATGACGGTATTGATGCCGCGTGAGTTTAACTTCAGGCGTTCGGCGTCGTTCTTGCTACCGAGGTAGAGCCGCTCCCAGATGCGAGTCATTTTATTCATGCTGGCCGCTCCTTGCGCTGGGCTGACAAGCTCCCGGACACGCGATGTCCGGAGGTCATCGAGGGGGTGTCAATAACAATGGAACTGCTTTGAGTGCTTCCCTTCGATCACGGCTTCGCCAGCACGCCAGTCGATGATTGCGTGCTTGACCTCAACGACACGATGCTCGGTGCCTTCGGCTAGTGCGTCGGGGTAGTGTTGCCGGGCGTATTGAAGAGCTTCGCCTTCGGTCTCAGCCGTGGTCACGATGCTATATAAGGTGCGGGCGAGGTCAGGTGTTTCTAGGAATCCACAATCGACGCTGTAGAGTTTTAGCATCCACCCACATAATACCCAGCGGGTGAGAAAAATCCCCGATTTTGGCCGATATTTCTTTAAATTCGCGGGATTTTTCCCTTCGCGTAGGTAATATGACTCTGGGGAATCGTGAGCCATCTTCATTATTGCGACATTGCCGGACACGAGTGGACGTGCGAGAAGAACACCTGCTCATGTATCTGCGGATTCCTGATGGAGAGCTGCGACCATAGCGAATGTCCCATCGAGTTGCGGGCGTGTCCGGCACACCATGGTGTCGAGTTGAGGCAGGAACCCAACAACTTCTCAGCCGCGCTTCAATCAATGTTGGACAACGCAGAGGTAATGGACGACGGCTCTAAACCGGAGAGCAAGTAATGACCAAGCGAATAGCACCGGAGCCTTGCGTCGGAATCTTCTGGGTTCACAATGGCAAGCTCATTACGGACTCCACCCGACTATCCGAAGCCGAACCGTACGGGGACGTTCTGACTCACGCGAAGGGTCACATGGATTATTGGACGGAGCTACAGGAGCGAGGCGCGGTTCCGATAGACGTCGAATACGAAGTGTCACCGCGTGGGCGGGTGGGATTCAACGTGAAGAATAAAGAGTTCTTCATGCTTGCCGACCGCTGCATCATCGCCGACGCAGGAGCTGTTCAGAAGATCATCGCCGCGTTTCACCTGCCCAAGGACATGGATGCAATGCGGGATTCCCACTATCAATGCGCTCAGTGTTTGAGGGGTGATGAAGACGACGATTCGGACTTCGAGTAACCGCTGGCGACCGGAATGAACAGTCAATCGTGACAATCGTCCTTGCCAGTCGCGGTTCCCTGAGCTGAACCTGATGTTGAATCTTGCAAGGAGATACCTCCAATGGCCGACGCCGCTGCGCAACTTGCCACACCCCGAAAACCCGCTGTATCGACGGACAGCTACCAGTCAGTACCCCTCACGTTGGTCGTATCTGACCATGATTCGGTTGCGGAATTGCTCCAGAAGACTGAAGGCCGGGAACGGGACGAATATGCTCTGACGGCGCTGCGCATCGGGTTGCTGGCGCTCAAGCATGCACGCGGGCAGATCGACGCCGATGCGGTAAAGCGCGAGGGCGAAAAGCTGCTTGTTGACTTGAAGAACGCTCTGGAACGGTCCCGCACCGAAATCCATGGCAATCTCACCACTACGCTCAAGGACTACTTTGACCCGACGAGCGGCAGGTTTCAGGAGCGGGTGGAGCGCCTGATCAAGCAGGACGGCGACCTTGAGCAGGTTCTCCGCCGTCAGGTCGGCAACAACGGCTCCGAGCTGGCGACAACCCTCGCTGCGCATATCGGTGAAAACAGCCCGTTGATGCGGCTTCTGAACCCTGATGAATCCAATGGATTGGTCTCCTCGATACGTTCCACCATCTCCGAGGTTGTAAATGAGGAGCAGACGCGCATCCTGAGCGAGTTCTCCCTCGACAACGGTCAGGGTGCATTGAGCCGATTGGTGAGCGAACTGACTCTGGCGAACGGGAAGCTCAAGACCGACCTCGCGACCGAAATCGGGCAGGTCGTGGATGAGTTTTCCCTCGACAACGAGGACTCGGCGCTCAGCCGCTTGGTGAAGCGCGTCGAGGTTGCAGAAGAGACCATAACCAAGGAGTTCTCTCTCGATGAGCAGGACTCTGCGCTTTCCCGGCTCTCAACGGTTATCAAAGGAGCGAAGGACGCCATCGACGCCAACCTGACGCTGGACACCGAAGGCTCCGCGTTGTCTCGGCTGAAGCGGGAGCTGGTGACAATCCTCAATGCCCACGAGGAGAAGGTGCAGGTTTTCCAGACAAGTGTTCAGGCCGCACTGGAGGGGATGAAGGCGCAGCGAGAAGAATCCGCCCGCTCGACGCAGCATGGAAATGACTTCGAGGATGTCGCTTCGCAGTTTGTGGAAAAGGAAGCCCAGAAGGCCGGGGACATCGGCAGCCGCACGGGGACGACCACAGGATTGATCAAACACTGCAAGGTCGGAGACGTGGTAGTTGAGCTTGGTGCAGACTGTGCCGCAGCAGGAGAGCGTTACGTAGTCGAGGTCAAAGAGGATTCCAGCTACACGTTGGCGAATGCCCGCACCGAGATCGAGACGGCACGGAAGAACCGCAATGCCAGTGTCGGGCTCTTCCTGTTCTCTTCTAAGACTGCACCGGACGGAATGGATGCGCTTGTCCGCCACGGCGACGACATCTTCATCGTGTGGGATGCCGACAAGATCGAGTCCGATGTGATTCTGCGTGCGGGACTCTCCCTCGCCAAGGCTCTCTGCGTCCGCCAGCAGAAGGAGCGTGACGCTGAAGATGGCAACTGGGAAGAGATGGACGCCGCCATCTTGGCATTGGAGAAGGAAGCTGGCCGTCTAGCAAGCATGAAGACATGGACAGAGACCATCCAGTCGAACAGCGGCAAGATTCTCGATGAAGTCCGCAAGATGGCGGTCAATCTGGAGAAGCAGATTGGGGTACTGCGGGAGAGCGTCGTGGCATTGAAGCGCACGTAGGATTCCGGAGGAAAACATGGACAACGCCAATGACTGGAGCACTCTGGAACCGCACATCGAACGCCGTGAGGATTGCGGCTGCTGGTTGTGGTCAGGTGCTCCTCCGGAAGGCAATGTGTACCGCATCATCGCGGAAGCGATTGGCTGCCCTCTTCCTGCTGGAGTAAAGCTGTACCGCATGCCGGAATGCAAACTGGGCAAATCGTGTGTGAACCCCAGCCACCTCGGCACCGGAGTTGACTTCGTGCTTGCACTAAATGGGAGGCGTCAGGAGATTCCGGAGCCGCCGAAGACGGTCAGGGTGGTTCGGCTCACAAAATTGGATAGGGAGTTTCTGAAGAGCGTCAAAGTGCGTTGGGACTGAGTAAGCCCGGATCAGATGCTCACTTCCTGTCGGGGTCGGGCGGAAGCTCACTTTCATGCGCAGGGCGTTTGTCTTCGTGGCTGCGGACTGGACGCTCCGGATGGTTTCCTGCGTCCTCGACTCCATCTACAACACCCGCTTCGTATGCCTGTTCGTCTTCGACCAGTTCCTTCACGCTCTGATTGGCAGCCTCGCCGTCCGAGGCCAACCCTTGCGTATCTCCGGATTGCCCTGCGCTCTCCGAGTCTACCTGCTCTAAATCGGCGTTGAACTCAACCAACTCTGCTTCACGATCTCGGCGCTCATTCGCTTTCCGGCTCATGGTATGTCTGCCCTTTCTGGCTCAGGCCGCAGATTTAGTGGACTTTCCGGACTCCTCGGCGAGTTTCTCGGCAAGCTTACATGCGTTCGTGGAATGCTCCAACGCCTGCTTGCTAAGCTCGTGAGCAGTCAGGTGATCTCCCTTGGCGTGAGCTGCGGCTGCGGCTTCATGGGCGTGGGCGGCAAGGTTGTGCAGCTCTGCGGCTCTATCGTGTGTGCTCTGTGGCATGGCGGTCTCCTCTACGGTGTGTTGGTCATCATGATTGCAGCAGCGGAAGGATTATCGAGCAAGCAGCCAACCGCGTTCGCGGGTAAAGCTTACACCGGAATCTCCTTCTTCAGGTCTGAATCGCTGGGACTCCACCAATCTTGAGCGGTATTGGAAGACCAACCCTTCATCTGTAGCCGCGAAGCGGGACGGCCTCATCGCGCATTTCGCGGAGGCAGCGGCAGCAGGGGCATATTTTGCCAGCCAACACCTCACGTTGACCGAGCCGTGACTCCGTGCTTCGGGACTACTCCGGAGAGTTGGCCTTCTCTGTCGCATCGGTGGACTTGTTCTCTTGCTTGAGCGCCTTAGCCTTCTCCTTGGCTGCCTTGGCCTCATCCATCTGGGATTTGGCGTCCGCGTTCGCAGCCTTTTCCTCCTGCTTCTGCTGTCTCTTCTGATCCTGCATCTCCCCTTTGGTCATGGGAGTGTTGGCGTCAGGGACGGCGGAGTCGTGCATCATGGCGGCGGGAACGGTTGAGTCCTTCGTGATTGCGGGAACAAGGACGGTGGCGGGGATAGCGGAGCCCTGCGTCGTGGTGGTTGTTGTGGTAGTGGTCTGAGAGGTGGCTGGCGGTGAATCTTGTGTCGTCGGGATGTTGGATTGCGTGGTGCTCTGTGCCACTAAGGGCATGGACAGGCCGAAGACAATGAGCGCACCCATAGAGGCGGCAGATAACGTCTTGGATTTCATTCGACTCTCCTTGGTTACGTAGGTCAGAGAGTATGGTAGGGCTCCGTCAACGCTTAATCTGTGCAAAGTTGCTCACTCGCAAAAGGAGCCACAGAGCAACAGCATGTCTCGTCTATCCGACAGCACTAAGTACTTGCCGCGCATTGTCATAAGCCCCAGAGCGCGGCATCAACCCGGCTCAGGGTCTCAATTCGGCGGGACGGACTTTCACAGCAGCACTCGTGAACTCTCCTGCAAATAAAGCACTGCGGTAGTCCCCGCAAGACTAGGATGGTGACAACGTGGGAGTGGGGAGGGTCGAATGGCACCTGACCGACAGAGCGAAGTTGATGACCTCTTCAAGCAAGCTCGGAACATCCTTATGCACGAAATGACAGAGGATGAGCAAAGGTTCGTCGCGGAACTGGGATTCGCGAATCATGCCACCCTGCCCCCTGATAAGCTCTCTCGGCTAAGGGAACTGGTCAGAAACAAGGGTCAGAAACAGAGGGCAGCATAGGGGCGATCCTGATTGATTGTTGGCGAATCGCAACATTAGTCATGACCGCCATCTGCTCCGAGCCCGTTGTGCACGAGGCCTCGGTAATCCCGCTGCCTAAAAAGCTAGTTGTCTTCACCCTCAAGAAAAACCCTTTCGAAGACCTTGCCGGGTGGGAAAGTGCATACGTACAGATCGTTGCCCGCAGCAACGTACTCGGTGTCTGAAACCGTCCTGAGAATCGCCGGGGCATAGATCAAGATATTTTCTGCTGGCTTGGTGTCCATTACCTTAACAGCCAAGCGGACGTCTTGACCTACAGCGATGATGCATGTATCGCCCCGCCGCAGTTCCGGCAGGGTGACGAATTCCCGCTTCACGGGCTTCATGGCAGAGGAGCCTATCACCAATTCCGGGGTGGTTTATGAGGTTGTCTTCCGCAGCACGCCTATGTTGTTCAATCTGCGTGGTCGCTGTTAGCGAACTTCAATAGTCAAATGCCATAGCCGGGCGGCAGGAGCATCCAAGAACTGTCCGGCATGGGAGAGACGTCAGCAATTTACGTCTTGCTGTGGTCAATTGTGACCAGCATTCATATGCCTACAATTCCATACTCAAGCAACGATTGCGAGATTAACCTCGCAAACTGGGGTGAGAAGCTTATGGAACTCCTACAAGGTATGCGCAAGACAAGAATAACGAAATGTGAAATCTGCGAAAATCGAGAAGCCTTTAACAACGGGCTTTGCGAAGACTGCGCAGAAGGCATTACACGTTTGGTAAGGATTAAGCTGCCGGAAGACGAACAATATTTCACTGCGGCGGCGAGTACAACGTAGGCCACTTTGCCGCCCGCAACTAATCGTGGAGCACGACGCTGACCAGTGAGCTGTGAACCATTCGTCCCCGTGCCAGCTTCCACTGCCGTTCCCAGCCAGAGCAGAGGTCGCTCAGCAGCGCAACTTGAATTGTGCGTCCATTGATGAAAACAAGAATTTATGGAGCGTATGATGGGTTTGTCTTGAAGTTAGGCGGCGTCACTAGCCGAAGATAGCGGAATCACCTTCACCTTCGCCTTCTTATAGCGATAGCGGTCAAATCCCAAGGTCATAGTCTCAGCGCACTCGCCGCACAGCCAGAAACCCTCTATAGAGACCTTTTTCTTCGCCCCACCAGACGGGCTGGATTTTGTCCCGACTCTTGGGACACGGAGAAGCATGCCATCACCTTGATGGCGAAACACTGCCGAACACGTCAGGTTTGCGCATTTCTGTTTCACTATGAGAACTCCTCGATAATGGGCCCGAGACTACTGGAGGGAAGAGAACGGCTACTTAGTATTTTCCCTAGGCTCGTTAGATGCGGAATGTTCGTTCCACGCTGTGGGGGTTAGGGCTTCCTGATATTGGTAGGAGCCGAAATGGCGGGCACCTTCACCGCTCGGGGAAAAGCCGAGGCCGATTCCAAGAACGGTCAATTCTGCTCAGACCTCAGCAAAGCTACGGGGCTACAAACGAGATAGCCCTCAAAGCCGCAATCCAAGCTTTACGAGGAGCAAGGAGCAATATATGAAAGCCAGCACAGAAGACAAGATCAAGGGCAGGTTTCACGAAGTGAAGGGAGCAATCAAAGAGGAAGCCGGAAAAGTTACGAAGAATTCCACTTTGGAGACCAAAGGGAATATCGAAAAGAACGCGGGCAAGCTGCAACACCACGTAGGCGATGCGGAAGCAGCCGTCGAAGAATTGAAGAAATAGCTCGGGAAATCGAAAGTCAATTAGCTAGCATACTGCGGCTGGGCACGGGTTCTTGCGGATGACCACTAATGGAGCCCCGTGTCCAGTCAGTCACTCGTACATCGTCTGAGGAAATTGACTGTTTACGAGCCTCATAGTCCACATGGTCAAACTTGATCAGATTTCCGTCTTCGCCAGTCCTAGCATGGAACGTACAGAAGAAGTGAGGCGACCGTTACAAAAATCACTCCCGCTTCCTCTAACAAGTGAGGTACAAACATGGAAACCATTTTGATCGTTCTTTTGGTGCTGTTTTTGCTTGGCGGTGGGGGTTATGGATACTCTCGTTGGAACCGCTAGGCACTAGATATTGAAACAGCATGGACACCGAAAAGATCATCGCCGAGATAGAGTGGCTGGAACAGCTCTTCAATCTGCCGGACAGAAGGCCGCTCCAGATGGCCGATTGGAGACCCGCGTACAGGAATTGCAGCTTTCGGCCCATATAGTAAGACGGACGCCACTCGGCGGGAACACATCCGGGTTGGCATAGTAGGCCCCGCCGAAGCCATCGATAGAGCACTTGCGCTGCTCGGCCAGATTCAGAGACCCATCGACCAGAAGGATACCGTGGATTGCGTCCTGCATCCGTCGTTCCCCGGTATGAATTCCGGAGACCCCTTCCAAGTAGAACTGATAACCCAACCTATATGGCACCGCACATTGCGCCCGATTGACGTTCGCTTCGTTGAAGAGGAAGAAGATTTCACTCGCCGTGTCGGACTTCTTAAGAAGTGTGTTGCTGAAGAAGTCCGTGCACTAGCGGCTCTCGACTCACCGCCCGACGTGGTCATCTGTGCCATGTCCCAGAAGCTCGAAGAACTGTGCCGGACAGGCATTGCCGAGTATGACCGCGAACGTGTCGAAATATCAGACCTGCTGGTGGGAGATGTCGAAGAACCATCCGACGATACCTCACGGAGCTTTCGTCGAGGGCTGAAAGCGGAGTGCATGGACGTTTTGCCGACACAGCTCATCTGGCACAAAACTTTGACTGGAACTCGCGGTGTCCAAGACTTGGCAACACGAGCGTGGAATTTGACAACAGCCTTGATGTACAAGGCCAAGATAATTCCTTGGCGCTTGGCGGACATCGTAGAGGGCTCTTGTTTCGTTGGGTTGTCTTTCTACCACGAGGACGTAGCTCGCTCACCGTTTCTAAGGACTAGCATCGCACAGGCGTTCACTGACCGAGGAGAAGGATTCGTCCTCCGAGGCGAAACGGTCGAGTGGGATGAACGCGCTCAGCGAGAACGGGCACCTCACCTGACAAACGCACAAGCTCAGAGTATCCTCGGGCGTGTTTTGGAGGTGTATGAAAAGCAGGTTGGCGTGAAGCCGAGAAAAGTCGTGCTGCACAAAACCTCCCGGTACGCCGCTGAAGAGCGGTGCGGATTCGAATCCGCTCTGTCGGCCACGGGACAGTACGCACTGCTCACGCTGACGCGCCGAGGAATTTTTTGCTTACGACCGGGATACAAGGCCGTTCTCCGAGGCACAGCCGTGGATTTCGGCGACAAAAAGGGTCTCGTCTACACGACCGGATATGCCCCGTTTCTTCGTTGCTATTCAGGGTTCCGCATCCCGCAACCGCTAGAAATATCTGAGAACTGGGGTTCACTCACGTTCTGCGACTGCGCTGCAGATATCTTGCGGTTGACAAAGCTCAACTGGAACACTTCAGCCTTCGCTACTCATGACCCCATAACGCTCGCATTTTCTCGCCGCGTTGGGGAAATTTTGAAGCTGGCCGGAAACAAGGAACCAGCAGTTCAATATCGCTACTACATGTAGGAGTCTTCATGTCGAACTGGAACTTCGGTGGGCCTCCTCTGTTCATTCCTCAACAACCGGTAAAGAGGAGGGTCTTTGTTTCGTACTGCCATCTCAACCAGCAAGAAGCTGTGAATTTCATTTCACGCTGGCAAAATGTGTTTACCCCGCGAATACTTGGAATGCCTTATTCCAACGACATAATCAACAGCACAAACCCCGAGTATGTCATGTCGCAGATTCGTCAGAATTACCTCGGCGACTCGACCGTGACAATTGTCCTCATTGGTTCCTGCACACATTCGCGAAGGTACGTAGACTGGGAAATTAAAGCATCTCTTCGACAAGGAGATGGTCTTCCAAACGGTGTAGTCGCGTTTCTTCTTCCGTCCGCGCAGTTGCAGAACGGCAATGTCTTTATTAAGACGCAACAGCAGTATCCCCCCTTGCCCCCTCGACTAGGCGAGAACTACACACTCAACAACGCAACGAAATACGCTCGTTATTGGCTTATGCCGACAACCGACGAGGAAATGAGGACGTGCATTGAGGACGCATTTACCTCACGCACGACTCGCGCCACGGCAATTGTGAATTCAAACGAAATGATGAAGTACAACGCGCAGTGCAGAGTCTGCGGGGCGACTCACTGATAATGAACATCCTGCGAGTTTTTGTTACTGACAAATACGGAATAGGGATTGAGGTATCTGCGTGGCTATTCGTCGCTCTGCTGGCTATCGCTGTTGTCGTGTTGCTTTGGAAACGCGCTGACAAAACAGTGCACGCGGTGGAAGTGAACATTCAACTCGGGGGCATCGGAGCAATCCGCATGACGCCAACATGGGAGGACGTCCAGATTGCTCACCAGATTTGGACTGAATTGGTGACTCGGAAAGCGGCGGTACCTTTCGACCCCGAAAATGACGTCATCATCGAAATCTATGACTCGTGGTATGCGCTTTTCCAGCGCATCAGGCAATTGGTCGGAGATGTGCCGGGAAAGTGTGTCAGGCGAGAAAAGAGCACACAGACGATAGTCAGAATTGCAACAGAAACGCTCAACGTCGGGTTGCGTCCTCACCTGACCAAGTGGCAATCCCGGTATCGGAATTGGTGGAATAACACTGAGGAGTGCTTGAAGCACATGCCCCCTCAGGAGCACCAAAAACAATTTCCAGAGTACCCTGCACTCTTGGCGGAGATGCAGGATGTGAACCTAAAGCTCATTCAGTATGCCGACGAGCTTCAGAAGATTGTCAAAGGCTAGGTAGTCGGTCGTTTCCGAGGCTCTGAGGCCCACTACGGCGGGTATGAAGTCGGGACTGCAAGAATAATAAAGTGCACTACCGCCACACCGTCTTCACTGGAACCACGTCAATCGAGGCGGCTTTCCACTCCGTGCCCCGCCTCACGAGCGTAGCTGCCTTGGCCTTCCACACTGGCTCGCCATTGTCGAGGTCACCCAACAGCACACTGCTTCGGCCATCCGCGTTGGGACTGCATCCGTAGGTTGCCACCTGCCCAGCAACAAGCGGTCGCGTGCCTGTGAATGGAGTACACACCTCGCCATCGTTCAGCTCCACCATCCAAGCTTGATTGGTGTCGGCGGATGCTTTGCCTTCGGGCTGAGGCAGAGGTTTCGTCAGTTTGAGAGTGAAGCCGCTATCGCCAGTCACCGGGTTCGCACCGCAAACAACATAATTACCGTCAGGCAGACTGAAGCAGGGGTCGTGGATAGCATTTCCCTCCGTGCATCGCCATGCATCCGTCCGGTATGGAGCGGCTATCGAACCAGTCCAGCAGTAGCCTTCGCGTCCGCTGTCCGGCAGGTTGGTCGGCGGTTGATTCTGAACCACCGCCGTCTCTGCTTGAAGTTGGGGGCTGCGGAATGCGCACAGCACGAGCAGCGATGCAAGAGCACAAGCGAGGCAAGCGAGTTGCTTCATGCCAGAAATCATGGTGTGAGGACCCTCCGATGACGTTTGTACCGGGGAAAACGAAAAGGCCGCAACTTGTGATGCGGCCTTCGCTGCGCCCCTGCGCTTCGGCAGAGTTAGTGTTTCGCCAAGTAGATGTCTTTGCTAACGTGGTTGGCTTCGTGGTTCAGCTTCATCTGGTCGTACTTTGTCAGATGACCGCCGTCCATGGCCATGTCGCGCTTCTCGTTGTGTACGAGCCGACCCTCTTGCCGCTCCAAGTGCGCAGTCTGATACGGAGAAAGATGCCCGTTGTGGATGCCATTGGCGATGCGGTTCTGCTGGAACTGCTCGCGCTGATTAATCTGGTTGACTCGCGGATGGCCGGGGTCGTACTTGCCGGGGCCACCACTGACCGTGTTGGGGTTCCATGCCATCGCGGAGCCCACTAGCGAGCCACCGAGTGTGAGTGTAAGAAGCAGATTCCTGATGTTCATTTTGTGTTCCTCCCGTCTTTCACTTACGGTAAACACAGCGATGAATCGGGAGTTTCGAACGTCGGCGACAAAATCGAGAGCTGTCGGTTGCGATGGTGGTTATACTTTGCGACCAATTTCTCGCAATTGCTCAGACGTCATCCCGTATAACGGAGGAGCACTCACGCCAAGCAGTCCCAAATACGCATAGAGTTCGCCGCGATGATGAACTTCGTGCTCCGGCATTGAACGCAAGAGCTTCCACGTTGTTATCGGTGAGCCATCAGCCGACTGACACTTCTGCTGCAACTGCTCGCCCGTTACCTTGTCGAACATCTGCATCGACTCGTTGTGCATTCTCTGCATAAATCGTACGACCTCGTCGTAGCCCTCCGCGAGTTCGCGCCCACAGCCGCCGTAGCGTGCGCGTCCGCCGCTGGCGCACTCTGCAAAGACATACCTCTCTGTTGCCGCGATGTGCCGTGCAAGGTCGCCCAGCGTGAACTTGCCTTCGGCAGCACGCCACTCGATTTTCTCCGGTGGAATGCACGCAACCACTCGCATTGTTCGTTCGCGAACTCTGTCGAAATAGTCGAGAAATGGAACGATGCTGGTGATTTCCATGGCAGACAGCATATCCTGACGGTGATAAGGACGTCATCTAGCCGGAGATATCAGATGGATGCTGAAACTCTGAAGTCGCTCCTCAATCTCGTCCCGCTAACAGTCGAGGGCGGCTACTTCTCCGAGACCTATCGCTCGGCGGAGATGATTTCGCCGGAATGTCTGCCTGACCGTTACAGCGGCCAGAGGACTGTCGGTACGGCTATCTACTATCTGCTCGAACCCGGCACATTTTCTGAAATCCATCGAGTGGCCTCCGACGAAATCTTCCATTTCTATGTTGGCAACCCGGTTGAAATGCTGCAACTGTGGCCGGACGGCTCCGCCAAGCGGGTACTGATTGGCTCTGACATTGAGAGCGGTATGGCTCCGCAGGTTGTGGTGCCGCACGGTGTGTGGCAGGGAGCAAGGCTGGTGGCCGGAGGAAAGCTCGCCCTTCTAGGCTGCACAGTGAGTCCGGGATTCGATTATGCGGACTACGAGAGCGGTTTACGCCAACAACTCTGCGAGGCGTATCCGGAATACAGAGACATGATTTGTGCGCTGACAAGGTCATGACGGCGGACTGTTGAATGTGTTTCCGGCGCTATAGTTGAGACCTCCTTGCTTTGTCCCTGCTGCGGTGCCACAATCCCTGCCGAACCGGGAGGCCAGTCATGGAATCTCCAACTTCCCCTCGCAACAAATCGATGATTCGGTGCGAACGCTACGGCCCCAAAGAGAGGGTTGCAATCCCTCTCCAGCCTCTTGTGTCCGATGCAGGAAAACCCGCTGCGCTCCCCGGCGATTTCATCCTGACTCACTCATCGGGGTGGGATGGCAAGCTCATCCGATTTGGGCAGACCCTCCGATACCGGGGCTCCGACAAAGTCTTCGCGCATTGGAGCCATGCCGCAATCTTCGTGGACGACTCCGGCAATATCATCGAGGCGCTGGGCGGCGGAGTGCAGAAGCGTAATATCGCCGAGTACGACGACACCGAATACGTGGTCGTCCATCTCCCGGAGGACACTATTCCGCTCGACCGCAAGCACGCAGTGGATTTCGCAAATTTCTGTCTTTATGACTCGTATGGATGGCTGACCATAGTAAGCATTGCTTTCTGTCTGGTGACGGGCGCGAAGTTCAGTTTTGGGGTGGACGGACAGCAGATATGCTCAGCACTGGTTGCACGCTGCTTGGAGCGCGTCGGCGATATCTTCAACAGGTACGAGCCGTGGCACCTTGTACCCGCCGACCTCGCGCAGCACTTCAATGTGCGGCTTACGGGTGAGAAGGGACAAGTGCCGGGGCAGGAGACCGGAGTGACGGCGTCATCGAGGCTGGGAGGGCTGCGGCGGTGAAGGCAGGTGTTTACCTTCATGGTTCCGCGCAGCATTGACCTCCAACTGTGCGCGACAGCAGCCCATCGAACACAACTGGCTGAACGCCAAAGCCGAAGTCGATTATGAATTTAAGGCGAGAAGGTATGAAACCAGATGTGGGTCTCATCGTTGCCGTGCAACGGAATCAAACCGGGGCGGACATCCACAAGCTCAACAACCTGCTACATCTGTACGTGTGTGCATGCGATACAAGAAACGATACGTTAGCTGACCGTGCCAAACACGACCTGATGGCCGTGATGATTGAGCGGGAATGGAGACAGGCGAACCCGGTCAGCGAATAGGCGACGACTGGGCGTCACTTCTTGAGATTCTCGACCGCCATCTCCAGCAGATGTTCGACGCCGTCCTTGTCGGTACCTTCCAACGTCTGTACCGAACGAAGGAGGGCGAGAACTTTTTCAATGGAGAGCAGGGCGGTCTCGTGATTGGTTTTCGTCGTTGGCATGGTAATGTTGTTGATTGTAGCGGAACATCGTTCGTCACTCGAAGAACACGGTCGGCACGGTGGCGGGGGAACTTCCGACATGTGGCTGGCGTGTCGTCGGCTTCATTGGTTCAACCTAGGCTGTCGAAACCTCCGGCTTGCCCAGAATCCAGCATGAGCTTCAGGTCGGAATCAGGGTCGGGCCGTACATCGTTTGCCCCACGACGAACAAAGATTTCTCTTGTCTGAAAATTGAAATAAGGTTTTGCAGAACCTTCTTCCACGCGGATGACTAACACTGTCTTGTCACCGAAAAGCTCCGCCCGTGTGGAAATAGCTGGAATTCGATTTAGCCTCGTCTTTAGCAACTCACGAACCATTCGAAAATAGTCCTCAAAGAACGTAACCGCCTTCTTGTTGTCATGCGGGATATGGCCATCAACCCCCAGAATATCTGTGTTGTCCGCTACGCCGATGAGAATTGTGCCACCAGCAGTGTTCGCGAAGGAGATGACCGCCTTTACGATATCGTTGGCCTTGTTGTCCTTTGTTCCATCGATTCGTATGAACTGCTTGAACTCGACCTTATCGGTCTCTCCGTGCCGAATCATCTCCAGCAGTTCTGTTGAGTACCTCGCTCCAGCGAAAATGACCCTGTGTCTGGACGCTCCCTGCTCCGTCTCTGTGAACTCATCGATTATTTCGGAATCAGAGTTGACGACGAGAACCTTTAGCTGCACAGGGTTAGCCATCAACTTGATGCTCTGTCTCTTTCTAAGTGGAATGCAAGAGCGCAATGTCTCGTTAGCGCCAGCAGCCAGAATCGCGAGATGGAGGTCAGGACTGGTTACAGTGCAGTGAAGCTTTAATTTCCCGTCACTGAACTCCATATTGTCGAGCTTCGCGTCGAATCTAGGAAGAAATACGTAGAGCATGCCCAGACCCAAACCGTTGCCGCTGTGTTTTCCTCCGACGCCAATCCAGTGGGATACCGCATCCGTGACATCAAAGTACGGAGTCAGGCCACGAGCCACGAGCGGAAAACGTCCCAGATTTATTGGGCCAGAATTTCCAATTTCGTAGAGGTGGCCCGGCCAATCATGATACTGGGAATGGCTCTGATGAAACCTCTCGTAGGCGTTGAATTGGGTGATTTTGACTGGGAGGTCAACACCACCGCCGTGGAACGAGCCCGATGAAAACATGGTGCCGAGGCGAGAAAGGAAGCTCTCGCAGGAAAATGATTCGCGCCGTAGTTGTACGTTGCCGTAATCCAGTTCTCCATCCTTTTCCTTGGGCACGACTCCGAGCCGAACTAAGCAGTACAGAAGCTCTGAACCGCGAGTCACTGCTTGCAGTGAGCAGCTTTGATACCCGGCAGGAAAATGACGAATCCGCTGGCTCAGAGCCTTGATGAACAAATCAGAATTCCGCACTTCGTCGTCGGTTAGCATAGGCTAAATTATGCATCTCAGCAGCAGCTTCGAACCAGAGTTTTGCACGGATGTTCTGGTCGCCCCTCATGTCTGCACGATAGGGTGGTGCAAAAACTGTGCGCTACCCCTCTGCACCACCGGAACCACCCAACGCCCCACCCCCGCTCCAAAGACCGCTGGAATTGGCTCTGGCGGCGTTCGCGATTATTGCTTTATCTGGGTCAATAGGGCACAGGAGTGACTTCCGTTGTCATACCAAAAACTGTTGTCCTCGAACCGGACACGGTTTACATAGACGCTTACATCGCCTTTTCCATTCGAGGAGCTTTCGTACGTGTCAACGGAGTACCCCTTGTACTCCCCGCTCGGTTTAATGGGCTTGTCATTCTGCGACAAAATAGAACTCGTTGCGCTTTGGTCGCCCATGATGTTCAAGTAGACTACGAACGCTTCTATTCCCCTTATTCCTTTTTCGCTGTTATTGCGCATTCGAACGTCAAGGTAGTGAGGGTCGCGCCCTCCTTGAGTAGCCTTCTCCACGGCACGTTCGAATTCGCTTTTGGTCAGCGTGTCAATCAGAAGATGTCGAAACCCACCATCCGTTGAGGTGGCCTTTGTGACGACGACCGGGCACTCCTGTTGAGAGTTTATCGGCACAACGGGCTTCGCGGTGGCGACAGGCACGGCAGTAGCCACAACGGGTGCGGTGGGCACGGCGGCTGGCACAACGGATATGTTGGATGATTCGATTGTTTGTCCGGGGACTAGTTCGAAGTAGTTGGAGAACATGCTAGGTAGTACTGGGGAGCAGCTATCCAGTTGAGTCCCATCTTCAAATTTCACCAACATCGTCGACATATGCTGGGCATCTTCAATAGTGGCGCGGACTTCTGGGGTCAACCGACTCATATTCACTTTGGCCATGAACGGCAATTTGAAAGGCTTTAAAGAAACCACCGTCGCCTGCTTACCTGCATAGGTCAGAACTTGTTGGTACGTTCCCGGTTGGCAAAGCGGCATTCGTTGAACAATCACTTGCTTACCAACGAGAGCATTCAAGTCCTTGATTGTCGCGTCCTGCCCGAAAACGGCTGTTGACAATCCCGAAACAAAAATTAGGATGGCCGAAACGTATCTCATGAAAAAGTCCCCCAGACCCTTCGTCCGGATTGTACTTTGGATGGAAGGATTTGCAAGACTTGTTATGGTGAATGACTGTCGCCGCAGACCTCACGCTCACAACCACGAACAGGAGAGCGTAAATTGTAGCGAACTTAAAAATGAAATTCTCGGACTCACGTTTAGGAACATCAACCCTGTGCGCCCCTATTCCCGCCCCGCCGACCGCCACAATCGCGTCTGGGCGGCTTTGCGGTTCTGAGTCCTCTGACCAATCCCCCATCCACCGGGACGGTACTGGTATCTCGGAGTTGTTGGGACGGACAGTTCGGTCTACTCCTTCTTGAGAATTACTGGATTGCCTGTTCTCTGGCTGCAACACCAGCCTCGATCTTCGATGCAGAGAGGTTTCCCCTCCGGCTTAGGATTCGCAAGTGGGCATTGGCCTGATGAAAGGCAGTCCACGAAGCAATCTGAGCGAAGTCAGTCATGACCCGTGTGTACTGGTCATCCTGACGTTCCGTAATCTGAACAGTGTCCTCCGTCAGTGATTCTTGTTTGAGCCACTGCGTAACAACCGTTTCAAAGGTCATTGGAGGCAGGTGGTCTACGTGGCAGGTCTCAATGGCTAGGGGTTCGTGCGTGTAGGGGCAAGCCAAAGGGCCTCGGCTAAATTGAAGCTCCTTGAAACGTTGAATCTGCGGAAGAATTGCAGTACGAAGGGCGGGACGCACTAATCGCCTTCTGCTTTCCCCGTCCACACACTTGATGTAGCTCACATCGGTTCCAGAGCCATCGGTACGAATGATGTAAAAGCAAGGGTTCTTTTTGTACTCAGCATCAAGCCTTATCTCAATATGATCAATGCCGCACCCGACCTTTTCGTGTGTTGCGGGATGGAGGGCGATAAGGTCTCGCACGAACACATCATCATCACCTGTAATGCTTTGTCCTAGCTGATAACGCACGAAAAGTGCTTGGATGAATTGTTTGGCTTCCGCCTTTGTGCTGAATTCATATTCCCCAACCGTAATCGGAAAACGCTTACCTTTAGGCATGTCGTACCCATTCCCGGAGCCAGAGTTGAAGCCATCATCATGATACCCGACAGCAATGCGGGAACGAGGGGTGATCTTGTCAATAGATAGCGAATGGTTTTGTGAGAACTGGTCGGCAATAGAAGCGGTTGCCACTGCCTTGATAGAGACGGCAGGCCACGTTCTGTCGCCGGAAGACGTCACCGACATTGTGGAGCGGGGTGGCTCGACAGTGATCACACCGGACGGGGCGTAGCGCAGCTTCACTTTAGCGCCCACGTCTTCATTATGGGCTATGTGCACCGCCTGTGCCGCCCAAGTCATCACCTCATCACCCCGTCACCCGGCCCGCAGCCTCCGGAACCGTTCCTCCCTCACCGGACGCCGGGTGCGATGACCGCGTGCGCCGGGCACCGTCGAGCCCCCGACTTCCCGTGTCCTACCCCATTCATTAGCTTTCGACGCACTGGTGAATGCGTATGGTCCGTTGTGGCCTCGGTGGGGATGGCGGTCGCTGGGGTCAGGAGTTGCGGCGATAGAAGTTAACTGGACGTGGCAGTAAAGAGTTATCGTTTGTTCTTTCCGAATCATCCTCATAAACTGGCAATCAGGAGCCAACGCCCCATGATTCTAAGACTCGCCGCTATTGTGCTTCTGCTGTGCTCCATTGGCTTCTGTCAGGAGCAGAAAGCCTCAACCGCACCAGCGCCACAAGCGAAGGTTGTCTTTTATCGTGCGACTGGGGTTGCGGGTAATATGCTGCATGCCAGCATCAAAATAGATGGAGACGAACCCACCCACAAGATTGAGAACAGTCATATGTGGAAGACTGAACTCCCCGCTGGCTCCCACTTCATCTTCAGCGATGACAAGCGTTACGGGAGAGATTACGTACTGGAGGCTGGGAGAACCTATTACTTCCGCGTAGTCCCAATCATGTCGAGCAACTCAGTGATGAACGGCAGGGTGCGTTTTCGTGTGCTCAAGGTGGCGGATGACGTAGCGGACGCGGAGACGTGGGGACTGGAAGAGGAAAAGTAGCCCGGTCGCACTTCTGGTGATGTGCCGCCCAAGTCATCACCTCATCACCCCGTCACCCGGCCCTCAGCCTCCTGAACCGTTCCTCTCCCCGATGCCGGACGCGATGACCGCGTGCGCCACGCTGGCCTCACTGCAGTAGAAAATACACAGCGAGGCCGACACAGTTGAAAAAGTGAACCGTCACAGAAATTCCAACGACCATCCAGCCGAATTCCTTCCCGCTGATGCCTCTAAGCATGCCGCCGATGGCGAAGAGGAAGCTGAGGACAAAGACGTACAGACTGAGCAGCCAAGGCCAATTACAGTTAGCGGGACTTCCCGCCATTGATGCGATAAACGTAGATAGAAACACAGATTACTTCCTTTCCTGTACGGGCTCACTGACAGCCCAGTGTTGAGTACTGCGGTTATCTTTATCCCCCGAGATCACGGATGAGGTCTGCGGCAGCCGGGGTAACTTGTGGAACCTCGTTGAGGCTGAGACCTGTCCGGCATCGCGCCACCAGACCTCAACCTCCTCGCATCTATCATTGCCATTTCAAAATCATTCACGGTTCGATAACTTCGCCCGCATTGATTCCGATTCATTGCAACGTTCCTGCTCGTGGCACCGGACGACACTTACTGCTTACCAAATTCCTCCTCCATCAGCTCTGCAATTTTCTCTGGCGGCCAGCCTTGCTTTTCGAGGAAAGCGAGTCGGCGCGGGCGGCGAGTATCGTTCCAGCATGCGTGGACCTCCTCTTCGGTCATACCTGTGATGTCCATACCACTCTCTTTGACCTCCGCAGCCATATCCTTGAATATTGACTGACGTTCACGCTCCCGCCATTCCTTGTAGATGGTGGGCAGAGCTGCAAGCTTGTCCGGATTGCGGAGCTTCCACAGCGTCAGGATGTCCTGTCCGAGCGGAGATGCGGTAATGTCGTGCTGGCTGCAGTCATCGATTCCCGAACACTGTCTCCGCTGCAGCAAATCATTCAGCACCACGATGAAGCGGCAGGGCGCATCGTCGTCGTGATCTTCCGGTGTACCGACGCAGCCGTAGTAAAGCGTTAACCATGCGATTGACCTTGAGTCTCCGCCGTTTGTACGGTGAACCTCCTGCTCCCACAGAAGCTCACGATTGTCTGGCATCTTCCAGTCGCGGGGATGCATGGAGTCGTCCGGGTGTGCTACCGGAGCACACGCGCATGGCTCTGACGTGCTGTAAGGCCAGTAGGTAGACGAGTTATGCGGTTGAGAGCTAGACGAGTTGTGAGGCTGACTGGGGGTGACATCACCTAAGTCCCAATACTGGTCGTGATCGGTTGTTAGCTTCATTGTTAGTTCTCCTGTTGAATTGGTTATTGGTGCTGGGTTGAGGTTGTAGAACTGGCGCGGATAAATGCTGAACGCCAGTTCCTTAGGTGCTGCTGTGAAATTCAGAATCTGACCGGGCTTGAGAGTCAGGTTGCCAACCGCCATGGGAAGGTCATCGAAAACAATCCTGCTGCCGTCGCTGCTTTCGACGGTGAAGCGTCCCAAGGGAGGCCACGGTTCGCTGGCATGGTGGATACGGTCGGAATCGTAGACACCGCGATAGACCGCGTTATACTTGCACGGCATGTTCCTCAGTTGTTCCCGCTGCTGCAGCCATTCATTGCGTGACACAGCGTCGTCATACAGCGCCTGAGGCAGTTGTCCACTCTTGTAGAGCCGCTGTGCCGATGCAAACTCCAGATGATCTACCGTGTACTCACCCTCTTTCAGGACGACGGTGGCAGGTACCGTGTGAGAAGTGAAGGCCGGGAGCATCGGTGCGACGTCTCCGCTCAACTGGAGACCGGGATTGATCTGAAACGGCGTCTGAGCGCAGTTGGCTGCGATCACTCGGGAGCAGTACTCATCCCAGTCGCGACGGAGGAAAGCTGCATCCTTACTGGTAGACTGGGCTTCTTCGCTGCTGTTCCAGCGGCTGGTTGAGTCCTTGATGCGGGTCAATCCCATCCGGATGGTGCCGCTCATCGCCGTGAGCGTCTGACGGACAAATTCGGGAATCTCTGGCACCGCATACGAGGTGACTTCGTAATAAGGGGCAGTCGTCGCCAAAGTCCGGACTGTGTTGAAATTGCGAATGGCAGAGTTCAACTTCAGGCCGTGATAGATGTAACCCTGAATCTCCCACCGCTTCGCGGCGGGGACTCCGAACAGCTCGATGTAGCGCAATGTCCAGTTCCACGCCGCATCGATGGTCAGCTTGTCCGCCATCGCGGCGGCCCTACCAGTGCAGAACTCGATTAGCTCTGATGGCTTCGGCCACCACTTGGTCTCCCTTAGGGCGCGGTTGAAACCGTGGCTCAGTTCATCGGGCAGGAGGTCGGCGAGAGCTATGGTATAGACCTCGATGCGGTCGGGCGTCAGCGGTTCGTTATACGCGGTCGCCAACCGGGTCAGGTTATCGATGATGACGTCCAGCTTACCCTTGGCAGCCGAGGCGCTCTGCAAATCTTCGCTTAGCCTCTTCGGCGGCGGAGCTGTTATCGACTGCTTGTTTTCCGGCACGGGGCGCACTGGGACGAGATTGGTGTTTTCCATTGTTACTATCCTTTATGTTGGTCTGTGTTTTAGATTTGTTGGCCTCGCTGGCTTTCCAGCCGAGATAGCGAGACATGATCTGCTCAGAGAGTTTTCGCTCGAAGTATCCGAGTGGGTCGTCGGAGCGGATGAGCTTGGATGGCCAGAACGGGTCAATCTCGAACGACCAGCGCATCGCTCCGTGGACGTCGTTGTACCCGTACTGCTGGATGAGTCGGTCGAAGGTTGAGACCCAGAGTTCGAGGATGGCCGAGGTATCGAACTTACGAGGACTTCCTTGATAGAGGAAGAACCTAGTGGCTAGCTGTTCAGCGGAAGACATCTGCGGCGTCGGCGCAGCCGAGAACGCGGACTCGTGCTTAACAGGAGGACGAGGATATGCATCCTGATCTGGAAGAGGACTTTCATACTCAGGAGAGAATATGGACTCAGAGGTCTTTTCCTCTTCCCCGGCGAAGCCAGAGATGAAATCCGGAGTTAGGCTGGAGCCCTCACTCCCTCCCTCCTCACTCATTCTCTCTTCTCTATTCTTACTTCTAGATACTATGGAGCTTCGAACCCCACGATCATCCCCAGCGTCATCCCCACGATCATCCCCAGCATCAGTTTCTGCCGAGAGGACTGGGTTCTTGCAAGCTGCTGCAATTGCTGCCAGTAGCGGCTTTCTGATCAGTTTGTCCAAACGTCGCACTGGAATACCGTACTTGCGCTTAGTCGCCACAAGATCGATCTGCTTGCCGCCGTGTGTACCCCGCGTGATCAGAAATTTATCGATAACAATGGGATAATTGCCGCGTCTGCCCGGAGCGTAATCCCGGAGGACGTATCCTTTTTCCTCCAGCCCCTCCAGAGCCTCGGCCATAGTGTTCTTGCTGCTGTAGCCGAGGATGGTCGTGAGTGCTGGTGCGCTGCCATGCCGCCATGTTCCTGTGGCCGCGTCCGCCAAGAGAAGCATGGAGACAAGAGCGTGATGCTCGACGGGCGTCAAACGCCCGTCGTACACATGCTCCATGATTCCTCTCCGCAGCGGCACCCAACCTTGACCGAAGTGGCTCACAGCTCAGACTCCTTCCCACGTAGCTCATTGTTTTCCCTGAGCAAGCGGTTCTGCGCACGCAGGTGCTTCGTCAAAAGCTGTGCAGCCTCGGCTGTGCGTTCCATCTCTCCGCGAATCTGACTTACGAGCTTGAGGTGATACAGTTCCCACTCGGCTTGAATGTAATCGCTAGACTTCTCCATTTTTCTCTCCCTGCTGAGCGTTGCCCATACCGTCAGCCGTCGCGTTGTTACGCGAGAGGCCGTTGAGACGGGCAATTTGATAGACCGTCCCTTCGCTGACTCCATAGACACGACCGATTTCCGCATAGCTCTTGGTCGGGTAAGCCTGAACATCCTCTGCGATCAATCTGTAGTACGTCTCCCGCAGTTCGCGAACCGCGTCCTGCAAGTTCTTCTTTATTTCCGTTGTCATCTACTACCTCCGTAATGAGTGCCACGTTGTGTGACCCCATACCTTGGTCTTGATAGTTTTTTTGTAATTCACTGTTGTTAATTAAGTTGACAACAGGGAGCGAGTGAGATTTGCCAGCGTTCTTGAGAAAACAAGAGCACGACAACAGTTGTGCGAGGAGAGGAGATGGATGGCTCACCAGCAACGAATAAAAATTTTGTGATATTTATTTTTTCTTTGGCGTGTGATGCGGCGGGTAGCGGGGCTCGGAAGGTGGAGATCGCGTCGTAGATCGCTGGTCGGCCCGCCACTCGACAGGTCGGGCTCCACAGCACGCGATAGCGCAGAGTAGGCGACTGCCTACTCTACCGCTGGTTTAGCACCCCAGCAGCTCATCGACGTGAGGTCCATATAAGGAGATATTCATCCGTGAATCTCCCGCCGTTCTGCTTTTCACAGCAAAGTCCACATGCGCTTCTATTGCGGCGATAGCGTTCTATCATGTGCCCACAAGATGGACAGACCCCAATCCATCCTTTCGGCGGTTGCGTGCCCGGCGCAGCGACTGTCGGGTGTGGCCCAGCCCGAGCGGTCTCTCCAAACATCGGCGCGGCAGTGACCACCCGACCGCGCTGTCCCAAAGAAAGCCCCGCCACAATGTGCATGGCGGGGACTTATGTTTCGGCGGTCGGGACGAATCTTTCACCACCACATCGTCCGGACGAACCTAGCTCTTCTTCACCTTTCCGCTCAGGCGAGTCGGAGAGGCCGCAAGCTCTGAGACCACCGACACCAACGTCATCCAGCACCCGGCACATACGACGTAGAGCTTGCCCTTCTGCTTGCGCCACTGCTCTGCATCGCAGATAAAGTAAACACCGCCACAGCGCGACGGCATCTGCCCAAACCCCGCAGAGTAGGGCTTGACCTCGAAGCAGCCGGGCCGGGTCCAATGGGCGACAAAGTCCTCACGGTCAGACGTGTTCTCCCGAGAGATCGGAACAGGCTGGTGGCAGATGTTGCAGAGCGCGCACCATGCTCCATCGCACATCTGCTTCTGAACGTAGTCTCTCGGGTCGCCCGGCTTTGGCCCATGAGCTCCAAGATCATAGCTAAACTTTAGATTGAGGGACTCCGGGGGGAGCTTGGACCCCTGCTCGACTCGAACAGAGTCTTCGTCTCGAACATTGTTGAGGTGCGTATCTGCTCCGGGATTACTGGTTGCTTCTTGAATTGCCATGTACATCTCCTTCGGGACGGCTCGGTGGCCCCCCCTCTAGGTAATATGCGGTCGGGCTTACTCTGGGAGACTCGACGCGGCATTTATTTTCGCCGCATGTCTCGCGCTATCCATATATATGTCTATATGTCGCCCCCGACCGCCCTGTCCCTTCACTCTGTATGTCAAAGAAAAACCCGCCACAATGTGCATGGCGGGACTTGAGTTCCGGGGAGAGCGCCGAATCTAGTATCCCTCGGGGTACACCCAGTTCCGGCTCTCCAAATCGCGGACGAGGTCTTCCGCCAATTCAAAGGCGCGTTTTTTAGTCTTGTTTATGCGTGCCCCACATTTCTAAGGTCAACTACATTCGTCAAGAGCGTCCATCCCTCTGGAATAGAGGATGGAGCGACCGGAGCCACGCTTACCGTGGCTCCAGTGGAGGTCGGCTTTACCAGAACGGTTACGTCCTCGGGGAGCAGGTCGTGCGCTTGGCTGTGTCTCTCAAAGAAGCCCTTCATCGCTAGCGAGATGCTCCCGTCATCCATGAGCCTTTGAACGGTTGTGTAGTGGTCATCTGGGTAGATAAGGTGCAAGTTAGGCATATTTCTCCTGTCAAGATTTTCTTCTCGCCGAGTACTTGGCCAAGCATGGTCGTCGTACTCCGCTGTTGTGGAAATACTGACGACGGGCTTACTCTCGGGTAATCGACACACCACTTATTTACGCCGCGTGTCTCGCGTATCCTTATATATGTCGGTTGCGGCCCAGCCCGACCGCGCCGTCCGATAAAGTATCCGTGCGGCAGTGACCACCCCTACGCCGGATAACAAAAAAACCGCCACAGAGTGCATGGCGGGGGTTTGGGCTGCCGGGAGTCTACGACTGGCCATACTCGTTCCTGAGGTGGGAGGCCCAGCGAATATCGCCTAAAAGGCTCCGATATCCATTGTCATCGAGAGCGAAGCACTCTTCTTGAGGCTTTCCACGCCCATTCAGCTCGTGCTAGTTGGTAAGCCACACAATACCCACAGTGCCGGATAAACCTTGATATTTATCAACCCGGAAGATGAGGCATGCCCGAGGCGAATCTTCGCCAACACGCCACACAATGACCCCGGCAGCGGTCAGGACACTGAGCGCCCGCAAGACCTGCACTTGATATCGTCAGCGGACTACTCCGGACATTATTTTCGAGTCGTGAAGGCAAACGTGGTTCGAAATCGCAGTAATCACGCTGGAACTCAGTATTAATCGTCATCATGCAAAAGCAAATTCAGGCAATTGGTAACGAGGAGACGGACGATGATCGCGATTGAGAACCTTTTGACGGACGATGTGTTATGGGCATACAGCGGAAAAGTCGGGCACTGCTGCTGCGGGTGCGCTGGCAAGTACTCGTACAACTCGAAGAACCGGACGTTGGGAATGGAGCGCGGCTACCACATCACCGACGCGGATGTGAACGACACAGAGGTGAAGCGCACCCTGCAGCTAATGCAGGAGTGCTCCGCCGCCGTGTGGAAGATCGCCCACGACCAGTGGACGCTGAAGATCGGCGACAGTTTGTACATGCTTATGAGCCTGTGAACGCCGGATAGGCGTTCGGAATTAATTTGAGAGCCAGCCTTTGCCGCGCAGAAAACCTGAATAGCGATATTCCGGAAAGTAAGCTCGACATCAGTAACAAGCACCATGGAACTTTCAAACATTATCCATGGTGATTATTCAATGTCTGACTTCACCAAAAGATAAGTGCGCCGTCCTCGAAAATCAGGTGGCGCGGCAGAGCACGGGATTCGGTGGGCGGCTGCTCGGTGCAGTGACATGTACTCGCGTTCACAAATACATCGGTACAGACCCTTGCACGGACTCGCGTAAGAACTGCCAGCAGATGAAGGATGAATTCAATCATCGAGGAATTCCCGTCCAGTTGGAGAAGGAAGGCTCGGAGGACTTTCGGCCTGCCCCAGAGGCTGGAGAGCGACTTCGTGGCATTGGCTACGCAGACCGGGTTCAGGCTGGTGCGTACCATGAGGCTGGCGCTCAGCAAGATGATGGGAACGCGCAAGCGCGGCGAGAGCTTTAAGTATGAGCCAATCTACGTTTTCCAGAAGGAAATCTGATTGAGAAAGGCCCCGGAGTCGGGGCCTTTGCAGTCAGTTTGGTGGAAGATCACTTCCCTTTTCGGTTGCCTGACTGTGTTCAGGGACGAGCGTTGCGTCGATGATGGCGCACCAAGGCTCTCGACGCAGACAGCCAGCAGGATTACCATCCTTCAAATCACCCGGCACCACGAACTCACGTCCGTCTTACGTGCGTACCTTGAACATGGTCATTACTTTGTCTTCCGCTCGAAGCTGACGGTATCCGGGCAGTCCGGGTTCACATCCTGTAACTCTTGGAGCCAAGACTTGAACGTATCCTCGGAATCGAACACGATGTCGTCGCTGTCTGAGTCGAAAAGCTCGGAATTGTAGAAGTGAACGAAGAGGGAGCCGTCCCCAAAGAATTTGGCTTCGCCGACGAGCATCGTCTCGCAGTCGCAGTCGCCTGCGTTCTTGCCCAGTACGTCTGCGTTGGAGACAACGGCTCCGAGCATCTGCTTGTTGACCCGGTTGTAGGCTCGGGTATCTTCGGTTGCGTTGAGCTTGTCAGCCCATGTTTCAGCTTGGGTCGGCACGGCTTCCTTGGTGGCGGACATTACTTCGTCTTTTTGGGTTGGGGGCATTACTCCACCACCTCATAGGTCATGCCGTCGCACTGCTCCTCGATAGCCGCCTTCGCTAGCTCGGGGGTGTCGAAAGTTCCGGCGTGGTTCCAACTCTGGTTGGCACGGAGGTAGTGCGCCACGTTGACGGTACCATCACTGTTCGTGGTGAACCGGAAGATAAAGTCGGCTCCGTGCTTCTGGCACGGCTCAATCCTGCCGCACTTCCGGCAAGCGACCGGGTTCCACTCCGGGGTGGGGACAACTTGCAGGGTATCGTTGTCCACGATGACCGCGTTCTCCCACATCTGGCGGAGACGCGCACCCTTGAGCAGGGACTTGTTGCTAGCCTCGGCAACACCCCTACGACAGTGCAGGGCGTCTTCGACGGTCTTGTGGTTGTGGTCGCACTCAGTGTAGCTGAGCCTGCTGATAAGTTGAACTGAATAGGACATCGATGCTGCGCCTCCTTTAGGCGCGGTTCCCGGTTCGCCGGGTCGGTTGATGGTGGATGGTAGTTGCTTCCGCATTGCCGCAATGGCCTGAACGACCCTCAAAGCCTGACCGAGTGGTGCCGTTGAAATGTTCCCCAGCCCCCTGCGCTCCAATGTCAACCTCTATACCTTGTAGAGGCTGGCGATTTCCTTGAAGTACGTTGCGAGTACTTTCTGCGAGCTCGCCTCTGACTTGGCGGCTTGCCTACGGTAGCTGACCTCAACCTCAGCCAGTTGCTTACCCCAGACCGTCGCTACGGCAGCAAGAAACTTCGGCAGCAACGATTTGCTACCGATGGCTGCATACCAGTAGAGCGTTGACACGTAGCTCCCCACCTTCGCGTGTTTCAGGTACTCGGTCAGGGACTTCCGCTCATCTGTGGTCAGGTCGGCAGTGTTGAGGTACTTGAAATACTGCTTGTATGTTGGCTTCTTCTTTTTCATGTAGCGTATATTTCCTCTGGACTTTAGAGTTTCCGCTCTCCAAGGGGGCGGCGGACACATTCCCTTTTTTCAAATCTCTGCTTGTCTACCCTGCACAATTGCCTATGTCGCGAACCTCCACTCCTCCCGGATTTCATTGCATGACATCGGCGCTTTGCGGGCGATTTTCTGTACGGTGACTGTTAGCTCTACGGCTGAGCCTGACGCATCGATGCAGTACATCTGAGCCAGTCGCTGGACTAACCTGCCGAATACTTGGGTCATCACTTCCGGCTCCAGTCCTTCGAGCCCGGCCTTGAGATGATCTCCGCACAGTTGGCTGATGTTGGAAACTAACCCACTGCAATCACCCGGCTTGGGCAGAGATACCGACTGGGTCTGCGGCGATTTGTAACAGACTGCGGGAACGGCCACTTTTTCGTTCTTGTTCGGCGTCGGAGGCCATTGACTGGGCTCACCCACTGCATTGGGTGACGGCTGTGGGGATTCCACAGTGATGGCTGGTACTGGTTCGGCACCGACTTTGTCAGGTTTGTTCGCCATGGTTGGCGGTTCCACGCGGCCAGCAAGCGCCGACTTGAAGCGTTCTTGGAATGTATTCCCCGTGGCCGCTTTGGCAAGGTTTCTCGCTTCACCCTTCTTGCACCCCTGCGCCTCAAGCGCCTCAGCAACGACCTGCTGGTCGGGAGTGAGCGGATTAGACGGAGCGGGCTTGGTCGGCGCTGCGGCTTTAAGCAGCCGCTTCCGGCACCGCTCGTTCCACTTGCGAACCGTCGCGTAGTTGTAGCCAATTGAGGTGAGGTATTCGGCGATCTCGGACTTGCCGCCCATCCTGCAGCCCTGCCGATTGAAGCGTTCAATGGTTTCATTCAGCGCTGGCAGTACCTTTTCATAGGCATACGATTCGAGCTTCTCCCTAAGCCGATCAAACTCTGCGAGGTTGTCGAGATTCACCTGATGAAGTTCGTCATCCGTATGCTTTGAATAGTTCGCCACTGGGAAGATTGCGAGGCTAGCTTCTGTGACACCTGTCACAGAAGTGGTTGGTGCAGTGATGCTCCGCTCCGGGAGCCCGGTCTCTGTTCCTCCAGAGGACTCGGCTGGAGTGCCAGCCTGACCGTTCCAGTCGGCGTAAGGCTGTAGCTTTCGCAAATCCTCCGCGCTAAAACCGTACTCGCCCTCGCCGCGCTCGTCGGTAAATGTGTAAATACCTTCAGCGAACTCGCTGAAGACCATGGGGAGGCTTACGCCTTCACCCTCATCCTTGTCTGGCAACACGTAGCGCCGTCCCACCACCAGAGCTAGCTTCCGCTTGCGCCCCTTTACCAGATATGCCAGAGGCGTGCCTTCCTCGGTATCACCCGACGTGCCACCATCTGCCACAATGTGCTCAGGCGATGGGGTCTCCGCGTGCTGGGCGGAGTCCGTCTCCGGTACCACAGGGCCGGGCTCATTCGCTTCGTTGATCATCTGATTCGTCTTTCCGTCGCCCATTGGCGACATGCTGCTGATGCTTGAAGGTGAGCGCACACCTATGGCTCCGTGCGTGATGTGCGCTCGTTGAGGGCCAATTTCCGCCCCGGTTGTTAGTGCTGATGACGGTTGTTATGCCGGACTAATTGGGCAGCGTAACCTAGTGGTGCTGATCATGACGGAGAACGTTGACGTAGCCCTCTGGCAGATACTGCTGCAAATCCTTCTTGAAGTAGTGCGTGACCCCGAGCTTTGAGCACAATGCCATCATCCGCTCGGTGTAGTCCTGCCAGTCAGTGGTCTTGGTCATGGGCAGGTAGTTCACTCGCCCAATCTTGTACAGGTCTACGAACTCGTGGGTGCGCTTGATAATCTGAAGGCTGGAGTCGCAGTCGAGCGTTGGCTCAAGGCTCACCCACGTGTAGATGTTGCGACGATGGAACTTCTTGAGTGCCGTGATTCGATCACCCGGCAAAGCTGCACCACGCTCCCACTTGAGGGAGAACGCATCATCGAGGCTGGTCAAAGTCGAAGCGAAAGCATCGCGGCTGGGCCGAAACAGGTCGAGGTCGCGCAGAGATCGAGTTCCGCCCTTCGTCAAGGTGCAGACGGCCATCCCGTGCTCCTGCAAGCACTGGATGGTCTGGCGCGTGAGGGTGGTGTCACCCGGATGGTATGGGTCACTGGTAAACGACAACATGACCTGCCCACGGAAGCCAGCAGCCTGATACTTGACCGCATCCTTGCGCAGCTTGCCGATGTAGTCCGGACGCTCAATCGCGCCCGCGTCAAACTCTTCCCGCTTCATCTTGAGCACGAGCGGAACGTAGCAGTAATCGCACTTGTGCCCGCAGCCGCGATAAGGATTGGCGGCAAAGGGCGCATATTCCCCGGCCTTTCCCTTCGGGGCGTAGATGAAAGTG
>Ga0181528_10000056_pt1 | contig 110020 bp, 86 predicted proteins | sample PEATcosm2014_Bin_47_FD_119742 | JGI IMG/M metagenome (GOLD analysis project Ga0181528, IMG submission 119742) | Peatland microbial communities from MTU Mesocosm Facility, Houghton, MI, USA - PEATcosm2014_Bin10_10_metaG | ecosystem: Environmental > Terrestrial > Soil > Wetlands > Peat | place... | reverse complement strand
TTTACGCTTCGACGGCCACCTCGCGATCACCGCCGCAAAACTCGGGGTCAGGATGGTTCGCTATTCCTTTCCTGTGGGGCTCTTGCATCCCCTACAACATGCCGGTTTATCCCGGCGCACAACCTATTGATTCTACGTACAGAAACGGGTAGACCCTACCCCTTTTTCAATTTCAGGAGAGTAAGAATGGCCAACGCTTTGGTGGAAACCAGGAGTGATGCTGCGTATGAAGTCGGGACTTGGATCGGGCGGCGGCAGGCGTTTGCCGCGCTCGCGGGAAGTTGCTCGGCCGCCGATGCCGAGTGTCTGCGGCAAGTGCGCAACCGGAAGCAATACCGCACGCTCGGAATGAACTGGAGGGAGTTTTGCCAGAAGCGTGTGGGCGCCAACCGCAAGACCGTGGAGCAGATTATTCACCGTCTGGAAGAGTTCGGCCCGCAGTACTTCACGCTGGCGCAGGTCACCGGCGTGACGCCCGAGGAGTACCGGCGCATTGCCGGTTCGGTCAGCGAGCAGGGACTCCTCCACGCCGGCGAGACGATTCCGATTGAGGCGGAGAACGCTTCACGCCTGAACGAGGCCGTGGAAGCGCTGCGCCGCCCGCCGAAGCCGGCGCCCGCCGTGGAGGAAACGAGCGCGCGGGACCGGGCCATCGCGAAAGTGGAGCGGCTGCTCGACTCCGCCGACACCGGGATCGAGCAATTGCACGCGATGCCTCTGGACGCACCGCAGGACAACCGGCTGTCCTGCATCGTGACCGCTCACCTGAAACGGCTCAGCATCGCCCGCACGACGGCGTTTCGCAAGCGGCGGTAAGCGGGTCCCGGCTTGTTCCCGTGACGCACGCTTCGGCGCGCCGTGCTGGCATTCATGGCCGGCAGGCCGGAGCCGTTCCCGACGTCAGGGAAGAACCACTGGCCGGGCACGCGGGGTGCGTGCGCCACGGGCTGCAGTTAACGGAATTGCCGTAGTGCCCGACGGATAACCAGGGGGGCCAGCCGATGGGGCGAACGTCTAACCCACGCAGGAAGAGTCAGGCGCTTCGAGTTTCCCACTCTGCCGCCCCCGCTAACTTCTGTGCAACGGTTGTTGCGCGAGCCGCATCAAAACAGGCTGGGATCGAGGAGCCGGTAGTGTATTCAGCAGTAGCAAGGCGAAGGTGGTGGAGCCGGCTTGGCTCGCGCCTCTTCGTGCTCGCCGTGCTGGCTGCTTTCATCGCGGTCCAGGACCCGATGGCGAGTCTTCACGAGCACTCGCACTCCGGCCCACACCAACACTGTTGCGCCGCGTGCCACTCCGGCCTCTTCCTGGCAGTACCCGCGTCCGCCCCAACCTTGCCGTTCGACGAGGCCGCCCGGTGGTTCACCAGGCGTGCCGCTCAGCCGCAGCCCGGCAGCCCGGCAGTCATCGCCAGTTCCTCGCGCGGCCCGCCCGCAGCTTCCTCGCTCCATCTCGCGTAATCCCTCGCAATTCGCGTGACACGCCCGGCGTGTCGCCAAGGTGCGTGGAATCGCGCGCACAAACCAAAACCGAGTGAGCAGAGAGGAAGTCTTATGCGATTTGTCTCAGAGCTATTCCTTTGGGCAACGATCGTCGCGGCAGGGCCGTGCGCGATAGGGCAGTCGATTCAGAGTGGCACGGTGACCGGCACGGTTGCCGACCCGTCGGGCTCCGTTGTCCCGGGTGCGCGTGTGGAGCTAAAGAACGCAGTGACCGGCTACGCGGAGGCGACCGTCACAGACGCGGCGGGCAGTTACCGGTTCAACAATGTGCCGTGGAATCAATACGTCGTGGAGGTCGCGGCGAACGGTTTTGCGAAGATGAAGCAAGCTGTGGAGGTGAGGAGCGGAGTGCCACTGGTCCTGCCGTTGACGCTGAACCTGGCCGGCAGTTCTACGACGCTCGATGTGCAAGCCGATGCGAATCTGGTGGAGAGCGATCCGTCGGCGCACGAGGACGTCGATCGCAGCGCTTTGCAGAAGCTGCCCGTGCTCGATTCTGCGGCCGGACTGAGCACGGCGATCACTTACTCCACGGGCGCGGTTGCGGCCGACGCCAATGGATTCTTTCACCCGTTGGGTGACCACGCGCAGGTGTCCTTCGTGATTGACGGCCAGCCGATCAGCGACCAGCAAAGCAAGGTCTTCTCCACGCAACTGCCCATGTCGGCGGTCCAGGGCATGGAAGTCATCACGGGCATGCCGACGGCCGAGTTCGGCGACAAGAGCAGCCTGATCGCGGAGGTGACGACGCGCTCCGGGCTGGGCGCTGGACGCTGGTTCGGTAACGAAGAGTCGAACTATGGGAGCTTCGGCACGGCGAGTGAGTCGATCGGGCTGGGATTCGGCAACGCTAAGGTAGGCAACTTCCTGGCGCTGGACGGTTCCCGATCCGGACGGTTTCTGGACTCACCCGAGTTCACAGCCTTTCATGACAAGGGCAACAACGCGACCATCTTCGACCGCTTCGACTGGCAGCCGGATGGGGCCGACGTCCTGCATTTGAACGTGTTTCTGGCCCGCAACTGGATCCAGATTCCAAACACTTACGATCAATTGGCGCAGGACCAGCGGCAGCGGGTGCTGACCTGGAACCTCGCGCCGGGCTACCAGCACACCTTCAACCCGCACATGCTGCTCACCTTGAACCCCTACATCCGCACGGACCAGTTCAACTACTACGCGAGCGACAATCCGTTCGCCGACACGCCCGCGACGCAGTCGCAGAGCCGGCGGCTGATGAACTACGGTCTGCGCGGGGACTTGAGCCTCGTTACCGGGCGGCACGATATCAAGATCGGCGTCGATCTGAAGCAGACGCGATTGCTCGAGCGCTTTTCCTTCGGCCTCACGGATCCAACTTTCAATCCGGTCTGTGTGGATGGCGCGGGAAGCTCCGCGGGACCGCTCACCGTGACCGATCCGGCCAACTGCCCGGGATTGGGACTGAGCGCCAACCCGAACCTCATTCCGGGTCTGGTGCCCTTCGACCTGACACGTGGCGGGAGCCTGTTTCAGTTCGACGGCCGGCACAACATCAATCAATATGCGACCTACGTGCAGGACTCCATCCGGCTGGGCAACCTGACGCTCAACGCGGGGGTCCGCTTCGACGCCTATTACGGCATGACGAGCGGAAATGCTTTGGAGCCGCGCGTGGGACTGGCGTACAACATCAAGCGCACCTCCACCGTGCTGCGGGCAGCGTATTCGAGGACTTTTGAAACGCCGTTCAACGAGAACCTGATTCTGAGTTCATCCGTCGGCGGCTTGGCCGGCGATGTCTTCGGATCGACGGGCGTGGCGGCGCTGAAGCCCGGGCTGCGAAACCAGTACAACGCCGGATTGCAGCAGGGCCTGGGCCGCTGGCTCTTGGTGGACGCCGATTATTTCTGGAAGTACACCCAAAACGCCTACGATTTCAGCACGCTGCTCAACACGACGATCACGTTTCCGGTGGCGTGGAAGCAGTCTAAGATCGACGGCGTGACCGCGCGCGTATCGACGGTTGACCTGCACGGGCTCCGGGCCTACTTCACACTGGGCCACAACCGCGCGCGGTATTTCCCGCCCGAGGACGGCGGGCTGTTGACGCCAAACCCGCCGGGGGTTTTCCGCATCGACCACGACCAGGCGCTCCAGACGACGCTTAATCTGCGCTACCAACGCCACAAGAACGCCGAATGGGTCTCCTTCATCTGGCGCTATGACAGCGGCATGGTGGTGAGCGGCGTGCCCGACGCGGCGGCGGCCATGGCGCTGACGCCAAACCAGCAGGTCACCATCGGGCTGGCGTGCAACGGCACCTACGCCACGGTGGAGAATCCGGTTACGGCGTGTGGCGGAACGGTCACCTCGAAGCTGCTGACGCTGCCGCAGACAGGCATGGAAAACGACGATCACAATCCCGATCGGGTGAAGCCGCGGAACCTGCTCGATGCGGGCGTGGGGACCGACAATCTGCTGCATGCCGAGGGGCCGAGGCGCATCCTGCTCTCGTTGACCATGGCGAACCTGACCAACCAGGTCGCGCTCTATAATTTCCTGTCGACGTTCAGCGGAACGCATTTCGTGGAACCGCGCTCATTGCGGGCGTCGATTGGGTTCTCGTTCTAAAAGTGGCTCAACGCTTCCCGTGGAAGCCCCACGGCGCCCGCCGAAGCCGGCGCCCGCCGTGGAGGAAACGAGCGCGCGGGACCGGGCCATCGCGAAAGTGGAGCGGCTGCCCGGCTCCGCCGACACCGGGATCGAGCAATTGCACGCGATGCCTCTGGACGCAGAGCAGGACAACCGGCTACCCGCCGTAGACTTGAAACGCGTCCACAACCACCGCCGACGCGCCCTTGTTCACGACGCGAATGCGGTGCGCGCCTGTCTTGAGCGTGGCGGAGCGGAACACGGTGACCCCGCAGAGCCGCGGAAGATTCTCGACCGCCAGGTTCGCGGTGTGTACGAGAGCGCCGTCCAGGAAGATGTCCAGCGCGCCGAAGCCTGTCTTCTTGTCGGCGAGGACATCGACCCCGACGCCGTGGAACGACAGTTCGGCCGAGGCCTTGGGAGAGGCGGTCTGGCGCACGGGGCCCAGCAGCCGGCCTTCGCTCGATGGCGTCCAGTCGCCGCTGTAGACAACGCGGGGATCACCCGACGCGACCATGACCGAGCGGACGACGGGCGCGGTCCTGACGATGACGGGGATGGACCAGGCTTTGTACATGCCGGCCGGAACGTCATCGAACGGGCAGCCCGAGGTGAACAGGGTCAGGTACACGTCCGTGCCCTCGGTCCGCTGGAATTTGGCGCAGAGGCTGGGGCCGTACATGTGCCCTGGCGCGAGGAAGCGGTCGCTGTAGGAGTGGACTTCGGTCCATGGTCCCCAGGGGTGCGGCGCCTGGTAGAAGTCGTACCGCATCTCGTTCGGCTCAAACCACTTGGTCATCTTTTCGGTGTTGTACCAGACCACCATCAGGTACAGGCCCAGGGCGGGGATGTAGCACGGTCCGCTCTGTCCGCAATGGGTGCGCTGGTCGATGATGGGCTGTGCATCCCGGATCGAGGACGACCAGCACTGCGATTGGTTCCCGTCACCGCCAATGAAGTACTGCCAATCCGCGGCGTTCAACTCAGGCAGCCTCTTGCGGGGAACGCGGCCCAGAATGTAGCGGTCTCCGTCGTTCCAGAAGCCGTTGGTGGAGGCGGCGTAGACATAGCGGTCCGCGCCATCCTGCTTCACGTTGCCGCCGTTCTTGCCGTAGTGAACGAAAAAGGGCGCGCCGAACACGGGTCCCGGCCACATGGGGTGGGCATAGTTCTCCGCGGCGGTGCGGCTCCAGGTGAGGCCTTTGTCGGTGGACTTGATGAGGCTGCAGTTGAAGGCGGTCTGGCGCAACCAGTAGTCGCCGCTGTCGGAGCCGTAGGCGTTGCGCGACACGAAGGCATAGAACACCGAATCGATGCACTCCTGCCCACAGGCTTTCCATGTGGCTTTGTCGGCTTCCTTCTTGCCGCTCACGCCGTACTCGTCCATGGTGTTGAGCATGGCGCCCGAGAGCGTGCGCGGGCTCAAGCCGGTGAGTTTGTTGAAGGCGAGATTGCGAGGCGCTTTGCCGAACCCGCGCCCGTCGCAATTGAAGGCGTAGAGATTGTCATCGTCCGCCCAGAACGGGTCCCAGGTGTCGCCGTTCGAGTTGTCCCATTTGTGCAGCGCGTTGAGATCCAGGACGACGTCCGTAATGCGCTTGGGCTTGGTGGCGGATGCGCCAGGCGCGGTGCTCCGGGAAACGGCAGGAATCGATGGGATCAGGAATGCGGCTGTTTGCAGCAGGCTGCGGCGTGTTGGAGAGGACATCACACGGAATACTATCATTAGCGGGGCGGACGCCCAGGACACCGCAGGATTGGGGCCGCCCGCCTGGCCGGCCATTCTTCGGACATTCGTTTTCGGCCTGCGACGAGCCACACAAGCAGCCGGACCAGGGGGTCCGGCGCGGACGTGGGCGTCCGCCCCACAATGCGCCTACTTCAGGTTGAGCTTCCGCCTGCAGAAGTAGTGGAAGCGCTTGCCATAGGTGTCGCAGGACTTTTCCCACACGATCCGGAACGTCGCCGAGCGCGAGCACTTCAGGAAGAGGTCTTTCCAGCCGGCGTTGTCCGGGTCGTCCCAGGTGTCGTCCAGCTTGAGGTCGAGGTGCACGTTCTCCATCAGTTGAATGAGCTCGTTGCAGAAGTAAAACTCGCGCGGCGTGACGATCGCCGGCGGTCCCGGCGGCGGAGGCGTGTGATTGATGATCTCGTTGGAGAGATTCAACAACTGCGGATCGGTCCCCAGCGTCTCCCACAGGCGGCTCAGTGCCGTGGTGCTGCTGATGAACGAGGCCGGCAGGTTTTTCACCGGCGTCCAAAGATCGGTGAGCTGCTGCGCGAACTTCTCCAGCTCGTCGATGTCGATACTCTTGAGCGCGGCATCGCGGAACGTGCGCTTGGCGCAGTCGTAGCCGAGTTTGCGATAGCTCTCGAACTGATCCTCGCTGAAGAACTGGTCGGCCGTGGTCTCGTGCGGGAACGCCCGATGCTCTGAATGGTATTGGAGCACCGCCGTGTTTTCCTCCTCCAGCAGCGAAGCTTTGATGTAGATCAGTGCTCCCAGGCCGCCATTGCCGTATTCGATGCGTCCCACCGCGCAGTGGCTCTTGCTGCGGCCCGTCCGCGGATCGCGCCGGATTGAGGTGACGTCGATCTTGATCTTTGCTCCGAAATCCACTTCGCACAGCCGGATCACCTTGCCCAGGCTCTCGAACTCAATCTCCGGATCGCACTCGGCGTCGCAGGCGATGATCAGCCGGCAGTGCCGCCGCACCAGTTCGTAGAGCCCGAGATTCTCGAAGTGGCCGCCATCCGAGATGTCCACGAAGGACGACCCGTCGCTGGCGGTGCCGAGCAGCTCTTTGAGCAGGCTGGGGAAGGCGAAATGCGGCGTGAGCCTGTTGACCGCCGGCATGTGCGCGGGATTTGCAAACCAGCAGCCGAGCCGCGCGTTGAAAACCGTCATCAGGAATGAGGTGAGGGGTGAAGTATGGTAGCCCATGTTGGGACTGGCGGCGGCGCCGGAAACCGCCACCGCCAGACCGAGCGACGGGCTCTCCTTCTGGCCACAATACCCCTCGGTGGGCGAGTACCCGCCTGTGACATAGCCGCCGCTCCCCGTGCGCCTGTGGTTGAAGCCGCAATGCAGCGGCGTCATGGTGAAGCAGTCGCTGTGACGCGTCTTCACAGCCAGGTCGGACGAGCCGCCGAGATTCAGCGTGCAGTTGACAATCGGAAAGGGTCCGGCGAACGGGGCTCTTCCCTCCGCGCCCTCTTCAGCAGGTACGGAGTCGAGGGGTGGAGCGGTGCGCAGACTCGCCAGCAGCAGGTCATCCTTCTCGTCGAAGCCTGTGAACGGGTGCGGCGTTCTCCTCGAACGCGTCGCGCCCAGGTAGCACCGGACCAGGCGGCTGCGGTAAAACTCGCTCAAGCCGAAGATATTGATATCGATGCGCCACGTCAGCACGAGGCTGGCCGCCAGGACGACGGCCAGGGCCGCGAGAACGCTGCCCGCATCGATCTCGCGGAGTCCTTCCCAATAGGAGCCGACCGCAGTTGTAGCGGTGACAGCCAGCAGCACGGCGTGCAGGGTGGTGGATAGAACGATCACGAGTCCCGCGATGGCGACGAACGGTCCGGCCACGGCCAGCAGCTCCAGCGCCAGTTGGCTGGTCTTCGACCGCATATCCGGAGAGCCATCCGTGGGGCCTGCTCCGGAGGTGTCCCCGCTCTTGCCGGCCATCACGCTGCCGAGGCTGGTCGCAAGCCACCCGAGGACCGGGACCCACTTGATGCCCGCGAGCTTGTCAAACCAGTAGGGGCTGTAAACGGCGGCCACGCTCAAGGTCAGCCACCCCGTGCCCGTAATCGAGAGCAATGCGCCGAACCGGCTCCACCACTCCCGCGGCTGCCGGTCCGACGATCTCCCCAGCATGCCGATGAGCATGTAAACCGAGAGGGACAAAACGACGATCACCAGGGCAGGTCCGAAAACGAAAGCAGATTCAAAGCCGCTGCCCAGCACCTGTCCGGCCTGGCCTGGTTGTGCGTGCGAGACCCAGTGTTGAAACACCAGGATCAAGGCGGAGAGTTCGAGCCATACCGCGGCCATGGCGCCCGCCGGCGCGAGCGCGATAGCGACACGGCCTTGCCAGGTCTTCTTCACGCTGACGGCCGCGAGCGCGACCAGCGCGGCATAACACGCCACATGCACGTACAGCATCTCCGGAGAACCCGCTACCCGGGTCAGGATCTTGCCGAACGAATCCTGCCCGCTCTTCAACAGTTCCGCGGCGGCTCTCCACAACACTGCCGCCACGCTGAGTGAGGCGGGAACAAACACGAACACGGCCACCCAGATCCACAGTTGCGACCGGCCTGTATCGGGTTGAGAACCTGTGCGCGCCGTTTTTCGCGGCCGCAGCAAACTGGCGCAGACCAGCCCTGTGGCGGCGGCGAGCAGGACGGCGGACAGGAATTCGGGAGTGGCGTAGAACGATTGTCCGCTCGCTCCCAGCAGGCCAAGGAACGGGAACCGCAGCAGGTACGGCGCCAACAGGCACGCGGCGATCGCCAGGAACACCTGAAGCTGCACCAGGATGGTGTTTCTCAGGAACGTCGTCCACATGGTCCAGGTGTCCGGGCTCATGAAGCCCAGGTGCGGCGAGAGGTAGTTGGAGTAGTCGCGGAGGTGCTTCACCGAATCGCGCCAGTCCGCTTCCCGCCGGATCCAGTACCCGCGGCGCTTGGCGTTTGCGACCAGCCAGCCTCCGATATAGCCGCCTCCGGAAACCGTGGACAGGTAGTCGACAAGCCGCAGCAGATCGTTCTCCTTCAACGCCTCCAGAATGCCGAGGTTGAAGGTTGCGCTGCGGATGCCGCCGCCCGAGAAGGCCAGCCCGATCAGGCCATGCCGGACCGCGAAAGGCTCCGCATCCGGCGTGGGCACCAGGTGGCGTTCCGTACGGTGGGTGAAGATCTCCCGCAACTCCGCCTTGAAAGCGTCGATCCACGTTACGGGCGCCGGTTCCCGCTTGGCCTTATGGGCGTGGTGTGCCGGTTCCTCTTCGATCGCTTCTCCCCGGATCCAGTCGCAAGCGAGGCCCAGCGCTCGCCGCAGCGTCCTTCTGGCGTCGAGCATCTCCGCGCGGGTTACCTTGGCGCCCGTCTTCACAATCTCGTATATGTAATCCGGCTCGCGCTGGTTGTCCGCGAAATGCGGCGATTCCGCGAGCAGCGTCAGCCACGACGATCCGCAATAGGAGACATCTCCTGAAGTGGAGATTTCCGCATTGAACAGTTTGAGCAGCCAGTAAATGTCGAAAACCGCAAATCGCGCCTGCACCGGCTCCGGCTGGTGGCGGTAGGTCTCGTACCTGGCCAGCACCCATGCAGTCACGGCGCGTTTGAGCGACTCGAAGTACTCCAGCGCCTCACGCTTGGTCTCGGAGCCGCCATCGGCCAGCCACAGCCTGAACTGATCCTGTTGATTTCCTCCTTCAATCCCGTTGCGGGTGTAGTCGTCGAGGAAGAGGTATAGCTGCTGCACGTCAGGTTCATTCTGCAGCGCGAGAGTCTGTTCGATGAACCCGCCGACGGTTTGGTCCCGCTCCGGCGAGCCCGCGAGGGGGGGCAGCACCGGAAGGCAGGGCAGCCTGAAATCCTTCAGATCGATTCGGGACGCCAGGAATCGGACCTGAAAATAGTCGTAGTCGTCGATGAACCGGGCGACGGCTCGCGATTTGAACAAATCGTGCACAGAGTGTTCGATCGTTCCCGCGGCCGCCTCCAGGCTCAGGTAGCCGGTAGAGACGCCGAGTTCCAGCGCGGCAAACTGGTTGAGCGCCAGGTCGAAGCCCTTGCGAAGGGCGATGTCACCTTCGTCCGTGATGCCTTCGGGATCTTCCCAGTGCGGTCTCAGCACTCGCCGCCGCTGGGGCTCACTCATGGCGCTGAGTCTGCGGAGAGCCGCCTGCGCTTGCGCTTTATCGCTGACCGACAGCGCCAGATCCAGCTTCTGCTCGTCCGATGGATCAGACATCCGTTGCTCCCTCCAAATCTGTCCCCAATGTCACCCGGCGCGGTGCTCCTACCTGGTAGCCGGATCCCCACCGCGGGTTCTCCGGCCCTGGATTTGCCTGAGTCCTATCGCCACTCTGCCCACGCGCAGACGCTGCATCCCGAGTGCGCCACGCTGGGAGTGAATCACGAAATCTTGGATAGTTTAGACCAATTCCCGCGGACTATCGCACAAATCGTGCCGGGTTTCTCCCGATCGGTTCTCCGCACTCCGCCTTTTGGGTGGGATTTCGAGCTCAGACGTGGATTCCGGCTTGCCAGACCATGTAGCCGAAGGCCTGCCGGACGGCGAGCCAGTACTCGCGCCACCAGACACCCGGCTTGTTGGCGCGCGGCGAGCCGAAGACGGCCATGTCCTGACTTTGGAGCATCTTCTTCGCCCGGAAGATGTGGTAACCGTCGCTCACCAGGATGGCCGATTTCAGGCTCATGCGGCGCATGATCTCGCTCACGGCCGCAATAGTTTGAACGGTGGTCTCGCTCTCTTCTTCGACGATGATCGCCTCGAGCGGGACTCCCTTCTGCACCAGGTAGTCGCGTCCGACGATGCCTTCGGTGTAGCGCGGATCGCCGCCCGCTCCGCCGGTGGTCATCAGGCGGGGCGCATAACCCGCCCGCCAGAGTTCCAACGCATGCCCCAGGCGCGCGCGCAGCACGGGCGAAGGGCGTCCGTTGTACTCGGCGGCGCCGAGCACCACGATAACGTCGGCCTTGCGGGCCTCGTCAACTTTCGATTGCCTTTCGATCTCGACGACGTAACCGGCCAAAGTACTCACGATCCACGCCACGGGAACGAGCAGCAGCAACCACCACCACCGCCTCATCGTATGTATCTAGTGATGATATAGCGTTCCAGGCGGCGCTCGCCGGGCGCGCGTTCGCGGCGGATGTGCGCGTTAATGGAAGAAGATGAACTACCTCGCGCGCCTGGAGCAGATCACCAGCACCCACAATCCGATCCTCAAGGAGATCCGCCGCGCGGTGGCTCGCGGGGGGCTGACCAACGACGGCCTGTGCGTGGCGGAAGGGTTCCACTTGCTGGAGGAGGCGCTGCGGAGTGGGTTGGAGATGCCGGCCATCCTGGCGACGGAGGCAGCTATCTCAGGCGCGGCCGCACTCGTCAGCAATTCAAAAGACGCGGAAATAACGCGCTTTTTGACCACTTCCGAGGCACTTTTTCGCGATTTTTCGAGCACCGAGAATTCGCAGGGGCTGATTACGCTGGTGCGGCCGCCCGTGTGGAGCGAGGACGACCTGTTTCCCGCTCCGGCGCTGGTGCTGGTGCTGGACGGGATTCAGGATCCCGGCAACGCAGGCACGCTGATCCGCTCGGCCGAGGCCTTTGGCGCGACCGGCGTGCTGCTGCTCAAGGGCTGCGTCAACCCATGGAATCCGAAGGCCCTGCGCGCCTCGGCCGGGAGCCTCTTCCGGCTGCCGGTTCTCGACCTGCTGACTCAGGACGCCGCCGTGGCAGCCTTTACCCGCCGTGACCTGCCGCTGTGGACGACGCTGGTGGGCGATGGCCTGCCGCTGGTCGAAGCCGATCTCGCGTCGGCCTGCGGCATCGCCGTGGGCAGCGAAGCGCACGGCATATCCGCGGAGCTGCGCCGGTTCTCCAAAGCGCTGACCATCCCGACCCGCTCGGTCGAGTCGTTGAACGCGGCCACCGCCGGGGCCATCGTGCTGTACGAAGCCGCGCGCCAGAGGGAGCACGCTTGAGTCTCTTCGACCAGGCCATACCCGATCCGGGCCGCCCGCTCGCCGAGCGGATGCGGCCCGTGACGCTGGACGAGTTTGTCGGCCAGGAGCACATCCTCGGGCCGGGCAAGCCGCTGCGTTCGCAGATCGAAAGCGACCGGCTCACCTCCATCATCTTGTGGGGGCCTCCGGGCGTCGGCAAGACGACGCTAGCTTCGCTAATCGCTAAGCTGACCAAGGCGCAGTTCATTCCCTTCAGCGCCGTGTTGAGCGGCATGAAGGAGATCAAGGCTGTGATGGCCGACGCCGAGCGCAACCGGCGTCTGGGTTATCGCACGGTGCTGTTCATCGACGAAATCCACCGCTTCAACAAGGCACAGCAGGACGCGTTCCTGCCCTACGTCGAGCGCGGCGACGTCATCCTGATCGGCGCGACCACGGAGAACCCGTCGTTCGAAGTGATTTCGGCGCTGCTGTCGAGATCCAAGGTCTACGCGCTGCGCAGCCTGACGGTGGAGGAGACGGTGACGCTGCTGCGGCGGGCCTTGCCGGTGGTAGGGTTGCAAGCGCCCGACGAGTTGCTCGAACAGATCGCGGTGTATGCCGGGGGAGATGCGCGCACGGCGTACAACGTGCTGGAGATTGCCGGCTCGGCGTCGAAGGACGGCGTGCTGCAACAACAGGCGGTCGAGGACGCCGTGCAGCGCAAGATGCTGCTCTACGACAAGGGCGGCGAAGAGCACTACAACCTGGTCTCGGCGCTGCACAAGTCGGTGCGCTCGTCCGATCCCGACGCCGCGCTGTACTGGCTGTCGCGGATGCTCGAAGCCGGCGAAGACCGCATGTACCTGGCTCGCAGGCTGGTGCGGATGGCGGTGGAAGATATCGGGCTGGCCGATCCGAGGGCGGTTGAGCAGGCGATCGCCTGCATGCAGACCGTGCACTTCCTCGGCGTGCCGGAGGGCGATCAGGCACTGGCGCAAGTGGCCATCTATCTTGCCATCGCGCCCAAGTCGGACGCGGCCTACCAGGCGTTGAACAAAGCGCGGGCGCTGGTGCAGGCTACGCCGGCGGAGCCGGTGCCGATGCAGTTGCGCAACGCGCCGACGCGGGCGATGAAGGAATGGGGCTACGGCCAGGGCTATCAGCATGCGCACCAGCTCGCGGACGCCATCACACGGATGGAGTGCTTCCCCGATGCGCTCGCCGGGACGCGGTTCTATGAACCGACGCATCGCGGCACGGAGGCCAGGATCGCGGATCGCCTGGCCGAGATCCGAAGGCGGCGCGCGGGTGAGCCGCCCGTGGCAGGCAGCGAAGCCAAGGCGGATCCAGGCGCCGATTATTCTGGAGTGAAGCCAGCGCAAGGCGGGCCTTCCGCACCCTCCTCCTCAGCGTCCGAGAAGTCCGAAGAGCCGAATCAATAGATCGCATATGAGCAGTCTGTTCGTCTTTCACGATCCGACCGGCGCCCGATGGGCCCGGACCCGCCGGATCTTCGCAGGCGTCGCCGCCATTTTGTCGGTGCTTCTCCTGCTGCTGGTGATCGCCGCGGCGACCAGCCCGCGCCTGCCCGTGCTCGGACTACCCGAAGCGCGGCACGATCTTGGCTTGCAGGAAGTGAAAGGCATCATCCGCGGTGAGAAAGCGGTGAAGAACGTGCCCTTCGAACTGCGCAGAGCAGCGAAGGATGTGAAGTACGTGCGGTCGAACTCGCCGGTGCTCCAGCCGCATAAGGCGGCTCCGGTGGCTCCCGCCGCTCCGGTGGTGTTTGGCTATTACGTGAACTGGGACCGGGCGAGCATGGTGTCTCTGCGGATGAATGTGCGGCACATGACGCACCTGGTGACGGAGTGGTTCACGCTGCAGAACGCGGCCGGCGACCTGGAGGACGAAGCCGATAACACCGTACTGGCCATCGCGAAACAGGGCAACCTGCCGGTGCTCGGAATGGTGACCAACTATCGCAATGGCTGGCAGGCGGGGGACGTCCACAAGCTCCTGAACAGTCGCGATGCGCGCGAGAACCTGATCGACAACATCCTCGGCAATCTCGAGGAGCATGGCCTCGCCGGGGTGAACATCGACTTGGAACAGGTGAAGAAAGGCGACCGGGACAGGCTGGTCGATTTCATGCGCGAACTGCGCATGAAACTGAACCCCGAGGGTTACCTCGTCACGCAGAGTATTCCAGTAGACGATCCGGCTTATGACGGCCGGCGCCTGGCCGAGTTCAACGACTACATCGTTCCGATGGTTTACGACGAGCACTACCAGTCGGGCGAGCCGGGTCCGGTGGCCTCCGAACCGTGGTTCGAAGAGCAGTTGAACGCGGTTCTCAAGGTCTTGCCGCCTGAAAAGACGGTGATTGCCATGGGCGGCTATGGCTACGACTGGATCATCGGGGAAGAGGGGGGGACGGAGGTTTCGCACGGCGACGCAATGGCGGCGGCACATGCGAACCACGGCGCGATCGAATACGACCCCAAGCTGAAGAACCCGGTGCTGCGCTACAAGCTGGACGGTAAGCTCCACGAGACCTGGTTTCTGGATGGCGTCACGGGCATGAATCAGATTTACGATGCTCGCACCTGGGGCTTTCGCGGAGTGGCGCTGTGGAGATTGGGCGGCGAGGACCCCGCGTTATGGCAGGTGCTATCCGGCAGGTCGTGGCCGGATGAAAAGACCGCCGCCGAGAAGTTGAAGCGGCTGACGGTCAACCAATCGGTCACGCAGTACGGCGAGGGCGAAGTGCTGCGAGTCACTGCGACGCCGCAGGAGGGGTGGCGCAACGTGTGGCTGGATGCCGATGGCGACTTTCAGGAACAGTACCAGTCGATCCCGTCTTATTACGTGCTGGAAAGTGTTGGCGCGCACAAGGACAAAGAGCTGAGCATCACGTTCGATGACGGTCCGGACGTCAGAAACACACCGCGAATTCTGGACATTCTGAAAGCCGCGGGCGTGCCGGCGGCGTTCTTCGTCGTGGGCGTGAATGCCGAGTCGGCGCCGTGGCTGGTCCAGAGGATTTACGACGAAGGGCACATCCTCGGCAACCACACATACAGCCATCCGAACATCGCCCTGATGACCGCGGAGCGGACCAACCTGGAACTCGATGCGACGCTGCGTCTGATTGAACATCTTACGGGCCGGTCCACCATTCTCTTCCGCCCGCCATACAACGCCGACAGCGAGCCCCAAACGCCCGACGAGCTGATTCCGATTGTGCGCGCGCAGCAGCGCGGCTACATCACCATCGGAGAACGAATCGACCCGCAGGACTGGCGGATCGGCGTCCAGACGAGCGAGATCGTGCACGAGGTGATGGAAGACCTGGACGAGGGCAACGTGATCCTGCTGCACGATGGCGGAGGCGACCGCGCAGCGACCATCGACGCACTGCCGGAGATCATTGAACGCTGCCGCGCGAAGGGCTACCGCTTCGTTTCGCTGGGCGATCTGATCGGCAAGTCGCGCGACGACTTGATGCCGGCGCCGCCGGTGGACGAGAAGCGCTGGGCCGATCTGGAGGCGCAGGCCTTCGACATGAAGGGGATGTTCCTGCGCTGGATCGGGCGGCTGTTTCTGGCTGCGATTTATCTCACCGGCACGCGGTCCATCATCTACGCGGTGCTGGCGATCATCCAGAAGTTCGTGGCGCGCCGCAGGCGGTACGACGCATCGTTCACGCCGCCGGTGTCGGTCGTGCTGGCCGCATACAACGAAGAGAAGGTCATCGTCCGGACGATCGAGTCGTTACTCGCCTCCAACTACCCGGAACTGGAGGTGGTGGTGGTGGACGACGGTTCGAAGGATCGCACTTGGGAGCTTCTGCGACAGCTCGCCTTCCGGGAACCGCGTGTGCGCGTCTTCACAAAACCCAACGGCGGAAAATCGGCTGCGCTGAACATGGCCATCCGTGCGGCGAGGCACGAAATCCTGGTGGCTGTCGACGCCGATACGCTGTTTGCGAAGGAGACAATCCGGGAGTTGGTGAAACACTTCTGCGATCCACGGGTGGCTGCCGTTTCGGGCAACGCCAAAGTCGGGAACCGGCAGAAATGGATCACGCGGTTTCAGTCGATCGAGTACATCTACGGCTTCAATCTCGACCGGCGCGCGCTCGACCTGGTGAACGGCATCCCCGTTGTGCCGGGCGCTATTGGAGCATGGCGCAAGAGCCTGATTCTGAAAGAAGGCGGCTTCGGCCACGATACGCTGGCCGAGGACACGGACCTGACGCTCGCATTGCGGCGCAAGGGCTACGTCATTCGCTACGAGGAAAAGGCGCTCGCTTACACCGAGGCGCCGGAAGACATGGCCGGCCTGCGCAAGCAGCGCTTCCGCTGGTCGTTCGGCACGCTGCAGGCGGCGTGGAAGCATCGCGGCGCGTTGTTCAATCCGAAGTACGGGAGTCTGGCGTTCATCACATTGCCGAACATCTGGCTGTTCCAGGTGGCGTTATCGGTGCTGGCGCCCTTTGCCGACATCGCGATGGTCTTCACGCTGGTCGCGGGCAACTGGCACGTGGTGCTGCTGTATTACTTTGCGTTTTTCCTGGTGGAATTGTTGTCGGGCTGTGTGGCGTATGCGCTCGAAGAGGAGAACCCGAAGGACCTGTCCCTGCTGTTTTTCCAGCGGTTGTTTTACCGGCAGCTCATGCACGAGGTGCTGCTGAAATCGCTGCTGTACGCGCTGCGCGGGAGACTTGTCGGATGGGGCAAGCTGGAGCGGACGGCGTCGGTGCAGGCGGGCTGAGGGGGGCGGAATTGGCTGTGGCCTCGCCGAGGGTTTCGGTGGAGCAAAATCGACTGTATGCTGGCAGCATGAACTACTATGGGGCCCGGGAACTGGCGGAGAGCTTCCGCACAGTTCGCAAGAACACTCTCACCATCGCCGAAGAGATCGGTGAAGAGCACTACGGATTTCGCGCCACACCGGACACGCGCACGGTGGCCCAGACGCTGGTGCATATCGCGCTGGCGTGTACACTGCAGGAGCGGATTCAGGGCGTCGAACATCGCACGACGCTGGTAGGCTTCGACTTCCCGGCGTTCCATCGCAGCATGGTGGCCGAGGAGCAGATCCCTCGTACGAAAGCGCAGATCATCGCGATGCTGCACGAGGGCGGCGACCGCTTCTCGAAGTGGCTGGAAGGGTTGTCCGACGAGTTTCTGGGAGAGCGGGTGTTGTTCCCGGTGGGCGCGCCGCGATTGGATAAGACGCGTTTCGAGATGATCCTGGGAGTCAAAGAGCACGAGATGCACCACCGCGGGCAACTGATGCTGATTGAGCGGATGGTGGGAGTAGTGCCGCACCTGACGCGCGCGTTCCAGGAGCGCATGGCTGCGGCCGCGGCTGCTGCCAAACAGTAAGACGAGGGGCAGATCGGGGCGGCCTCCCCGATAGTTTTGCGCGGGCGCGATGGCTATTTTAAGTTAGTCGGCGGGGTCTGGAGACCCCGCGCGGACCTGGAGGTCCGCCCCACAACGACAGGATTCGTACAATGACAGTCATGAGCAACCAGGCCGGCAAGGCAACGAAGCTGCGCGTTCTGCACCACGGGCCCTCGATGCTCGTGCTGCCGAACGCCTGGGATTGCGCCAGCGCGCGGGTATTTGAAGACGCGGGTTTTGCAGCCATCGCTACGACTAGCGCGGGCGTGGCGTTCTCGCTGGGTTATCCGGATGGCCAGCACATCCGTGCGGAGGAAATGCTGATTGCCGTCAAGCGGATCGCCGATTGCGTCGACGTTCCGGTGACCGCCGATCTGGAAGCCTGCTACGACGACCCCGCCGCAACAACCGGCGCGGTGGTGGAGGCTGGCGCCGCCGGTTTGAATGTTGAAGACCTGAACGGCGGCTCGCAAGGCGAACTGGCCGAGGTTAAGACGCAGGTGCGAAAGATCCGCACGATCCGGCGCGTGGGCGATGAGATGGGAGTGCCCCTCGTGATCAACGCCAGGACCGATGTGTACCTCGCCGGCATCGGCGAGCCCGCACGGCGTTTCGATCTGGCTTTGGAGCGGTTGCGAGCCTATATCGAGGCGGGCGCCGATTGCGTCTTCGTGCCGGGGATTCAGGATGAGTCACTCATCCGGGAGTTCGTGGACGCGCTACGTTTTCCGCTCAACATTCTGATCGGCGCTGGAACGCCGCCGCTGGCCCGATTGCAGGAAATCGGCGTCGCGCGAGTCAGCACCGGCTCTGGAATCGCACGCGCCACGATCGGGCTGACGCGCAGGATCGCTCGGGAGATCAAGGAAACCGGATCGTTGGCGAGCCTCTTCGACGGGGCCATCCCATACGCCGATGCGAATGCGCTGTTTCAGAGGTAGAACCGTGCGGGAGCGGTGGTTGCCCTGTGAGTGGACCGCTCGCCTGAACTTCCTCATATCCACTGCTCCGTCGAAAGTCACGGCGTGAACCGGGGGTAGAACCTGGTTCTGCACGGGGCTTCAGGCCCGCAAGGCTCGCAGCAGAGACCGGCTCAAGCCGGTCTGCAGACTGAAGTCTGCCCCACTTAGCTGCATCGACTTTCATTGCCATAGGGGGGCCGGAAGGGCGAACGCGACTTCCTGACGGTCGCGGTTTTGTTCAAGCGGCGCGGCGACGTTCAGGCCACGACGACTTCGATGCCTTTTTCCCGTACGGCGTCGAGGAAATCAGCGGGGGCGTGCGAATCCGTAATCAGGCGATGGACTCTTTCAATCGAGCCGATCTTCGACACGCTACGGCGGCCCAACTTGCTGAAGTCGGCGACGATGGTCGTCTCTCTTGCGGCATCCATCATGCCTTCGTTGAGGTGGGCTTCGAGGATGTCGGGCGTAGATGGGCCGATATCCAGGCTGAAGCCGTCGACGGCGAGGAACAGCCGATCCGCATGGAGTTCGGAGAGCATCGCTTCGGCCTGGGGGCCAACGAAGGAAGAGGAGATCTGCCTCAGCAGCCCACCCAGCATGATGAGCATCAGTCCCGGGCAGTCGGAAAGTTCGGTAGCGATGTTCAGCGCGTTGGTGATCACCGTCAACCCCTGCAGTTTCATGATCTTCAGGTGCCGGGCAATCTCAAGGGTGGTAGTTCCATTATCGAGAATGATGGTTTCGTTTGGACCGACAAGGCTGGCCGCCGCCTTTCCGATTCTGGACTTCTCGGCCTGGTGCAGGATCGCCTTGAAGCTGACGGGATAGTCCTTGGTCGGTTCTTGCGGGCAGAGCGCGCCGCCATGGGTGCGAACGACGCTGCCGGTGGTGGCGAGCAAGTCCAGATCGGTCCGTGCGGTTACGGCCGAGACTCCAAAGCGCCGGACGACATCGAGTACGGTGATGCGGCCGTTCTCCATCACCAGTTCCAGAATCTTGCGGCGACGTTCTTCCACCAGCAGCCGTTGCGTGCTTATCATAGCTGTCGAATTCTTTCTGAATCAGAATAGTCCTATTTTGTCTCGACTTGTAGCGATTTCTCAAGATTAGCGGGTGCACGATACGCGCCGGGACAAGGATGCATCGGGATTTCGTTTGGATAGCATGTGTTTCCCATTTCGTCGAACAGCTTTCCTAAAATGGGATGATTCGCAAGCCGGGGCGCAGGTCCGTACTGCCCGCCGAGAGTCCAAGGGATGCGAGGCGGTTTGCCGCCCGGATTGGCCAGTTGCGTTGACGCCCGCCGCCGCATCCCTCGAAGATATCGCCACAGGAGTACGCATGCCCACACGTTTGACCCCGGGAAAACTGAAGCATCTCCGAGCCCTCTCCAACTCCGCGGGCGTGATCGCGGCCGTGGCGATGGATCAGCGCGGGTCGCTGGTAAAGACCATCGCGGCGGCGCGCGGCATAGACCGGAAAGACGTGCCGGCATCCATGCTGAGCGAGTTCAAGACCTCAGTCAGCAGGATCCTGTCGCCGCATGCCAGCGCGATTCTGCTCGATCCCGAGTACGGGCTTCCCGCGACGGCGGTGCGTGCGAAGAGCTGCGGGCTGCTGCTGGCCTATGAGTTCTCCGGTTACGACAATTCGCGCCCGGGCCGGTTGCCGGACCTGCTGGAAAACGTCTCCGTGAAACGCATCCAGGAGTGGGGCGCCGACGCGTGCAAGGTGCTGATCTACTACTCGCCGTTCGATGCGCCGCGGGTGAACGATATTAAGCACGCCCTGATCGAACGGGTCGGCTCCGAGTGCGCCGCCGAAGATATCCCGTTCTTCCTGGAACTGTTGAGCTACGACCCCGAGGGCGGCGACGAGAAGGCGCTGGCCTATGCCAAACTCAAACCACGCATGGCGGTCGGAACGATTGTGGAGTTCTGCAAGCCGCGCTACGGCGTTGAGGTGCTGAAGGTGGAGGTGCCCATCGTCTCGAAGTTCACGGTGGGCAGCCGGGCATTTTGCGGCGAGAAGGCGTATTCGCACCAGGAAGCGCTCGGGCTCCTGAAGGAGGCGTCGGATGCGTCTTCGCTGCCGTTCATTTACCTCAGCGCCGGCGTCGACAACGACGTATTCACGGAACAGTTGGGGATGGCGGCGGAAGCGGGCTCGGACTATAGCGGGGTTTTGTGCGGGCGGGCGACGTGGAAGGGCGGATTGGGGGTCTACGGAAAGCACGGTTCCGCCGCTCTCGAAGAGTGGTTGAGCGACGAAGGCGCTGCGAACATCGGCAACGTGAACGAGGCCATCCGGCCGGCGAAGCCCTGGTGGGGAAAACTAGGGTTGACCGCAGCCGAGGTCGCATAGGTTCGTGGTGGGGCGGACTCCCAAGTCCGCGGGGGTCCCGCAGGACCCGCTTCCAGACGCCTGCACCAGAGAGTGGTCCACAAGAGGCCGACGAGGGCGTCGGCCGCGGACCTGGGGGTCCGCCCCACCATGGGCTCATGCGGCTTCAGCTAGTCCCTGCGTTTGAGAGTCGGACGTTCGTCCGGATCTTCCTTGGTCTTCGTGGCGGAGGTGTCGTCGCCATCAATGGGAGTCGTGCCGGCGCCCGGAGCCTTGCGCAAGCGCGGACGGTTCGGGTCGTCGGGCGTGGCCTTGTGACGATTCTCCAGCATGAGCAGCCGGTCGCGCACATCATCGAATTCCGACGTGGTTACGACGTACTCGGGCTTCTCTTTCAGGTACTTGGCGATCATTTCCTGCACCTTAACAATGCGATCGCCGGTCGGCGGATGGCTCATGAACATCTTGGAGACCGTACCCGGCTTGCGTTTCTCCATCGATTCGAGGCGCTCGAACATCTCGACGAAGCCGTTCGGGTCGTAACCGGCCTTGTACATATACTGCAGGCCGAGCATGTCGGCTTCGGATTCAAACTCGCGGGAGAATTTCAGGAATCCAATTGGAATCGCGATTGACGTCGCCTGATAGATGCCATAAGCGGTCCAGCCGCCCATGAAGATCAGCGGAAGCGTGGCCAGTTGCGCGATGCCTCCACGGGTCGCTTGCCGGGTGCCGTGGCGCGCGGCGATGTGCGCGATCTCATGGCCCATGACGCCAGCCACCTCGGCCTCATTCTCAGCCAGCTTGATCAGGCCCGTGTTGACGAAGAAGAAACCGCCGGGAAGCGCCATCGCGTTTGGCTCGTCGGTCTCCAGAACCTTGATGCTGACCGGCACCTTCACGTCGGAGTTGCGGACGATGTTCTGGCCGACGCGGTTCACATATTCGGTGATGATCGGATCGTCGACAATCTTCGCCTGGCGCTCGATCTCCATGGCGTACCGTTTGCCCATGGCGATCTCTTTTTCCATCGAATACCAGTTCACGCGGCCGTCGACTTTTCGATTGCCGATCTCGTCGGGATCCGTTTTCTTATCGTCGGCAGGCAGCACGATCGGCGTCATCGCTGCGATGAGCAAGATCGCGAGAATTGGACGAATACCCCGAAGACTCATAGCGCACTCCAGTCAGGCGTGGGAATCTGGCCCCAGTATAGACGAATAGCGCCGAAACCGTTCCCGCCCCTATGCTCTCTAACGTACATTCAGAGAGATGGGTTACGACAATCAAGAGATGCGGCAAACTGAAGTGCCGGATGTGGCAAAAACTACCACGCTTTGGAGCGAGTTCCGGGCTGAATTCCCGGTCACGGAGCGGTTCACTTATCTGAATCATGCCGCGGTTGCACCGCTGCCCCGCCGTACAGCCAAAGCGATGCAGGAATTTGCGGAAGACGCCTGCCTGAACGGTTCTTCCCATTATCCCGCCTGGATGGCGACCTGCGACGCCGCGCGTGACACCGCCGCGCGCCTGGTCAACGCCTCGGCGAGCGAAATCGCTTTCGTCAAGAACACATCCGAGGGCATCGCCACCGTGGCGCTTGGCTTCCCGTGGGAAGCGGGCGACAAGATCGTCGCTTTCGAGGAGGAGTTTCCGGCTAATTATTACATCTGGAAGAAGTTAGAGGAGTGGAAGGGCGTCCGGGTGGAGTGGCTCTCCTGCTTCGATCCGCTGGAGAAAATCGAACAAGCAGCGCGCGGGGCGCGCCTGCTCGCCATCAGCTTCATCCAGTACCTGAGCGGCTACCGGGCCGATCTCGCCGCCCTCGGGGAGATCTGCCGGCGCGAGGGCGTGTTCTTCTTCGTCGACGCCATTCAGGGCCTGGGCGCTTTCCCCCTGGATGTGCGTGCGATGAACATCCAGGCCTTTGCCGCCGACGGGCACAAGTGGCTGCTCGGGCCCGAGGGGCAGGGACTGCTGTACGTCCAGCACGACTGGCAGGACCGCATCGAGCCGGTTGAGTTTGGCTGGACGACCGTCGCGGGCTTCAACGACTACGCGTCGCGCGACATGACTCCGCGCCACGATGCGGGCCGGTATGAGTGCGGAACCTTGAACACCATCGGGCTGCACGGGCTGCGAGCATCGCTGGAGTTCGTGCTCGAAGTGGGCATTGAGAGAATCGCGCCAGCGGTTCAGGCCTTGGGGGACCAAATCGTGGCAGGCGCCTCAAAATTGGGCTACGCGGTCTGCGGTCCAGCGCGCACGGCTCAGACCGGAGCCGGCATCGTAAGCATCCGGCATCCGCAACTGGACGCGCGCGTGGTACACGCCCGACTGCGCGATGGCGGGTTTCTGGCCGCTCCGCGCCAGGGTTGGGTACGGCTTTCGCCGCATTTCTACGTCAGCCCCGACGATATAGAACGGATGCTGGCCGCACTTCCGCGCGTCTGAGGTTTTTCAAGGGGAATCCAGGCAATCAATCCGCGCGCCGACGTCTACTTCGTGCGGCGCGCGGAAGAATCGAAGGGGCTGTGCAAGCGAGGCGGAGCCACACTTTCTCCGCGCCAGACTGGCGCCGCCCTCGTTCGGAATGCGGGGGCTATACCGCTCCGGAGCGAATCCGAACGCATCCAACCGGGACAAGCATGACCAAATCTCCAGTGGACGTATCGACTATACGGCCAAACACGGTTTCGCACGAAACTGTGACGGTTACACTATTCTTGAGAGAAGACGGCTTGGAAGCTGCCGTCCCAGCCAGGGAGACCGTCGCCGGACGGAGCCCGGTCCTGTTCCGTTGCTTCCATGGTGAGACCGGAGTCGCCGGCGTGTATCCACTCGCTTCCGTTCGCCCGTGTTCCGCAAGTCCGGACCAAGTCGTTCCGTGCCGCCGTTCATTGAACACTGTGCCGTCACAAAACCCCCCGAGCCAATCTCCAGAAGTCGAGCCGCAAACGATTCGGGAGGCACTGGAGCGCATCCTCAACTCGCGCCTGTTTGCGCGCGCCGGGCGCGTGGCCTGGATTTTGCGCCGGATCGTTGAGCTGTCTCTGGCGGGCAAGGCCGACGAGATCAGTGAGAAGACGTTGGCCGCGGACCTGTCCGGCGACTTTGGAGCATTGCCGGCGGCCGGGACTTCGATCATTCGAACCACGTTTCTCCGCCTGAGACGGCGGCTCGAGGCGTACTACCGTTCGGAAGGCCGCGAGGAAGATGTGCGGATCGACGTGCCGAAGGGCTCCTACGAGCCGTTTTTCTCGCTTCGGGAGCAATCCGCCCAGACGCGAGCCGTTCCCGTTCCCCTCCTTCCCCGGCTCAGCGAGAACGTCGATGCCCGGAAGCTATATCTGGAAGGGCGGCTGTACCTGCAGCGCCAGGCAGGGTCTGAAATCCGGCGCGCCCTCGGCTATTTCCAACGGGCCTTTCAGCTCGATCCGAGTTTTGCGGCTGCGCTGGCCGGGATGTCGGATTGCTACTTTCTCCTGGCGTTGATGAACATGATGGCGGGTAGCAAGGCACTGCGGGAGGCGGCCCCGCTGCTCGACCAGGCCGTGCGACTCGATCCGGAATGCGGTGACGCCTGGGCTTCGATGGGTGTCATCCAGGGCGTGTTGAACTGGCGCTGGAAACCAGCCGAGAACTTCTTCCAGCGGGCCATAGAGTTGAGTCCCGGAGTGGCTGGAGTCCTGCTCAAATACGCCAGTTTCAATCTGTTGATAAACCGTAGATTTGACGAGGCCCGGAGCATGATTCAAGAGGCTCTGGAGCGGCAGCCGAATTCCCCACGCATCAGCCTGCATTACGTAATTTCTGCCTGTTGCCGCAGGGATTATGCGAGTGCGCGGGAGCACGGTCTGCGAACTCTGGAGATGGCCCCGCGGTTCGAACCAATGCACATGTGGCTGGGCAGGACTTGTTGCGCTCTGGGGGAGTATGAGCAGGCGCTGGTGCATTTCCACGCCGCATCCAGGCTGAAATACAGCCGCCATCTGCAGGGGTATGAAGGATACTGCTACGCCCGCCTGGGCCGCGGCCCCCAGGCGCGCCGGGTGTTGGACAAGCTCCTGCACTGGAAGGGTCCCGGCGTCGTACCGGATTACATTATCGCGACTCTCTACCTGGGGCTGGGCAACATCGATAAGTGCCTGGATCATATGGAGATCGCCGTGGAGTCGCGCTGCCCTTGGATGCCCCTGCTGCTCAGCGTCGATCCGCTTTTCGAGCAAGTGCGCCAGGAACCTCGCGCCATTGCGCTGATGGAGAAGATGAAGCTGCCACCCGCCCGTTGAGACATAAGGAAAGGCCGCCACCGACTGACCTCAGTCGTGGCGGCCCTTGCCCGGTTCCCGGACTGGCGGAAGTTATCTTCCGCTCTGCACTTTCGGAGTGGCGAGATAACCCACGATCTGGTCCTTCTTCACTTCGTTGACCACAACCTCGTAAGGCTGACGCGCCTTGGAGCTGTAGAACTGGACCGGCTCGTTTACGCTCTTGTCCTTCTTTTCCGTGCGCTTATCGTCGGCGGTGATCTCTACTGTGTAGCGGTTCTTCTTGGGATCCGCCTTCTTCAGGAAGAGGAGGATGTCGCCAACGCGCTGTGGGGTCTTCGTTTTGCCGATAGTGAACTCAAAATAGTTCCGGTCGTTAAGGGCCTTCAGCGCCGCCAGTTCTTTGCCGTTGGTCGCGATCAGGCCGCTCTGCACGCCCAGGTCGCCCTGCGTGGAATGGAGTTGGGCGATAGTCTTGTCCAGTTCGGCCTTGTTGGAAGCGACCTCCGTCTTCACGGAAGACACGTCTGAGGAGACCTGGCCGATCTTCGTGGAGGCGGTCTCCTCCACCTTGCTGATCTGCGTTTCCATCTCCTGCTTCTGGATCCTCTGCTGTTCGGCCAACTGGCGAGTGAGTTCCTCCGCCTTCTTGGTGGCGTCGACCTTAGCCTGACCGGCGGCCTGGTTGGCTTCTCGCCTCGCCTCACCCAGCTTGGTCTGGAGGTCCTCAATGTTTTTCCGCGCCGCGGCGCTGCTGACGTTGCCGGTCTCACGGACGCGGCCCACTTCGGTGATGAGCGAATCCTGAACCTTGGCCAATTGCTGCTTCAGGCTGTCGATCTGCAAGTACAGATAGATGTTGGCTGCGATGAGCGCAATGACCGCTCCGAAAAGAATCGCCGTTTTCAGACCGGAATTGTCCGGTTGGCTGGGCGGCAGTATGTAGCCGGGCTGAGGCGGCTGAGGTGTATAGGGTGTCTGTGACACTTTTAAGGTCTCTCCTTCAACGGACAAGGGACGAATCCGCAAGGCTTTACGGGGCCCGCAAGGCTTCTCTCCAAGGAAAGAGCGGTTCGTTTCCATCCTATCACCGGGGACGCGACGGGCAGCTTCCGCGTTACTCCGGCTACGGGTATCCCCTAAATTTGGGGCGGTTGCTCCCCAATTGCAAGACCATCTTCGCTGGTTCTGATTCTCGGGCGGGCGAATTCCAGATACTCCTGGGCGGGGATCCCAGGCTCGAAACACCTCCGGCAGCGGGCTTCGTACGTGCCGGAGGCGCCGACGACGATCAGGTCATCGCTCTCCACCAAGCGTTGCGTGTGCTTGGCCGGATTGCCGCAGCGCATGCAAATGGCCAGCGTCTTGGTGATCGATTCGGCCAGGCACAGCAGGTCCGGAATCGGGGCGAACGGACGTCCCATATAATCGGTGTCCAAGCCGGCGATAATCACCTGCTTGCCGCCGTCGGCGAGGGTCTGGACGACATCCACCAAAGCCGGCCCGAGGAAATTCGCTTCGTCGATGCCGATGACCTGGGTGCGCGGATCGGTGAGGGTTAGAATCTGGTGGACGTCGTCCACGACTTCCGATTTCATGCGCGAGTCGGCGTGGCTGACGATCTCATCTTTCGAATACCGAACATCGATGGAGGGTTTGAACACCTGCACGCGGCGGCGGGCGATCATCGCGCGCCTGAGCCGCCGGATCAGTTCCTCGCTCTTGCCTGAGAACATGGGCCCGCAGACGACCTCAACCCATCCAATGTGCCCCATCACTACATCCATACTGGTCAGAATATCGCTTACCGGCGGGTTCCCGCCTCTCCGGAAGCGGAATTGGCCGCCGGCTGGACCGCTTCACGGCATCCGTAAGCGTTCCGGGCCGCGCTCCTGGCGTGGGTGTCGTATTGCTCCGCGGATTCATGGGTATGCGCCGCGTGAATCGATACCATCGAAAGATTTGATCTGGAATTGGCGGGCGATGTCGATTGCGGGCCGATTCCACCGGCTGGCGGTGCTGGCCGATCAGCTCAATACAACAAAACAGTAAAACCAATCGCGCCCGCGGTATGCGGGGGCCAATTCACTCAATCAGGCTAAGTGACTGAATTCAAAACAAAAAAGCCGGCGTGGACTCGGAGGAAGATCCACGCCGGAAAATCGCCAGCTTGAATCGGAGGAATGCTGGCTTTCACGTACAAGATGTACGCTCTGGGTGGGATAATATCACAGGACTAAGTGATTGAGAAAGAATGAGATTACGATCAGTTCAAGGATGGAGAAATCGTAATCTCTCGCGGGGCGCTAGACCATGAAGAACAAGCTGAGTCTAGGCAAGCCGGCTTTTTCATAGACCTTGCGATCGAGGAAGCTCTTTTCCAGCCGCAGCAACTGGTCTACGGACATCTTGCCGCGATAAGGTCTGAGCTGCAGGTCCAATTCACGGCGCATCTCGAAGAGGTCGTCGTCCGATAACCGGGTCCGGGCGATGGCCGCCATCTTCTCTTCGATTGCCGTGAGGCGCTGGTCCAGTTCCTGCAGGTTCCGCAGATGCTCCTCCAACGCCTCCAGCAGACGCGCTATGGAGGCGGCGATCTCCTCATAACCTGGCAGCGGCGTGATGGTAGTTTGCGCCTTTTCCAGATGGGCTCGCACGGCTTCGGGCGGGAAGGGATTCTCCGCGGGAGCGGCACTGTCGCCCACGGGCAGGCTCTTGGCCATGGCCTCGGCTTCTTTCATGACCGCTTGCGCGCAATAGGCGAGGGAATTGACTGCCTGCGTGCGCGTCTTTTTCTGACGCCACTTATCGAACGCGGAGTCGATGCCGCGCAACACTGCCTCCAGCGGCACGCCCGCGTTCTTCCACGTTTCCACCAGCGCCCAATCGAGCGGGGACAGCAGGAACAGGGCGGTTCCCCGCGCCCGTTGGAAATGCTCCTCCACCTCGGTGAAGTAGTTGAAGTAGTTCAGCCGCCAGTCCTGTGATTCGTCGCTCATTTTGCCTTCGGGCGGCGCTCCCAGATCAACCGTAGCCCGTCCAGCGTCAGATCCTCGTCGAGTTGCTGAATATACTTCGACGCCGGGACAATCAGCGACGCCTGACCGCCGGTGGCGATCGTCCTGGTGTTGGTTCCCAACTCCGCGATGACGCGCTCCAGCAGGCCGTCGATCATGCCTACGAAGCCGTAGTACAGTCCCGATTGGATACTGCCCACCGTGTTGGTGCCGATGACCTTTTCGGGTTCCCGGAACTCTACCATCGGCAGGCGCGCGGTCTTTGAGAATAAGCCGGTAATCGCCATGCCGATGCCGGGACAGATCATTCCACCCAGGAACTCGCCCGCCTCCGAGACGACGTCGAAATTAATCGACGTGCCGAGGTCCACCACCACGCACGGCCCGCCGTACTTGTGGAACGCCGCCGAGGCGTTCACCATGCGGTCTGCGCCGACCTCGCGCGGGGTGTCGTAAAGGTTGTCGAGCCCGGTCTCGGTGGACGCTCCGACGAAGAAGGCCTTGGTATCGAAGTAGCGGAGCGCCATGGCCTTCAGCGGCGCGTCGATAACGGGCACCACGCTGGAAACGATGAAGCCATCCACCTGCGCCAGATTCAACCCTTCGAGAGTGAATAGGTTGCGCATCAGGATGCCCCACTCGTCGGCGGTCTGGTCCCGGTCGGTCCGCAGCCGCCATTTTGTGACGATCCGGGCGCCCTCGAAGACTCCGATGGTGACGTTGGTATTGCCCGCGTCGAGTGCGAGTAGCATCTTGTTTCATCATATCCGCCGCCGGCTGAATCGCTTGGCAGAATCAGCCTGGGGAGTGCGATGCGCCGCCCTTACTCGAAGAGCGGCCGCACTCCGCCCGCGGTGACGACCGTCTCGCCGCCATCGTCTGTCCGCAGGCGCAGGAAGCCGTCGGCGGTGAGACCGGCGGTCATACCTCGGACGATCCCACCTGGCATGTCCACCTCGACGCGCTTGCCCTCGGTGTAAGTCGATGCCGCGGAAAACAGCGTCAGCACCGGGACCGCGCCGCCGGTAGCCAGGATCTTCGCGTTGCTGTCAATGGAGGTCGCAAGAGCTGACAGCAAAGCCTCGCGGCGGAACGTGCCGCCGGTCTCGATGCGCAGCGAAGTCGCAATCTCGCGCAGCGGAGCGGGGAACTCCGCCTGGTTCACATTGAGCCCGATGCCCGCCAGAATCGCGCCGTCGTGAAGTTGCGTCAGAATGCCGCAAACTTTCCGCTCGTTGATCATCACGTCGTTGGGCCAGCGCAGATCGGGCGACAGCCCGGTGAGCATTTTTAAAACATCCGCGACGGCCACGCCCAGAGCGAGCGTCACCACCGGCAGACGCCGGGGCGGCAGGTCGATGCGCAGGATCTCGGTGAAGTAAAGTCCCTCGCCGACCGCGGAGTGCCAGTTGCGGCCCTGCCGGCCCTGGCCCATCCATTGCATCTCGGCGCCTACGATGGTCCCCGCGGGCGCACCCTCACTCGCCAGCCGTGCAGCCTCGCGCATGGTGGTGTCGATCTCGGCGTGCCATTCGATGCGCCGCCCGGGCATCCGCGAGCGCACCTGATCCAGGTCAAAGGCCATGCCTAGAGGGTAGCAATCCCGGCTTGGCGTTTCGTTTGCTTTACCCTGTCGCCGGGCCGGCGGGTAAAGGCCGGAACTGCGAAACAACGCCCAAGGAGGCGCCGCGCGAATCCATAGGAATTCGTATTGTACTCATGCGACTTGCAGGTTACACTGCACTCCTGTCCCCGCGGCTGTCCCGGTTCCACCGGCATCGGCGCGGGCTCGATTGGGGAAGGAGGATCTCCGGCGGTGCGCTGGTTCCGGATTCGTACCCGTCATGCGGTGCTGGAGCGGCTGGTTCTGGCTGCAGCCATCGCGATACTGCTGTCCGCGTGCGAAAGCCGCAGAGCGGTGGGGAATCGCCCGGCCTCCGGCTCGCGCTCGCGAGCATCCGCGTCCGGGCCGCCACGAGCGTCCAAGCCGGCGCAAGAACCCGTCAGCCCCGAAGAGCGGAATTACGTCTACAAGCGCGAGAAGCGCTCCGTGTCCACCACGAGTTCGGAAACTCCCCCGCCAGCACCGCCGCCTCCTCCTCCGCCGGTCAGGTCAAGGCCGGACGAATGGACGACGGCGTCAAGGGCGCCGACGGGCTCAGGAGGGCCGCCGGCTCCCATACCGGCGTTTGAATGGCCGCCGCCGAAGGCCTCGGAAGAATACGTGCTGCCGAGAAGCGTCTTCGGAGACGGGTCGCGTACACAAGTTTTCTCTGACATCGATCGCACCCTCGTCGCGGCGCTCAACGCCGGAGGGTACACCGCGCGCAGTTACTATTCGGTGCCAAACGGCTTCGCGCTCGCCACGCGCATCGAGCAGATCAACGAGGACGGTACGCCGAAGATACCTCCCGCGCGCTTTGCCATTGAGCCGGAACCGGTCTCCATCTGGCGGCCCGCGGAGTATTTCAAAGCGTTGCTCAGGGGCGTTCCCGGATATTACCGCGTGATCGTTTTCATCCTGACGGACGCTCCGTTCCGGGCATCCGGCGAGCGGCCCACGGAGGCGCAGGCCACCGAGTGGGTGAGTTCGGGAGTGAACGTTCTGCCCCGGGCGATCGGGGATCTGCCGTTTACTCGCGACGTGAATTGCACGGCGCTCGTCTACGAGTTCACGCGCAAGCCTGGCGACGGCTCCGATGCCACCCAGTTCGACGTGCCCGGCCGGCTGGACGCGATGACGCACCTGGTGAAATCGGGCATCTGGCGCGGCTTCGGCACGCAGTGAACGAGATTGCAGGCCCAAAGGGGTGAAGAGCAATGACGGCTGAACTGAGCGAGGTTCGTCTTCAACCGCTGGATTCGGTTCGCACGAGGCTTTCCGTTGTCTGGGTCAGCGGGGCCTGCCTCATTCTGCTGCTGGTGGCCGTGCAGACTCTCAACGGCCGCTACGGGGATCACGTGCAGGAAGCCTGGGCCTGGCTGCTGCCAAATCTCATGCCGACCCTGGGGACCATTCTGGCCGGAGTCGTATCCACGGCGATGGATCCGCACCGCTCCCGCTCAGTGGTACGGTCCTATTTCTACCTGCTCGCTTTGGGGATATCCCTGTTCTATCTGGCGTTGGTGTTGCTGACCATCCTCATCGCTCCAACGGGAGCCGGAGTGACAGCGAAAGGCGCGGTCGAGGAGATGCACACCGCGAACCTGTGGCTGGGTCCGGTGCAGGGGCTGGTGGCAACCGTGCTCGGCGTGCTCTTCGCTTCTAAGCAGAAACGGGACGCCGGCAAGCCAGGCGGTGAGACGGGGTAAACCGGCAGCCTTCCGAAGCGCGAGAGGGTCAACGTGTATTTCCCGCAACACCTCTCCATCGGCGCCCGACGGCTGGCTGCCGCCGTATGCGAAGAAGAAGTTTTGAATCCGATCGAGAATATGCTACATTTTCTCAAACTCAGATTCCGCCTGCGGACCTGCAACGAGGAGGATTAATGGCTTACGAAGGTGATGTCATGCTCGCGTGTCCTGCTACTGCATTCGATTTCACGAAATCGTACGCGGTGGTCGTCAGCGGGGACGGCCCTAATTTTTGCGGGCACCTGATTTTGAATGTTGGTGGAATCGGGGGCATGTATTTTCATGTCGCCGGAGTGCGCACTTTTCCCCGCCAGATGACGGAGGACGGGTATCGCCGCTACCTCAAGGAGAACGGCAAGAAGGAGCTGAAGCGTTTCAGCGTGACTATGTCCAACCCCATGAAAGCAATGCTGAAGATTGAAGAGTTGCTTTCGGTAACCTGGACTTGGGGTATACTCCCTCACAACTGTGCCTCGTTTGTCGAAGACGTGGTCCAGGCAGGCGGCAGTACCGCCGGGTTGTACTCCAACTGTCCTGCCCTGGAGAAGTTCGACTGAGCGCCTCTTTGCCCTCCCCTCCAAGAGACTCTTGAAGCAGATCAAATGTAGCGGAGCACTCACGCCAGGAGAGTTGCTTGGGACTCCACGCCTCTGGCCCGAGATTCTGAGGTGTTGTGCGTCAAGCGCGGCAAGCCATCGAGGCCCGCAGGCCTTCCTGCGGGCCGGATGAGAAGTGGGGGCCACGGATCCTCGTCTTCCGGTTTTCCCCAAGCTGCCCTTCCGATTGATGACCGGCAATTGCCTGGAGCGTGGGCATAACGATATGATGCCTGCTTACAGGAGAAAAGAGTCTGAATCGCCGCAAATTTTTCGCTACCGCGGCGGCCGCCGGAGCGGCCGCTTGCACAGGCCGCCCGGAAACGCCGTGGCGGACGCTCACTGCCGATGAAGCGGCGACGCTGGAAGCCTGGTGCGAGTGCCTGATCCCCGAGGACTCCGACCCTGGCGCAAAGCGAGCCGGGGCGGTGCGCTACATCGACATCCAGCTCACCAGGAAGTTCAAGCGCCACCGCAAGGCCTACTCGCAGGCGATTACCGCGCTGGACGCGCTGGCCTATAGCCGGCATAGCAGCAGCTTCGCCGCGCTCCCGTTCGAGGCGCGGACGGCCTTGCTGAAGGTATTTGAAAAAGGCGAGAACAGCAAGGCGTTCAACATGGTTCTGGATCATACGCTGCAGGGCTACTTCGGCAGCCCGCGGCACGGCGGCAACAAGGATTATGCGAGCTGGCGCATGCTGGGCGTTCCGCCCATGCCCGTGCGCGGACGGCTGCAGTACTCCCTCGAAGACGCCGCGTCCAGAGGAGGACTGAGTTAATGCCGCTCCCCATGGTGGACGCCGTTGTGGTCGGGGCCGGCGCAGGCGGCCCGATTGTTGCACAGGAACTGGTTCGCGCCGGCTGGCGCGTCGTGCTGCTGGAGCGCGGCAAGTGGAATACGCCGTGGGACTGTCTGAAGGACGATCTGCGCAACCAGCGCAACCCGAACCTCGGCAATCCTTTTGGCCCGGAAGACGAGGGCAATCCGCGCGTGGTCGTTGGCCTGGACGGCAAAGCGACGGTCGTCGCGCCGTACGAGGGAGGCTACAGCAACAACGCGGCCTGCGTCGGCGGCGGCACGCTGAGCTACGGAGCCATGGCGTGGCGCTTCCAACCCACGGATTTCCGGATGGCGTCGAAATACGGCGCGCCGGACGGCTCGACGCTCGCCGACTGGCCCATTTCTTACGACGATCTGGAGCCTTACTACGAGAAGGCCGAATGGGAACTGGGGGTCTCGGGCGACGTTTCCAACGATCCCTTTAAGGGGCCCCGCAAGAAGGCGTTGCCCATGCCGCCCGTCACGCCGGAAGGGCGCGAGTTCGAAGTTCTGGACAAGGGCGCGCGCAAGCTGGGTCTGCACCCGTTCCACATTCCGATGCTGCGCAACTCGGTGCCCTACAATGGCCGGCCGGCGTGCATGCGCTGCCGCTGGTGCGTAGGGTTCGCCTGCGAAGTGGATGCGAAGAACGGGACGCAGAACACCGTGTTGCCCGTCGCGCTCAAGACGGGCCTGCTGGAACTGCGCACCGAGTGCATGACGAGAGAGGTCATGGTCGACGAACGCGGCCGGGCGAGCGGCGTTCGCTACTTCGACCGCGAGGGGCGCACGTGGGAACAGCCCGCGCGCGTGGTGGTCGTCTCGGGCGGAGCGATCGAGTCGGCGCGCCTACTGCTGAACTCCGCGAACAGAACGTTTCCGAACGGTCTCGGCAACCGCTACGACTGGGTCGGACGGAACCTGCAGGGACACACGTACAGCGGGGCGTGGGGCATGTTCGACGAGATCGTCTACGACGACATCGGGCCCGGCGCGACCATCGCCATCTCCGATTTCAACCATGGCAATCCGGGTATGCGCGGCGGCGGGGCGCTGTGCAACGAATTCATCCGGTTGCCCTATCAGTTCGTAGGCGCCCGGCCACCCGAGGTGCCGAGATGGGGGCAAGCCTACAAGGAGTGGGTGCGCCAGGCGTACCGGCGCACGATCAGCGTTATGGGGCCGACGCAGGAGATGCCGGTGTTTGACTCCCGCATCCAGCTCGACCCGCAGGTGCGCGACAAGCACGGCATCCCCGTGGCGCGCATCTCCGGCCCGAGGCATCCGGAGACGCTTGAGATCAGCAATGTCCAGGCGAAGCACGCGGAGGATTGGCTGAAGGCCGCGGGTGCGGTCAAAACCTGGCTGAAACTCTCTGGGCCAGGCACCTCTGGCGGCCAGCACCAGGCGGGCACCTGCCGCATGGGCAACGACGCGAAAACGTCGGTGGTGGACCGCGACTGCCGCGTGCACGATCTGGAGAATGTATACGTGGTGGATGCAAGCGTCAACGTCACCAACGGCGGGTTCAATCCCGTGCTGACCATTATGGCCAACGCCTACCGCGTGGGCGAGAAGATTGCCCAGACACACGCCAAGGCGCGTGGTTGAAGGAGTAAGCCCTGAAATGAAGATTGCTGTAATTCTTGGCCTCATTCTCCTCGCCGCGCTCCTGCTGGTCCCTACGGCGAGCTTTGTTTACGAATCCGGCGCGCCCGGCGCCTGTGCGCGCTGCCATGAAATGGCCGTGCCCGTCGATCAGTGGGCCGGCTCCGCGCATCGCGGCGTCGCCTGCTCGAAGTGTCATGGCGACGCGCTCACCACCGACGCGCAGTTTCACATGACGAACGCGCGGCGCGTGGTGGAGCACAACTTCGGCCAGGTCGCCGAGCAAGCCAGGCTGCGCCCGGGCGACGTCTTCGCTATCCTGCAGCGCTGCCAGAGCTGCCATCCGCAGGAATACGCTTCGTGGGCGGCCGGGCCGCACTCGGTAAAGTACGAACCCATCTTCCTCGACAAGAAGCAGAACAGCGAACGCCACCTGATGGACGATTGCTTCCGTTGCCATGGCATGCATTACCAGGGCAGCATCCGCGACCTGGTGACCCCGCTGAATAACCAGGGTCCCTGGAGTTTCCGCGATGCGTCGATTGCCGATAAGCCGGCCATTCCGTGCCTGACCTGCCACGCCATCCACGCGCACGGCAGTCCCTTAAAGGGGTATGTGCGCAAGGCGACGATCTCGCGCAAGGAACAGATCATGACGCCTTCGCTGGCTTTGTGGGACCGGCGATCCCAATCGCCAGTCTCGGTGGCGATGCTGCCGCTGCCTGCCGTCCACGACGGCGAGCGCGCGGTGAAGATGAGCCCCGATCAACGCCAGGCTCTGTGCTACCAATGCCACGCCCCGCTCGCCAACACGCAAGTGCGCTCGGGTGACGACCGGACGCCGGTGGGCGTGCATGAGGGCCTGTCGTGCTTTGCCTGTCACGACAAACATAAGCAGTCCACGCGCGCTTCGTGCGCGAACTGCCATCCGAAGATGTCCAATTGCGGCATCGACGTGGAGAAGATGGACACTACGTTCTTCAATAAACTGAGCGGCCACAACGTCCACTTCGTGAAATGCGCGGACTGCCATCCGAAGGGCATTCCGGCTAAGAAAGCGAAGCTGGAACCGGGCCGCTAATTGAACAGTCTTGCAGTGTTCCGCGCCGGAGCGTCAACGCGCAGAACGGCCGGGAGAGGTTTCCGCTTCAGGGAGCACGATTCATCGTGCCGCGTCGAGATGCGTCTCGACGTCCGATGCGATTCCGGCATGCCGCCCGGAATGCAGGCGCGGCTCAGGCGTCGAAGGCATCAAACTCCCTCAGGGGCTGTCCACCGGCGACGCGTGAGGCCGACGCGGCCGCTGAGGTCTCCAGCCGGCAGGGAACCGGGGCGGCCGCCCCGTTGTTTGCCGCGCTGGAGTCTGAAGTGCGCTTAGACTGGGACAAATAGAAATGGGCAAGCGTCTTCGATTGCTACTGCGTCAAGCTACGTACAACCTGCGTGGCGGATTCCTGGTGCGTCCGCTGACAATTGCGCTGGCGCTCGGTTTTGCCGGCGCGAATCTGTCATGGCTGGAAGAGACCTTCCCAGCGTTCAGCGACTTCGTGCCGCGGGCGATCTTCCCCTCCCACGCCGATCCGCAGGTGGCGCAAGTCATATTGGGCGGCATCGCCGCTTCCATCATGACTGTGGTTTCCATTGTTTTCGCGATCCTTCTGATGACGCTTACGCTGGCCTCCATGCAGTTCTCGCCGCGCATCATCGTCAGTTTCGCTAAAGACCGCGTGACCCAATGGACGCTGGGCATATTCCTGGGTACCTTCTGCTACTGCATGGCCGCGCTCCCGGCGGCGCGCATGCTGCCTCGGCCCTTCTCACCGGTCGCCACCGTGATGGGCGCGATGCTGCTGGCGCTAGCCTGCGTCGCCTGGCTGCTGTTCTTCATTCACCACATTTCCCAGGCCATCAGTGTCAGCCACATCGTCGACAAGATTGCCTCCGAAACAGAGGCGGTGATCGATGAAATGATGCCGTCGCCGCACGTGCTGAATGCCCTGGTCGATCCGCACTTGCTGGAGCCAGGCACGTGGGACACACCGTTCCCGAGTCCTAAGTCAGGCTATATCCGCTTCATTGACACCGTGCGGTTGGTCGCTCTGGCAAAGTCGTATCACGTAAAGGTGCATGTGGTCCGCCGCGTAGGGCATTTCGTTCCCGCGGGGACGGCCCTTCTCATGGTGTACAGAGGGAATCGAGTTTCTCCCGACCAACGCGAGGCACTGCTTGACACCGTTGACCTCGGCCCATCCAGGACATTGCAGCAGGACATCGAGTTCGGAGTCTTGCAGATCGTCGATATCGCGCTGAAGGCAATATCACCCGCCGTAAACGATCCGAGCACCGGCGTCAGTTGCGTGGACCAATTGAGCAGAATCCTGATCCGTCTGGCTTCCCGGGAAGTGCCAGCTCCTTTGCTGTACGATCCGCCGGGTGTCGTCCGGGCGAGTATTCAATGGATCGACTTCGACGGGCTGCTGACTTCAGCGTTTGAGCAGATACGCCTTTACTCGAAAGCAGACATCGCGGTCAGCCTGCGGATGCTGAGGGCTCTGGGTGACATTGCCGGGACTGCTGGCGACCCGGCGTATCGCCTCCGGCTCCATGAGCTTGGAGTACGGATCGTTGACGGCTGCGCCAAGGAACTGACTGAAGAGGAAATGAGACCAATGCGCGTTCGCCTGGCCGCGCTGGAAAAACTAACGGCTGCTCCAGTGGCTTAAGAGAGCGCGACAGGAATCTCAAATTCCGGAGATTCTTACGGCGTTGGCGCTTCGCCCCCGCGCCCGGCAGGCCGTAGCGTTCGCCGCCTGTCCCAATGCTGGCAAGAATGCCGGTTTGGGCCGGGAATGCAGGGGCTACAGCCGCGAGTCAACCTGCGCAACTGCCTGTTTTCAAGCCCTTACGCCGATCTTACGCCTTCTTTATACCTTCCTTATGGGTTGCTCCATACGCTTAGTAGCGGAGGCTAGGAATGGCAGCGGCATATTGGGCGGCAGAGTACTCGCTGATACGAGTGTTGGAGTCTGACGGGCAGTCCGGTGTGGGACCGTGGGAGAACGCGGACCGGCCGCTGGACATCGTCGTTCTCCACACGTCCGATGCCTCGACACTCCGTTCTCTGAAGACAGCGGCGGCGCTGGCAACGGAGCTGTCGGCGCGAGTGCATCTTGTCGCGCCGCGCATTGTCCCGTATCCTCTGGCGCTGGAAACGCCGCAGGTTCCGGTCAGCTTCACCGCGCGTAAGCTTCAGGAACTCGCAAGTGAGGCTGGCGTCGAGGTTTCGGTCGACATCATTCTGTGCCGCGATCTGATGACCACGCTCTCCTTCATCCTCAAACCCCAATCGCTGATCGTGATGGGCGGACATCGCTCGCGCTGGAGGGCCTTCCAATGGCTGGACCGCGAATACCGGCTGGCGCAGCGGCTGCGCAAGCAGGGCCACCAGGTTTTGTCCGCCGATTTGAACTGAGGTGCAAGGTGCTCGATCTATTCTACGTTGCCGTGACGCTCATCTTCTTCGCCGGCTGCTGGCTGTTCACCAAGGCCTGCGACAAACTCTGAACGATTCACGTTTCACGAAAGGCTGATCCCGATGGATTACATCGTCGCCGGAATCGCATCGATTCTGTTGTTCGTTTATCTGGTTTACGCGCTGCTGAAGCCGGAGCGCTTCTGAGGTATCTATGACCGCAAACGGAATTCTGCAAATCGCCGTATTCTTCCTGATCATCCTCGCGCTGACGAAGCCGCTGGGCATCTTCATGGCCCGGCTCTTTGAAGGCGAGCGGACGTTTCTGCACCCCGTGCTGGGCTGGCTCGAACGGTTGTGCTACCGCTTGGGCGGCGTGAACGAAAACGTGGAGCAGCGCTGGACGCAGTACGCCGGCTCGCTGTTGGCCTTCAGCATCTTCAGCGCGCTGCTGCTCTACCTGCTGCAGCGGGTCCAGGGCTGGCTGCCGCTGAATCCTATGGGTTTCTCCACGGCGCACGCCATGAGTGGCGCGACGCCCATGACGCCGGATCTGGCCTTCAACACGGCGGCGAGCTTCGTCACCAACACGAATTGGCAGTCCTACAGCGGCGAGTCCACGCTCAGCTACCTGGTGCAAATGGCGGGCCTGACCGTTCAGAATTTCGTTTCCGCCGCCACTGGTCTCGCCGTGTCGATGGCCGTGGTCAGGGGCTTCGCGCGGAATGAAGCGAAGACGCTGGGGAACTTTTGGGGCGACCTGGTCCGCGGCACGGTCTACGTGTTGCTGCCGCTGTCCCTCATCGCGGCGCTGTTTCTGTGCTCCCAGGGCGTGATCCAGAACCTGAACCCGTACACGACCGCGAGCACGGTGGAAGGCGCGAAACAAGTCATCGCGCAAGGGCCCGTCGCATCGCAGGAGGCCATTAAGGAACTCGGCACGAACGGCGGTGGCTTTTTTAACGCCAATTCGGCGCACCCCTTTGAGAATCCGACGCCACTGACCAACTTGTTTGAGATGCTCCTGATCCTCGTCATCCCGGCCGCGCTGACCTACACCTTCGGACGAATGGTTGGCGATACGCGGCAAGGCTGGGCCATCTTTGCCGCCTTCACGGTGATGTTTGTGATCGGTCTGGCGGTCTGTTACGGATCCGAGCAGGCCGGCAACCCGATCCTGGGGCGGCTGGGGGTTCAGACTGCCGCAACCAGCGGCCAGTCCGGCGGCAACATGGAAGGCAAGGAGGTGCGGTTTGGAATCGCGAACTCCGCCTTGTGGGTCACTGTCACGACGGACACAAGTACCGGCGCGGTGAACTCGATGCATGACAGCCTGACGCCTCTCGGCGGGGCCGTCCCGATGGTCAACATGATGACGGACATCGTTATCTTCGGGGGCGTGGGCGCGGGCTTATACGGCATCCTGATTTACTGCATCATCGCGGTCTTCATCGCCGGACTGATGGTTGGACGGACGCCCGAGTACCTGGGAAAGAAGCTCCAGCAAAAGGAGGTGAAGATGGCGATGCTGGCGATCATCGCGACGTCGGCCAGCATTCTCGCTTTCAGTGCGATCAGCTCAGTGGCGCCCTTCCAGAAGAACGGATATTGGAACCCGCCCGGTCCGGCGATCGCGAACACGAGTAACGGTGGCCCGCACGGGTTCAGCGAGGTCCTGTACGCCTATGACAGCGCGACCGGCAACAACGGGAGCTCTTTTGGGGGCCTCAATGCCAACACGCCGTGGTACAACCTGACGCTGGGACTGGCGATGTTGATCGGCCGCTTCATATTCCTGATCCCCATTCTCGCCGCCGCCGGCAGTCTGGCGGCGAAGAAGAAGATCCCCATCACGAACGGAACCTTCCCGACGCACGGCCCGCTGTTTGTCGGGTTGCTGGTGGGCACCGTGGTGATCGTCGCCGCGCTGACTTACTTCCCGGCGCTTTCGCTGGGTCCGATTGTGGAGCACTACTTAATGCATGCCGGGAGGCTTTTCTAACCATGCCGAACCTAACGCTCGACGACAAAGCGCCCGCACGGCTTCCATCCAGGGATGACGGCGAACTGACCGATCTGCTGCCGAAGCGTCTGGCGCATGCCCGGCCCTTGTTTGATACCGGCATTCTGAAACGCGCGACGAAGGACTCCTTCGTCAAACTGAACCCGCGAGCGCTGCTCAAGAATCCGGTGATCTTCACCGTCGAAATCGGCGCCGTGTTGACGTCGCTGTCCCTGGTTCGCGATTTGGCCACCGGCGCGGCGGGCATCGGATTCACGCTGCAGATTTCGCTCTGGTTGTGGTTCACCGTGTTGTTCGCCAACTTCGCCGAGGCCATGGCCGAGGCGCGCGGCAAGGCGCAGGCCGACTCGCTGCGCAAGACAAAGACCGACTCCATCGCCAAGAGGGTCACCGGCGGCAAAACAGTATCGGTGGCCGCTTCCATGCTGCGCTCAGGCGATGTTGTGATCTGCGATGCGGGTGACACCATCCCTGGCGACGGCGAGGTGATCGACGGGATCGCCACAGTGGATGAGTCGGTGATCACCGGCGAGAGCGCTCCCGTGATCCGCGAATCGGGCGGGGACCGCAGCGCGGTCACCGGGGGCACAAAGGTGCTCTCCGACCAGATTCGCATACGCATTACTTCGAATCCGGGCGAAACCTTCCTCGATCGCATGATCGCTCTGGTAGAAGGAGCCGAAAGACAGAAGACTCCCAATGAGATCGCGTTGAATATCCTGATCGCTGGATTGACGTTGATCTTTCTGATGGCCGTTATTACGCTTCAGCCCTTTGCGCAGTACAGCGTTACCTCGGCCGGCGCGGGCAGCGTTCCCACCGTGACGATCCTCGTCTCCCTGCTCGTCTGCCTGATCCCAACCACCATCGGCGGATTGCTCTCCGCCATCGGTATCGCGGGGATGGACCGGGTGATGCAGCACAACGTGCTCGCCATGAGCGGCAAGGCCGTCGAGGCTTCGGGCGACGTCAACACGCTGCTGCTGGACAAGACCGGCACCATCACGATCGGCAACCGTCAGGCGGTCGAATTCCTCACAGTGAACGGGGTAAGCGCCTCGGAACTGGCCGACGCGGCCCAGCTATCGAGTCTGGCCGACGAGACGCCGGAAGGGCGCTCGGTGGTTGTACTGGCGAAGGAGAAGTATGGCCTGCGCGGCCGGGAGGTCGCCAGTCACGAGGCGACGTTCATTCCGTTCTCTGCTTACACACGGATGAGCGGAGTCGATCTCGACGGCCGGCGGTTGCGCAAAGGCGCGACGGAAGCGATCGCGCGCTTCATTCGCGAGCAGGGCGGGGAAGTGCCCCAGGATCTGCTCGATATCTCGGCGAGCATCTCGCGGCAGGGCGGCACGCCCCTCGCCGTCGCGGATGGCCGCCGGGGTTTGGGCGTCATCAATCTGAAGGACGTGGTGAAGGGCGGAATGAAGGCGCGCCTGGGACAGTTGCGCACCATGGGCATCCGCACTGTCATGATCACCGGCGATAACCCGCTCACGGCGGCGGCCATTGCGGCCGAAGCCGGCGTCGACGATTTCCTCGCTCAGGCGTCGCCCGCGGACAAGCTGAACTACATCAGGAAAGAGCAGGCCAGCGGACGCCTGGTGGCCATGACGGGCGATGGCACCAACGATGCGCCCGCGCTCGCTCAGGCCGACGTCGGTCTGGCCATGAATACCGGAACCATGGCGGCCAAAGAAGCCGGTAACATGGTGGACCTGGATTCCAATCCGACCAAGCTGATCGAAGTCGTAGCCATCGGCAAGCAGTTACTCATCACGCGTGGAGCCCTCACCACGTTTTCGATCGCGAACGACGTGGCCAAGTACTTCGCCATCATCCCAGCGATGTTCATGGCGACCTATCCCGTGCTGGGCAAGCTGAACATCATGGGGCTGCACACGCCGCAGAGCGCCGTGCTCTCGGCTGTCATCTTCAACGCGCTGATCATCATCGCGCTGGTGCCGCTGGCCTTGCGCGGGGTGAAGTACCGTCCGGTGAGCGCGGCCTCGCTGCTGCGCAGGAATCTGCTGGTGTACGGCCTGGGCGGGATTCTCGTGCCGTTCCCCGGCATCTGGGCGATCGATCAGATCGTGCACATTCTGCGCCTGGCCTAAGGAGGATTTATGTGGAAACAACTATTACCTGGACTTCGCTTCGCTTTGGTGCTGACCGTACTGACCGGTGTGCTCTATCCGGGGCTCGTAACTGGCCTGTGCCAGGTGCTTTTTTCCAAACAGGCCAACGGCAGTCTGATCTCAAGGAACGGACGCGTGGCGGGATCTGAGCTGATCGGGCAGAACTTCACCCGTCCCGAGTACTTCCAGCCACGGCCTTCGGCGGCCGGCAACGACGGCTACGACGCCACGGCCTCGAACGGATCGAACCTCGGCCCTACCAGCCAGAAACTCTCTGACCGCGTGAAGGCTTCCGCCGCCAAGTTCCGGCGCGAGAATCCAGGCTTTACGGGTCCGCTGCCAGCCGACCTGGTGACCGCCAGCGGCAGCGGTCTCGATCCGCACCTGAGTCCCGCTGCGGCGACTGCTCAGGTGGCGCGTGTTGCCGCGGCGCGCGGCGTCTCTTCGCGCGACATCCAGCAACTGGAAGCGCGCTTCGTCGAAGGGCGTGATTTCGGAATCCTCGGCGAGCCCCGGGTCAATGTTCTGAAACTCAATCTCGCGTTGGACACCAGTTATCCGCTCGCGAAGAATTAGAAGACGGCCGGAAGATATCACACTGCCGCCGGCTTGGCGCTAAGCGCCTGTAATAGTTGTAGGAATGCGGCATCTCAGCCGCATTCCTACAATTGCCTATTGCAATTAAACTGCCTGCAAAACAATGCCGCTCAAATGCGCGAGCCGGTGTTTCTGCCCCAGGCAACCAGCGCCTGTCTTAGAATCTCTTCAGGGCAAAACTCGTAATTTCAGCCAATTGGAGAGCGGGAGCTGCAGCTTGATGTACCGCGCGATTCGACTTCTACCAAAGTTTGCTAGGAGACGATTTATATGTTTGATAAGTTTGCCAAAGAAACCTCTCATATACTTAGAAGAATTATTGTAATGTCGTTGTTGGCGTCGCTTGCGCCCGGCGTTGGTCAGGCTCAGGAAAAGACGGATGAAAGTCCCGCTGAGCTGAGCCGGCGGGTTAGCGAACTCGCGGCTCTGGTTCAAAAGCTCCAGGCTCGCGTCGACGAACTCGAAGGAAAACCCCGTGCCTCGATCCAGCCCGCCGTGCCCGACTCCAGTACGGCTGCACCGGTGCAAACGTCTGCGTCGCAAAGCTCACCCGCGCAGGGTTCATCGCCGCCCAGCGCATCGCGGAGCGGGACCAGTCTTCTCGGCGGAACGACCGTCAATTTCCTGTTCGATGGTTACTACAGTTACAACTTCAACAACCCAATCGGACGTGTAAATCTTCTTCGCGCCTATGATGTGAGCAGCAACGCATTCAGTCTGAATCAGACGGACTTGGTTCTCGAGAACGCCGCCGATGTGGAGCACGGCAAACGGTTCGGCCTCCGCCTGGACCTGCAGTATGGACAGGCCACAGCCACGCTCCAGGGAAATGCTTCCAACGAACCACATCCGGATGTCTATCGCGCTATTTTCCAGGCTTATGGCACGTACATCGTTCCAGTTGGCTCGGGGCTTACCGTGGACTTCGGGAAGTGGGCCAGTTCCTTGGGGCTTGAGGGCAACTATACCAAAGATCAGATGAATTACTCCCGCTCGTATTGGTTTAACTTTTTACCCTTCTATCATATGGGCGCGCGTGTGAACTACAAGCTCAACGATACCGTCGCTCTGAACTACTGGATCACGAATGGCACTCAACAGACTGAACCCTTCAATGGCTTCAAGGATCAGTTGTTCGGGCTCAACATTCAACCCCGGAAGAACGTGGCGTGGACCGTGAACTATTATTTGGGACAAGAGCACCCCGATGTGCAGTTTCTCCCGAATTACACCGGAGGGGGCCTGCCCACAGCACAAGGAATACCATTTGTGCCGATTCCGAATGCGCCCAACGGGAAGCTGCACATCTTCGACAGCTACCTGACTTGGCTGGTGTCATCCAGGTTCACCCTCGGATTGGAAGGCGACTATGTAATTCAGCGCCTTCTGACAACGTCTTCGCCGTCGCACACAAGCGGCGGAGCCGGCTACGCTCGCTATCAACTCACCCCAAAGTTCGCAATCGCTGCCAGGACCGAATACCTCTCCGACCGTGGTGGCCTCTTCACCGGGACGACGCAGGCGATCAAAGAAAACACGCTCACCCTGGAGCAGAAGCTCGCGGATGGGCTCATCGTGTGGGGAGAATGGCGCCGCGATGCTTCCAACCATCCTTACTTCCTGACAGACACGCTGGGGACTCTGAAAAAAGAACAGAGTACCGCCACTCTTGGACTCGTATGGTGGTTTGGAGGCAAGGAGGGCGCCTGGTAGACTTGGCGCGCTCAGATCTTCCGCGACGATAACCGGGAACATAAGAGGAATCAGGGCAAATGCCTTGCGCGCTGGCCTCAGTTCCGAAGGGCTGCTTGGTCCTCTGGGCTGGGTGACGGATAATCGGGAGTGAATCAGCCGATGACTGACACTCCCGATCGCCGGCCCACGCCCGAACAACTCCTCAAACGGGTGGAGGCCGAAGAACACTATCACCGCCGGGGCAAGCTCAAGGTCTTCCTGGGCTACGCGTCCGGTGTGGGAAAAACCTTCCGGATGCTCGACGAGGGCCGGCGCCGCAAGCTGCGCGGGGAAGACGTAGTGGTCGCGTCGATTCAGCCGGATCCCACGCCGCAAGTGCGCGAGTTGATGGACGGCTTCGAGGTGATTCCGCACTCGACGGAGCTGGGCTCTGCGAGGATCGACGTGGCCGCCGTGCTGCGCCGCCGGCCCGCCGTCTGCCTGATCGATGGCCTCGCTTACGAGAACCCGCCCGGCAGCGCGCACCCGCAGCGCTGGCAGGATGTTGAAGATCTGCTCGCCGCCGGCATCTCCGTCATCACCTCGATCAACCTCCAGTTCGTCGCCGAGCGCCAGCAGCAAATCGAGAGCATTCGCGGGAAAAGGGTTGCCGACTCCGTCCCGGAATCGTTCCTACGCACCGCCGATGAAGTCGAAATTGTCGACGCTCCGCCGGAGTATTGCGTGGTACGCGCCGGGCAAGGCATCGAAGGCGAGGCCGTCGATCCCGTTCTGCTGGAACGCCAGCTCTCGGAGCTCAGAGAAATCGCTCTGGTTCTGGCGGCCGAAGTGGTCGATCACCAGCTCGAGAGCTATCTTCGCCGTCACGGAATCGAACAGGTCTACGGCACACACGAGCGCATCCTGGTCTGCGTCACACCGCGTTCGAACGCCTCGCTCATGATCCGCCGGGGGCGCCGTCAGGCCGACCGCTTTCATGGCGATCTACATGTCATCTACGTGGAGCAGGACGACCTGAATGCCGCGGACCAGCGTGTCATCGAAGCGAATCTCGGTTGTGCGAGAGAGTCCGGCGCACACGTCGAAAGTCTGCGCAGCGACGATCCGACGGACGCCATTCTGGAATACGCCCGCCGCCAGGGCATCACGCAGATCTTCGTGGGACACAGCCAGCGCACCGGCTGGACGCAACACTGGAAGGCAAATCCGGTCGAGCGGCTGATCATGAAGGCGGACGGAATCGACGTGCGCATCTTTCCCCACGCCGGGCCTCACGAGGGGCCGCACGATGGGCCGCACGAGGGGCCGCACGATGGGCACAACGACGCGCAGGGCGGCTCGGCGGTCCGGGAGCGGGGCGCATGAGCGACGCGAACCTGCGCCATAAGGGGCGGCTGAAAATCATCCTGGGCTATGCCGCCGGCGTTGGCAAGACGTACAAGATGCTGGAAGAAGCCCAGCAACTCAAGCGCGATGGGCACGACGTGACCGTCGGGTACTTCGAACCGCACGGGCGGGCGGCCACTATCGCCAAGCTGGAAGGGCTGGAATTGATTCCACGCAAGGGCGTGGAGTACCGCGGGCATGTTTTCGAGGAGATGGACACGGATGCCATCCTGCGCCGCCAGCCGGAGATCTGCGCGGTCGACGAGTTTCCGCACACCAACGTTCCGGGCTCGCCGCGCGCCAAGCGCTGGGAGGACGTGGCGATGCTCCTCGACGCCGGGATCGACGTGCTAACGACCATGAACATTCAGCATCTGGAGAGTCTCAACGACCAGATGCGCGAGATCACGGGCGTCCAGGTGCGGGAGACGATTCCCGATTGGGTGGTAAAGCAGGCGAGTGAAGTCGTGCTGGTCGATCTTACGCCCGGAGCGCTGCTGAACCGGCTCCAGCGCGGCGTGGTTTATGGCCCTGAAAAAGCGCAGAAGGCCATGGAGAATTTCTTCAAGGAATCGACCCTTGGCGCACTACGGGAACTGGCTCTGCGGCAGACGGCGCACGAGGTCGACGTGCGTCATGCGGAAAACCCGCAGGCCGAGCACGCCGGGAGCAGGGGTGAATCGTCCGGTTCGCTCTCCCCAGATTTCCGGGAAGAGCAGGAAAGGATCCTGATTCATGTCACGGAATCGCCCGAGACTGCCGCGTTGATCCGGCGTGGACGCCGTGTGGCGGATTACCTGAAAGCCGATTGCTTTGCCGTGTGCGTCCTGCCCTGCGGCACGCTGGCGGAGCTGCCGGCCGCGGCGCGGGAGGCCCTCGAACGCCACCTCGATTTTGCCCGCAAGCTCCAGATCGAGACGCGCGTGCTGGAAGGCAAAGACGATGCCGCAACACTCGTGGACTTCGCTCGCCGGAACGGTGTGACCCAGATCTTCCTGGCCCAGCCGCGGAAACTCATGGTGCCCCTGCTCCAGAAGCGTCAGACCGCGATGAGGGCGGTCGATCTGGCGAAAGACATGCAGGTGATCATCGTCGCGGAAAGGCGTCACCCGGCGTCGTCCTGAGTCGGAACTGGGGCTCGTGGACTCACCGGCATCTGGCGCGTGCGATCCTGGTGTGATTGCACGGTAGGCATCAGGGGGCATGATCCCGGTTATGACACGGCTCTCACGATCGATCGCCATGGCCGCTTTTCTGGCTTGCGGCCTGGGCCGCTTGCCAGCGCAGGAGATGGACCGGAATTTCCATTCCCGGCTCAGCGCTGCGACCGTCAGGGAGATGTTGCAATCCCACAACGAGGTTCGCCGCCAGCGCCAGATTCCCCCATTGATCTGGTCGACCCGGCTCGAGGCATTAGCGCAGGAGTGGGCCGAGCATCTCTCCGCGAAGGGCGCGTTGGAACATGACCGCGGACGGCGAGTGGGGCAGAACCTGTTCGTCAGCTACGGGCGGCAAATGCCGCCGGCCTTTGTCGTCGGCAAGTGGGCCGGAGAGTCGAAGGACTACGATGAGCGACGGTTCAAATGCGCCCCTGGAGAGGTGTGCGGGCATTTCACGCAGATCATCTGGCGAGGAACAAAGGAAGTCGGTTGCGGCGTCGCTGGCGGAGACAATGGGCAGTTCTGGGTGTGCGATTACTCTCCGCCAGGCAACGTCATCGGCTACAAACCGTATTGAAGGGGCGAATTGTATTGTGAATCTGGCGGAGAGGCAGGGATTCGAACCCTGGGTAAGGCTTATAGCCCTACGACGGTTTAGCAAACCGCTGCTTTAGACCACTCAGCCACCTCTCCGCGAGGCAGTATCGGTCTTGCCTCAGAATACCATATGGGTTTGCCCGGCAACATGCGGTTGGGCAACTCCCGCGCAGGGGCGCGAAATCCCTTGTTTCCAAGCGGCGAGCGGCCGTCTTTGTTCCGCCGGGAGAGGCGGCACGATGGGACAGGCTCCATAATGGGAGTTCAGGATGATTGATGCCTTTTTCCTCCATTGAAGACGCGCTCGCGGACTTCCGCCAGGGACGGATGCTGGTCGTGTGCGATGACGAGGATCGCGAAAACGAAGGCGATCTTACGGTTGCGGCCGAGTTCATCACGCCGGAAATCATCAACTTCATGGCGGCGCAGGGCCGCGGCCTGATCTGCCTCGCTTTGGCTCCCGAGATTTGCGACCGGCTCCAGTTGCCGTTGATGACGCGCCACAACACCTCCCAGTTCGGGACCGCGTTCACCGAGGCGATTGACGCGGCGGAGGGCGTGACGACCGGCATCTCGGCGGCCGATCGGGCCAAAGCCGTGCAGGTGGCGATCGATCCGAGCTCGCGGCCGTCGGACCTGGCCCGGCCGGGACACATGTTCCCCATTCGCGCGCGGCGCGGCGGCGTGCTTGTGCGGACCGGCCAGACCGAGGCGGCTGTCGATCTGGCGAAGCTGACCGGCCTGCAGCCCGGCGGCGTGATCTGCGAGGTGATGAACGAAGACGGCACCATGGCGCGCGTGCCGCACCTGGAAGTCTTCTGCGCGCAGCACGGGATCAAGATGATCTCGGTGGCCGATCTGATTCGCTACCGGATGAAGCATGAGCGGATCGTCCAGCGCAGCGCCCAGGGGGTCTTGAAGACGGATCTGGGCGAGTTCCGGACGTACGCCTATCGCAGCTCGATCGATCCGGAGATGCACCTGGCGGTGGTCCTTGGCAAGCCCGAAGAGCGGGATGTCGCCCTGGTGCGGATGCACGCCCGCTGCACGTTCGGGGACGTGTTTGGCTCGGTGGAGTGCGACTGCCAGCGGGTCTTGCGCGCATCGCTCGAACGCATTGCCGCGGAAGGCGCCGGAGTGCTGGTCTACTTGCACCAGACCGACGCCGGAACGACTCAGACCGAGCCGGAGCCCGGAGGCGGCCTCGCGCATCTGGTCACGCACAATCGCCAGCACATGCATTACGCTTCCCCCGCGGGCCAGAAACTTCTGCAGCACGAGACCGGGATCGGCGCACAGATTCTCTCCGACCTCGGCCTGCGCCGGATTCGTCTGCTCACCAACCATCCACGCAAGATCGTGGGGCTGGAGGGCTTCGGCATCGAGATCGCCGGTCAGTCGCCGCTCGAATAGGCTCCGTTTCGAACCCACTGCCCGGCTGGCCGGCGCCTTTCGCAGTCTTTTCGGCACCAGTTGTCCGGCCGATCCTTCCGTCGGAGCGCCCATCATTGACTTTTAGGTACGGCAGGAGACACTGGAGTGGAATGCCTTACCCCGAACCACTCATTTATCCGATGCGGCAGGAACTTGCCGTGCTCGGCGCCATCGAGACTCGCACGCCCGCCGAGGTCGACCAGGCCATCGCAGACAACGAAACGGTGCTCGTCGTCGTCAACTCGGTTTGCGGCTGCGCCGCCGGGAAAGCCCGCCCGGCGATCGGCTTGGCGCTGAAGTACGGCAATACGAAGCCGGATGCTGTCGCCACTGTCTTCGCGGGAGCCGATGTTGAAGCCACGGCGCGGGTGCGCGAGTTGCTCAGCCCGCTGCCGCCGTCCTCGCCGTCCATGGCCATCTTCCGCAACGGCAAGCCCGTATGCATGATCCACCGGCACGACATCGAGATGCGCCAGGCGCCGGAGATCGCGAAACTGCTGGTAGATGCTTTCGAGAAACACTGCGCGAAGCAGAGCGCTTAATGGAGTTGAGGGCTGGTTCCTTGTCAGCCGAAGAGCAGCTTCGTTCGTGCCCGCATTGCGTTCGGTTTTGTCTCTTCAATGGTTCTGAAACTGACTCAGCATGGGGGGAACGCTGCTGCATTGCCGGAGATCGTGAGCAGCAAGCTTAGGAGCTGAGCGATGAAAATCAATCTTCTTGGCGGGATTCTGCTGATTGTCGCAGGGGTTGTTGGGGCGACACGCGCGATGGGCGAGCAGGCTCAGCCTCTAGTCGCTTCACCCAAGGACACAGCGGCAATCGAAGCTCTTGTTGCGGCTGAAGCCGAAGCGTGGAACCACCACGACGCGAAGGCCTTTTCCGTGCGATTTGCGCAGGATGGTAGCTTTACCAATATCATTGGCGCAGTGCTCTACGGGCGGGAGGCGTTCGAAAGGCAACACGCGGACATCTTCGCATCGATTTATAAGGACAGCACGGCGAAATTCACAATCGGAAAGCTCCGCTTCATTCGCCCGGATGTAGCCGTAGCGGATGTGGACACCACGGTGACCGGTTTTTCGAGACTGCCTCCTGGCATTCAGGCCGGGGCCGACGGCGCTCTGCACACAAAGCTTCAGTTGGTCGCACTGAAAGAACATGGCCAATGGTGGATCACCGCCTTTCATAACGTCGTCGTTGTTCCTCTACCGCCTCGACCCTGACAGATGCGCGGTCAATGGAGCAGCCGGCAGGCGCAATCTCAATACGACCGCGTGGACCTGCCGTGAACCTGGAATTGGAGCGACGCTCGAACTTGAGGTAGCGGGTTCGCAATATGATAACTACACCATGCGAAGGCGTAGTTTCCTCTCTCTTGCCGCCGCTCCCGGCGTTTTGGCTCCCGCTCTTTCCGCAGCCGTTGTGACCCACCCACCTCAGGAGGTACTGCCCGGTGTGTGGAAGTTCACGCTCGGCGCGCCGGAGCAGATCACGCCGGTCACGACTCGTCATTACGCTCCGGCTGTTGAAGGGTTGCGCAAGCTTGCGGCTGTGAAGGCCTGCCCGGTCACGCCCGCAGGCTCGCAATCCAAGCGCGGCTACCTGGTTCGTCTGCCGCTGGCATCCGGCGAGATCGTCTACGGCCTCGGGTTGCAGTTGCAGTCGTTCATCCAGCGCGGGCTGAAGAAGAAGCTGCGCGTCAACGCCGATCCGCGCATCGATTCGGGCGACTCGCATGCGCCAGTTCCCTTTTACGTGACGACCCAAGGCTACGGCGTGCTGATAGACACGGCGCGCTATGCCACTTTTTACTGCGGCAGCACGCGGCACGTGGGAGAGGCCGCGTCCACGGCGGGCGCCGCGAATCCGGACGGGCCAACGGCCGGCGACCTGCCTGCCGTCTTTCGCGATCGGGGCATGGGCGTCAAGGGTGAGATTCTGGTCGAGATCCCCGAAGCCGGCGGCGTGGATGTCTACGTCTTCGGCGGTCCCACCATGCGCACCGCTGTCCAGCGCTACAACCTGTTCTCCGGCGGAGGCGCGCTGCCCCCGCGCTGGGGACTCGGCATGTGGTATCGCTGCGACGGCCGCTTCAACCAGCAGGAAGTGCTCAAGATGGGCGAAGACCTGCGCGCCCACAAGATTCCGTGCGACGTGCTGGGCTTGGAGCCCGGCTGGCAGAGCCACGCCTACTCCTGCACCTTCGTCTGGAGCGACAAGTTCCCCAAGCCCGGTGAGCTGGTGCGCAAGCTGGGCGAGAGCCAGTACAAAGTAAACCTCTGGGAACACGCCTACACCAATCCCGCCTCGCCGCTCTATGCGCAGCTCAAAAATCATAGCGGCGATTTTGCGGTATGGGGCGGCCTCGCGCCCGACTTCCTGCAACCCGAGGCGCGCCAGGCCTTCGGCGACTTTCATGACCGCGAGCACGTGGCGCTGGGCGTCTCCGGCTACAAGCTCGACGAGTGCGACAACTCGGACTTCACGGGCAGTTGGTCGTTCCCCGAGCTGAGCAAGTTCCCGTCGGGCGCCGACGGCGAACAGATGCACTCGATGTTCGGGCAGCGCTACGCCGACGCGATCCAGATTCCCTTCGATCGTCGCAAGACGCGCACTTACGGGCTCATTCGCTCCGCGGGCGCGCTCGCCGCGCCGTATCCCTACGCGCTCTACAGCGACCTCTACGACCATGCCGAATTCGTGAAGGGAGTCGCCAAGATCGGCTTCTGCGGCCTGCTTTGGACGCCCGAGGTGCGCGACGCGGAGACTGATGTGGAACTCATCCGCCGGCTGCAGAGCGTCGTGCTCTCGCCGCTCGCGCTGATCAACGCCTGGTACATCAAGAATCCGCCATGGATGCAGATCCACGCCGACGCGAACAACGCGGGTCAGCTTGACCCGAACTGGGAACGCATCGAGGCGCAGTGCCGTACGGTCATGGAGTTGCGCATGAAGCTGGTGCCCTACCTCCACGCGGCCTTTGTCCGCTACCACCGCGAAGGCGTCCCTCCATTCCGGGCGCTGGTGATGGATCATCCGCAGGACCCGCGAACCTGGGCCGTCGACGACCAGTTTCTGGTGGGCGAGAGCCTGCTGGTTGCGCCCGTGGTCGGCAACGCGCTCGAACGCGAAGTCTACCTGCCCGAGGGCGAGTGGTACAGCTACTGGAGCGGTCAGCGCTATGACGGCAAGCAGAGCATCAAGGTCGCCGCGCCTCTCGAACAGATCCCGATCTTCGTTAAGTCCGGGACGCTGTTGCCCCTCGCGCAACCAACGCTGCACACCGCGCATCCGGCCAGCTACTGGCTGACCGCTCAGGTGTATGGAGCGGGTCCCGTCAGCGCATCGGTCTACGAAGACGAAGGGAGCGCACCGGCGTCTCTGTCGGAGGTGCGACTGAGTTGGGACGCCTCAGGCAAGGCTGGCTCCGTGCACCGCGAAGGCCCGCCGCGCACGCCGCAGTACGAAGTGGTCGAGTGGAAAACGATCGCCTGAAGCAATTCAGCGATTTCTTGGGGCGGCGACGGTCTCATGCTCGGCCGTGACCGCCGGCCTGGGAGCGCCGATCTCCAGATCGGCCGTTTCCAGTGTGCCGATCTGGAGATCGGCGTGCCCAGGAGGGATGAATCGGACCGCTCCATCCGGAAACAGCTAAAATGGTCGTATGCGCACTCCTCTGATGGCCGGCAACTGGAAGATGTACAAGACGCCGGCGGAAACCAAAGCCTTTTTCGAAACATTACTCCCGCTGGTGGCGCAGTCCACGCAGGCGGAGATCGCCATTTGCCCGCCTTTTGTGGACATCGCCGCCGCTGTCGAAGCCGCAGCCGGTTCGCGCGTCGCCGTTGGCGGCCAGAACTGCGAATACCGCAAGGAAGGCGCCTACACCGGTGAAGTCTCGGCCCCGATGCTGAAGGCTGCCGGCTGCTCGTGCGTCATCATCGGGCACAGCGAACGCCGCCAGTATTATGGAGAAACCGATGCCACGGTGCTGTTGAAAACCAAGGCGGCTCTGGAGAATGGGCTCCAGGCCATCGTCTGCGTCGGCGAACTGCTGGCGGACCGCGAAGCGGGCAAGACGAACGACGTGTTGGCCACCCAGTTCAACGGCGGCATCGCCGGCCTCACGCCCGAAGAGTTTGCCAAGATCGTGATCGCGTATGAGCCCGTGTGGGCCATCGGAACCGGCAAGGTCGCTACGCCCGAGATCGCCGAAGACGCTCACAAGGTCATCCGGTCGCTCGCCGCCGCTAAGTTCGGCGCGGAGGCTGCCGGGAAGGTGCGCATCCTGTACGGTGGCAGCGTGAAGCCCAACAACGTGAAGGGTCTCATGGCGCAGCCGGATATCGACGGCGCGCTGGTTGGCGGAGCGGCGCTCGAAGCGGTCAGCTTCTCGCAACTCGTCAACTTCTAAGCTCGCTCCGCGCGGGTTTCAAAGCCAGGCATTTACGGGCAGGCGCCTGCCGTGGAAGCGCCTGCCCGTTTTGTTTCTCGCCAATCAGTAGTGGGTCAGTCTGCACATCTGACACGACCCCGGTACTCCACGGTTGCGTGGCGCAAGTGACCCAAGTCAGGCTGGCCGCGATACCTGAAATTGACGCCAGGCTAAAATGCAAAACCGTAAAACTTTACGGTTTATATTTTCAAGCCATTGATTCTAAATGGGATATTTTCGGAAACCGTAAAATCTTACGGTTTCCGATTTTCCTTCGTCAGGAGATCGAGAGTAGGAAAACCCGAGGTTTCGATTCGGTCGCGCGCAGCCGCGAAGCAGGCAGATCAGCGTTCGCCGGGCGACAGATTCCTTTCGTGTGGCGTGTCGCGGGGCGGACGATTTCGGAAACTGACCCACTACGGAATATCCCGCTCAGCTTCGCCAGCGCTAGGGTTCTAAACTTCGGTGGTAGACCAGCGGGTTCAATGCGCTGGCGGCCAGGTCGCCAGGTTGCAGACCAGGCAACCAGCGGTCCAGGTCACGCCGTCGATTGGCATTGTCAGGTTCCGCAACACGCGCGCCGTCCGCAAACCAGATGACGGTCATCACCTCGCGGGTACGCACTGTCGTGTTCAGCGGCGCGCCGTGCAGCGTCCAGCCGGAATGGAACGTAGCGTCGCCCGCTTCCATCGCGCCGCCGGCGGTGGCCACGAATCCCTGAGCGCGAATAAACTCCTCGAAGCGCTGCTCCGACTCGTCACTGATCGGCGCGTCGCCCAGGTAGCCGCCCCGGTGGGACCCAGACGCGAAGTGCATCGTACCCATCTCCGCAGTCAAATCCACGAGCGGCATCCACATCGTGATGGTCTGGTCCGTGTCGAGGGGCCAGTAGTGCTGATCCTGGTGCCAGGGCGTCAACCCTCCGCCCGGCTCTTTTAGCAACGCCTGGTCATGGTAAATGCGGACGCCTTCAACGCCGAGCAGGTCCGCCGCGAGCTTCCCGAAACGCCGGGCCAGGACGAAGCTCCGGACCTTCTCGTCCTTCTCCCAGAGGTTGATGCCCTTCAGAAATGCCTTGCCGTAAGTATTCCTGCTGTCCAGCGGGGTTCGATCGGCGCCGTAGCGCTCGCGCGCCGCGAGAATTGCGGGACGGTAAGCCGCGACCTCTTCGGGAGACGCGACGCGCCGCAGCAGGACATGCCCATCGCGCCGAAACTCCTCGATCTGCGACGGCGTTAGATCGTAAGTTGCATCGAGTTCAGGCAATGGGATGCCGGGAGTCATCAGAGCGAGTTCCCTTCGAAGAGCTGTGCGCCCTCCGCTGCGTCCACGGCGTAGACTTCGGCGGCGACGCCGGTTGAGCTGGCGTAGGCCTCGCGCACGGCCCGGCTGAACTGTTCCACGGAATCGGTTTCCACCAACGCGACCATGCAGCCCCCAAACCCCGCGCCAGCCTGACGCGCTCCAATGACGCCCGGGGCGCCGAGCATGGCGTCCATCATGGCGAGCATCGAATCGGAGCAGATTTCGTAGAGATCGCGCGCTCCCGCGAACGAGTCTCGGCAGAGCCGCGCGACGCTGGCGCGGTCGCCACTCTCCAGCGCGAGTGCCAATTCCGTGGCGCGGACGCTCTCGGCGATGATGAACCTGCAGCGCTTCAGGACTTGGGCCGGGAGTTCGTGCGCCCGGGCCTCGAGTTCGTCCAAAGTCAGCTCGCGCAACGCACTCACTCCCATTGCCGCGGCGCCTTGCTCGCACTCGGCTCTGCGCTGCGCGTATTCCCCGGTAACGAGGCGGCGCCGCGTCATGGTATTACAGATGACGACTTGAATTCCCGCTGCGATGCGGACAGCGCGCGTGGAGAGATCGCGGCAATCGAGCAGCAATGCGCATCCCTGCCGCCCCAGGCACGACGAATACTGGTCCAGGATGCCGCAGCGCACGCCGACAAAATCGCATTCGGCCTGCAGGCAGAGCAGCGCTTTTCGTTCCGGCGATAAACTCCATCCGAAAAGCCCGGCGAACGCCGTCGCCAGGGCGCATTCCAGGGCGGCGGACGAACTCAACCCGCTTTCCACGGGCACGGTGCTTTGGATGATCAGTTCGCAGCCGCTGACGGGGAATCCCTCCTGAGAGAGCGTGGCGGCGACGCCGCGGACGTAGTTGCCCCATCCCGCGCTCTGGCCGGCCACTGGCAGTGCGAAACAATCGTCCGAGTCGAAGTTCATGGAATGGACTCGCACGCTGGCATCGCTTGTGGCTCGCGCGGCGATCCAGGTGTCCCTGCTGATCGGCAGCGTCAGGACGTAGCCAAGATTGTAGTCCGTGTGGCTGCCCATCAGGTCCACGCGCCCCGGAGCGCGCGCCCACAGCTCAGGTTCGCCGCCGAACTTCTCGCGGAATAGCGCCCGCATCCGAACGGCGCGCGAGTGCGGGTCGAGCATGCGCTCAATTTCGTGCTTCGTCGAAAGCATCGAGCATCGCCTCCACGTTTTGAGCTGGAATGTCGGATTGCATCCGGTGTGATGGCCCCAAGAGCAAGCCGGTGCCCTCGGGTGCCAGCGAGCGCGCGCACGCGACAGTTGCGTCGCGAATCTCCTCCGCGTTTCCGGAGGGCAAAACTCCCTGCGTCGAAATACCGCCGTAGAAACTCAGCTTCGCTCCATACCCCGTGTACAGCCAGTTGTGATCAAGCACTTCAGGCTGCACGGGATTCAACGTCGTCAGCCCGATTTCCACCAGATCCGGAAGGATGGCGCGAATGTCCCCGTCGGAATGCAGGATCACCGGCAGTCCTGCGTCGATGAAGACGGAGAACATTTTCGCCAATCGAGGTTTGATGTATCGACGCCATAGGCGCGGCGAGAAAAGCATGGCGTGTTGCGCGCCGTAGTCGTCGCCGAAGTAGCCGCAGTCTACACCGGCCGCGACGAACCGGCGCGCGAGCACGAGTTGAATGGCCGTGATCCGGTCCAGCAGATCTTCCACCCATTCCGGCTGCTCCACCATGTCCATGAGCAGGGCTTCAAACCCTCGCAGGGACCACGCCCGTTCGAACAAAGCCATGCCCAGGTTCGGCGCCACAAAGTAGTTCGCGCCTCGCGTCTCGATGAGAGTCGTCGCGGTTGACAGCAGGTCGTTTCTCCCGGGATCGGGCCAGGGATACAGGTCTAGAGCGGTGTCCGCCTGCATCGGCGCAAACGCATGCCAGTACCCCTCGGTTCGCGTGTCCCAACCCGCGCCCCACCAATCGTACTCGATGGAACCATCCGCGTTGGCCGGCCGCGAGTGCGTGAGATCGACGCGCAGCAGGTGGTTGCCCAGGCGGTCCGGCAGTGCTTCGAGCGCGATTCCGAAATGCCGGGCGAGCATGCGCCCCATGGCCGGCGTGTAGTTGCACTGGGTCGGCAGCCGGTCCACCCTTTCGCGGCGCAACGCGCGCCCTACGCGCTCTTTATTTGTCATTACGCCGGTGCTTCGCGATTCTCGGCTCATGAGACCTGCTAGTAGTACGAGTTCAGACAGACAAAGACGACGGCCACCACGGCGGCGCCGGGAGTGCGATTGCGATATTCACGAGAGCGGTTCCCGCCGGCTGCTCATACTGTGGCATGCTATCACTCACGGATTGTCGCTCCTTACTTTGCGCAGCCGGATCTATTCCGAGAGCATCGCCCGAACCTTCGCCCTGATCGTCTCCGCGGCCTCTCTCACATAGAGCACATCGCACTCGGAGCCGAGGATATGCGGATGCCCGCAAGCGCTCATGTGGTCGCGCAGTTCCCGCGTGCGCCTGCGCACCTCTTCCACCGGCATAACCGAATCCGAGTAGAACATTTTGGTAGGCAGGTTGCCGAACAGGACGACGCCCGGAGGCACGACCGCGGCATCTTCCCACAGCTTGCGGCTGCTGCCGAGGCTCAGAATCGCCGGATTCAGTTCGACGGCGAACTGTCTCACCATGTCCGTCAGCAGCTCGCCGCAATTGTGGAAGATCAGATCGACGTCATGCCGGGCGAAGAGGGCGCGCAGGCGACGGTTCGGCGCCAGCACAAATCGTTCGAGGATATTTGAACCGGCGCGGAGCCGGCGCGGTGACAGGTAGACCGTGTTGGCCGCTGGTTCACACACAATGATGGCGCGCGCACCCGCTTCAATTTGCGCCCGGGCGGAACGCAGGATCGTCTCCTCGGCCAGCGCGAGACAGCGTTCGATGAGGCAGACGCTTTCGTTTTCCTCGGCGGTGTCGCCCGCGGCTGCCATGGCGACCGGGGTGATCGGGTCCGACACGAGCTTGGTCATCAGTGAAAAAGGACCAATCAGCATTCCGACGGGCACCAGCTCGGTGTGGTCGCGGATGTAACGGATCGCCTCTTGATTGGCCGCGACCCGCGCCGGAAATGGCCTGCCTCCGGCGGCGCGCAGCTCGTCGAGGATCTGCGCCGCGGGTGGTGCGGTGAAGTGGTAGGAATCCACCTGCGCGGACGGGATCTGCAGGAACGCGAGCAGGTCGGACTTCTCCAGCGTGAGATCCATCAAAGGAAAGGCCAAGGGCGTATTGAACCGGCGTGCGGTCTCCGCGACGACCTTCCCTAGGGCCTCGGCGTCATGCTTCACGGCCTCCGGATCAGGCGATTCGTGGAGGATCAGGTCCGCGCCGATCGGCATGCGAAGCCCCGAGTGGGCGAGCTTCAGATAGTAGTCCCGGTTCATGTCATAACCTCTGCGGAAAGCATCTATTCTTGCGGTGAGAGCCGATAGAGACCTGCACGGCGGGCGTCAAGTTGCGCGACGGAGACGAGACTCGGTTTGTTTATCGGCGCGTGTATTCCCAACCCTGCATCTTATCGAACTGGAACGGCGGACACGGTGATCCGGGTACAATAACCACATCGGGGGTCCCGCTTGAGATTCGCAGTATTCCTGACAGTTTTGGCCATGGGAGTCGCCCCGGCGAGAGCGGGCGCGCAGCCTCCGGCCCTCCCTTCGCGCCTCTCCACGCTCAGCACCGAGTTCCAGCAATTGGCGCGCAAGGTCAATCCGGCCGTGGTCCGCGTTTCGTCGATTGGCTACCGGCAACTGGACGATGACGAGTCCGACGAGCCGGGCGTCGCTTCCCGGCAGCAGAGTTCGGGCGCCGGAGTGATCATCAGCCCTGACGGCTACATCGTTACCAATGCGCATGTCGTCCTCGGCGCCCAAAAAGTGCAGGTCACCATTCTGGCCCGGTCCGCAGCCGCGCCGGGGCGGCCCGCGGGACCTGAGATCGTCCGGCGGAAGGCGTCGCGGGCTGAACTGGTCGGGCTCGATATGGAGACGGACATCGCGCTGCTTAAGGTCTCCGAGAAGGACCTGCCGGCTCTCAAGCTGGCCGACTCGGACACGGTCGAACAAGGCCAGATCGTCTTCGCGTTCGGCAGCCCGTTGGGCCTCGATAATTCGGTTTCGATGGGCGTTGTGAGTTCGACCGCCCGTCAGTTCAAACCCGACGATCCAATGGTCTATCTGCAGACCGACGCGTCCATCAACCCGGGCAACAGCGGTGGTCCTGTCGTGGATGCCGCCGGAGACGTGGTGGGGATCAGCACCTTGATCCTCAGCCAATCCGGTGGAAGCGAGGGGCTGGGCTTCGCAGTTCCCAGCAACGTCGTCAACAACGTGGTGGAGCAGTTGCGGGAGACCGGCCGGGTGGTGCGCGGCGAGATCGGCGTGGTGGTTCAGAACATCTCCCCGGCGCTCGCCCAGGGGTGGAAGCTGCCGCGCGATTGGGGTGTTGTAGTCGCGGACGTCGATCCGGAGAGCGAGGCGGCGCGGACAGGCCTGCAGGTGGCCGACGTCATTCAAACGCTCAATGGACGTGTCGTGGAAACGTCCAGGCAGTTCGACCTGGGGCTGTACCGCCCGGCGCGCGGGGGCAACGTGCGCCTGGAAGTGCTGCGGGGCGGGGAACACCGCAGCTTCAACATGCGCGTGCGCGAAAGGAACGACGAGGAGCGCAACTACAGCGACCTGGCGAGCCGGGAGGAGAATCTGATCCCCGAACTCGGCATCTTCGCCATCGATTTCACGGATCGGCTGCGGGCTCGGATCGCTCCCGAGCGGCACGATCATGGCGGCGTGCTGGTGGCGGCGAGAGAGGCCGACGGGCCGGCGCTCGAAGACAACTTTCAGAGCGGTGACGTGCTTTACGCTTTGAACCGCCAGCAGGTCAAGGACGTTGCCGGGTTGAGAACATTGGTCAAGAAGTTGAAGCCTGGAGACGCGATCGCTGTCCAGATCGAGCGGCAGGGCAAACTGCGATTCGTCAGTTTCGAGCTTCCGTAGAGCAGCTTCACAGCGCTCGGCGCCGCTGGTGCCGGAGCGTGAGGTCGCCAGGCGCCGGAGGGTTACTCTGGAGATATGCTTCGCAGTGGCCGCGCTCTGAAAGATGGCTATGTAGACGTGCCGCAGGGCAGACTCGCCGCCGTGGTGACCTACCTCGAAATGACGTCGCCGCCGGAATTGCCGCCTGCACGCGGTCCGGAGTGTTTGATACGCCGTGTCGAATCGCCGGAACTGGATTGGTACAGACGCCTTTACCGTGCGGTCGGACAAGAGTGGCTCTGGTTCAGCCGTCTCCGCATGACCGACGAGGAACTCTCCGCGCTCATCCGCCATCCGTCTGTTGAGATTCACGCGCTCAGCGTGGATGGCGTCGACAAGGGGCTGGCCGAACTCGACCGGCGCGTTCTTCCGGAAGTGGAAATCGCCTACTTCGGCGTGGCTCCGGATCTGATTGGGCGCGGCCTGGGCAGCCAGCTCATGCGCCATACGCTGGAACAAGCCTGGTCGCGCAAGCCCCGCCGGGTGTACCTGCACACCTGCACGCTCGACCATCCCAGCGCCTTGCAGTTCTACCTGAAATGGGGCTTCCGGGCCTACAAGCGCGCTGTCGAGGTCGCGCACGACCCGCGCCTCACGGGGGACTCGCCCGCCAGCGCCGCACCCCAGATCCCGCTGATTGGCCCCCTGTCCGGCAAAGCCGCGCCGATCCCTACAACCGGATCATGCCTTCCAGAAACGGAGCCGCGCGGCCGGCGATCGTGACGCGGTCGCCATGCAGCTCGCAGTAGAGTTCGCCGCCGCGTTTGGAGACTTGGCGCGCATACATGTGAGTCTTGCCCAGCCGTTCCGCCCAATAGGGAATCAGGCTGCAATGCGCAGAGCCGGTGACCGGGTCTTCCGGGACTCCTTTCGCGGGCGCAAAGAAGCGGCTGACGAAGTCGCAGGCATGCTCGCCCGCCTTGCCCGGAGCGGTGACGATCACCGCGAACCGGTCGATCTTCGATAGCAGAGTCATGTCCGGATCGAGCGCGCGGACCTCCTCCTCCGTCTCGTAGACCACCATGTAATCTCGCGCGGCCCAAATCTCCACGGGATTGCCCCCCAGGGCTTCGAGCAGGGGCGGCGTCGCACGCACGGGCTCCGGCCGTCTCGATGGAAAGTCCATCGCCAGCAGGTCGCCTTTCCGCGTCACCGTCAACTCTCCGCTGCGCGTCTGGAAAGTGACCGACGTGCGGCCCGGTTCCAGCTTTTCGAAGATCACCCACGCCGAAGCCAGCGTCGCGTGTCCGCACAGGTCCACTTCCACGCCCGGGGTGAACCAGCGCAGGCGATAGGCGCCGCCATCCTTGATGAAATAGGCCGTCTCGCTGAGGTTGTTCTCCATCGCGATGGCCTGCAGCGTTGCGTCCGGCAACCAAGTCTTGAGTGGGCACACGGCGGCCGGGTTGCCCGTGAACGGGCTGCGCGCAAAGGCATCGACCTGATAGATCGGGATCTCCATGCAAGTAGTGTACGCCGGGGCACGAATAAGGATTTAGGATTGATTCCCAACGGCCATTTTCGCAACCGATCTCCGCGCACGCGGCAGCCTGGTTCTGTCTGCGAGTACCCTGTCAGTTTCCTTGCAAGGGCCGCGGTTCGGGACAGCCCGCTATCCCATCGCTTCAGTGGTACGCAACTTCCTCATTTGAAGAACCAATCCCGAATTTCTTCGAACATCTCCTTCCACCCATCTCGCTCGGGATGATCCGCAACACCGAATCCGTGGTCCGCTCCCTCGATCAGGCGCGCCGTCACCGGTCTGCCGTGCGCAAGCAGGGTCGCGAAGAGCACATCGAAGCCAGCCACGGTCCTACCACTCTTATCTGCTGTTCCTTGCGCGATAAAGATCCGGGCCTTGGTCTTAAGCAATTCCTCCAAGGGCGAAGAACTCCAAAAGGTGGACCATTTTCGGTACGGGTGGCCTCCCCAGAACTTGTCAGGATTGTCGGGGTCTGACTGGATATCGGCCACGTCGGCGAGCAGTCTGGCTACCTGCCGTTCCGGGTCCGAAGGCAGGTCTTTGTAGAGATCAAGGCGGCCGGCGCGCGCCGATTCCAAGAAGTCGAATAGAAGCGGCGGTCCTCCGCCGGCCAGTGAGGCCACGTGAGTCACAAAAGGATTCTCCGCCGCGACGCGGGCTGCTATAACTCCCCCTTCCGAGTGCCCGATTACGAGGCAGCGCCCCGGATCCGCCAAAGGCAACTGCCGTGCCGCACGGAGCGCCGCCGATACCGCCTCAGCCCAACGCTCCAGCGTGTGCTCCCGCCGAAATTCGGGGGAGCCTTGCGTCGCCACCCCCCGCTCGGGGTGCTCCTCCAGAAACTCGATTCCTGGTTTCTCGATGATGAGGAGGTGTGCCTTTCCGCCGAACACCTCCCTGTCGATCCGGTGCGCGTCCAGAATCCTTCCTTCGCGTTGAATGAAATTGGAGTATGCTCCCGATCCTAAGATGGAGACGACGATGGGCAACCGTTCATTTCGGTTTCCATTGATGTAGAAAGCGATCTTCCGATCAAACCGATCGATCGTGTGGTAACGCGTGTAGGGAATGCCCGTGGGTGACTGCGGGTCCTCAACCGCCTCGTACCTGCCCTGCGTTCCAACCGAGGGCGGCAATGCGGCCGCCACCAAAAGAAAATGAGCTGCGCTGCAATTGAATATGAGAAACAAGGATCTCAGAACCGACCAGATCCACCGCGGAGTTGTCTTCGAGTGCTTTTCTCTCATGTTTGGCCGCGTGCCGAAATCATATAACGTTCCCGGTACTCGCGGCGCCGAGGAATCCCCGTTCGACCGGACGCGAGGCAGAGGACTTGGCCCTAAATCAGCCAGCAGGTCCGCAAGCCAACCTGTCCAGACGCCTTAGGGGCCACGTGAGGGATCTGGCTGGAATGGTAGGCCGGCTGATCGCGAGCTGTCCCTGCCCCAGCACCTGCTTCCCGGCCCTTGTTTTCAAAACGGTTACACTAGGCAAAGTGGGTCTTATTTCGCGCTTTGGCGCACCTTTCATCCTCCTGTCTTCTTCCCTGATTTTCGCGGCGGACAAACCATCGGCGGTTGAACTTCTCATGGAGTCCGGGCACTGGAAACAGATCGTCCGGATCGCCTCGGAACGCCTGCGGTCCAACCCCAACGACGCTCAGGCGCATTGCTGGCTCGCGAAAACGCGGCTGAGCTATAACGATCCGGAAGGGGCCGTCGTCGAAGCCGAAAAGGCAGTGGCGATCGACAAAAGGAATCCTGCTTTCCACGCCCAGTTGGGCGAGGCCTACGCCATGATGGCAGACAAGTCCTCGGCTCTGAAAGCCGCGGTGTTCGTCCACCGGATGAACCGCGAACTGGACGCCGCCTTGGCCGCGAATCCGCACCAGGTGGATGCCCTGTTGGTGCAGATGATGTTTTGCTGGAAAGCCCCCCTGCTTGCGGGCGGCAATCGCCAGCGATCGCTTTCCATCGCCGACAATGTCGTGAGTTTCCTGCCCTCGTGGGGCTACCTGGCGCATGCGCGCCTGCTGGTGGGCAAGGGCGAGGACGCGAAGTCGGAGTCGTACCTCAAGAAGGCCGCGCAGGCCGACCCGAGCATGGTCCGGCCGCCGCTGTGGCTCGCCGAATTGTATTGCTTCCAGGCGGAAACGAAACGGCTGGATCTGGCGGAGAAAGCGGCGCGTCAGGCGCTGGCCATCGACCCGTCCGCGGGACAGGCCTACAAGGTGCTGGCTCATGTCTACGCCAGGCAGAAACGCTGGGCCGAGCTGGAACAAGTCCTGGCGCAAGCCGACTTGTTGGCTCCGGACGACCTTTCGCCTTACCACTCGGCCGCCGAGGCCCTGATTGAGATCGGCCAGGACTTCGACCGCGCCGAGAGATACCTGCAGAAATACCTCACGCAACAACCGGAGGGCAGGCAGCCCACACATGCCGAGGCGCATTGGCTGCTGGCCGATCTCTATAAGCGGGAAGGCCGCAAGAGCGAGGCCGTGCGCGAGTTGCAGGCAGCCTTGCGCCTGCAGCCCGACTTCACCCGCGCCAGGCAGGATCTGACCCAGTTGAGCCACTCCTAAGTTGCCGCTCTGGGAACGCCGATCTCCAGATCGGCTCCGGTTCGGTTTACACTTCACCGCCGGCAACTGCAAGCCGGCTTCCGGGCGCGCGAATGTGAATTGAAGTTGCCGCTCACACGGGTGATCAGAGCCGATCTGGAGATCGGCGTTCCCAGGGGCCGCTACCGTGAAGGAGTCGGGATGAACGTGCGCGTCCCCTGGCACGGATTCGGAAGGCATCCTGAGAGATGTCAGCTCCTCGAACCAACATGGCCTGAAGTGATAAGCTGATGCCCGGGCAGCTTCGCTTGCTGCCGATGGGAGAAGAAGCGCCTATGACCACTCCGGCCCTGAACGGTTTATCGCGACTCGGTTCGTTCCTGCTGTGCGCCGCGCTGGCTGCCCCCTGTGGGCTGTGCCGACAGTCGGGAGCGCCGCCCCAGAATCCGAACACTACAACGCTCGACAGCGACGGTACGGCCCACATCACGCGCGTGATCGGCATCCCGACAACGCTGTCGCCGGAGGCGCAGGCGTTTCTCAAGACGGGTCTGGCGTGGGCGCCCGCAGCCGGCTCGGCGGAATCCCAGAAGCTGATCGACCGTGCGCGGGAGATCTATCCGGTCGACATCGAAGAGAAGATCATCGGCGGTGTGAAGACGAAAGTCGTCACGCCGAAAAATCCAGTGCCCGCAAACCAGCACAGAGTGCTGCTGTGCATCCATGGCGGAGGCTTCGTTACCGACTCCGGCTCGTTTCTGGAGAGCATTCCGATCGCCTCGCTCACCGGCACGAAGGTGGTGGCCGTGGACTATCGCCTCGCGCCGAAGTTCCGCTTCCCGGCTCAAGTGGACGACGTGATTGCGGTCTATCGCGAGCTGTTGAAGACGTACAAGCCGCGGAACATCGGGATGTACGGCACCTCGGCCGGAGCCATCCTGACGGCCGAGACGGCGGTGCGGCTCGGGCAGCTCAAGCTGCCGCTGCCGGCGGCGCTCGGCTTCTTCTCGGGGATGGCGGACTTCAGCCGCATCGGCGATTCGTCGTACTACTTCGGCGTGCCCGGGCTCGCCGGTGCGCGCGTCCCGCGCGGCGATGGCGCGGCGGGGGCGTATCTGGGCGGTCTGGACCTGAAGGACCCCGTGGCGTCGCCAATGTATGCCGACTTGAAGGGGTTCCCTCCCACGCTGTGCATGAGCGGCACGCGCGACATGCTGCTGAGCGGGACCGCGAACTTCCATCGCGCGCTGCTGCTGGCCGGCGTCGAGGCGCAACTGGTGGTCTACGACGCCATGCCGCACGCCCACTGGTACATGATCGAGATCCCCGAAGCCAAGGAAGCCCTCGAAGTGCAGGCACGTTTCCTGGACCGGCATGTAGGCAGATAGCCTTCGGCTCTATAGTGGGGCGGACGCCCACGTCCGCGCGGGTCCCCCTGGACCCGCATCCGGGCAGCGGCTGGCGGGAATCACTGAAGGCTGACGTCCCGCAGGCCGGCGTGGACGTCGGCCCCCAGTTCGGAGACGCCGTGGGCGTCCGCCCCACACAGCACAGCGGCCCAGGCAGTTGATGGAAACCACCAAGTCCGCCTGGGCCGCCGCGATAAGAGCCCGTGCTGAAGGTTAACGAGGGAAGCGCGCTCAGGACGCCGCGCGCTTGGCCGTCATCTCCATTTTCTGGTCGCCAATGTCCACCGTCAGTTTCATCGTGTCCCCGGAGAAAGTCCCCTTGTGAACGACCTTGAACTGATCGGTTTCGACCGTAAACTCTATCTTGTCGCCATCGACCTTCCCCTCGCTGATGGGCAATTCGCCCATCGGGCTGGTGACGGTGCCGGTGAGCTTGGCGCCGTCCGCCTTGAGGTTGAAAGTGAGTTCCATGGACTGGCCGTCGGGGCCCTGCATCGAGGCCTTCCAGACGCCCGAGACGTCCTCGGCCAACGCTACGGCTCCCAGGACTAGCGCCAACAGCGCGATTGTTGCGAATCTCATGCCATATTCCTCCAATGAATCCTTGGGGATCCGGATAAGATCGCTTCAGTGCGCCGGATCACATTCCAACTGTACGGGTGTTGGCGGCGCGGCACGTTTAAATATTTGTAAAGGCCGGTTGTGGGGCGGTCCTCCAGGACCGCGCGGGCTCTCCAGAGCCCGCTCCGGACAAACTTGTGGGGCCCGGAGGCCCCACGCGGCGCGGGAGCGCCACCCCACTTTGGGGGGCTCTCAGTGGTTCACGTCCACCACAATTCGCCCGCGCACCTGTCCGGCCAGGATCCGCTCCGCGGCGGCAATGGCGTCGCCCAGGCCGATACCGGTCGTCATCATTTCGAGCTTGCGCGGGTCGAGGTCGCGGGCCAGGCGCGCCCATGCCTCCAGCCTCAGGGGCATAGGCGCCATCACGCTCTCCACCCCGCACAGCGTCACGCCACGCAGAATGAATGGCGCCATGGTGGCCGGAAAGTCCATGCCTTGGGCCAGTCCGCATGCGGCCACCGTGCCCCGGTAGCGGGTCTGCGCACAGGCGTTGACGAGGGTGTGGCTGCCCACCGAATCGACGACCGCGGCCCAGCGCTCCTTCTGTAAGGGCTTGCCCGGCTGGGAGAGTTCGTGCCTGTCGATCACCGCGCCCGCTCCCAGGTTCCGCAGGTAATCGCCTTGCTCCAGCTTCCCGGTGGACGCGGTCACGCTATAACCCAGTCCGGCCAGCACGGCGATGGCGACGCTTCCGACGCCGCCCGAAGCGCCCGTCACCAGCACCTCGCCCGACACCGGTGTGACGCCCTGGCGTTCCAGCGCCAGCACGCACAGCATGGCCGTGTAGCCCGCCGTGCCGATCGCCATAGCCTGGCGCAGGTCAAACGCTTCCGGCACGCGTACCAGCCAATCTCCGTCCACCCTGGCGCGCTGCGAGAGACCACCCCAACGCGATTCTCCGATCCCCGCGCCGTTCATCACCACCCGGTCCCCCGGCTTCCACGCCGGATGGCTGCTGGCGGTCACGACCCCGGCCAGGTCTATGCCGGGCACGATCGGGAATTTGCGGAGAATGGGCGACTTTCCGGTAAGCGCCAGCCCATCTTTGTAATTGATGGTGGACCAGGCCACATCCACGGTGACACTCGCTTCGGGCAGTTCCGATTCCCCCAGGCGGACGATTTTGGCTGCCGAGCCCGGCTGATCGACGAGAATGGCATTAAACACGGCGGGTTCCCTCCTGTTTCAGAATGGCACGGCTCCGGCGGCTATGCGTCACTTCAGGCGAGGTAGAGCGCGGACTGGCATTGTGAAGCTTCAATGACAATTTGAGGTGCAGGATCAATAGGATAGACACCCCATATAGATTATTCTATTGACCCCATACAAGATATTGGGGTAAGGTTGCGAGTGGCCCCAGACAACAAGTAGTACTAAGGGAATGTCACGTCCGGGGTGTTCTGCATAAAATTCCTGGGAGTGGACTATGGGACAGATCAGTGTCGAAATTGGCGCACAGGCGACGCCTTACAGGCGCAATTTGAAAAAGGAGGAACGCCGAGGGCTTCGCTTCCCGAGGTATTTCACCGCGAGGCTCGAAGCAGGGCGTACACCCTACGACGAGGTGCGCTGGGAGAAGCGCACGGCCTCGATCGGAAACGACAAGGGGGCCCTCATCTTTGAGCAAAAAGATGTGGAGATACCGGCCGACTGGTCGCAGACGGCTACGAATATTGTTGCCAGCAAGTACTTTCATGGCCGCATGGGCCAGCCGGAACGCGAGTCGAGCGTAGCTCAACTCATTCACCGTGTTGTAGATACGATCACCGAGTGGGGTATCGACGATCGCTATTTCGCGTCGCTCGAAGACGCTGAGAATTTCCGCAGCGAATTGGCGCACCTGATGCTGACGCAGAAGGCGTGCTTCAATTCCCCGGTCTGGTTCAACGTCGGCGTGCGGGAAGAGCACCGCGGTTACGGCTGGTACCACGACGAGTCTACGGATTCCATCAAGAAACTCGACCGGACCGTCCACCGGCCCCAATGTTCGGCCTGTTTCATCAACTCTGTCCAGGACACTCTCGAATCGATTCTCGACCTCGCCAAGACTGAGGGAATGCTCTTTAAGTGGGGCTCCGGCACCGGCACCAATCTCTCCACATTGCGCGAGGAGAACGGCCTATTGTGGGGCGGTGGACGCGCCAGCGGACCGCTGAGCTTCATGAAGGGCTTCGACGCATTCGCGGGCGTCATCAAGTCCGGCGGCAAGACCCGCCGCGCCGCGAAGATGGTGATCCTCAACGCCGAACACCCCGACGTTGAGCAGTTCATCTGGTGCAAGGCCAAGGAAGAAAAGAAAGCGCACGTCCTTGTGGACGCGGGCTACGACCAGTCGCTGGATGGCGAAGCCTATGCTTCGATCTTCTTCCAGAACGCCAACAACAGCGTCCGCGCCACCGACGACTTCATGCAGGCCGTGGTGGACGACAAGGACTGGTGGACGAAGTCCGTGGTATCGGGCGAGCCGATCAAGCGCTACCGGGCCCGCGATCTGATGCGCGCTATCTCCGAAGCGACCTGGATGTGCGGCGATCCCGGCATGCAGTTCGACACGACCGTGAATCGCTGGCATACCTCCAAGGCTTCCGGCCGCATCAACGCGTCCAACCCTTGCTCGGAATACATGTTCCTCGACGACTCGGCGTGCAACCTGGCGTCGCTGAACATGATGAAGTTCGTCACCGGCGGCCAGTTTGACGTCGAAGCGTTCCGGCATGCGGTGGACACGGTTATCCTCGCCCAGGAGATCCTGGTCGACAACGCCAGTTATCCGACCGAGAAGATTGCCAAAAACTCGCACGATTTCCGTCCTTTAGGCCTTGGTTTTGCCAATTTAGGCGCACTTTTGATGTCGATGGGCGCGCCTTACGACGGCGACCCGGGCCGTGCCTGGGCTGGGGCTTTGACCGCGATCATGTGCGGTCAGTCTTATCTCACCAGCGCGCGAATCGCCCAGGCCGTGGGCCCGTGCCCCGGCTATCCGCCCAACGAGGATTCGTTCTTGGACGTCATGCGGATGCACCGCGATGCGGTGGCGGGCATCGACTCCAAACTGGTCCCTCCCGCCGTTCTGGAGACCGCCAGGCTCGTCTGGAAGAACACCTGCGAGCATGGCGAGAAGTTCGGGTTCCGCAACTCCCAGACGACGGTGATCGCGCCGACGGGCACCATCGGCTTCATGATGGATTGCGACACCACCGGCATCGAGCCCGAGCTGGCGCTGGTGAAGTACAAGAAGCTGGTCGGCGGCGGGATGATCAAGATCGTCAACAACACCGTGCCGCAGGCCTTGATCCGCCTCGGCTACACGGCGCAGCAGGTGGAAACCATCGTCAATCACATTGACGCCACGGGGACCATTGAAGGCGCCGCGGGCCTGAAGCCCGAGCACCTGGCGGTGTTCGACTGCAGCTTCAAACCCGCCAACGGCGTGCGCACCATTCAATACATGGGTCACGTGCGCATGATGGGCGCGGTACAGCCATTCATCTCCGGCGCGATCTCAAAGACCATCAACATGCCCGAGGAGTCCACGGCCGAGGACGTCTCGAACGCCTACATCGAAAGCTGGAAACTGGGCCTCAAAGCGGTCGCTATCTATCGCGACGGCTCCAAACGCGTCCAGCCGCTGAACACCGGCAAGGGCGACAAGAAGAGCGTCGCCGCTTTCACTCCGCCCGCAACCGTTCGAGTGGAGGAGAAGATCGTCTACCGTCCGATCCGGCGCAAGCTGCCGGACGAGCGTGCGGCCATTACCCACAAATTCTCCATCGCCGGCCACGAAGGCTACATCACGGTCGGGCTGTTCGAGGACGGCACTCCGGGCGAGATCTTCGTGACGATGGCCAAGGAGGGCTCGACCATTTCGGGCCTGATGGATTGCTTCGCCACGTCGGTCAGCTACGGTCTGCAGTACGGCGTGCCGCTGAAGTTCTTCGTGGACAAATTCAGCCACGTGCGCTTCGAGCCGGGCGGCTACACGGGCAATCCGCAGATCCCGTTCGCCAAGTCCATCATGGACTATATGTTCCGCTGGCTGGCTCTGAAGTTCGTCGGCCCCGAGGCGGTGCCCGGCGAGCCTCAGCCCGATCCTCAGGCTCTGCAGCGCACCGAGCAGGAGCCGCAGCGCAAGCTGCCGTTCGCGGCAGCCATGGACGACGCGCCCATCTGCACCGAGTGCGGCGGCCTGATGACCCGCAACGGTTCCTGCTACAAGTGCGAGAACTGCGGCGGGACCAGCGGCTGCTCTTAATTTGTAGCTGAGTGTGAATCCGATTCGCGCCTCGCCGGCGCGTCGTACCTCGACGCGCCGGCGAGTGCGTTTCAAGACGTGAGCGTCCAGCCCACTCGGATTTTTTTATGCACGATTAATGCGCACGGTCGCCGCGAATCTCTGCGCCGGCTGTCACATCTAAGTCCCCGTAGGCTCAATCTCACTGCGCAAAGGTTCCCATGAAATACAACACTCTTGGCCACACCGGCATTCTTGTGTCCGAGCTCTGCCTCGGCACCATGACCTTCTCTTCGGCTGAAGGCATGTGGAAGTCCGTCGCGGGAGTCGACCAGAAACTGGCCGACGAACTTCTCCGGCTCGCGCTGGAGGCGGGCATCAACTTCGTCGACACCGCGGACATCTACACCAACGGCGAATCGGAAAAGACCCTCGCCCAGGCCATCGCCAACCTCGGCATCGCTCGCAAGGACATCGTCATCGCGACCAAAGCTTACGGGCGGACCGGCCCCGGCCGCAACGATGTCGGCGCGTCGCGAGGACACCTCCTGGACGCCGTCGAAGCCTCGCTCAAACGTCTCAAGACCGACTACATCGACCTGTATCAAATCCATGGGTCAGACTCCATCACGCCCATTGAAGAAACGCTCCGCGCGCTCGACACGCTCGTCGCGCAGGGCAAGGTTCGCTACATCGGCTGCTCCAACTGGCAGGCCTGGCAGATTATGAAAGCGCTGGGCATTTCCGAAGCAAAGAATCTTGCCAAGTTTGACACTCTGCAGGCTTACTACTCGATAGCGGGCCGCGATCTCGAACGCGAGATCGTGCCTCTGCTGCAGGACCAGCGCACCGGCCTGCTGGTCTGGAGTCCGCTGGCCGGCGGGCTGCTCTCCGGCAAGTACTCGCGCGAAAATCAGAAGCCGGAAAACTCGCGCCGCTCCGCCTTCGATTTCCCGCTCGTCGACAAAGAGCGTACGTGGCGGATCCTCGACGTTCTGCGGCCGATTGCGCAGAGCCACGGCGCCGGCGTCGCGACCGTCGCCCTGGCTTGGATTCTCTCCAAGCCGTTCGTGACCTCCGTGATCATTGGCGCCAAGCGCGTGGATCAACTGCGGGAGAATCTCGCCGCCGCCGATCTCCAACTCACCGGCGACGAGATCGGGAAACTCGACGAGGTCAGCGCCCTACCGCCCGAGTACCCCGGCTGGATGATCCCCGTCCAGAACAGCAACCGGCTCGCCGACGTGCCCCGCGTCTGATTCGGGCTTCGGGATCGTGTGGGGCAGAATGGCATTCTGCGCGGCGGTTGGTAACCGCCGCCGTTTGAAAAGGAAGCAAGCCGATTAACAATCGGCTGCAGCTTACCAAGCTGCCACACAAAGCGCGCCCACTTTCTTCGCGCGACAGGGTGGTCCGCTGGCCCTTCCTGATATTCTGAACAGTTGGAAGGCCAGCGCCTAAGATGGATCACACCACGCAGAAGCGGTTCTTTTTTCCCGGCAGCGGCGAATTCGCCGTCCGCGATCACTTTGCGGTTGGATATGAGCCGGTGAACATCTCGTATTTGGGCGCGAATTTCCGAAACGTCTTTCTCGATCTCGTAGTGCCTGCCCAACCGGCGGGCTTCTATTCCGCGATGAATCTGACGGAGCGGCTGACCGGTCCGCAGATCATCGAGCAATTCGGGGTCGACCACATGGCGGCTTTGCCCGTCGCGTGGCACCTGCTCATGTTGCAGCGGGCCAACGAGCCGGGGGCCCTGTTTACGAACGGATTGACGACCATTCTGATCCCGCCCGGCGCGGGCTACTCGGTCGGCATCTTCTGGTTTCGTGGCGCTTGGAGCATCCGCGCGTATCCGTTCGCGTCGGACAAGCCGCGCCGCTGGTTTGCCGGCAATCAGGTCGTCGTGCGAATCGAGTAAGCCTTCTGATCAACGCAGATCAATGGGTGCAGGCGTCATCGAGAAAGCGGAGAACATCGCCGGCCCAGACGGAAGCGCCGCGATATGCGAAGCTATGACCTTCTTCCGGAGAGCTTCCGAATGCCGGATAGATTTTGGCTTGGAATGGTTTTCCCGCGTCCTTCGCGGCGGCGGAAAGCGACCGGGTCGGCGAAAGATCGAAGTCGTTTTGCGGCTGAACGAAGAAAATGGGCGCGCGGGCATTGCGGACCGCACGGGTCATCAAGGCTTGCAATTCTGGCGCTTGCGCCCAACTTTCGGCTCCGCCCGATAAATCGACCGCCGCGCAATACGTCCCGCGTTCCGCACCTAAGACGGTCTCAATGCCGCCAAACGAGTTACCCACGACTGCGATTTGCTCGGGCTTGACGTCGTCTCTTTTCCTCAGCCAATCCAGTGCCGCCATCTGATCGTCGAGGTGATCGGCCTCGAGCAACCGGACCATCGCTGCCGCGGCAGCAGAGATGCCGCCGGTCTTTCCAGCTTCCGAGATTTCATCGCGAATGTATTTGCCGGCTGAAGCGCTCAGCCCTTGTCCTCGCCGGTGCGGCATGAAAAAGATCCATCCGTGGCTGGCGAAGATTGGTCCGAGCGCGTCGCTTGCCGCGCTGTTGTCCATGGCGCTGCCGTGATTGTAGAGGATCGCCGGAAACGGTCCTTTGCCCGTGGGTCTGTACATCACACCGTGGAGCATGATGTTCCCGCTTGGAAATGACACGACTTCGGCTGCAGCTACGCACGCCGAAACAACAAGCATGAGGGTCAAGCAACGGGCGAATCGCACCGCCATATAGTACCCAATTCGCCTCGCGGCTGTACGTGGCAGAATTCCCCGAATTGTCAAAATTCAGCAAATCGATTTTGTAAGTAGTTCAAAAAGCAGGAGATCTTTTCGCGATTTGTCAAAGCTTAGCGGTTCGAGCTATTTACCTCACGCGGCCGGGTCAGTGCTTCCAGGTACCGTTATTGGCCGTGATCCTTCAAGACCCTAAGCCAGCAGACGAGGATGGTTTTGGTGCATGTTCAGGATCAACTCGCCGAACAGCGTATTGGCCCAGGCGAACCACGGGCGCGTGTAGTTCTTCGCGTCGTCCTTCGAAAATGACTCGTGCATGAACCCGGTCCCGGCGTGGGTTGATTTCAAGGTCTTCAAGCACGCCGCGATCTCTGGCTCGGACTGGCTGGTGAGCGCCTGAACCGTGATGGCCAGCGGCCAGATCATGCCCAGTCCGGAGTGCGGTCCGCCGGCGCCCGCGGCCGCTTTGCCGCGGAAATAATAGGGATTCTCCTCGCTCAGGACGAATGCTCGCGTGCTGCGATAAACGGGGTCGGCCGGAGCGCAAGAGCCGAGGTAGGGCATCGCCAGCAGGCTGGGAATGTTCGAGTCGTCCATGAACAGGTGGTTCCCATATCCGTCGGCCTCATAGGCATAGACCTGGCCGTACTTTGGATGGCGCGCCGTCGCCTGTTTCTTGAGCGCCTCGCGGATCTGGCCCGCCAGCCCACGGCACTCTTTCGCGAATGCCTTGTTCGGCAGCTCCACTTCGAAGATCTCCGCAAGCTGTTCGAGCGACGTAGCGGCGAAGAAGTTGGAGGGGATCAGGTACGGAAAGATGCAGGCGTCGTCCGACGGACGGAAGCCGGAGTGAATCAAGCCGCAGGGACGAGTGGGATTACCGTAACCGCTCCCGGGCAGGGAATCGGAGGGCACTTCGGTCAGGCGCTGGAACGAGTACGGCCCGGGGCCATGGAAGCGCTGCTGTTCACGGAAGGTCTTCACAATGAGCGCGGCGGCGTCCTGCCAGCTCTGGTCGAAGCAACTCGCATCGCCGGTCGTTTTCCAGTATCCATGCGCCAGACGAACCGGGTAGCACAGCGAGTCGATCTCCCACTTGCGTTCGTGCAACTCGGGCTTCATCTGCGTGCGGTCTTTGTCCCATTCGCTGCCGGTTGGTCCAAAGTTGAACGCGTTGGCATAAGGATCGATCAGCACGCAGCGCGTCTGGCGGCGAACGACGCCGGCCAGCAGGGTTTTGAGGTTCGCGTCGCTCTTTGCGAGCGGCAGGTAAGGCCACACCTGCGCCGAGGAATCGCGCAGCCACATGGCGTTGATGTCACCGGTGATGACAAAGGTGTCAGGCTTGCCATCCAGCGTGCCGGTCCGAACAGTGGTGTCGAGCGTGTTTGGAAAGCAGTTTTCGAAGAGCCAGCCCAGCTCCGGATCCGCGATGGTCTTCTTGACTTCGGCGATCTTCGCATCGACGGCGTCGCTGACGAAGTTGCGCTTGTCCACAGGGGGCCGGCGGCTTAGGAAGGCTGTGTCCGCGGTCAATGACAGGGGTAGAGACGCAGCGGCGGACAACGCGGCGGCCGATTGGAGAAACTCTCTTCGGGTTGGCATGGCTCTTTTCAATTCTCTCGAAAGAGAGAGCGCCGTGGGGCTCTACCGGGACGGAGTCGCGACCGTGAGGGAGCGGTGGATATCGTACGCGACGCCAATTCTCAAGCAAGTTCGATATCCACCGCTCCCTCATGGCTGCGGTTGTACGTTGAGCAGAGCCGATCTGGAGATCGGCGTTCCCAGGACCTCAGCGCACCTTCCACTTCGAAGACAGCGACGCGATCTTGTCGTCCAGACTCGGCGGCGCCTGCGGCTTCTGCGGCGGCCGCGGCGCACGCGCGGGCGGCCCTTGCAGCGCCTTGATGGACAGCGCGATGCGCTTGATCTTCGGATCGACGCTCAGCACTTTGACTTTGACGATCTGGCCGGCCTTCACGACCTCCGAGGCGTCCTGGATGTAGCGGTTCGAGAGTTCGCTGATGTGTACCAATCCGTCCTGGTGAACGCCCACATCCACGAACGCGCCAAACTTCGTCACGTTCGTTACCACGCCCTCCAGCACCATGCCGGGCTGGACGTCTGCAATCTCCTTGACGGCTTCGTTGAAGCTCGGCGCGACGAACTTGTCCCGCGGATCGCGTCCCGGCTTGCGCAACTCCTCAAGGATGTCGTTCAAAGTGAACGTGCCCGCGGCAAGCTTGGTGCGGTCGACTTTCTCCACCAGCTTGGGATCCTTGATGATCTCCTCGACCGTGACGCTCAGCGACTGCGCCATCTGCTCGACCACCGGGTACGATTCGGGGTGCACCGCGGTCATGTCGAGCGGATTCTCGCCGCCCCGGATGCGCAGGAATCCCGCGGCCTGTTCGAAGGTTTTCGGCCCGATGCCGGGCACGGCCTTGAGCTGCACGCGCGAGCGGAAGCGGCCGTTTTCGTTGCGGAAAGTGACGATGTTGATGGCCGTGCGTTCGTTGATGCCGGCCACGTAGCGCATCAGCGTCCACGAGGCCGTGTTCAGATCGACGCCAACGCGATTCACGCAGCTCTCGATGACGGTTTCCAGGCCCTGCTGCAGGTTCTTCTGATCGACGTCGTGTTGATACTGCCCGACGCCAATCGACTTCGGATCGACCTTCACCAATTCGGAAAGCGGGTCCTGCAAGCGGCGGGCAATGGAGATCGCACCGCGCACCGTCAGGTCGAGGTCCGGGAACTCCTGCCGCGCGACGTCGGAGGCCGAGTAGACGCTCGCGCCCGACTCGCTAACGGTGACCGAGAAGATGCCGCTCAGGCCTTCGGCTCGCAGAAACTCGCGCACGAACGCGTCCGTCTCTCGCGAGGCCGTGCCGTTGCCGATGGCGATGGCCCGGACGTTGTGCTTCAACAGCAGCGCCTTGATCTTTGATGAAGCGCCGGAGGTGTCGGTCCTGCCTTGGAGAAAGACGACATCGTGCGCCAGGAACTTGCCCGTCTCGTCCACCACGGCGATCTTGCAGCCGGTGCGGATTCCGGGGTCGATGCCGAGCACGGAGATCGGCCCGGCAGGCGGTGCGAGCAGCAGGTTTTGCAGATTCTCGCGGAACACGCCGATGGCTTCGGTGTCGGAGCGCTTCTTCAACTCCAAGCGGATTTCGGTTTGAATCGACGAGTTCAGCAGGCGCTGCCACGAGTCTTCGATCGCCTGTTCGAGATGCGGCGTCCAGTCGCCGGTCTCGCGCAGGATCTTGTCGCGCAGCAGTCCGACGCAGCGCAGCGGCTCCGTCTCGATCAGGAAAAACAGGACACTCTCGCCCTCACCGCGACGAATCGCCAGCATACGGTGCGACGGGATCGTCTTCACCGGCTCGCGGTAGTCGTAGTACATCTTGAACTTCTCTTGCTCGTCGACCGCGTCGGTCATCTTGCGGCTGACCACGACGCCTTCGTCGAACATGATCTGCCGCAGAGCCTTGCGCAGATCGGCATCCTCGCTGATCATCTCGGCGACGATGTGGCGCGCGCCTTCGAGCGCCTCACCAACGCTGGCGACGCCCTTCTCCTCACTGACGAATGTGGCGGCGAAGACGTCGAGCGGATCGGGGCCCGACTGCTGCGCCCACAGGTACAGCGCGAGCGGCTCCAGGCCTTTCTCACGGGCGATGGTCGCCTTGGTGCGGCGCTTGGGCTTGTAGGGCAGGTAGAGATCTTCGAGTTCGCTTTTGTCGAGCGTGGCCTCGATGCGGGCTTTCAGCTCATCGGTCAGCTTGCCTTGTTCGGCGATGGAGGCGAGAATCGTTTCGCGGCGCGCCGCCAGATCGCGGAAGTAACTCAGTTTCTCTTCGATGTCGCGGATCTGGACCTCGTCCAGGTTGCCGGTGGCTTCCTTGCGATAGCGCGCAATGAAGGGAACGGTGCCGCCCTCGTCGAGCAGTTCGATGACGGCGACGAGGCCGCGCATCGGCACGTTCAGAACCTGCGCGATGTGGATCAGGATTTCGGGTGCGAGTGATTTGCGGTCAGTCATGGACAACTCAGCCCCATGGTAACCACAACTCGCGCCGGAGTACGGGTTGACATTGGGCGGAGTCTAGTGGTGGCGAGGCTGGCGGCTTCAATCGCAACCAGGTTATTGCGCATTGCCGATCAGCGCCCTGCGCTTGCGGTATTCGGCCAAAGCGACCGCTGCCTCGGCGTCCTGGCCGCGCCGGCGATAAAGCATGCCTAAAGAGTACAGGGGCAGCGCCAGTTTCAGGTCTTGAGCGGCCGCGGTCTTATACTCCTCGACAGCCTCATCGTCCCGGCTTTTTTTCTCCAGAACACGAGCGAGATGGTAATGGGCCAGGGCGAACTTCGGATCACATTTCAACGCCTCGCGCAGGCTCTTTTCGGCGTCGTCGAATTGTTCCTGGCGCAACTGGAAGTAACCCAGGTTGTCGGGCGGCCACGGGGACGGCGCGGGGAGCTTGCGGTTGAGGGCTACCGCTTTCGTAAAGGCCGTCTGCGCTTCTTCGGTCAGGCCGAGCATGTCATAGGAAAGTCCAAGGTTGTCGTAGCCGCGCGCCGAATCCGGTTCCATGCTGATCACACGCTTGAACTTCTCGACGGCGTCGTCGTACAGCCGCTGGTCATAATCCAGTCTGCCGAGCCAGTACAGGTAAACTGCCTGGTTGGGGTGAAGCTGATTGAGGCGGCTGAGCTCTATCCGCGAACCCTTGGCGTCCCCGGCGTCGATCAGGGCCATGGCCAGCGTGAACCGGTCGCGGTCGTCTAATGGATTCAGCAAATCGGCCTGCTGGAAGGCCCGGACGGCCTTTTCAATTCGTCTGCTTGAAAACTCCAGAGCTCCAAGCAGAGCGCACAGCGCGGAGGCATGATCCTTCGGCGCCGCGGTTCGCGCTGCGCCTATTAAGACCGCTTCCAAACGGTCGAATTCCTTTTGCGACCATGCTGTCGTGACGGCCTGGCGCTCCACAGGCGTCAGCGGCGCGCCTTGGATTCTCGCCAATAAACCTGCACTCGTTTGCCCAACCAGTTGGATCGCCACCAGCAGCCCGGCGCACATCCCCTTCGCCAGCATCAGTACGGTTTCACCTCAACACAGCAGAGTATCATTTGCATGGCTCTACAACGCAGTGCATCGAGCGTTGTGGATGACGCAATCCGCTCCCGGGCTGCCGGACGCGTGCCGCTCCGAAAGATGTCTTGAGTGGAGTCGAAGGATGCGCCGGGACGCGAACTCAGGCCGGAGAGCGGCAGTGATCTGAAGGCGATCGGAGAAATGGAGCCCTTACTCACCGGAACTTGAGCGGTGGGGCCGAGGCTACAATCGTCGCCCGGGCCCCACCGCGCAGGACCTGTCCTAGAAGGTGATTCGGCCCACCAACTGGATGTTTCTGGGCGCCGAAACGGTGCCATTCCAGACTCCAAAACTGGGGCTGGATGGATCGTTGTTGAACGGGATGCAGTCACCGAAGGCCTGACCATCACAAGTGAAGTAATGGTTGTTCAGGATGTTGAACATCTCGGCGCGAACCTCCATCTGAACCTTTTCTTTGAAGTCGATCTTCTTCGCGAGCGACAGGTTGACGTCCTTATAGCCGGACCCCCGGACATTGCTTACACGCGGGCCCGTGCCAAGGTAATTCCCCCCAGCAAATAAGGAGCTGGATTCAAACGCGTTAGCGTTGAAGGCGGGTTGGTTCACATTCATCGAACCCCAGGATTGAGCCAGTACATTCCCGGTGATTGCGGGAATGCACGCGGCCTGAAACTGCCCTGGAACACCGCAAACCGTGGAATTGCGGAAGTAGAGCGGCATTCCGGAGGTGAACTTCATGCTGCTGGCCAGCGTCCACCCGCCGAAGACCTTATTGTTGAGGCCTCCGTGGCTCAGCCACTTCTTGCCTGCTCCGAAGGGCAGGTCGTAAGTGCCAAGAACCGAGACGGAATTCGGAATGTCGTCCGGAGAGATCGCCTTGTTGCGGCTTCCCTGATATTGGCTGATCACGCTGCCGATCCCGCCGTAGCCGGCTTGGCCGGATTGCGTGGACGTAGAAGCATTCGTGGTCATATGGGAGTAGGTATAGTTCACCCCCGCATAGAAACCGTTCTTGAAGCCCTTTTCCAACTTCATCTGGAACGATTGGTACATCGAGGTGCCCTCGTTCTCGTTTAATCCAGTGAGGCCGTTGCAGTACTGCGGGAAGGCCACTAAAGCTTGCGCCACGGTAGGTGCGCAGGTGCCGGCAGAGGTCAGGTCCGACACCCAATTCGAGTAAGGCGCGCTCACTCCGTAGAGCGTTGTCTGGCCGGGTTGAAAGACGGAATTGAGTTCCGCGCTACCCATGCTTGTCAGAAGCGAGGGATTCAGGTAGTTCAGCGGCTGCATCGCCGAGGGCAAGTGCGTGCCCTTGTTGCCGACCCAGGCCACGCTGACCAGGCTGCTACTACCGATCTTGCGCTCAACAGTCATGTTCCACTGCTGGGTATAAGACAGGTGATTGCCATAGGCGGGGCGGTATTGTGGACCACCCTTGCCGTTGTCGGTGGTCAGGCTGATGTCCGGAGCGGTGGTGTAAGCCGGGAAACCGGCGTCCAGATTGAAGGACGGCACATATCCGCTAAACGAGCCGCCAAACGACGTTGAGGGGTTGAAGCCGTCCAGCGACATGCCGCCACCCCAGCCGGGGTAAAACGCCTGCGTGTAGAATACGCCGTAGCCGACGCGCACGACGGTCTGGTTGTCGATGCGGTAAGCCGCGCCGACGCGGGGCCCGAAACCGCCGTTGAAATTCGTCTCGGGGTACCGGACGCCTGCGCTGGCCGCGCCCCAGTTGTTGCCGGCATATACGACGCTTCCCGGCCGGTTTCCGGCGCCAGGATTCGGAACAAACCCCAAGAAGGACATCTGGTTGTTGGTCTCGAACGTGGGATCGAACCGATCCCAGCGCAGGCCATAGTTCAGGGTCAGCTTGCTATTCACCTTCCAGGTGTCGCCGGCATTCAGCGCGAAGGCGCGCTGCACCGCGCCGTATTTCCAGACGTTGTGCACGCTCAGGCTGCCGTTGTCCACCGCGCCCAGGAGCATACTTGCATACGCGTCGCCGCTGGCGATGCCGGGTACGCCGGTAGACCCCTCCGTGAAGTTCACCGTACCCGACTCGTTAGTCGCCGACCGGAAGACTTGCGCCAAATGGCGGTATTCCCCGCCAAATCTGAACGTGTGCGCGCCATGAACCCAGGAAACCAACTCGTTGACGATGTGCGAGGGGCGGGTGGTTTTGTTGATAGGACCAGGGCCATTCGTATTGCCCCAACCCGGCATGCCAGTGATGTTGGAGCCGGAGAAATTGGCGGCCGGAGACGCATTATGAGCCACCGCGTTGGGGATCTCAATCGCGGTCGAGCTCTGGCCGGGGACCGACCCGTAGCCTTCGTTGCGGTTCAAATAGCCGTAGGCTAAGTGGCTCATGAGCGTTGGGGTGAAGATGTGGTCCCAGTTCATGCGGTTCACCCAGGCGTCCTCTGGGATAGCGGGGCTCGAAGTGCAAAGCTGTATGGGCAGCGCGCACTGGTTATTGGGCAGGGTGATCTGGCGCCAGATGGTCGCGAAGATATGGTCCTTGTCACCCCAGTTGTGATCGATCTTGAACAGGAAGTGATTGACGTTGGAGAGAATGCCGTCCGAGACGGGCTGGCCCAGGAAGTTGTTGGCTGCCCCGGCGCTCGTCGTGGCCGGCAGGAAACTCATCCACTTGAGCGCGATCGGGCTTTGCTGGCTGGCGGGAATCTGATTGCCCGTGAACACGCTGCGGCTGACAACTCCATTGTTAATGGTGGTCGTACTCGGATCGTAAATCGGAATCGCGAAGTCGGAGAAGTTGCCGGTGCGCTCCTGTGACGACGGAATCGAGTACAACGGACGAGTCGCGCCGCCGAGGCTGCGCAGGTATTCTTCGTCGTGGAAGAAATACGTTCTGTGCCTGGAGCCCCAAACGAGTGGGATGAACGGCAGTTTCACCGGACCACCGATCGCGAAGCCGTATTCGTTCTCGTTATCTTTGGGCCGCTGGTCGCCCGGACCGCGATTGTTGGTGAACTGCAGCGCGTTGAAATCGCGATTGCGGATATACTCGAACGCGGCGCCGTGGAACTGATCGGTTCCACTCCGGGTGGTGACCATGATCACACCGCCAGTGGTGACACCGTACTCCGGTTCGTAGCTCGACGTCAGGATCTTCACTTCGCTGACCATGTCGGGCGTAGTGGGGAAGTCGAAAAACGACACCATGCCGCCTTGCGACATTGTGCCTTCCTGCATGCTGACCCCATCCATCAACGCTTCGTCGCCCATCTTCAATCCGCCGTTGATGCGGGAGTTGAAAGCCTGCGGGCTGGTTCCGGTGTTGACGCCGGGCAGGAAGCTGATGAACTGGACCGCGTTGCGCGGCGTGCCGGCCGCCACGAGCAGCGGCAATTCGTTGATAACCGTCGGCGCGATGCCTTCCTGCACCACCCCGTTTTCGACGTTCAACTGCGTGGCGTCGGCATTGACCTCCACCTTGGTGCCCACATCACCAACCTTCAGGACGACATCGGTGCTGAAAGGCTGGCTAGCCAACAATTGAATGCCGCGCTGAACGTATTCGTTAAAACCCGCGGCGGTGACACTCAAGTCGTAAGTGCCCGGATTCACATTCGGAAACGAGAAACGGCCTTCATTGTCGGTTTTGACAGTCGTCTTCAACGCCCGCTCCGTCTGAGATAGAGTGGCTGTGGCATTCGGTACGGCCGCGCCCGAAGCATCGGTTACGCGCCCTCCTACGCTTGCGTTTTGACTTTGGCCGAAAGTAGCTGCAGCGAGCAACAGCAAGGCGGCCAACGGTCTGAAAAATGTGCAACTTGGCATGTAATCCCCCGGTTCGGAACCTTACCCGATTGGTGAATAGCGTAAATCAGTTTCAGACAGCGATCAAGAATATAATAAACGCGTTAACATGCATTAATCCATAGGCAAATGAAGGGATTGGAAAGCCGACCCGGTGGACGGTTCCTGCCCAGGCGGCAGACCGTCACAGCCGGTCTACCTAACTTGGATCGAACAGTAGATGCTCATTCGATCGAGTCCTGGGTCAGCCGGAGGGAGCAGGCAACGCTTTCGAGTTCTTTCGATGGACTTCTGCGGATGCCAGGCTTCTAACTCAGCCATGCAGGTAGATCTCCCCCACTGGGTTAGAACGGTTACGATCCTGCGGACATGTCTCGCTGCGCACTCGGCCATGGAATAGCCGGGCCTCCCGAATGAAGCGGCTGCACCTTCCGGCGTGTCGCGCGGCCGGAGGCGTTCTCAGCGGTCGGAAACCACGATTGAGTAGCGCAGCGTCAAGGGCTTGCCCGGTTCCAGCGTAAAGGCGTCGCGGTCCTTGGTCTTGCCTGGAAAAGCGGCGCCCAGGAAACCGTAATGGCGCAAGCACCACTGCGGCGAGCCGCCGTCGTTCGCCGCGGAGTTGTCGATGCGAAGAGCGACTTTGCGGCCGTCGTAAATCGCCTCTAATTCCGCCCAATCGTGTGCATTAAGGTCCTCGTCTTTTTCAGAGACCCCTTTTTCGGTGCGAATTACCGTGTCCGTGCGAGGCGCGAAACGGACACTGAGTCCGCCATAACTCTTGCCGTCCTCGTGCGAACCGCGGAGGACAACCGGCGCATCGGTGGCGGTCAATGTCAACGCCACGTCGATGGTCCGGCTCCGGCCGTCGCTCCCGTGGATCGTGTAGCGCTCGTGTACCGTGGCGATTGTCTTGCCGCCTGCCACCCATTCGTTGTCTACGTCCAGAATTGCAATGCGTCCGAAATTCTGTAACTGAGAAAGGTGGCTCTTGTGGACAGTCTTCAGTCCCTTCATCATCCAACCGTCGTATGAGGCTTCGCCTACCCGCACATCAGGCCATGCCCAGAATAGCCCGCGATGGTGGTAGTGATCCTTGGGGAAGTCGTCTAGCATGGAAACGCCGCCGGGCGTCCACAACGGGTACACATAGCAACACCGGGCGCGGTCTTCCGGTACGCCGGGCGGCAGTTGAACCGCATAGTTGTAGTGCAAGATGGGCCTGTCGCCTGCAACCAGTTCCAGATAGGCCCCGAAACCAGTACCGGTTTCAAATCTGCCCCATCGCATCACCTCGTCCGCTCGCAGCGCCATAGCAAGCAAGATGAAAATAAATGCTTTACCCACGGCTGGCAGCCCTCACTTTCTCTTCGTCCACCTCAACGCCGAGCCCCGGCCCTTGCGGCACACGCAGCGCGCCGTTTTCGAGGACAAAGGGTTTCTTCAGGAACGAGCCTTGCAGAAACTGCAACCCGTTTAAGGCCGCTGGATACTTCAGCCCGTAGGCGCCGAACAGTGCGAGTGATGCGGCGAGCGATACGTCCGGATCGGTCAGCCCGCTACCGAGGAACCATTTCTTATCCCGCTGCAGGATCTCGACCTGGCGTCGGGCGTCCCACAACCCGGCGCTGCGCGCTGGCTTGATGGCGACTCCGTCGAGCAATTCGAAGGTCAGGAATTCCTCGAGTTCGATGCTCGACACGATGCCTTCATCCATAATGATGGGCAGCGAGGCTTGCTTCTTCAGGACCCCGAAGGCGCTCAGCCGGTTGGCCGCGACCGGCTGTTCGAAGACGTAGTAGCCCGCCTCGGCCAGCCGGGGAGCCATCCAATGGGCATTGCGCAAGTCGTAGCCGCCGTTGGCGTCGGCCCAGAGCAGACTCTTGGGAGCGGCCCGCGCCACCGTCTTGGCCAGCTCGATATCGAACACCGGGTCCGGCGCCACTTTGATGTTGAAGTGCTGGTAACCGCGGCCCTTGCCCTCGTTCACTGAGGCTTCCGCTTCGGGGATCGTCTTCGTATTGACGGTCCAACTCAGCGGGATCCGCTCCAGCGGCTTCTTGCCCCATAGCTCAGGCAAGCTCTTGCCTGCCAGCTTGCCGGCCAGATCGTGGAGCGCGATATCGATGCCGGCCTTGGCAATCGGCATGCCCGTGGAGAACGACGGCGCGATGGCCTTATTCATCTTGGCGTGCGCGCCTTCGATGTCAGTTGGATTGGCGCCGATCAGGACGGGAGCCAGGTAGTTGCGCAGGGTGTGCGCGGCGGACTCCGGTGTCTCATAACTCCAGGTCGGGATGGGCACGCTCTGCCCCCATCCGGACAGGCCGCTTTCCAGCGTGATCTTTACGAAAACCGCCGGACGAACCGGGCGCGTGAAGAACTTGAAGAAGCCCGTGACGCCGTATTCGACCGGGAAGACTTCGATCTTCGCGATGGGCGGAACGCCCTGAGCGTTGGCGGTCAGCCCGATTGCGGTGGTTGCCAGGAATTCACGGCGTCGCATTGCGTTCCTTTCGAGTGCCCAGCCGGATTTGGGGTCCGCTCATGCAGCGGGTACATCGGACCCAATGGTTCCCGGCCAATCAGGAGGCGGTCCAGGGATTGATCGTTCTCGCCCCGGTCTGTTCAAAATCGGCAACGTTCCGCGTGGCGACTGTCATGCCATGCACAAGCGCAGTGGCCGCTATCAGTGCGTCCAGAACCGGGCGGTGGTTTGGCACGTGGAGTCTCGCGCTGCGCAAGGCGACTGCCGTATCGACGGGCAAAACACGCCCAGCGAACGCCGGCAAGACCTGATCGTTCAGCCAGGCCCGAAGCACTGCTCCTTGAACAGGATCCCGCCGTTCAGCCAGCAGCACACCGGTCTCCAGTTCCTGCACCGTGATCGCGGAGAGATATAAGTCCGTGGATTCCACGCTATCGGCCCACGCAGCAACATATGCGTCAGCCTTGCCGAGGCGGATCTTCCGCAACTCGGAGACGACGTTGGTATCGAGGAGAAACATCAGTCGAGATCCGCTGAGCGAGCCAGGTCGCGTTGCCGCGGGATCTCAAACTCAACGTCTTCAAAGCCAGGCATCGCCAAGAGATCGGCAATCTTCTGGCGGCGACCTGTGATTCGCCGATACTCCTCAATGCTCAACAGGACGTGCGCCGGCTTTCCCCGGTCGGTGATGAACACCGGCCCGTTGTCGGCTGCTTTCTTGGCGTCGCTGGTGTGCTGATTAAACTCCCGGCTTGAAAGGGTTCTGATAGGCCTGCCCATAGCACCTCACCTACAGCATGTAGCAACATTACTACAATAGCAATCACTGCGCAAGAGTCGAGCCTGACGGCGCATGTCCCGAACCAGTCAGCCGGCGATTCAGGCTTGAGTCATTTCGAGGCGTTGCGCGTCGAAGCCGATGCGTTTTCCGGTTTCGTAAGCCGCAACGGCCATGCAGTCGGCCACCGCATGGGAGAATCCCGCTTGAACGGTGGCGCGCGGCGTCTGCCGGCTGCGCACACAGCGCAGGAAGTTCGCCATATGGGACTCAACCTCAATCTTCTCGACCTTCACCGGTTCCAGCAGGCGGTCGGGCATCGAGCTGCCATCGCCGGTGATCTTCAACGCATCGGCGTCGAGCGTCCCCTTGGTCCCGAACCACAGATTGCGATTGCCTCCACTGTTGGTCAACGACATGGCGAACGACACCAGACACTGCTTCGGATAGGCGAGCAGAGCCTGGAAGACGTCTTGCGTCTGCCGGCCGTCATTCCACAGATAGACGCCGCCCAGCGCGACGACCGCTTGCGGGTAAGGATCGTCCAGGAACCAGGAAGCGAGATCGATCAAATGGCTCATCCAGAGCCCCGGAATGCCGTTCGACGTCTCGCGGAAGAGCTGCCACTCGCGCCAGTGGCGCAGATCCTTGGGGACGTTCCGGCCGAAGGCGAAGGCGTCCCAGTCGATGCCGGCCGGGTCGATTTGAGTGAAGTCGCGGCGCCAGCGCCGCTCCTGAAAGTGAACCTGCAAGTCCGCGCGCGTCACCTTGCCGATGACACCCTCGCGCATGAGCCTCGCCACGGCCATGAGACCCGGGTCGCTGCGGCGCTGAGTGCCGATCTGGACGACCTGTTTCGACGCCTTCACCGCCAGATACGCCGCCTTCGCTTCGGCGAAGTCGGTGCCCATGGGCTTCTCGCAATAGACATCCTTGCCGGCTTGAATGGCCTCGAGCAGAATCTTTGAATGCGTGAAGTCGGGCGCGGCGATGATGACCGCTTCGACATCCTTGTTGGCGAGCAGCTCCTGATAACGCGAGCTGAGGGCGGGGGCTTGCCCGGACGCCTTCAGCACGGTGGCCGAGGCCTTCTCTCGCGCGACACTCCACACGTCGCAGACCGCAACGACGCGTGCGGCCTCACCGCTCTTGGCGATCTCCTCCAGGAGATAGGTGCCGCGACCGCCTGCGCCAATCAGGCCGATGCGGACCGGATCTTTCGCCGTATCCCGTGCCGAAAGCAGAACCGGGGCGAGCGCCGCAGTCCCCAGGAACGACCGTCTTGTGGCGTCTGTCATGGCTATCCTCCCGCTCAAGTGTGGGGCGGCGCTCCAGGGCCCGCTCCGGACAAACTTGCGGGGCCTGGAGGCCCCGCGCGGCTCTGGAGAGCCGCCCCACAACCTACCCCTTGTAACCCATGCCGGCCAGAACGCCGCGCATGTAAGCAAAACTCTTGATCATGCCCGGCAGAGGATTGTCCGTGTCGATCTCATATTCCAGCATGACGTGGCCCTTGAACTTGATCGCGATCAGGGCCTGGAAGATGCCGACGATCGGCATGATGCCATCTCCCACGGGGACCTGACTCTTGCTGTCCTTGAAATCGGCCAGGTCCTTGATGTGCATATCGAACATTCGCGGCCCGGCCGCCTTGATGGCTTCGACGACGTCGGCGCCCGTGCGGACCGTGTGGCCCACGTCGATGCAGAGTCCCATGTGGGGATCCATGTTCTTGACCGCTTTCAACACGTCCAGCGGGGAGGGGAAGTGCTTGTCCTCCGGACCGTGGTTGTGGATCGCAACCTTAATGTCGTATTCCTTCGCGAACTTCTCGACGCGCGGCAGCGTTTCGAGCGTGGGCGCGCCGACGATCATAGGGATGCCGGCGAGCTTGCAGTACTCGAAGCTCTTCCGCATGTCTGCGTCTTCGTCCTTCTGCAGAGAGATTGTACCCGCTCCGGTCAGGATCAGGCCGGCGGCGCGATACTCCGCGCTGGCAGCCCGGATCTCATCGGGTGTGCCCATCGGTAGATGGACATCCTTCACATTCAGATAGGGCGTTTTGAGAGCCTTCGTTCCGTCGATCACGTGCTGCCGGTCCAGCTTGTAGAACGAATAGCTGGCGACGCCCAGCAGAATGGGCGAAGGCTTGGCGGCTACGGGGGCGGCAGAGGCAGAGGGAAGGGAAGTCGCGACGGCGGCGGCGGCGGCGCCTTGGAGGAAAGTTCGACGACTGGTTTCGGAAGACATGTTCCGATCTTATATCTTCAATGCGGGGAGCAGGGAAGCCGCGAAAGGGCTGTTAGCTGGGTAAGGTTCCAGTGAGGCTCTTCCAGACGCGGTGCCAGGAGTGAGGGGCTCCACTCTTGGGCAGGAACATGAACGGGCACTCCCCGGCCACAACGTCGCAGCCGGACTTTTGCGCCAGGTCCACCGCCTCCGGCGAGACCGCGCCCTGGCCGATTGCCCGGTAAAACCAGATGCCCTTCACGCCTATGCGCACAGCCTGCCGCACCGACTCCAGGCTCTCCGCTGCGGGCACCATGAGCAGCACACCCTCGGGAGCGGGTTGGATGGAGAGGATGTCCGGGTAAGCGGGCAGACCGTCGATCGTTTCAGCGTTGCGATTCACCGGCGCCAGATCGTAGCCGCGCTTGCGGAGTTCGCGCCAGAGCATCCGGCTGATGTCTTTTTCGTTACGGGACACACCGACGACGGCGATCCGCCGCAGGCTGAGGAAACTGTCAATTGCGGCCCGGCTGGTTACCATTGCAGACTCCTGTATCTGAATTCCGGCCCAACCATCATAACTTGGCCGGCTCAGAGAGAGCCGCGACCGCGAAGGAGCAGTCCCGAGCGCTGAATAACCAACGGAGCCGATCTGGAGATCGGCGATCCCAGGGGAGCGCTCCCTTGCGGTCGTGGCTCCGATCCGTCAGGCCTTCCCGTAAACCAGTTCGCCGTCTAGCCAGGTGCGGATGATGCCAATCGACTTCGTCGGCGCGTCATAAGAGAACTCGACGACATCGGCGCGATCGCCCGGTTGCAGGCCGCGCTGCCGGCCGGAGATCCGGCCGACGCGTGCCGGGTTGCGAGTGGCCATGGTCACGGCGTCACGAAGACTGAGACCCGTGACCCGCATCAGGTGCGCGACGCCCTGGTCCATGGAGAGAGCGCTGGCGGCCAGGCGGTCGCCGTCCCGCAACGTGATCCTGGCGGGATGACCCGGTGTCTCTGCGTGCAGGGTAACTTCCACTTCGCCCAGTCTGTAATTGCCCGGAGCGCAGCCGGTCGGCATGGCGGCGTCGGTGATGAGCACCGCGCGTTCGACGCCCTTGGCCCGTACGGCAACGTTCAGGAACATCGATTCCAGGTGTACGCCATCCGCGATGAGGGACGCCGACAGGCGATCCTCTGCCATCTGCTGCCAGAGGTAATTGGGATGCCGCGGGAGGATCTTGTCCGCCCCGTTGCCCAGGTGCGTCGAAAGCGTGGCTCCGGCGTCGACGGCCGCCGCGATCTGCTCCTCGGTCGGGTGCTGATGCCCGATGGAGGCGACGACGCCACTTCTGACGATGTGCTTGATATAGGCTGGGGCCTCCGGCCACTCCGGCGACAGGGTCACAAGCCTGACGTTGCCGTCCGCGGCTTCCTGCCAGCGTTCGAACTCGTCGATCGACGGCGGGCGTACCCAGGCCTTGGGATGCGCGCCCCGCGGCCCGTCATTCGGCGAGATATAGGGACCCTCGACGTGAATCGCCTCCATGGCGCGACCGCGGGGCAGTTCGCGCCTGGCCTTGGCGATGTTACGCAAGGCGCCCAGAATCTCTGCTTCACTGTTCGTAATGACAGTCGGAAAGAAGCGGGTCACGCCCTTGCTCAGGAGAACTTCGATTGCGTGATCGATGTCCTCCAACGGGGCCTTTGGATCGCAGAAGTCCGCGCCGGCGTAGCCATTGACCTGAATGTCAATGAAGCCTGGAGCTACGAACGTGCCTTGCGCGGGCGGAGGGGCGACCTGCTCCTCAACACCCTCCAAAATCGTTCCACCGGAAAGCTCGACGAATGCGCCCGAAGTGGCGTCGAAACCGGAACATCTCATAGAATCTCCGTTTTATTCACAGCTTACTCACAATCGATACAGCTAACTACTTGAAAAGGAAAGACATCCAATTGCAAAAATCCTTGTGGGAAACGCCTCGCGCCGCTTCCGCGAAACACCCCCGAGCGGCTACATTATGAAGGTCCGGGCCGCTGTGCCGCTCCATGCTTTCTAAATCTCGGGGGAGGTTGAGAATTGGGGGCGGCTCGGCGGCCCGGATTGCATTTTGCCTCGACGCTTCCTCGCACGAGCAACTCCTATAGAGATACAGCCTGGAATGTGAAGGGCCTCCGGCACACCGCGCTGCCTTTGGCCCAGCAAACCCGGCGCTCAGGCTCTGACGGGTTCCGGTGCGGGCACGGGAGTCAGCCAGCCGTGACGATCCTCGCTGCGACCGGAGACGACGTCGAAGAACGCTTTCTGGATTCGTTCCGTAATCGGTCCGCGACGCCCGCTCCCCACTTGGATCTTATCGACGCTGCGGATGGGTGTCACCTCCGCCGCAGTGCCGGTGAAGAAAATCTCGTCGGCGATGTAGAGCATCTCGCGCGGGATTGGAGTCTCGACCACCGGAATCTCCAGGTCATGGGCCAGGGTCGCGATGGAATCGCGGGTGATGCCCGGCAGGACGCTGGAGCCCAGCGGCGGAGTGTGCAGCTTGCCGTCCCGAACCACGAAAATGTTCTCTCCGGAGCCCTCGCTCACCCGGCCGCTGTCATCCAGGGCGATTGCTTCGGCATAGCCGTCGAGATGAGCCTGCATGCGGATCAACTGCGAATTCATATAGTTACCGGCCGCTTTGGCGAGCGCGGGCAGGGTATTGGGCGCAATCCGCGTCCAGGATGAGACGCAGACATCGACTCCCTGGGCCAGAGCCTCGTCGCCGAGATATTTGCCCCACTCCCAGCAGGCCATGTAGACCTCAGTTGGGTTGCCGAACGGGAGAACTCCCATGTTGCCGTAACCGCGTAGGATAATGGGGCGTATGTAGCAGGAGCGAAGCTGGTTCACCCGGACCAGCTCGATCTGCGCATGCGCCAGTTCCTCGTGCGTAAACGGGACATCGATGCGGTAGACCTTGGCGGAATCAAACAGGCGGCGCGTGTGTTCTTTCAGCCGGAAAATGGCGGGCCCGGAGAGCGTCTCGTAGCAACGGACACCTTCGAAGACGGAACTGCCATAGCTGACCACGTGCGAAAGCACATGAATCCGGGCATCATCCCACGCGATGAACCGGCCGTTGTGCCATATTTTTTCTGTGGGCGTCATATTGACATTATGACAGCAGCTTTGTGCATTGGATGCACCGATCAGGGCCGGAGGAATTGAAGATGCGGAAGAGGTTATGGGCGCTGTTGGTTCTGTGCGCCGCGCTGGCTCTCGCCGCTTCTCAAAAAAAGCTCCCGAAGCCCGGCTGGAACCTGTTCAGCAAGCAGCAGGATGTGGAACTCGGCCGTGAATACGCGCGGCAGGTCGAGAGGAAGATGACGGTGGTGACTGATAAGGAGCTCACCGATTACGTCACTCGAGTGGGCATGCGGCTGGTACGGCAGGGACAACTGGACGACTATCCGTATTACTTCAAGGTCGTTCAGGACGACAGCATCAACGCGTTTGCGCTGCCGGGCGGGCCGATGTACGTTCACACCGGGCTGATCAAGGCCGTGGAGAACGAAGCCCAACTGGCGGGCGTCCTGGCGCACGAACTGTCCCACGTCGTCCTGCGTCATGGCACTCACCAGGCGACCAAATCGGAGTTCCTTCAATTGGGCGCCATTTTGATGGGCGGCGCCGGCAGCAATGGAGGACTGGCCGGGGCGCTGGCTAAGATCGGCATCGGATTAGGGGCCAACTCCTACCTGTTGAGCTTCTCTCGCGGCATGGAGAGCGAGGCCGACCTGTTAGGCGCCTACACGATGGCGAAGGCCGGCTATAACCCCATCGAGCTCGCGCGGTTTTTTGAGAAGTTGGAGGCCCAGGGAAGCAATCAAAACTCTCTCGTCGCACGCTTCCTGTCCGATCACCCCAGCCCGGGCAACCGCATCCAGGGGATCGAAGACCAGCTACCTTATATGCCTCGCGGCCCATACAACGCCCAGGCCGGCGACCTCAAACAGGCTCAAGAGATCGTAGCCCAACTGGCTCCCGTTAAGAAACGGGACACTGGGGGCGGCGCTGGGCAGGCAATTCCACAGCAGCCGCCTTCCACGGCTTCCGCGCCCGTCCAGATGCCCAGAATTGAGCTGAGCGGCCGGCTCAAGACCTACTTGGGCGGGGATTTCTCTTTCGCGTATCCGGAGGAGTGGGAGGTCAGCAACGGGGCCGACCAGTCGCTCATCATTTCCAATCAGATGGGGAAAGTCGGTGAGGCTGTTGGCTACGGAATCATGGTTTACCTCGTGCCGGCCCAGGCTGGCCACGTGCAGTTGCGGGACGATACTGCGGCCTATTTGAAGCAGTTGACGAAATCCAGTCCCAATGTCAAAACGGAGTCGGAACCCTCGGACTTGACGGTTGGCGGCGCTCCAGCGCTTCTCACGCGCTTCAGTTCAGATTCTCCCTACCAGGAGCAGCGCGAAACTGATGTGGTTCTCACCGTTGACCGCGGCGCCAGCATGCTGGTTTTCATCTTCGTCTCTCCGTCGGCTCAGTTCCAGGATCTGGAACAGAGCTTCAAAAAGGTGAGCCAGAGCGTGAGGTTTCCAGGCTAAGTGATTCAATATAAGGCATTTCTGTTTGACTTCGATGGAGTGCTAGCCGACACGGAGCCACTCCATTGGAGGGCCTGGCATGAGGTCCTGGAGCCCTATTCGCCGGAGTTGGATTGGGAGACCTACCAACGCCGGTGCGTTGGCACATCCGATGTAGAAATGCTCCAATTTTTCAGCGAGATCGCCAGGAAACCTACCACAGTGGATGAAGTGCGGGCGCTTTACCCGCAGAAACGAAAGCTCTTCCAGGCGTTCGCCATGGCTCGGCCTATCGTCGATGAGGCTCTTGTTCAGATGCTGGCAGGTCTGAAAGGCTTGTCGTTGGCTGTTGTCACTTCCAGCAACCAGGTCGAGGTGGAACCGATCCTGAGACGGGCTGGGCTGTTAGATGTCCTCGACACGGTGGTTTACGGCAACGATGTGACCCACTATAAGCCTCATCCGGAGCCCTATCAAATCGCCTTGGCGCGGCTGGGGGTTGAGCCGTCCGAGGCGGTCGTGTTCGAAGATTCCGCTTCCGGGATACGCAGTGCTTCGGAGGCGGGTTGCCGTGTTGTGATGGTCAGCGCACCTTCGGACCTGCTTGGTTTGGTTGAGACTGAGCTGGCTTGCCGATCAGCTGAAGCCGACTGCTCGGTTTAATGCCGGGCCATGGTGGTGCGAGGGTCCTCAGCACGACCGGTCGATTCACGCCCGCCAACCCCGGACGGATCATTGCGCCGGGCAGTTTTCCGCTACCACGCAGACAATTTTAATACTGAACACTTGTCCTGCATCGTCGATGAGCGAAAAATGTGGCCGCCGGTCCCTGACTTTCTATAGCGCATCACGCGGCCCGGGCCCGCGATGTGGCAAAAAACACCCGTTTTGGACGTTTCCCGGCAGCAATACAACGCGGCCGTGACGTCTACTTGGCCCTATTCGCAATGAGTCGCGGAAGACTCAGTACTTGAGACGAAAAAGCCCCAGTACTTAAGTTAAAACGGCACATAGTACTGGAGGTACAGAACCCCCGAACTTTGTGGAACGGAACAGCGGGAATTCAGGTAGGATAATCTTTTATCGGAATATTGGCGCACGTTCGCGATGATTGCGCTCTTGTTGCTGATCACGGCAAAGGCCTCAGCCTGAACGACTTTCACGCGACCCACGCACTCTAATCGACTACTTATGTGGTCAGTTTCATTGATGCAATGGCAGTCGGCAGCCGCGATTAGACCTCGCGCAAGCACCCCGGACGAACTGGTGTTCGAAGACATCCAGCATCTGCGCGTCGGACCGGCCGCCACGGAATTGTAGGCTTCGGGAAGGCAACGAGCCCTCCGGCCGGTCGCGGAGAGTCAGCAGGAGAAATGAAGATGAAGATGTATTACTTCCCATTACTTGCCATGGCCTTCATCACCACGGCTGTTTATGGTGAGCCTATTGATTTGGGCTGCAATGGGCGCGGGCCCTTAGCTGCATTGGACAGCTCAACCACCTTTCGCAAGGCAATCGGTGAGGCTAATCCTGCCAACTTTTTGAGCAGCGTGTATGATTCGAACGGACAGCAAATCTCGCCCGAATCCGCTAAGTCCTTGCATTGCCCGCTCTTTATCGATTCGAACGCCGAGCCGTCGGCCTCCGCGTCAAAGGCGATTCTGACGGCTGGAGTCAGAGTCAGGGCAGCAGAGCCAGAGGAACAATCAACCGCGGCAGCTCCCAACCAGCCCATTATGGTCTTGGCGGCTGCAGGCGTGGTCGCTCAGTTTCAGCAGCCGGAGATACAGAAGTCTGAGACGCAAGAAGAACCGCAGGCCGCTCCGCAGGCGAAAGCAGGCAGAATTCAGCATAGGCAGGTTTCGATCGCAGCCTCAGTCTTGGGGCTTGAGAAGCAACAACTTCAGCCCGAAACTTCCAAACCAAGCCATGGGTTGGAGGTTCATGCTTCGGCTGTACCAAGCTCAAGACAAGTCGTTGAAAAGAGCGAGCAGCATTCCGCGGCCGCCCAATTTCAGAAGAGCCCGGTTTTGTCCTTCGCTGAAGCAACGGGCTTGCTAAGACAGTCAAGAACCGGAGATAGCGAAGCTCCGCTCGAGTTCAATCCAGTCATGGTGTTGTTCGACTTCGTGGCTCTGTTTACGGCAGTTTTGTCTTGTTGTTTGTTGGTCTTTGATCCAGGAATCCGTACCCCCGCTGGGCATCAGAGCAGGGCCGACATGTACCGGGCAGCCTTGGGAGGCATCGACCTTCGACAGCAGCAGCCCGTCCAGGCTGCGCCCGGGCGAGCGTCGGCTGTGCCGGCTCAAGTGTCAGCGTTGATGTTCCGAGTTGGTCATTGAGCCATTTCGCCAACTGGTGACAGGAAAGAGATTCAGCCGCGTGTTTGACCTCGATGAACACGACGTGCGTGGTCAGGGAGTCGTCATTAGATGCTGTCGTTACTTCTGATAATCGTTATTATGTTAACTACGATGGGCTCCGGCCTTATTCAGGCTAACGCTTCTCGGCCTGCAGCCTCGCCGCCATTTGCGCGGAGATCCGGACCACCGTGCCGTGGCGTTGACCGGCTGGGAACGCCACTTGCCCGGACATGTCTTCAAACGACCTCCAATCGCGCGTCCGGACGGCGCTATAGCGTGCCGGATTGACATAGTGGTCAAAATAGATCCACCAATCGGCGCCGATCTTCACGGTCGAAGGTCCTTCATTCCATGAAGGCGTAAACGGCTCCGAGATCTCGCGCCACGGCCCGGCGGGCGAATCAGCAACCGCGTACTTGAGGCGCTTCACGAGCGGCACCTTCCGTTCGTCTTTGAAAATCAGAATCCAGCGTTTGCCGTCCTGTGCCATGGTCGCATCGATGCAGTTGTATCCGGGATCGAAGAACAGGCGCGGGGCGCTGAAACTCTGCCAGTCTTTGGTGGTCATCGAGTAAATGCGATGGTTGTAGCCGTCGTCGCCACTCTCATCAGTAGCCGCGAAGCGGCCCGGAATGGTAGTCGCCCAGAAGATGATCCATTCTCTTCTGGCGGCATCATAGACAGCTTCGGGCGCCCAGGCATTGCGAGCGGTGGGCTCACCGGGCATCACGGGAAGCGCGCGCTGCGGACTCCAATGAATCAGGTCCATGGACTCCGCGTAACCGATCTTCAATGTTTGTTCGCCCTCTCCACGCGTCCAGCCCCAAGTCCACACCATATGCCAGACTCCGTCAGGTCCCTGCCCCAGCCAAGGGTCGCGCATCAGCATTCCAGGCGCGTCCGGTTTCAGCCATGGCTGATTGTTATTGAGGGGCGTCCACGTGCGGCCGTCGGGACTCAATGCCAGAAAAACGCCTGTCTCGCCGTTACTGCGGAAGGAGGTGAACAGATACCAGTCGCTCGCGCTAAGGCTCAGCCCAACCAGGCCGACGAGAAGAAGTCGAAGCAATTTCATGCCATCGCCATTCTATCCGCATCGGGCTCGTAACGCCCACGGGGGAGTTCCCTGCCCTAATCAGGTAATCAGAGCCACAATCGAGTTGTGCCCGGCAGCCAGGACTGGAATAATCTCAGCAGCGGAAGCCCTAACCCGGCTCCCACACCATCCGGGCCGATGGCAGGACATCTCTCATGCAGAACATAATCCTTACCTCAGCTTCGCAATTGACTCTCTTCGCCGCTTTGCTTGCGGGCACACTGGAGGCTCAGCCGGCATCCACCCAGGCGACGGCGGGTAATTCCGCAACTGGCCTGGACGCATTCGAGCAGACCCGGCAAATGCGCCGGGGCGTCAACATCATAGGCTACGACCCGCTGTGGAAGGACTTCTCCAAGGCCCGTTTCCAGGATCGCCACTTTAAGTCGATCCATGACGCCGGATTCCAGACCGTCCGCGTGAATCTCGAGTCTTTTAAGCACATGGACAAGCAGTACCAGCTCGATCCCACATGGTTGAAAACCTTGGACTGGGCCGTGAAGGGAGCGCTCGACAACAATCTGACCATCATCCTCGACGAGCATGATTTCGGTTATTGCGGCCAGACCGCCGAGGGCTGCCATGACAAACTGATGGCCTTTTGGCGGCAGATCGCCGAGCGCTACAAGAACGCACCTCCGGCCGTCGTCTTCGAGATCCTGAACGAGCCGAACCAGAAGCTGACCGACGAGCTTTGGAACGCCTATCTGAAAGAAGCGCTGGCCATCATCCGCCAGAGCAATCCGGTGCGCAACGTCGTAATCGGACCGGCGTACTGGAATAACATTCACCACTTGGCGCAGCTCGAACTGCCCGCCGCCGACCGGCACATCATCGTGACCGTGCATTATTACCTGCCGATGGAGTTCACGCACCAGGGGGCGCCATGGAACACAGCGACGGCTAAGCTCTCTGGCATCGCCTGGGGCACGGATGCGGAGAAGCAACGCATGGAGCAGGATTTCGCCGGCGTGCAGACGTGGTCGAAGGCCGAGAACCGGCCCATTCTGCTCGGCGAGTTCGGCGCCTACGACAAAGCAGACATGGACTCGCGCGTCGCCTACACAGCCCACGCCGCGCGCACGGCCGAGTCTCTAGGCTGGGCCTGGGCCTACTGGCAGTTCGACTCGGACTTCATCGTCTGGGACATGGCCAAGGACGCCTGGGTGGCTCCGATACTGAAGGCCTTGATCCCCTAGAGCGCAAACGGCTTTGGGCCAGTCGAGACACACCGGGCGCTCGCGCCGCTGGAGCGTTCATGATGTTCAAGTTAGCGCCGCCGGCAGCCCCTGTGCTAAAGTAAAAAAGTTAAGGAAGAACAGATGAAAGCTGGCATCCACCCCGCCTATAACGTACTGAAGGTGACCTGCGCGTGCGGTCACTCCTTTGAGACCCGATCCACGCACAAGGGCGACATGCGCGTGGAAATCTGCTCCAACTGCCACCCCTTCTTCACGGGCAAGCAAAAGCTCATGGACACCGAAGGCCGCGTTGACCGCTTTGTCAAAATTCTGGCCAAATCGGCTGAAGTGAAGCGGAAGCGCGCCGAGGCCGTCGGGGCTAAGTAAAGCAGCGTTTTTTAATAGATTCGAAAACAAAACGGCGTGAGTGGCAGATCGTCACTCACGCCGTTTTCTTGTTGCCTGGGAACGCCAGCCTCCCGGCTGGCCCTTGTTGCCGCACCAGCGGCACTTCGGAGAGATATTTGGGCAGGCAACGGGAGAACGTTGACACAACCGCTCCCTCGCGGTCGCGGCTCCGAGCCGGCGGCAAAGGCCCGGGCCTAATGCCCTGAACCGTGCGCCTTCTTGGCCGCTTCCTCGCGCTCGTGCCGCTCGTGTTCCGCGCGCAGATTTTCGTAGGCAACGCGCTGATCCGGGCGTAGGATAGCGGCGATCTGTTCATGTTGGTGGTCGTAAATCACCTTCATTTCGTCTTTGTGGCGCTCGCGGAAGTCCTGGAAGGCCTTGCGCGATTGGTCTAAAACCGTTTGAAGTTGAGTGACTTGCCCGGGATCCAGGCGCAAACGCTTGGTCAGTTCCTCAACCATTGCCTGGCGGAATCGATCGGATTCCCGTGGCGGGCGGGCATCGGCCCGCGCGGGGACCGGGATTACATAACGCTGAGCCAAAATGCCGACGCCGATGCCAGCGGCGAAAACCAGGGCAAAATACAGTGCAATTTTCCAACCGACAGGCCTCATCGACCGTTGTTCCCTTCCGGCGGAGCTACCTGCAAGACGGCCGGTTGCAGCGGCGGCCGCGTGTCAGCGGAGGCAACATCTTGCAGGAGCATATGTTCCGGGCCGTCATCTTCGCTCAACTGGTCGATATAGGTGGAGTGGAAATAGGCTGAAGAGGCCGGCGGCAACACCTGCAACACGACGATGAGCAGGCATGTCACCGCAGCCAGACTCAGAAAGGCCTGAGCCCACCGCCGCCAGGCGAATACCTCCTGCGTCTGCCGCCTGCCCTCAATGCGTGCCCAGAGGCGCGGCATAAAGTCCGGCGACGGCTCCGGCTCCGGGCAGGCGTCGCGATAGGCGGCGAATAGCCCGTCCAGCCGGGTCTCCAGCAGCTCTTCCCTGCTTCGAATGTCTCTGTTACGGCCGAGCCCGTCACTCATACGGCTTCCTTTCCGCGGGGAGCGCTGTCCCCGAGCGCCGCAAATGCTTTCAGAACCCTCTGCCGGGCCCGGAAGAGCCGGACCTTCAGAGCGTTCTCGTTGACATCATAGACCGATTCCAGCTCCTTCAAGGACAATCCCTCGACCTCCTTGAGCGTGAGCAAAATCCGGTCTTCCTCCGACACCCGCCCCAATAACTCGCCCATGAACTCGCGTACGCGCTTCTTTTCCTGCAGCTCCCGGTCGTGCGCCGTTCCCATTCGGGCGTCGGCAATCATCACCTGTTGCTCGCTCAGGTCCGACATCCTCGACTCCGGCCTGCGCTTCCGCTTCCGCAGGTAATCGAGCGAGGCGTTCATCGTCAGCCGGTACAACCACGGCTCGAAGATCTGCGGATGCCTGAGTTGACCCAGCGAATCGTAGAGCCGCAGAAACACTTCCTGAGCCACATCTTCCACGTCGTCCGGCCGCCCGATCAGCCTGCTGATCGTACCCAGAATCCTGCGCCGGTACGTGTTCACCAGGATGGTAAAGGCAGCAGGATCGCCATCCCGGGCACGCTCGACGGTTTCGAATTCGACCAGCATCCGGTGTCATGGAGCTGCACCGCCGAAAATCACATTCCTACACTTACTTAGGCGCTGCGGGCTCTCTGTCAGGTTACAACAATTAAGCAGACTTTCGTTTGCCTTGTTCAATCAATATAAGCCATTGTGCATCAATTGGTTACGACGAATCGCGGGGTGCTGGGGCTGCTTTGGACGTGTTACACTCAAGTTTTTCCCCGCGCATGGACTTCCTGTCTGGTCTCAACCCGCAACAACGCGAAGCGGTCGAACACTTCGAAGGGCCGCTGCTCATCCTCGCCGGGGCCGGCAGCGGCAAGACGAGGGTCATCACTCACCGCATCTGCCACTTGATCAAGGTGCGGCACGTTCCAGGAGCCTCAATCCTGGCCGTTACCTTCACAAACAAGGCCGCAGGGGAGATGAAAGAGCGAGTCATGAGGCTGCTTGGCGCCTCTTCGGCGACCGATACGCCCACGGTCAGCACCTTCCACAGCTTCTGCGTCCGGGTGCTGCGCCGCGACGGCGACGCGCTGGCTCAGATTCGCCCCGGCTTCACCCGCAACTTCCAGATCTACGACGACGACGACCAGCTCGCCATCGTAAAGCGCGTCTTCAAGAAACTCGGCCTCGACGAGGAGTTCATGAAGTACCGCTCCGCGCTGTCAGCGATCAGCCAGGGCAAGAACCGCAAGATGTCGCCCGAGGATTTCTACAAGGCGGCGACAAACCCGCAGGCCGAGCGCCTGGCGAAGGTTTACGAGGACTACGAGGAGGAGTTGCGGAAAGCCAACGCACTCGATTTCGACGACCTCTTGCTCGAAACCGTCCGCTTGCTGCGGCACGACGCCGTGACGCGCGGATGGTACGGACGCCGCTACCAGTTCCTGATGATCGACGAGTACCAGGACACCAACCGTTCGCAGTACGAGCTGATGCGGCTGCTTACCACCCAGCACACCAATGTCGCCGTGGTTGGCGACGAGGACCAGTCCATCTACGGTTGGCGCGGCGCGGACATCAAGAACATCCTCGATTTTGAGAAGGATTTCCCCGGTGCCAAGGTGATCCGCCTGGAGCAGAATTACCGCTCCACGAAGACCATCCTCGAAGCGGCCGGCGCGGTGGTCTCGCACAATGTGGCGCGCAAAGGCAAGTGGCTCTGGACGGAGTCGGACGCAGGTTCACCCATCTGCCTGTTCGAGGCCGCTGACGGGGAACAGGAAGCGCTCTACATCGCCGAGGCGATCGACAAAACGCTGAAGCGCGAGCCGATGACGCGCATCGCCGTCCTCTACCGCACGAACTTCCAGTCGCGCCAGATCGAGGAAGCGCTGCGCCGCTACGGTCGCAAGTACAAGGTAGTCGGAGGGTTAAGCTTCTACAACCGCGCGGAAGTCAAGGACGCGCTGGCGTATTTGAAGCTACTGCTCAATCCTAAGGATAACGTCGGCCTGCTGCGCGTGTTGAACGTCCCCGCGCGCGGCATCGGCAAGACGACGGTGGAACAGATTGAGAAGCTCGCTCGAGAACGAAGCTTGAGCCTGTGGGAAGCCATCGCCGCGGGTTGTGATGACCGCCGTTTCGGCGCGCGGGCGGACGCCTCGCTGGGCGCATTCCGCCGGATTATTGACGAGTTGCGCGAGAACCTGGAAAACCGGCCTCCGGACGAAACGCTGAAGCAGATTCTGGAAAAATCCGGTTATGCCAAAATGCTCGAAACCGATCCCAGCCCAGAGGCTGAAGGCAGGCGCGGCAACCTGCAGGAATTAGTCTCCGCCGCCGCCGACGCAACGCAGCGGGGCGAATCGGTGGAGGAGTTTCTGGACCACGCGGCGCTGGTCTCCGACGCCGACGACGTGGACGAAAAGGCTCAAATCAGCCTGCTGACCATGCACAACGCCAAGGGGCTCGAATTCCCGGTCGTGTTCATCGCCGGAATGGAAGAGGGACTCTTCCCGCACAGCCGGTCACGCGACAACGAGGAACAACTCGAGGAAGAGCGGCGGCTGTGTTACGTCGCCATGACGCGAGCTGAAAAGCGCCTTTACCTCAGCCACGCCAAGTCCCGGCGTAAATACGGCGGCAGCCCGCCGGAGCCCTGCACCCCGTCGCGCTTCCTGAACGAAGTGCCCGCGCAGCTCATTGAGAACCTGACCGAGGACCGGACCAGCGCTTTCCACGTCGATCTGTACGGCGAACGGCAGATGGTGCGTGAGGTTGCGCGCCGCAACACTTATACTGGTAAGACATACAACTCGCTGGATCACATCTCGCAGTTCTTTTCTGAACGCGGGATTTCGACTCCGGCGACGCGGCCGTCCGGACAGGCTTCGGGCGCACCGCTGGTTCCGATGCCTTCCGGGAGACCGCCGGCGGGACCGGGAGCCAATACGGCGGGAACGAGTTTTCGGCCGGCAGCGGGTGAGTCCGCCAGACAGCCGTCTTCGCAAGGCGCGCTATTCTCGATGCCGCCTGTGCAGCCTCAGGCTGATTCGAGGTTCAGACCGCCCCTGGCGGGAGCCGGTTCGTCCGGTGCGGCGCCGCATGCGGCGGGTCCGCCTCGGTTTATTGCGCCGAAGCCTCCCAGTGTGGCTTCGATGCCATCCGCGGCCCCGAAGAAGGCGGGCGGAGTTCGAGCGGGAGCGACTGTAGCGCACCCGAAGTATGGCAAGGGCTTGGTCCTCCGCAAGGAAGGCGATGGCGATGAAGCCAAGATCACGGTGAGTTTTCCTGGCCACGGGCTGAAAAAGCTGGTGGCCAAATATGCGAGTTTAAAGGTAGTGGATTAAGACATGAACACCAAGAACGTGACCGACCGGACAGAACGCAAGGAACTGAAGCGCAAGGCTCGCGCCAAGGCTCCGGCCATTGGAAAACGCCCGGCGGGCGTGGACCGCGGCTCCCTGAAGCGTAAAGTGAAGACCATCGCCAAGGGTCAGCGCAAGCGCTAAGAGTTGTCCCCGTCGGCGGCACAGGGAGTTGGCGTCCCGCTCCATATGCCGCCCGGGCACGACGGGCGTGTGCGATCCGCAAGCGTTCTCTCCGCGCGGCTTCACCCCCAGGCGCGGCGAATTCTACGATCAATCCGATCGGCGGGAGTCAGGCTCACTGGCTTCCGCCCATTCTGTGTTTTGGGTGAAGCGCGGCTCGCTCGCCTCTTCCGGGAATGGGCCGGATCGGTGCCGCGACTTTGAGCGTGCGCACACTGGCACGGGCACCCTACGACACGGTCAGCGGATTAGAGCTGCTTCACAGTTTCTATGAACCGTGGCCTGTCCGCTCTTACCTACGGCCAGCCGCGAAGGTCATAGAGCGGCCTGTCGTACACTGAGCGGGTTGGCCGCTCTTTTCATTCGCGGTGCTGGCGGCGGCGCTCCAGGCGCAGGATCAGCGGACTACAGGAGATGTGAAACAGGTCTCGCAGCGCTCAATTCTGGGGCGCCGCATACTGGTGCGGCGACTTGCCGGCTTTCGCGTCCGCCAGCTCGACGTGGTATCTCGGCAGCACCTGCGAAGTCTGCAGGTCCAGATTCACCAGCGACCGGCTGTAGGCGGCCAGAGCGGCGACTTCGTTAGCGCGAGCCGTGGCCAGATCGCGTTGCGTTTGCACCACCAGAAACGCAGTGGAGGCGCCCAGCGCGTATTTCTTGTTCTCGGCATCGAGCGTCTGCTCTTGCAGAACGCGCGCCTTCAAAACCGACCGGTATCTCGCACGGGCCTGTATCACCGAGATCCAGGCATTCTGCACGTTCACACGAACACTCTTGATCGCCTGCTGCTCGCTGAGTTCCGCCTGCCGTACCGTCAGCGCGTCGCGAATGTAATCGGCCTGCGCGCTGCGGTTGCGGATGGGCATGCTGAGTTGGAATCCGATGCTGTAGTTCGGAAAGTTGCGCCGGAAGATCTGGCTCAAGAGGTTGCCCGGGCCGCCTTGGAAGTAGGGATCGACCGAATGAGAAACCGGGACGCCGTACAGGGTCTGTGTATTCACATCGCCCGTCAGGCCGTTGTTGGTGAGCGTTCCCTGCACGTCCAGAGTTGGCAGGAGAGCGCTGCGGCTGCCGGCCAGACCGATCTTCGAGTTATCCACATTGATCTTCGCCTGGGCCAGATCCGGCCTTGCCGCGAGGGCCAGTTCGACCAGTTCTTCGAGCTTCGTGTTGTACTCGCCCTCCGGCACGCTGAGCCGGTCTGTGGGGATCACTCGCGCCGAAGCCACGCTGGGACTGGCCACGCCGTTGCGGCTGAGCGCGTCCTTCACGATCGTCTCCTGCTGCAGCAGAACGGTGTCGGAGTTGGTCAGATCCTGTTCGGCCTGCGCGACATTCGCTTCGGCGCGCACCACTTCGATTGGGGCCAGCGTGCCGATCTCGACTTGCTTTTTGTTGTCTTCGTAAAAGCGCTTGGCCACATCCAGGGCTGTCTGCTTGACCTTGACGTCCTCGACGAAGCTGACAAGGTCCCAGTACAGGCTCGCCACGCCGGCCACCGTCGTGGTGACCTGCTGTTGGAAGCTCAGGTCGGAAAACTTCAAGTTGTTCTTCGCGACCCGAATGTTACGGTTGTTCACGGCGAGTCCCCAGCCCTGCAATAGATGCTGCGTAAGCTGCAAGGTCGCCGCGCCACTCGTGTTCGGATTCAGGTCGTTCAACGGGTTGTTAGCCGCCACGCGGGTCTGAGTATAGCCGAGACTCACGGTCGAACCGGTCAGGAACGATTGCTGGATGCCGCTCTGATAGCTTCTGTAGTCGTAAGCGATCGAGGAAAGACCCGTGGTTATGGTGTTTGTCTGGGGTGACGAGATGTGACCGAAGCCGCCGGCGAAGTAGAAGCTGGGATCGAGATTCGGGATGGCCGTACCAGTCTGCGTGATGACCGTGCCGCCGGTGGAACTGCCGACGCCTGCCGACGCCGTGCTGGAGCCGGTACCCGTCTGGCCGCTGCCGCTGCCCGATTGCGAAGTCGCCGAGTTGGCGACGGCGGTGACCGCCGAGGGCACGCCGCGCAACAGTCCGCCGGCCTTCGCGCGCAGGTAATCCGATTGAGCGATCTGCGGGCCATAGCGCGCCACTTCGATGTCGATGTTGTTCTCTAGCGCCAGCGCGATCGCCTCTTCGAGCGACAGATAAATCATGCCCGCGCGGATCAAGCTATCCAGACGAGGGGAGTTCTGCATGTTGATCGGTGCAATCACCGGCCGCTGGTAATTCCTCGTGAGAAAGCTGCCCGAGGCAACCGGCACTTGCGGCTTATCGGAGTAAGAAGTTCTCACGCCGGCGTCCGAGCTGATGCCGGAAGCCTGTGCGAAGCCGGCCGGACACGTCATCAAAGCCGAAAGCGCAAAGGCAATAAAGGGGTGGTATCGTCTCATCGTAGTATCAGTCCTGCTCAAGTCTCTCGCGTCGCGCGGCGGATCCGCGGCCTCACTCTTCAGGTAACGGCGGATTCCGCCCCGAAGTTCCCGTAAAACACTTGCCATCATATCCGTGCCGCCGATGCTATCCTGTCGCATGGTGACGACATCCGTGATACCTGTTCTCGAATTGTTCTGCGAAACCGGCGCATACCTCAAAGGCCATTTCCGCCTGACCAGTGGTCTGCACAGTCCCGAATACCTGCAATGCGCGCTCGTTCTGCAGCATCCGCGGCACGCCGAGGAGCTGGGCAAGGCTCTCGGTGCGGGTCTTGCCGGGCTCCCCGGTATGCCGGGAATTGACACGGTGGTCTCGCCCGCGATGGGCGGTCTCATCATCGGTCACGAAGTGGCGCGCGCACTGGGCGCCCGTCACATCTTTACCGAGCGCGACGCCGAGCGAAAGATGACGCTGCGCCGCGGCTTTGCGGTCGTGCCGGGCGAGACGGTGGTGGTCATCGAAGATGTCATCACAACCGGCGGCAGTTCGGCCGAGGTGGTGGAACTGCTGCAGGCCGCGGGCGCGCAGGTTCTAGCCGCCGGATCGATTATCGACCGCAGCGGAGGCCGCGCCAGCCTGGGCGTGCCTCGCATCGCTCTGGCCACATTGAACGTCGTCTCCTGGGAGCCCGCGGCTTGCCCACTCTGCGCCGAAGGGCTGCCCGTGGTGAAGCCGGGCTCGCGCCCGTCTTGAGGTGAGCGGCATATGCGCCGCATCCGCATAACTGTTTCCTACGATGGCACGGAGTTCCACGGCTGGCAGGTTCAGCCGGGATTGCCGACCATCCAGAGTGAATTGCAGAGGGTCATCGGCGAGATTGAGGGTCGTCCCGTCGAAGTCGCCGGTTCCGGACGAACCGACGCCGGCGTGCATGCCCTCGCACAAGTCGCCGCGTTCTCCATCGAGAATCCGATCCCGTTAGACAACCTGCGGCGCGCCATGAACCGGCTGCTGCCCCGCTCGATTCGCGTCACCTGCGTTGAAGAGACCGATCCGGAGTTTCATCCGCGTTTCGCGGCCAAAGCGAAGACTTACCAGTACCGCATCTGGCGCGCGGAGATCTGCCCGCCGATGCAGCGGCTCTACGTCTGCCACCATCCCTATCCGCTCAACGAGGCACGCATGGCGGAATATGCGCCAGTATTCGAAGGCGAGCACGACTTCTCCGCCTTCGCGGCCTCCGATGAGAAAGATGCCCTCGGCGCGACGAAAGTGCGGCGGATCTTTGAATCAGTCGTACGGCGCGAAGGCGATGAGTTGGTTTATCAAGTGCGCGGCAGCGGGTTCCTCAAGCACATGGTCCGCATGATTGCCGGCACGCTGATCGAAGTGGGCAAAGGGAATTTGGATCGCGACGCTTTGCTGGAGCGATTGCGGCCCGGTTACCCTGGCAAATCCGGACCTGCCATGCGGGCCTGCGGTCTGCGGCTTGTTTCGGTCGAATACGAACCGTGATCTCGTATCCCGATGTCGCGGTTCCACTCGCCATGGAATTGGTCGCTGGCTCTGATCCCAGACTCCGAAGGCCAGGAACGGCATCCACGGAGAGGATTATTATAGAAAAATAATGCTGGAGAGTTCGATGCCCGGCAGGTCAGGCTCGATCGCCGGCGATGGACCCTTCCAGATGGAAATAAGACTACTGGTTTGTGCCGGTTCCGGCGGCGCGTCTTGAACATGGGGCACGCGCACCTCGCGCCATCGGGCCGACGATCCCAATGAAACGGCACGTGCATCGGTATGACGGCGAGATTCACCCAAGGAGGTTTACTTACATGAAGAAGATCATAGGGCTAGCCCTTCTGATTTGCGTAGCTGCCTTTGCCCAGGAGAAGGGGCGCAGCGGGCAGTCACACGGCGGTCACCCCGCGGCGGTTGGCGGCGGGCACATTCCCGCTCGTGGTCCTGCTCCCGCGAAGGCTTCCAGGCCTGCGCGCGGCCAGCAGCCCGCGGCCGCGACCGAAAACCACGTTGCCATGGACAGGCAAGGTCATCCGGAGCTTCCGCACGTTCACGCGAAGAACGATCAATGGGTCGGACACAATAGTGGCCCCAACGATGCGCACTACCACCTCGCTCAGCCGTGGGCACATGGACGCTTCACCGGCGGCTTTGGACGGGAGCATGTATTCACGCTGGCGGGAGGAAACCGCGAGCGCTTCTGGTTCGGAAATTTCTTCTGGGACGTCGCAGCGTTCGATTACAACATCGTCGCGGGTTGGAACTGGGCTGGAGATCAGATCGTGATCTACGAAGACCCTGATCATGTGGGCTGGTATCTCGCGTACAACCCGCGGTTAGGCACGTACGCCCACGTCGAATACCTGGGAGGGTGACGCTCTAACGCTCAACAGCGCGCCGCGCATGCTCTCGAGCGCACCGGCATCGCACGGGCTCGCCTGGGAAGATGCCGGTCCGTCAGGCCACACAGAGCATCCACAAACCAAAGGTCCGGCCCCGGAGGAGGTTTCATCCGTGGCCGGCGCCGGAGGTGTTTGCGCGGCGGCAAGATCGACAATTCGCTGTGCAGCTTTTGCCTGCCGCCCTGTTAGTGTCGCGCCGGCGGTACTGCGCCGGTGAGCCTGGTCGGTGCAGCGTACCCGCTGCAGAACTGTGCTGAAGCAATCTCCGACTGGCTTGCCGAACCAATCGGTGTGCGGTCACCCTTCGTTCCCACCCGGTTGGTTGCGCGGAAAGCCATCTCGCCCGGGCGCGAAAGCCGGACCGGTCTGGTGCTATCATCTGGACTCGAATGGACAATCCGAAATCATCGCGTCCGCCTGCGGGTGTCCTCAACACCCTGCTCCAGTTGGCGCACCCTCACTGGAAACGGTTCTTGGTGATTGCCTTTCTGGCCTTGCTTGCGACCGGCGCCGATCTATTGCAGCCGCTGATCTACCGGACCGCGATCAACGACGTAGCCGGTCTGTTCGTCGAGCGCCCTGTCGTCGAATCGCCCGCTCCCTCGAGCAAAGCGTCGGACGTCTCCGCGCTGCACCGGCGGCAGGACACCGAGTTGGAACGATCCGGCCGAACCCGGCTGCCTCACCGCGCCAACTCCATCGCCCCACGTACTCGCCGCCAGGCGGTATCGACACTGTTCTGGGCCGTCGGACTGCTGTTCTTAATTGGCGTTTCCGGTTACTGGCTTTCGCTGGTGGCGGACTATCAAAGCACTGTGGCGGCCAGCCATATCGAAGCGAGTTTGATTCAGTCCACATTCGGTCATGTCCTGCGCCTGCCGCTGTCGTTCTTCATCCGGCGTCCGAGCGGCGGGTTAGCCAAGCGCATCGACCAGTCCGACCAGGTCGCCCCGATTGTCACGGCATTCTCGCAGCAGATCGCCCCGGACGCGCTTCGCCTGATCGGCATATGCGCCATCATGTTGACGCAGAATTGGAAGCTCGCGCTCGCGTCGTTGATCGTACTGCCCGCGTACTCGCTGATCACCTGGCGCGCGGCCCGCCGCCTGGAGTCCGGCATGACCGAGTACTACCAGATGTGGGAGAACATCTCGGTGCGCATCCAGGATGCGCTGGCGGCGATCAAGACGGTGAAACTCTCCGGCGCGGAGCCGCGCGAAACCGGCCGCCTCCGGAACATGACGGACACGGCATATGAGGACTACCTGGGCCGCACCCGGTTGAGCAACCACTACTTCCTCTTGCAGACTGTTTTGAGCCATCTCAGCAAGGCCCTGGTTCTCGGCTATGGCGGCTGGATGGTGATGGAGCACCGGCTCACGCCCGGCGATGTCGTGATGTTCGTCGCGTACCTGGACCGCCTCTTTGATCCCATCGACTCGCTGAGCAGCCTGGCGGTCAGTCTGCCGCAGAATTCCGCATCGCTTGGCCGCGCGGTGCGGCTGCTGCAGACCGGTCCCGAAGAGCCGCGCGGCAAGGACTTGCGGCCAGGGCCAGGCCGAATCGAGTTCTGCGATGTTCACTTCAGCTACGCGCCTCAGCGGGAGGTACTGCACGGCATTAGCTTCACGGTAGAACCAGGCAAAGTGACGGCCATCACCGGGCCGTCTGGCGCGGGCAAGACCACGACGGCGGACCTGCTGCTGAGACTCTGGGAGCCGGACTCGGGCCACATTCGCATCGATGGTCAGCCGCTGCGGGAGACCGATCCGGCTGCGGTCCGGCGCGCCGTGGGCATGGTTGCCACCGATGGCGCGGTGTTCCTCGGTTCGCTGGCCGAGAACATTCGGTACAAACGACCCGCTGCCACGTTGGATGAAGTACGCCAGGCGGCGCTGGCCGCCGGCCTCGGACGGACCCTCGAACGGCTTCCGGACGGGCTCGACACGGAGGTCGGCGAACGGGGCGTGGGGCTCTCCGTGGGAGAGCGCCAGCGGCTGCAGATCGCGCGCATCCTGGTCGACCAGCCGCGCATCCTCGTGCTCGACGAGGCGACGGCGAATCTCGACTACGCCACCGAGGCCGAAGTGAAGCAGGCGCTCGGCCAGTTGAGCCATCGTCCCACCATGCTGGTGATCGCGCATCGCTACTCGATGATCAAGGACGCCGACCACGTGATCGTGCTGGAACAGGGCCGCGTGCTCGAAGAGGGTTCTCCGGACGAACTGACCCAGGCGGGCGGATGGTTCTCCCAACTGGCCGCCCAGGCGAAGGAAGAAGGGTCCGTCAAGGAAGACCAGTCAGCAGAAGTGGACGTGGAATCAGACGACGACGATGCGGGTCCTGAAGAGAGTACGCCATTACCCGTCGCGGATGGCGAGTAAGCGCGCTGGCAGGCCGGCAGGGGTTCAGGAAGAGCGTGAGCACTTCAGTTCAGGCGAGGGACCGCCAGACTACGGCCGTCATCCGTGGATCATGAGTCTCAGCAAGACGGGCGTGTGGGCGTTGAGGACCGATGAGGAAACGTGCGGTTAGGGACACGTTGCCCTCTCGAAGGAAACGCTCTCATAGCCTCGATCCCGAGGTCATGAGATTCGCTCCTCCGAAATCCGGTATCGGGTAGCAATCGCGGCGGCCGCGTGAGTCAGCGCCGCGTCTGACGATGCACGCCGCCACCCAACCCGCCCACATCGATGACCACCGCGATCAGCAACCACAGAAGATTGACTCCGGTAGTCGGCATGCCGCTGTTCAGCTCCCAGGCGTAAACGATCGTGGTGAGCGGCAGGAAAATGAAGCCCAGGACAGGCAGCAACAAGCCGCCATGGAATGCGCGTTGCAGGTAGGTCGAGAAGAACCACATCAACGCTAATGCGGCGCGCGGAAACAAGAGCACGACGAACACGACCAGACACATCGTCAGCCTCCAGCCAGGCAATACAAGTCTGCGCAGCCAGGATACCAGATTCGCGGTCTGCGACTGCGTCGGATTCATGCAATGAATAGCCCTTCCGCCCGAAACGGAACCGCGACCGTCAGGGAGTGCCCATGGGCCGGTTCGCGGAAGCTACCTTCGGATTTCGTAACGCTTGATCTTCTCGTACAGCGTGGAGCGATCGATGCCGAGCGTGACGGCCGCCTCCTTCACATTGCCGCCCTTGCGTTCCAGCGCCGCCTCGATCATCAGCTTTTCCATCTCTTCGAGCGTGACGTCGGGTGGCGTCCAGGTGTGACCGTTGCCCGCGCGGACCAGGAACGCGAAATCGTCTTCGGTCAGCACGTGGCCCCGGCAGGTGACCATGGCGCGCTCCACCGAGTTCTCCAGTTCGCGTACGTTGCCCGGCCAGGAGTAGTCCATCAGCAGGCGCAACGCTCCTTCAGAGATGTCGGAGATCTCCTTGCGCAGTTCGGGCGTCAGGCGCTCGAGAAAATGATGCGCCAGCAGCGGGATGTCCTCGCGCCGCCCGCGCAGCGGCGGCACATCGATCTCAATCACGTTCAGCCGGTAGTACAGGTCGTCGCGGAAGCGCCCCTGCTGAACGGCTTCCCGCAGATCCACTTTACTGGCGGCGATGACCCGCACATCCACGCGAACCTCGTCCGAGCCGCCGACGCGGTAGAACGCCCGCTCCTGCAGCACGCGCAGCAAGTCGACCTGGAGCTTGGGCGAGATGTCGCCGATCTCGTCCAGGAACAGCGTGCCGCCGTCAGCCATTTCGAACTTGCCCTTGCGTTGCGCGTTTGCCCCCGTGAAAGAGCCCTTTTCATGGCCAAACAGCTCGCTTTCGAGCAGCGATTCGGCCAGCGCGGCGCATGAGACGGCGACGAACGGTTTCGCGGCGCGGTCGCCCGAGAAGTGAATGGCGCGCGCGATCAACTCCTTGCCCGTGCCGCTCTCGCCCTGTACCAGCACCGTGCTGCGCAGGCTCGCCACGTCGCTCGCCAGAGAGAAGATCGTCTGCATCTGCGCGTTCTTGCTGATGATGTCTCCGAAGCGGTATTGACGCGTCAGCTTCTTGCGCAGAATCGT
>Ga0181528_10000055_pt1 | contig 111164 bp, 80 predicted proteins | sample PEATcosm2014_Bin_47_FD_119742 | JGI IMG/M metagenome (GOLD analysis project Ga0181528, IMG submission 119742) | Peatland microbial communities from MTU Mesocosm Facility, Houghton, MI, USA - PEATcosm2014_Bin10_10_metaG | ecosystem: Environmental > Terrestrial > Soil > Wetlands > Peat | place... | reverse complement strand
TCGGCGGTCTGGCCCGCGAGCATGCTGCCCATCGGTTCAATGGTGCCCGAGACCATCACGGGGATCCGGTAGCCGAGTTCCTTGCCCAGCCGTCCGGCGGCGAGCAGGGCCGCTTTCACGTTGCGCGTGTCCTGGCAGGTCTCCACCAGCAACACGTCGGCTCCGCCTTCGACGAGCGCCTTCGACTGAACGTAGAAGTGCTGAGTGAGGTCGGGGAATGTGACGCCGCCGGTCACGGTGATGGACTTGGTGGTGGGCCCGATGGAGCCAGCAACGAAGCGTGGACGCCTAGGCGTGGAGTATTCGGCCGCTGCCTGGCGGGCGAGTTCGGCAGCGCGCCGGTTCAGGAGCGAAGCATCATCGGCCAGACCGTACTCGGCCAAAACAAGCGGCGTGCCGCCGAAGGAATTCGTCTCCACCATGTCGGCGCCGGCGGCATAGTAGGCGCGGTGCACGTCGAGCACGACGTCCGGACGAGTGCGCACGAGATTCTCGTTGCAGCCCTCAAGCGCGTTGCCGCCGAAGTCGGCGGCGGTGAGATTGGCACGCTGCAGCATCGTGCCCATTGCGCCGTCGAGGACGACGATCCGCGAGTTTAGCGCATCAAACAGAGCCTGTTGCCGCTCTTCCCAGGTGTTCATGGAGTGTTCCTTTCATCGTAACGTAGCCGCGCCGGGATGCCCGTTGGCACCGCATTCAGGCCCGGGCCCTCATTGCGCGCCCGCCTATGCCACAATGGGGCCGTTATGGCACAGGCGAAGAAGTCCGGGACCGGAGACACTTTTGAGGTCGAATGCCCGTGCTGCGGCGCGACGCTGAAGGTGGACTCGCAGGTGAAGGCGATTCTCGAACATAAGGAGAAGCCACGTCCGAAGACGCTTGAGGACATTAACGTCGGCGTCGAACGGCTGAAGGGCGCGGAGCAGGCACGCGAAGTTGCGTTCCAGAAGTCGGTTGAGGCCCTGAAGTCTTCCAAGAGCGTGCTCGACCGGAAGTTCGAGGAGCTTCTGAAGAAGGCCAAGGCCGATGACCCGACCGCGCCGCCGCCCAAACCGCTGGGTTTGGAGTAAGCATTTCGTCAAGCTGCTTCAGAATTACCCGGTGGCGAAGGGAGGCAAGAGGCCGAACCGGACACCGTCCCCTGCCGATCGAATTGAAGTGGGGATACAAGGATCGGCTGCGTTGCCTCGGGGGAACTTCGTTTGCTAGACTAAAGATCGTCCCACCGCGTTCGGGCCCGTAGCTCAACTGGCAGAGCAACTGACTCTTAATCAGTAGGTTGAAGGTTCGATTCCTTCCGGGCTCACCATCAATTCTCCCCACATACAGACCAGCCGCCCTTCATTCAGGAGGCCTTGGCCGCCACATGAGCAGCAGAGGGCCGAAAGGCTTGTCGCTGCCGTTGACGGCAGGTTGTGAAGAGCATCGCGGCCTATCCCGGCCGTGCGGTGGAGATATTGCTACTTTCGGTAAAGAAAACGCCTGAACTTGCGCGCCGCACGATTGAGCCACTCGTGGCGGCGGGTGAGCTCCACCCCGTTGAAATACAGCGTCATGAGGACTTGAGCTTTGAGGCTGCGCATCTGCAAGAAGGTGTAATTGACGCAATGGACAGCCCCAAAATACTGCTTCCAGTGCTCGTCTCCGCGGCATAGGTCGACCGCCTCCAGCGCCGGGTTCATTTGCCGCAAGTGAAGAACCACCGATGCGAGCATGACAACGCCGGTGTAATAGTGCTCGTACTGAACCGCGCGGCTCGCCGTGTGGAGCAGGAAGCGGTTGCCGTGTACGAATCCCCAATGGCAGCCCACCGGCATTCCATCCAACCGCATCACAATCAGCAGGCATCCCCCGGTGCGAGCGAGCGATGAGGAGAGATTCCGGTACAGGCTCTCAATCGCCGGGCTGTTAAAGCAACTCGGGGTCGGAGTCCCGTACCAGCGTTCCTTGTGCTGCCGAAACAGAGTGCCGATTTGAGCGTCGATTGCGGCCGGTTCAGTGTAGTAATCCAGGGTAATCTCGCCCAAGGCGCTCAATTGACGCATGTGCCGCCGCAGGTGCCGGGCGAACTTTGGCTTCTGGAGGAAAGCGGCGGGTGGCGCGTCTGGTGCAAGGGTCGTGCTCGCTATCAGGCACGGCTCTCCCGGCTTGCACTGAAGTCCGTTCTGCGCAGTCAGGAAAGTGTAGGTCGGCGAGGTGCTGCTGATTTCCCGCAGGTAGACCGCATCGCTTTCTTTGGCGAGTTCCGCGGTTGCGACCCAGAGGGCCTCGAGGACGCGTGATTCGGCATAGACGAAGTCGGCATAGTCAATGAATGGCGCGCCGAGAAACTCGAGGGTCCTGAGCCTTATCGAACAGATCACATGTTCGGCCAGCATCAAGGGCGCGATGCCCTCCAGGCGGCCCGAAATCCAAGCCGTAACGATGCGGAGATCGTGTCTCCGGGCATCGAATGCGCTCCAAGTCTCCACGAAGTCGAACGCCAGGAAGATCGAATCCGTGACGCTTCGCTCGAGCAACGCATCCCAATCTTCCTTTAGCGACGCCAGCTCATTCCAGTCCGTGCACAGGCGAATCTCGATTGTCTGGCTGTCTGCCATGCCGGGCGCTACTTCAACCTGCGCGGGCGGGGCAGACAGTCGTGATTGTCCTCGTTCTTCCATTGGCGAGCTTGCGATTCTGACAGTCAGCACTCAGGCCATTTGCGCAGGGAAGCGCGGATACCATCGACCGGACACTTCCTGCGTTCTTCGTTGAGCACATTGTTGCTCATCCGTGCCGGGAGATTTTCATCGACGCATCAGCCGAAAGGCCGGCGCCTTGAGGAACTGGCCCCTGGCCGGGCACTCAATGCTCACTTCTATCCTGCACCTTCCCCGCTGTCTTCGCTTGCCACTGCATGTGACAATGAACCCCCAACCTGGAGGTTGAGGGTTCGATTGCTTCCGGCCGATTGTATATTCTCTGTTGAATCCAGCCGATGAGGGCTCACCGGGGTGCGAACGATTCGGTGGGAAGCGGCGGACCCGGCCGGGACAGGATTCTGCCCAGCGCACGGGGCATAGTCCGGGTGGCTGAACTGGCTTCGAGCACCTATACGTTTGGAGACCGTGTACTGCTCCGGACGGTGCGAGAAACCCCGAGCGCTGCCGGCGCTGCCCCGACTCCGTTCGAGGGAATCTCTATCCCGCCGGCCCATCGCGGTGTGGTGACCTTTCATCGCCCGCCTGCGGGGCCTGGAGTGGCTCTGAAACCGGGCCTCAGCCCTTGTAGTAGAAGCGCTCGTGGATGATCTTGCCGTTCAGCCAGCGCCGCACTGCGACCTGCTCCAAGCGGGCATGAAAACCGCCTTTGAAGGTGAGATCGAAGATCCATTCGCCGTAGCTGATATCGTCGCCCACGGCGCTCGAAACGAGTTTGAGTTCGTGCAGGGTTTCAATGGAACCAAAGAACTTGATCTCGCGCTCGCGGTTGAACTCCTTGCCCACCCAGGGCTCATCCGCGTTGTCCTGCATGACGACGCCGTCGGCGTAGAACTCGTCAAACGCCTCCATCGCTTTGCCGGTCAGGATCGCCTCATTGACCTTCTGATCCAATACAGCCAGATTGCTCGTTGTGCTCATGATTTCCTTCTTTCCTTGTACTGTTGTCGAATGTGCTCTACACGTCAATAGATGACTAGTTATTGAATGGGATTCAGGAAAAGAGGAGGCACGGCACGATTGCGGACAGGCCTTTCCCCTTTGCCGGATTCGGCCCGGTGCGCAGGTTGAGAGTGAAAGTAGCGGTGGTCAGCCCCGGAACTCTTCGGCAGCGTAGGAGGCGCCGGTGACCAGCGCCATGTAGTCCGGGCGGTCCGAAGGATTCTGGTGCCGGTAGCAACGCACGAGTTGTCCGTAATACAGCAGGAATGCGCCGGGCATTTGGAAAACGTCGCCAGTGAACCGGCCCATCAGGTTGCGACCGAGGATGGCCGCCTGAAAGCTCCGTGCCCAGAGCCGGGGCGATAGGAACATGCCTATCGTTCCGCGCGGGAGCCCGAAAGCGCGATACAGGGAGCGCCGCGGGTCATCGATGCGTGTTGCGTGTTCCAGTCCGTATCGCGCGAAGACGCGGACGCCCTGCTCCTCCGTGCCCATATGGACCAGGACGAGCCGGGTGCCGTTCGCTTCGATCTCTTTGCGCCGGATAGCCAGGTCGGCCAGCGCTTCGCGGCAGAACATGCAGCCGGAATGCCGCAAAAACACCAGGAGTACCGGCGATAAACGACTCAGTTCCTCCAGCGAAACTCCAACATTGGTGCGAGTCCGCAGCGCCAGGCCGAGGATCTCCGAGGAGACGCAACGCCTCCGGCCCAATGTGCCCTCGTGTACCGCGAGCAGCACAGCTCCGAGAACCACCGCCCAGACCAAGTCGCCGGCGGAGGCGAGCACCAGCGAACGCCGGGGGAATTCTCCCCGCCAGACAAGCAGGATGTTTCCGGCAAACGCGCCGCACTTCGCCACTACCGAAAGCAGGATAAAGGGCCAATAGCGGGAGGGATCGGCAGCCGCGATCAGCAAGACCGCGCCGCCGAGCGCAACGGCGCAGAGCAGAGCGAACCACACGGCGAGGGGGTGGACGGGGCCCAATCCGAGCGACGCCTGTATCGCGCCGGGTTGCAAGGCCGCAATCGCGGTCCACACCAAACTGTAGACGCCCGCGGCCTGTAGGGCCCACGAAGTCCAAGGCTTCAAACTACTCATGCTTTGGGGTACCAGAAACTCCTGACCTCTCCTTGATGTTCCAAGAGTGGCAACGGATGTTTGAATCCACCTCAAACGTGGCGGCAAGAACAACCAGTGAGGCTGGCTGAGGGGCGCTGGGAAACGGGCAGGGGACAGGCATTTGTTATGAAACGCACATGCCGCCACGGCACGGCTCGTTCTAAAGTCATCGGGTTTTCATTCCCATGAGTGGGCCGCCGGGTCATCCCGGCTCCTGCACGGCCGCCACCCCTGGGAACGCCGATCTCCAGATCGGCTTTGAGCGGCGCGCGTGAGCGGCAGCTCCAATGCACATTTGCGCGCCCGGGAGTTTGCCGGCAATTGCCGACGGCCAAAGTGCGAGCCGGACGAAGCCGATCTGGAGATTGGCGGTCCCGGGGGAGCGCCGGCCTCCTGGATGGCTCGTGATTTGAGATCTTCCGTAGCCTCAGGCGATCGTTTCGCGACGCGTCCGTCCGCGTTCGGAATGCCTCCGCGTCGAGTTGAGTACCTCGACGGCCGTCAATTCTGCGGCGATTTTGCGGCTCTCAGAGCGCGTGGCGATGCTCGCCGCCGATATACTGAAAAAAGCAGGTCTCGAGCGCCGCTCCTTTTCATGTGCATCCCTGGTATTATTCCCATTCGTAAACATAAGAATCGTATGGCCGTTTGCGCGGTATTGATGGCCGTCACTCTAGCGGCGGAAGGCTGCACTCCACGAGCAGCCGAGAACCGGCCAACGGCCGCGGGTTCCGTCGAAGCGCAAGGCTGGAACGACACGGCCCGCTTTTTGAGCGGCATGAAGGGGCGCGCGGACGGTCCGTTCCGTGCTCTCGAAGACACGACGTCGTGGAAAGCCTATGCGGCTGAGTTCAACTCGAACTGGAACCAGCTCCGGACCGAGCAGCTCCAACCCGTCACGGACTTTCAGAAACGCGAGCTCGCCTCCATCCAGCACACGGGCCAGTATGTCTTCTATCCCTTCAGCGGCCCCGACGTCTTGTACCTGACCCGGTTCTTCCCGGAAGGCAAAGTCATGGTGATGGCAGGTCTGGAGCCCGTCGGGAGCCTACGCGTGACGCAACGCTATAACGCAAAGACTCTCGGCCGGGATTTGGACGGTTGGAAACAGTCCGTGTCGTCGATTTTTGAGCGAAGCTTCTTCGTGACCCGTGAAATGGACAGTGAATTTCGCGGGCGCGTCGCCGACGGACTGCTGCCCATGATCCTGTTGCTGCTGGAGCGTAGCGGATACTCGATCGAGCAGGTCCAGTACGGACAGCTCTCCCCGTCGGGCGAATTCGGACCGGAAGAACAGACTGACCCGCCGGTGCGCAAACACAAAGCAGTGCAGATTCATTTCCACCGCGGGAACGAAACGACCAGCCGCACGCTCTACTATTTCTCGACCGATCTGGGCCCGGCCTTCGAGAAGAATCCTGCTTTCGGGCGCTTTCTTGATAGCCTCGGCACGCCTGACACTCTGGTGAAATCTGCCCAGTTCCTGCTGCATTGGGGGATGTGCAGCGGTTTGCGGCGCTACATCCTGGACAAGAGCAACCTGGTGCTGCAAGACGACACCGGGGTTCCGTACAGCTATTTCCAAAACGCAGCCTGGCAGGTCCGGCTGTACGGCGAGTACAGCGCTCCCGTGAAGCCGTTCAAGCGTCTGTACCAGCGAGATCTTGCCGAAGCGTTCCAGGATCCCTCGCGTGTCAGGCCGCTCGGTTTCTCGCTCGGTTACGGAGCTGGCCGCCGGCCATCGAGCATGATCCTGGCAATCCGCGCGCAAGCGCCGGCACGCACAGCCTCGGGAAACTGACGGACTCCGCCCTCAACAGGAACTGTCCGGAGCTTCTCAGCCAGTTCTTGCGATCTTGAGCGCTGCTTCAAAAAGATGGTCGCGGCCCGCGATCCCCAGTTCCTCGGCGAGCAGTGCCGCTTCGTCGAGACGTGGAAATACCAAGCCGCTCTGCAGCCCATCCGTGGTCGCGACGACGTTTGTGCCGCCCGTGGGCCGTTCCAGACGAACGTCCACTCCTGGACCGTTCAGTTGCACAACGCGGATGCGGCCCACGTCTACCGGAGGACGTACGGGGTCGCATGAGGCCAGTTCGATCTCAATCGCGGGATACATGCTTCGCAACCACGCATCCAGATAGCAGGCAGGAATGGACATCTTCTCGCCCGCCCAGTGGATTGCGCCCGAATTCGGCGCGGGCGCATTGCGCAGGATGCCGGCCAGCGCTTTGCGCCAGCGGGTGATGCGGCCCCAGGCCAGATCGGCCAGCCGCCAGGCGGGAGGAGGAGCGCCATCGACTCCCGAGGCTAGGGAGCGGACCGCGTCCAGGGCGCTCTCCTGTTCATCCGCTTCCGAGGTATCGACAATCACCCGCGTCGCCAGAGTCAGCACCGGGCGCAGTGCGTCGAGATGTCCCAGCGCGGTGTGGCGCACCCAAAACACGACCGGCAGGTCCGGCACGGTCAGCCCCAGCAGCAGCAGCGCCACCTCGCCGAATTGAGCGGTGCCCGCATAGATCTCGATCCACTCGCCGCAGATCTGCTGGCGCCGGCCAAAGGGCATCCAGCATTGCACCGACGTCCGCGCCTCCACCGCATCGCGGTGCGGACACGTACGCACGACGATGGTGCGGGACGGGTGCAATTGCATCAGGCTCGAAAGCATGGCCCCGAGTTCCTGTGCGTCATCAGCCTCGGCGGCCGCGACAATCAGCGTCATGGCGCAAGCGCGCAGGACGCCCGTGCCCAGATCCTTGTCCTGATCTTTGCCCAGCGTCCGCCACGTCTCGTCCAGCTCGCGCAGCAACTGGGGTGCATCGGCGGCCATTACGGGATCCTCCACACGTGGCCTCGGCGCGCCAGCATCTCATTGGATTGCTTGGGACCCCACGTGCCAGACGCGTAGTTGGGGAATTCGAACTGGCTCCCAGCCCAGACGTCCAGGATCGGCTGGACGACCGCCCAACTGGCCTCCACCATGTCCTGCCGGGTGTAGAGAGTAGCGTCGCCTTCGAGCGCATCCAGCAGCAGCGTTTCGTAGGCCGAGGGCGAGCGTTCGCCAAAGCTGGTGCCGTAATTGAAATCCATGGTGACCGGGCGCAGGGTCATGCCCGAGCCCGGACGCTTGGAGAAGAAGCGCAGCGAGATGCCCTCCTCCGGCTGAATCCGGACCACCAGCAGATTCGGCCACCGGCCGGGCTCGCCATCGGCGAACAGGCTGAGCGGCGCGGTGTTGAACTGGATAGCGATGTCGGTCACGCGCTTCGGCAGCCGCTTGCCGCTACGGATGTAGAACGGGACGCCCGCCCAGCGCCAGTTCTCGACAAAGAGAGTCACCGCGGCGTAGGTGTCGGTCCGCGAGTCCGGCGCGACGCCCTTCTCCTCGCGGAAACCGGCCAACCGTTCGCCGCCGATTTGCGCCGGACCGTACTGACCTGCCACGGCGTGCGTGGCCACTTCCTCCGGCGTCAGAATGCGAATGGAGCGCAACAGCTTCGCCCGCTCATCGCGCACGGCATCCGATTCGAAGACGGCCGGAGGCTCCATGGCGATGGTCGCCATCACCTGCATCAGGTGATTCTGAATCATGTCGCGCAGCGCGCCGGCTTCCTGATAATAGGCGCCTCGTCCCTCGACGCCGATGTTCTCGGCGGCGGTGATCTGCACGTGGTTCACGTAGCGCCGGTTCCACAGCGGCTCGAAGATGCCGTTGCCGAAGCGGAAGGCCAGGATGTTCTGGACCGTCTCCTTGCCGAGATAATGATCGATGCGGTAGATATCGCGTTCATCGAAGACGCCGTGCAGACGCGCGTTCAGCTCGCGCGCGCTTTGCTGGTCGTGGCCGAAGGGCTTCTCGATGATGATACGCCGCCAGGCGCCATCCTGCGGAGCATGCTGCAAGCCGGCTGCGCCCAGACCCTCCGCGACACGGGCGTAGTAGCTCGGCTGGGTAGACAGGTAAAACAGAGCGTTGCCGCCGGTGTGTCTTTCCGTCTCCACCTCCGCCAGCTTCGCAGCGAGGGCCTTATAAAGCTCGTCGCCCGCGATGTCACCGGCAAGGTAGTATAGCCCGCGCTCGAACTCCTCCCAGAGGCCTGCATCGAAGGGCGAATCTTCCAGGAACTTCTCAACGCCCGCCCGCATCTTGGCACGGAACTCCTCGTCGCTCATCGCGGTTCGCGAGGTGCCGAGCACAGCGAAACCCGGGGCCAAACGTCTTTCGAAGGCGAGCCGGTAAAGCGCGGGCATCAGCTTGCGCTGCGTCAGGTCGCCGTTTGCCCCAAAGATCACCACGGCAGCCGGAGGTGCGGGTCGATCGAAGCGGAGAGGGTCATCCAAGTTCGGCAAAGCGCCCATGCGACAAAGTTAGCATGCGCGCTGCACGGTTGCGCAGTTTACGCGGACCGTAGGCTAGCGCTGTTCAAGACTTCCGGGAACCGTGGCCTGTTCGCGCTTACCCATGACCAACCCACAGCCGCGCATGTCAAAGAGCGGCCCTTTGCAAAAAGCGATGGTTGGCCGCTCTCTTACGTTCGCGGCTCGGTGCTGGGGGGCAGGCGCGCAGCGGCAAGCTGTGCGATATCCATCAGTTGCGGCGTGTTTGCGGGACGAACAGCCGGCAGCGCATCCCGCAGCATGCTGTTACAGAAGGGGCACGCCGCCACGACGGCGCTGGCCCCGGTTGCTGTCAGCTCAGCGGCTCGTGCATGGCTGATCCGGGTGCCTTTCTCTTCTCCGAGGAAAGTCAGGCCTCCACCGGCGCCACAGCAGAACCCACGGTCTCGCGAGCGGGGTGGTTCCACGAGGTGGCCTGAAGACCGCGCTACAGCGCGCGGTTCCTCATAGACGCCCTGGTAGCGGCCCAGATAGCAAGGATCGTGGTAGACGAGAGTAGCGGTGGACGGGGCGGCTGGGAGCGCCGAGTCGTGCCGGGCGAGGAAAACCGAGTGGTGCTCAATCTCAAATGCGGGTCCAAACTCCTTCCAGTCCTCGGAAATGGTGCGGACACAGTGCGGGCAGATTGAGATCAGTTTCTTTGCTCTGGCGGCTCTCAACTGAGCGATATTGAACTCGGCGAGTTGCTGAAATGCCAGATCGTTGCCTAACCTCCGCGCCGCGTCGCCTGTGCATCGCTCCTTTTTTAAAACGCCAAAGGTCACGCCACGGTATCTCATCACCTGAGCCAGGGCCGTAACGATCTCCCGTCCGGCCGGATCATACGATCCCATGCAACCCAGCCAAAGCAAGTAGTCCTGGCTGCCATCGTAAAACGGCAGTTCCGCTTTCTTGATGAATTTGTCGCGTTCGAACTGAGACATGCCGAACGGATTGCCGCTGCGCTCGAGTTTCAGGAAGAGTTCCCCGCCGTATTCGTCTTCCCAGGCGCCTGTGTTCACCGCGCCCCGGCGTAGGCCGACAATCAGCGGCAAGTGTTCGATGCCAATCGGGCACTGGTACTCGCACGCTCCACATGTCGTGCATTGGAAGACGGCCTCTTCCGCAAGGTGAATCCCGAGGAGAGGATGTTCAGAATTTTCTTTATTTACATTGAGATAAGACTTGAACCCTAAAGCGATTTCTTTAGGATTCAGTAGCTTGCCGGTGTTGTAGGCGGGGCAGTGCTCTTGGCAGCGGCCGCACTCCACGCACGAATAGGCCTGGAGGGCGACCAGTCGTGTGATGTCCTTCCCCGTCACCAGGCCGAAGTCCTCCTCTCCAATCAGGGGCGGGATCCGTGCGAAGCTTCCCCGGGAAAGGAAGACAGAAACGGGGCCCAGCAGCAGATGCAAGTGCTTGGTGTGGGGAATCAGCGGCAGAAAAACCAACAGGGCTGCCGTGTGCGTCCACCAGAGAAGCCGAGCAGCGGTGCTCGCCGGGGCCAATGCCAGGCAGTAGTCTCCCAGGTAGGTGAGCATCAGCGTCAGGATGAGCAGGGCGATCAAGCCGGACTCCAGGCTGACCTTGTCTCCCAGCCACTTGGGCCGCATTACAAAGCGGCGGTACGTCAGCAGGAGGATGGCAATGGAGACTGTTCCCGCGAACAGGCTGGCGCAAAAGAAATAGACGGGGCCGAAGTGGCCGGATTTCGCGTCTATCCAATGCAGGCCGAAGCCAAGCAGAATGTGGTTGATGGAGACGATCGAGAAGGCACAGAAGCCCCAGAACACCAGGGCGTGCGCGAGGCCCGCAAACGGCCGGTAGCGGATTACCTTCGCCTGGCAGATGACCTGCCAGAAAAAGTCGGCTACCCGGGGAAGAATCGGCGTGAGATGAAAGTCAGGGTCCTGTTTTGAGCGCAAGATTACGCGCAGCACTCGCCCGAAGCGCGCAATAAAAAGCCCCATCGAGAGGGCAAGCAGCCCTGCAAAGAGGAGGATCTCACGCTCAGACCGGCCTGCCAAATTCATGACGACTCAATGTATCACGCCTGACGGGAAATCCGGGCCGCGCGCCGGCTGAATGAAGCGGTAGTCAGCGACTCTGAAGTCCCAAAGTTGACGCGGAGTGTTCCGGGCGCGCCAGCCACCTTTGCGGCTTTCAAAACCCAGTTGCACAGCCTGCTTCAGAGACGTCAGATCGCAAGGCCATTCATGCCTAAGGTGCGGAACTCAAAGCGCTCGATGGAGACGGCGACCACGCCGGAGTCGGCGCGCTCGATCCTGCCACTTGCGATCAGCTTCAGAGCGCATTTCTGATCGAGTTGGGCCGGCCAACTGATCGCCATATCAAGTCGCTTGCCTGTGGGCACTGTCTGATCGGTGCGAAAAACAAGACGCTTGCTGCCCATGTCGATGGTCATGCCGGAGCCCGCCGGCTCATCCCGCTTCCCTGTCAGGCGGAACCGGAGTTCCCGCTCGATGGGGAAGTGCATGGGATCGCGCTGATATCGGAGGCTCGGTACAATGCGCCCGCCGTCTTCGAGGCTGAATAACCTTGCCATATACTTGGTTGCCTTTCGTCGTACTCACTGACAACTTCAGAATGCTGTCCAGCGCGTGAGTTAACCATGAATCTGATATCTCAATTACGGGGAGTACAGCAGTGGTATAGCCAAGCAATATAAAGTCCTGTGTTCCATAGAACTATTCAAGGGCAGGACCAGGACTTCGGTTCAGACGCAGCACGCCGCCGTGTTTCTGGCAAGGGACGCTCGCGAGCGGGAAAGATGCCGCTTTTGAGCTTCAAATGCCGAAAAGGGCCCTTGCCTGGGAGACGCAGCCTATCAGACCAAGTACCAAGGGTCCATGCCGCAAGCAGGACCCCGGGACTAGTCAGAGCATGCGCGGCTGAAGGAAACGGTAGGAAACCGGGTTTGTGGAACTGCCCGGCAGACCGCCCGTGCGCCACCGAAATGGGAATGGGGACCGCAACTCATCCGGGCGGGAGGGAAACGCGACCACATCTGCCACTGGCTTTTGGAGCCATCGAAAGCATGAAGTTTTGCGGGTCGTCGAACTTCATTGGGCGTATATGTGTACTCGCTAATCGCCGCGCCGCGGATTCTGAGCACAAAGAGCAGATGAGGCGGCGACAGGTCAAAATAGCCGTCCAGGAATAACTGTCATTCGCCTTTGAATGATCTCATGATCGTGTTAGATAGCGGTCTCATCAGGACGGTCACAGCCAGAGCGGGTTGTCGCGGCGGAAGCGGCGCCGTTCGAGCGCGACGTGGATGCGCCCGCCGGATAACAGCGCCAGCACAGCAAATAGAAGCACGGAGACCCACACGACGACCCGAGCACGCACCGGGGCGGCGCGCTGCACGGGTGCGTTGATGCCGTCGCCCGAAACCAGCCTCACCTGCAACCGGACCACGGCCTCATCGCGCCCTTCCAGACGATTGTCAAGGACGATGGAGTAGGCGCCAGGTTCGGCGACGAGCCAGGAGAAACCGTCAGAATCCGCGTAAGCGGTGGAAGCCAGGATGCTGTGCGGACGCTCGGCCAGCCAGAGCCTGACGTCGCCGCGCTTCAGCAAGACAGCGCGCACGCCCGAGCGGCCCTGCTCGACATGGTAAGTGCAGAGCACCCGGGTCCCTTTCACGCGCACATCGAACTCGAGCGGGCGCACCTTGGCGGGGCTGATGTGGACATCCTCGTCGATCAGGATGTCAGCGTGACCCGAGGCGGGCAGCGCTGTGACGGACGCCGCTAACGCAACCGCCGCAATCATCCGGGAAAACGTCATTGGATCTCGTGTACCAGCCTGCCGCCGAGGAACGTCTTCAGGACGCGCGTTCCGGGAATCTGCAACTCCGGTATCGTCATGATATCGCGGTCGAGCACGAGGAAATCGGCCAGCTTGCCCGGCTCCAGCGATCCCTTCGTCTCTTCCTCGAAGGCGGCGTAGGCGCCGGAAAGCGTCCAACTCTCCAGCGCTTCGGCTCGCGACATGCGCTGAGACGGCGTCCAGCCGCCGGGAGGATTACCCTCCACATCCTGACGCGTGATGGCCGCGTAGAGGCCCAGCATCGGGTTGGGCTCTTCCACGGGGAAGTCGCTGCCGTTCGCGACAGGAATGCCGAGTTTGAGGAACGTCTGCCAGGCGTAAGCGCCGGCAACGCGATCGGGACCGACGCGCTGCTCGATCCAACGCATGTCGGAGGTCGCATGCGTGGCCTGCATGGACGGCAGGATCGAGAACTGCTTGAACTTCTGAAAGTCCGGCAGCGAGACGACTTGCGCATGCTCGATCCGGAAGCGCTTGTCGTTGGGTCCGCCCAGCGCCAAGGCATAACCGTCGAGCACGGTGCGGTTGGCGCGGTCCCCGATGGCGTGCGTGCACACCTGGAAACCGTGCGCTACCGCGTCCCGAGCCACCTTCGCAATCTCCTCTTTGGTGGTCATCAGCAATCCCGAATTGCCGGGATCATCCGTGTACGGTTGCCACAGAGCCGCGCCCCGGGACCCCAGCGCTCCGTCGGCGTACAACTTGATGGAGCGCACCGTGAGTTGCTCGCCAATCTCGGGACCCTGTTTCAAGTACTCGCGCCACAGCGAGCCGGCGCCTCCGATCATGGCGTAGACGCGGATTGGCAGGTTATGGCCGGCGATCAGGGCGCGGTAGCCGTCCAGATCCAGCTTAGAAATGCCCGCGTCGTGGACCGTGGTCAAGCCGAGCCGTGCACACTCACGCGTAGCGAGTTCGAGCCTGTGCTGGACCTGACCGGCCGAAGGCCCGGGAATCTTAGAGGAAACCAACGACATCGCTCTGTCGACGAAAATGCCTGTCGGCTGTCCCCGATCATCCTTGATGATGCGGCCGCCGGATGGCTCGGGTGTCTGGGGCGTGACCCCGGTCAGTTTCAGGGCGGCGGAATTCGCCCAGCCCGCATGGCCGTCCACGCGACTCAGGAACACGGGATTCGCCGGGGCGGCGGCGTCCAGGTCGCGCGCGGCCGGGAACTGTCCGCCCCAGTTGGTCTGGTCCCAATTCCTGCCGACGATCCACTCGCCGGGCTTGCGCTGCGCGGCCTGGTTGCGGACATACTCGGCGACCGCGGCGACGGTGCGCACGTGGCGCAGGTCGGCCGATTCGAGCAGGCCTCCAAGCCCTTCCAGATGCGCGTGGGAATCGATGAGGCCGGGGATGACCGTCGCGCCGCGCAGGTCAAGGCGCCGCGTGGCCGGACCCACATAGGCGGAAAGATCGTCTCCAGCGGCCAGAATCCGGCCGTCTTTCACGGCCAGCGCGCGGACTTTCGGTTGCGCCTTGTTCACCGTGTAAATTGTTGCGTTTTCAACGATCAGATCGGCCTGCTGCTCCAGCGGCGAAGTGGCTGCCAGGCTCAGAACCAACAGGCCGGGCAGGACTACAATAGGCAGCATGGATGACAGTATGGCACAAGGGACCGAGCAGCCCTTTCTGACCCTTCAGGCAAGTGCGGGTCCATTTTGGAAGCACCTAGTGGCCACACTTGCGGCAGTTGCCCTTTCACTCCTGTTTCTCTCTTCGGGCCTCTGGAAACTGATCGATCCCATCTCCTGGTCCGAGCGTCTGGTCCAGGCCCTGGTGCCGCGTCAGCTCGCGCTCGCCGGCGCCCTCGCGGTGGGAATCGCCGAGACGTTAGGCGCCCTTCTGATTCTTGTGCCACGCTGGCGGCGCTGGGGCGCCTGGATCTGCGGCGGGTTGTTGTTGGTCTTCATGGTGTACTTCGCAGCGAACTATAAGACCTTGCAGGGCGGCGATTGCAGTTGTTTTCCGTGGCTGAAGCGCGTGGTCGGGCCAGGGTTTTTTGTGGGTGACGCCGCCATGCTCCTGCTGGCCGTTCTGGCCGGCCTCTGGTCGAAACCTTCACGCGCCTGGAAACAGGCAGCAGCCGTTCTCGTCTCGATTGCTATCTTCGCGGGCGTCCTTTACGGCTATCAGGCCTTGCGCGGCGGAGGCGTCGTCGCGCCGCCCAGCGTGACGGTCGACGGCAAGCCATTGTCGCTGCGCGCAGGCAAGATGTTTGTCTTCTTCTTCGACCCTGAGTGCGCGCACTGTGACGCGGCGGCGAGGGACTTCGCCACCTATCACTGGAAGAGCGGGATTCAATTGGTATCCGTGGTAGCGGTGCCGGTCGTCCATCCACAGTGGGGCGAGATGTTTTTGAGGCGGACGGGTTTCAATTCGAAGCTCACCCTGGACAAGGAGGTCCTTCGCGGGGCTTTCAAGTTCACAGATCCTCCGTATGCCGTAACCCTCGACAACGGGCGACTGGTCAAGCCACTGCCATTCTTCGATGAAACCGAGCCGCGCAAGACGCTGAAGGCAATGGGCTGGATCGAGTAGCGCGCTCCTCATTTGTCGATCTGAGGCTTCAGGCCGAGCATGTCAAACGTCTTTCCTGGTTCGGAAGCTGTGGCTGGAGTTGCTTTGCCTTCTCTGCAGTTCACTGATCCTACGCCCGAACCACCGCCACCAGCACAGAGCCGCGAACGTAAGAGAGCGGCCAACCGCCTTCATGCGCAACGGGCCGCTCTGTGACCTTCGCGGCTCTGTGCTGGGGGACATTTTTCTGATTTGAGGTGAGCGGTCTGCCGGTCATGAAGAGATCCGCGCTGCAGTTCGTTCGAAACTGCGGAGAGCAGACGCTGTATTCTATGCGCTGGTCTGCGCTTATCCAAGAACGGCCCTGAACTCCCGCAGCCTCCGCAACCGTGGTCTGACGCGAGGACGTTCCATCCGCCACGGTCGGCGGGGACATACTTCGTCTCAAGCCTTTGCTCGCCGGAACAAGCAACGGGGCAGTTGCGTACCTGTTTGTGAAGGGCAAGCGGTTTAGCGAGCGGACGATTCATCAAGGGAGGCGGCTATGTTCTGCACGACCTGCGGCAAAGAGATGAGAAGTGGAGACCGGTTCTGCCCCAGTTGCGGGGCGGTCGCACCTGACGCTCCACAGCCCGGCCCCCATGTGAGATCCAGGCTCGTGCGAGTGAACCAAGGCAAGAAGATCGCTGGCGTCTGCGCTGGCATCGCACGGCACAACGATTGGGACGTGACCTTGGTTCGAGTTGCGTTTCTGGCGGGTATCATTTTGCACGGCTTGGGCTTGATAGCCTACATCATCGCCTGGATCGCGATGCCGCGCGAAGAGTGCGTGATGTATCCTGCGTCACGTTGATCCCGCGCCCTCCTTTCCAATTCAAAACCGGTGGTAGACCTTTCGCCGACCCGCCTCGGAGTGTTTGTCAGCGACCGGCAGACTCTCAAGGAGACGGCTATGGCGTCAGGCTGGGGGCTCCGCGCGTGGCGCGCTGGACGCCCCCATTTTGTGTGTTGGCTCAGGCGGGCGTTTCATTCCCAGTGCCGCGCACAGCGTGCTCCGCGGGCGTAGCATGCGTTTGCTCCCCAGGGACGGGAAGAGGCGGCGATTTCTCACAGAGTATGCCTGCTTTCCATTCCAGTTCTGCCTGTCCGCCTCCGGAGTGACCGGCGCGCCGAATCCAAAACCGCGCTCTGCGCGGGGCAGCAACTCCCAGTTTCATGGGTGCGAGTTTGGTGCTGTCTCCGCGTCGCCCGAGAACTGGGGTTAAAAAAATGTGCTGGACGCATCCGGCGATTGGTACTATAGTTTCAGTGAGCAGGGTCTGAAGTACTAGTACTGATGCTAGCACCTATGCTCCCACTTAAGAGTAAACGGGCAGCACGGGCGGCATTTCATCAGTCGCTTGCTGAACGGTGAGAGTTGCCGCTCGACTCGCTTCGGCTCTGCGTTCGAGGGAACAGCCGGAGGGCGGGGCGTCTACGTGCTTTGGGGGGAATGGCAGTCCGGGCTGTGCGGTGCGAAGAAGCTTCGACCGGACAGAGGAAGGCTATTCAACGAGGCACGGACGGCCCGTCAGGCCATTCCAGGAGAGCAAACCCCAAGCCGCCTCGGCGGGACGCTGATGGTGTGCGATCTCGGCGACGAGGGGGTCGCGGTCGCCGAGCATCGGTCCCTCTGCGTGCCGTTGGTGAATCCCGCGAAGGGCCTGGGAGAACCGGGCCAAGCGAAGAGCGCCAATGGGTATACAGGCGAATAGGTCGGTCGCGCAGACAATTAGATTCTTAGCCGGCGGCAGAGGGAATCCGCCGAGGCCAATCATCCAGAGTCCCAAACCTGACGGGCGATGACGCCGAAATTTGGCAACTTTCGCTGGAGATTCATCGGGCTGGCTTGCTTGGCCGGTCCCACGGCGGCGGCTGATGTCACCGGAGGTCTCCTCCTGCTGCTTGATGAGGCGGGCCCGCTCTGCTCGGGAGATTCGAAGATGAGCCGCAATGGTAGCCGGATCGCGGGATGCGTCGACGCGATACCAGAACAACCCGTTGAGCTGTTTGAAGCGGTACGATCCTCAGACTTACTGCGCGCGGTTGAGATCCATGGTTGGTTTGTGCCACTGCTCCGACTTCATCCGCTGCCTGAGTTGGTTCAGCTTTTGAAGCGGGGACAGGGGAGATCGGAATCGGGACTGGACTGCTTCGGCCGAACGATTTACCCTGGAGAACATAGAGATCGAGACGGCGTGAGCCTTGTTTCGATCCACAGTCTCTTTGCGGCCCCGACGGGGCTCGCAGCGGGCAGTTGAAACGTTGGGCGCGTAGATACTGCTTCGTTCAAAGAGGCTTCAGGCCGGCGGCGGAGGATTGAATGAGTGAGAAAGTCGGCATACTGCTCGTCGACGACGACGATTCAGTGCGAGGGCTCGCGCGCGTCATCCTCGAACACGAGGGATGGCGGGTAGAGGAAGCGGGTTGCGTGGAGGAAGCCAAGTTCAAAGTCAGTGAGGGCGGATTCCGCCCTCATGTCGCTGTCGTGGACCTGCTCCTCCCCGATGGTTTTGGCACCGAACTCGTGGAGGATCTGCGTCGGGCACGCCACAAATCGAAGATCGTGTACATCACCGGAGACCCAAGTTGGCTGCGGAAACTGAATGCCGGAAGTGAATCCGTTCTTGCGAAGCCGTTCACGCCAATCCAATTGATCGTGGCGGTACGGGCCGCGCTAGGGAGGCTGAAGCCCGTTGTCGTGTTTGTAGAGTCCGGCCGAGTCTACCGTCGCCTGATCCTCTCGGCGCTTGAACATGCAGACGTCGAGATCGCCATGGCTTCAACCTTCGAGGAGGGACTGCTTCTGGCCCGCCAGAAGGAGGCTTCTGTGCTTTTCACTCCACCTCCGGGATGCGACGAGGCCTTAGCCGGGCTGCTCGATTTGCGGCAAGGCCTACCCTCCCTGGAGGTTGTCGCGTTGGACGCGGATCGGTCGAATAGCAACCACACCTGGTTCGACCGCCGGCTGGCAACGTCCTATTCTGTACAGGTGGTGGCTGAGGCGGCGCGGCAGGCTTTGAACCGGTGGGAAGATGCGGAGGCCACGCTCTCGAACGGGTCAGAAGTGCATCCAAGCGGCCGCGGCCAGGCAAGCGAGCAATAGGACTGGAATCAGGATCTGTTCAACCATCTGCCCCGGCCCTTCTCAGAAGACCGGATGCCGGCTTTGCTTGTCGCCCCGGAGGAATCCTGGCATGCCCGCAGCCGGGAACAGCAGAAGCATGGGGATCAGGATGCGCGCGACAAGCTGGAGTGCCAGTGCGCCTCCGGCCAATCATCTCTCTGCGGAAGATCCCGTCCAAAGACAGGTATTGAAGGAACTGGCGATGAGCATCCTGTCTCTCAATCAACCTGGGGTCCGGCGCGAATGATGCTTCAGGCCGGATCGCCTCTTCACAAAGCGATGAATGTGTGTGCCAGAAACTGGTGTCTATCGGTTGTCGGGGCAGCCGGTGCTCGATGCGTCGCAGGATCAGCAACCGTGAGCGGCGCGGATCATGGCTCGCAGGTTCTCCGAAGGAGTCGCCGGGGGCAGCGCGCAACCGGCGTTCAGAATCAACCGCGATGTATCCGAGAATATGGCCGTCAGATCACGGCATTTCGTTTCGACCAATCCCGGTGTGCCCTGTGCCATGACGCCGGTCGGGTCGATGTTGCCGATCAGCGTTGCGCGGTCTTTCAGCGCGTCATGCACGCTTTGCGCATCGGTCTTGAAGTCCAGTTCGATTGCGTCCGCACCCGTCGCGACCAGGTCAGCCAGGATCGGGCGAGCATTGCCGCAGACGTGCTGCGCATAGGATAGGCCCAATTCGTGCGAAAACGCCGCGAGGCGTGTCTCGTAGGAGTGGGCAAACTTGCGGTGCATCCGCGGTGAGATCAGACTGGCGCCGGCTGAACTGTCGCCGTTAGACAACATGTCGCACCCGGTCGAGGCCATCAGCCGCAGAAACTGAGTGCCCGCCGCATAGCAATAGTCGAGCAACCGGAACGCCGCGGCCTCGTTGGCCGGATCCATCAGGTCGAGCATCCAACCCTCCGCTCCGCGCATGAGAGATGCCAGGCTGAAGGGCGCCTGGTCGCAGTTGCCCCGGATGAAAACCTCGCCGTCGAATTCCCGCTTGAGCAGGTGGACGGCCTCCAGCCAAACCTGCACGCCCTGGTGTTTCGATACGTCAGGCGGCGGCAATTCGTCCACTTCCGCCAGACTTGACAGGCGCGCGCCACGACACACCGCGGGCTCGTCCTCGGGGTAGGCGACCGGGACACCTAACGCAGCGGCGAGCGTCGCGGTGTCGATGTCGATCATGAGACCGTCCTGGTCGTAGCGCTCAACCGATTCAGTGAAGGCGCGCACGATCTGGCGCGGATCGGAGCGGAACTCCCGCATGGTGATCCCGGCCTCGTGCGCAGCCATCATGAAGTTGTGCAGCATGACTGGCGTTCTGTCGACGGGCCCGCCCTTCAATGCCGTGGCTATGCGTTGGTAACCGTTCATCCGTTGCTCCTGTCGAGCGACATGCTATCACTAGAGAAAACCGCTTGCGAGTTGGGGCTCGGAAATGCAATGGCCGGAGAGCTACTGCACGACGATACCGCGGTCGGCGAGCAGCGTACCCAGACGCTGTTGCAGGTTCAGAAGGTCGCGGCGGTGTTGAATGATCTGACTGACGAGGTTCGACTCGGCGTTGGCAAGGTCAGTCTGGCCCGACAGCAGGAAGAACACGGTGATGGCGCCCAGTTCGTAGCGTTTCTGATCCGCTTCCACGCGCTTCAGGGCGAAGTCCACGGCGATCTTGGCGAGTTTGACGCCATCGCGGCTGCTCTCCACCTGAGTGACGGCGGTGAGGACGTCCTGCCGAATCTGTTGCTCGGTCGTGCGCTGATTCAAGGTGTTAATGCGTTTGGCGACGACGGCGTCGGCCAGGTTCGCGGCAGCCGCGCGATCGCGCAGGGGGAGCTGCAGCGAGAGGCTGAACTGCCAGGTGGGATAGCTGAAGCCGAACATCTGGCCGAAGGCATCGGTGATGCCGCCAGGCACTGGTGGGAGCAGAATGGTGGTGCCATCGGCTGCCGTTGTGCTGGGGATATAGCGTCCCCCGTTGCCCGTGGTCGTATAGGAGGCGTTGAGGTTTAGCAGGGGCTTGAGCCCCTCGACGGCATTCCGGATTTGCAGGTTGTTCACCTCGATGCCGGTTAGGATGTTCTTGAGATCGGGGCGCGCTCCGATTGCCTGCCGTACCAGAGCCTCCCGGTCGATGGGCGTGTCATCCACCTGCGGCGAGACCTGCTCGGTCAACTCCAGCGGAAGCTCGCGCATAGACGGGTCAAGGTCGATGCCCATCTGGCGGCGCAACACGTCTTCGGTCTGCCGCACCTGATACTCCACCTGAGCGACATTTAGTTTGGCACTCGCGTACTGTTCTTCGGGCTGGAAGATTTCGAGCGGCGAGGTGGCGCCCACCTCGACTTCCTGGCGCGAGCGCTTCAAAGCCTTGTCCGAAAGATCCAGCGCCTGTTTCTGCACCTTCAACCGCTCCCGCGCGCTGATGACATCCCAATAGGCATTTTCCGCGTTGGACACCAGATTGATCAGCGAATTCTGGTAGGAGAAGCCCGCAGCCACGCGCTGCTTCCGGGCGATCGTGATGGGGAGCTTCGTGATATACGCCCCTCGCCCACGCAGCAACGGTTGAGTAAAGCCGAAGCTCAAATTAGTCAAATAGGCCGGATTATAGAAATAATACGTGCTGTTGGTGGAGGTTTTTTGCGTGGAGATGCCCGCGTTGACCTGCGTGCCGGTCGGCAGCGTCTCACTGAAGCTGGAGCTGAACGTCTGGGTGAGGTCGGAGAGCACACTCGCGCCCTGCAACTGGTTGGTCGTCGCGGACTTGGAACGTGTAGCGCCGAAGCTGCTGTTGAGCAGCGGGTCGAATACCGCGAAGGCACGCTGGATGGAGTTCTTCGAATACTCGAGTTGAACACGCTGCACCTCCACGTCGGTGTTGTTCAACATGACGAGATCGAGGTAATTGCGCAGCGACAGCGTCAGTTTGCCGTCGACCACGTAATCCTTCAACTTGATGGGGTCCCGTAAATTGATCTGGACGTCGCGATAGAAGAACGTCTTGCGGAACCAGGCTCCGGAAGCAAGCCATGGGGCGTGGGTATCGGATTGCGGTCCGGCGGCGGAACTCGTCTCTTGCGCGCCGGCCAGTAAAGCGCCAACCAGAATGAATGCCAGGGATCGAATCAAAAACATGAAATAGCCTTTTGGTTTAACCGCGCCAAAGATTGCCGAATCGGAATAAGTCGCGCCGGCCGGAAGGCCACTGCGGCGAGCCCGGCCGCGCGCGGCGCGTCGCGGACGGATTACTCATAACGCAGCGCCTCGATCGGATCGATGTTCGCCGCTTTAAATGCGGGATAGATGCCGAACAATACGCCCACCGCCGCCGATACGCCGAATGCCACGATGACCGAGCCGATCGTGACAATCGTCTTCCAGTCCGCGGCCAAGGCGATACACCACGACAGGAAGAATCCGAAGGCAATGCCCAGCAATCCTCCCGTGATGGAGATAAGCATGGACTCGGTGAGGAACTGCCGGACGATATCGCCCTTGCGTGCGCCCAGCGCGCGGCGGATGCCGATCTCACGCGTTCGCTCCATGACTGTCGCAAGCACGATATTCATGATGCCGATGCCGCCGACCAGCAATGAGATCGCGGCAATCGCCACCATGACGTAGGTGAAGATCGTCTGCGTCCGCTTCTGCTGGGCCAGGAGCGCGGCCGGAATGGTGACCGTAAAGTCCTCGGCCTTGCGGTGCGTCGAGCTAAGGATGGCCGTGACGACTTTTGCCGCTGCGACACTGTCCACTCCAACCTTTAGCCTGATGTCGACACCATCCAGCTCGTCTTTGAGCTCGCTGCTCGAATCCCAAAAACGATACTGGAAGGTGTTCAGTGGGATGAAAATCGAGTTGTTCCTGTCGATGGCGCGTGCGCCTCCGGCGGCTCCTTCGCCCACCTGTTCGCCGAGAACGCCGATCACGCGCAGCCAGTTGTCGTTCACCTTGACGTATTTGCCAACCGCCGACGTGTACCCGATGAGATTTACCTTGGCGTTGGCGCCCAAAACGCAAACCGCGGCGCTGGCGTCGTCGTCCCCGTTGCTGATGAACCGGCCCTCATCGACGCGCAGATTGTGAATGACCTCGTACGAGGCGCGTACGCCGAACAGCTCGGGGATCGAGCCCGCGGGCTTCGGCAGCACGCTGCCCGGGTGCAGGAACCGGCGGGGCGAGAGAACCTCCAGACCTTCCACATTCGACTCGAGCACACGCACGTCGCGCTGCGTCAGGCCGGGAGAAACCCGCCGGCGCTGCTGGATCTCTTCCGCGCTGGTCATCGGGATCGAATCGACCAGGATGTTGCGGACGCCCAAGCGCTCGATGAATTGCAGCGATTGCTCGCGCGCGCCGGCGCCGATGGCTAGCATGCCGATGACTGAGCCGACGCCGAAGACGATGCCGAGCGCGGTCAGGAAGGTCCGGGTTTTCTGAGAGCGCAGATTGCCGAAGGCTTCAATCAGGTCGCTCCAAAGGCCACGCGTTGCGCGCCGGCTCGTGATAGGCGGCATCAGGTGGCCCGAATGATGTCCTTGCTCGATCACTTTGCCACCGCCTTGGTCGGGCTGCCCGAATCGCTCTTCTTGCTGGCGTCGCCGGTCTCATCGGGGCTGGCCAGAGAGACTTCGTCGCCTTCTCTCAAACCGGTAAGCACGACCCTGCTCTCGCTACGCCGGACAAGCTTCACGTCGTGCGCGACAAAACCGCGACCGCTCTTCACATAGACGAAGGTCCGGCTGTCGCTTTCAAACAGGGCTTGAGCCGGGAGCCACAGGGCGTTCTTGATCGTTTCCATCGTGATGACGATGCGCGCGCTCATACCGGGGCGGAGCTCGGGGGCGGGGTCGTCCAGGCTGAGTTTGCACTCGAAGCGCCGCTCCCAGGGCGAACCGGTGGTCCCGCCGAGGTCCTTGATGTGGCCGTGGAACGTCTTGCCCGGCAGGGCGACAACGCGAATTTCAGCAGGTTGTCCAATAGAAAGGTGGCCCCGGTCGGATTCCGCGATCTGCGCCGAAACTTCCCAATGCTCCAGGTCCGGGATTTGCGCCACCGCCATGCCGGGACGAGCCTGGTCGCCAATCTGAAACAGCGGCAGCGTCATGCCGGAGAAAATCATGTTCTGGTTCGTATTGCGCTCGATGTTGATGTAGCCGCTCGCCGGGGCTTTCACACTCATCATGTCGATATTGCGTTTGGCCGTGTCGGCCTGCATCTTGGCTTTGTCGCGAGCGGCCGTCTGGATGGCGATGCTCGCTCTGGCCGTGGCCTTGCTGGTGGGATAGTCCCCTTCGAGCTTGGCCAGCGTGTCGCGTGCGCCCTGCAGCGCGAGGTCGTTCTGGCGTGCGACGATTTCTGCCAGCAGAGGATTGCGGCGAGCCTCAAGTTCCGCGTCGCGCAGGTCGCCGCGGGCCTTGATCAACGCATAGTTGAGTTCTTCTTCCTTAGCCGCGGCTTCCTTCTCAGCCTGCACGACCTGCTGCTCGGTCTCCTGCACGTCGGCTTCCGCCTCGCGCATTTTGTAGACTTCGTCGGTGGAGTCGAACCGCAATACGATGTCGTTCTGTTTTACCAGTTCGCCGGATTCCGCCAGCTCGGTAATCACGAGGGTCTGGCTGCCAATCATCGGCGCGGTCACCATCTTGGAGTTACCCCCCTGCAGCGCTCCATTCGCATTGACGGTGAACGTGACGCTGCCGCGCCGTACCTTGGTGGAGGGCGTGACGGCCGAGGCATCGGGTGCGGTCAGCCGGTTGTACAGCCGGGGCGAGAAGAGCGCTCCAGCCACGATGCCGGAGGCGAGCACCATAAAAAGAACGCCCTTCCACGGTCGGCTCATCTCGCTTTCACCTCGAAACCCTTCGATTCGCGGCTCTTCTTCTTTTCCGCGCTCAGCGTGTCGACCAGCGCAACCTGCGTGCCAGCCTCCACGCCGGAGATGGCCACCTCGTCGGGATTGCGCGCCAGCACTTCTACCCGAACGCTGCGCAGCCCTTCCTTGGCTGGCACCAGAACGACGGGCCGCCCGTCGTGCGCGAACACAGCCTTAGCCGGAACGCTGATGACGTTGTGGAGCCGGTCCACAATCACGTCCATGCGGCCGTTCATCGCCGGACGCAACCGGTTGTCGGGCGCGCCCAGAGAGCCGAAGGCGCGAAAACTGCGTGACGGCGGCCACTCGAAGGTCTGCTCCGTCAGCGGGGAAATCGCCTCCAGTTTGCCTTGGAACGGCTTCTCCGGGAACGGGTCGAGCAGCACGCGGACATCCTGGCCCAACTGCATTTTGCCTCGATCGATCTCCTCGACTTTGCCCTTGAGGCGCAAGCTGCCGAGGTCGGGGATCTCGGCGATGGCGCTGCCGGGCCAGAGATTGTCGCCGACTTTAAAGGGCTTAGCGTTCATCCAGCCTTGCGAGAAATTCATCAGATAGCTGACCACGCCAGCCGATGGAGCCCGGACCTCCATGCTGGCCAGGCGCTCGCGCGTAATGGCAACCAGCTGGCTCGCTTTATCGCGCTGGCTTGTCAGGGATCCGACTTTGGAGCGGTTGGAGGCGGCGTTCAGTTCCGTGGTGGCCTGTTGAACGCGCACTTTTTCCTGCGCCAGCCCCAGGTCGATGACGTTCTCCTGCGCCTGAATGTCGCTCACGATGTCCTTCTTCAAGGATTCGAGGCGCGCCTTCTCGGCGGCCTGCTTCTGCGTGGCAAGATCGAGCTTATCCTGCTCCGCCGTCATCTTGCCGTCGGCGATGGCCTGGTCCAGCGTGGCCTGAGCCTGTGCGAGCGCCGCTTCCTGCTCCTTGAGTTGGCGGTCCGTGCCACTGGCGTCAAAGCGAACCACCGGGTCGCCTTTTCTGACGGCCGATCCCTGAGGAGCAAGCCAGACGATCTGAAGGTTCGGGACGTTGACGGGCGCATTGATGCGTTCCGTGCGATCGGCGATGAGCTCGCCTCGGGAACTCACAATGACAAGAAACTCGCCGCGGCGCGCCGTCGCCGTGGGCACGGAGGTCGTGGGGGACGCGGCCTTCGAGCGGGAGTGCATGAAGGCCAGCGTAACGGCCAGCACCAGCACCAGCCCGCCCGCGAACCAGCGCTTGCCAAAGCGGAATCTGTGAATGGCGGCAATCAGCGCGGCGGTGTTCATTTCCGGCCTCCGGCCTTATGCGTGTCGGCGCGGGCGGTTTCCGCCACGGCTGCGGTCGCATCGATTTCCAGGGCAGCGGAAAGGTCGGGCAGCAATCTGGGGTCTTCCTGCTCGATGCGGAAAATGGCAACGAACGAGCGCACAGGCGAATCGATGCCTCCTGTCGCGACGGGACTGGCGTTTTCCAGGGTTGCGTCGAACGTGGCGCCAGGGTACGCGTCCAGATAGAGCTTCGCTTTCACCTGCTTGCCCAACCAGGAGGCGTCCGATTCGTTCACGGTCGCTTCTACCACCATGCGGGTGGGATTGAAGATGCGGAGCAGAGGGACGCCCGGCCAGACCTGATCGCCCTCCCGGGATGGGCCCATCGAACCGCTGTGCCAGGTGTTTTCGAGCGACACCATGCCGTCCTGCGGCGCCTTGATCTGGAGTTTCTCCAGGTTGTTTTGAGTCCGTTCCAGCGTCACGCGCTGCCGGTCCAACTTGAGTTCCAGAATCCGGACCGTGGCCTTGCCCGCCTGCTTTCTTAGCTCGTCCGATTTCCTCAGGCTCGCCACGCGGAGTTTCGCATTGTCTGCCCGGGACTCGTTTTTCAAACGATCGATATCACTCAGAACCGGGCCTTTTTTCAGCTCCAGCACGGCTTTTTGGAGGTCCGCTTCCGCCTCCTTGATCTGGGCCACGCGCTTCGCGTCGTCGCTGCGCACCTGCGCTTTCTGCTGGTCCAACTGGTGGCCGATGTCGCTGAGCTTCGCTTTCGCGTCGCGCTCGTCATCGAGCAGGGAAACGCGATCGAATTCGATCAGGACGTCTCCCTTGACGACCTTGCTTCCGTTGGGAATCACTTGCGTCAAAGTGAAGCGCACTCCCGACCCGCTGATCTGCGGCACGCGGATCATCTGCCATTCGAGAGCGCGGACCAGTCCAGTGGCGCGGACGATCCGGTGCCCGTTGGCGGGTGAAACAAAGGAAGACGACTGCACGGGGACAGGCGGAGGGGCCGGTCGGGATTCCGCCTGGGGAGGCGTCTTCGAGCAACCTGTGAGCAGGAATCCGGCCGTGAGCAGAAGACTCGACAAAGGCAGGGATTCTATTCGATTGAATGGCATTTAATGTGAAGCCTTTGTAACCTTGCCTGGGCGCTCCCAGAACCTTCCGCAGCCGTCAGCCGACATGAAAAAGATTAGACGCTCCGAAACTGCTTGGCGTGAGGCATATTTGTGAGTTTTTTAGCCGGAAACCATGTATTCCGGTCCAAATATCCCCCCACGGCAATGTTTATCCCTCATCCTCCACCGGCCATCCCGCGAAACAGAGCGCTGGCTGTCGCCGGGTCTTGATCCGGGCGTCTGCCATCCAGTGTCTCAGACTTGCTCTGCTGCAATGCCGTATGTCCGTCGTTTTGCCGGCCGCGGCGCCGCAGCCCTGCCAGCCCGGCTGGGGCAGCCACAATCCTTTATATGAATCGTCTCATCGCAGTCCGTCCGCGGACGCCGGCAACGGGACTTTGTTACGTGTCTGAGTATATGTTCATCTTTGCTGTGGGGCGGACCTCCAGGTCCGCGCGGGCTCTCCAGAGCCCGCTCTTTGATCAGTTGCGGGCGGGGCCTGGCCGCACGGCGCTGGAGCGCCGCCCTGCACGCCCTACGGCACAGCCCAGGCGGCGTATGATATGCCTTGCGCTGGTGAACATCGCGCACGGAGGGAGGATTCCGGGCTTGCATCTCGCGCCAGTGGATTGGGCGATCGTTTTGATCTATGGGTTGGTCGTTGTGACCATTGGTTTGAGGGCGTCGCGCCGCGCTTCGACCAGCGAAGGCTACTTCCTTGCCAACCGGCAACTGCGCTGGCCTGTCATCGGGGCATCGCTGTTTGCGTCCAACATCTCCGCAGAGCATTTTGTCGGGCTCGCCGGCAGCGGGTTCGCCATCGGCATGGCCATTGGCGGGTTCGAGTGGATGGCCGTATTTTGTCTGGCGCCCCTGATCCTGCTCTTCCTGCCGTTTTATGTGCGCAACCGGATCTACACGGTACCGGAGTTTCTGGAGAAACGATTCAGCGCGCGGGTGCGGTTGCTTTTCTCGGCTTTGATGATCGTGCTATCCGTATTGACCAAGATTTCCATTTCGCTCTGGGCTTCTTCGATCGTTTTCTCCGAGCTTCTGGGTTGGGACAAGCTGACCGTCATCTGGGTGGTGGGCCTGTTTACCGCGCTATATACGATGAAGGGCGGTCTGAGCGCCGTGGTCTACACGGACGCTCTGCAGACCAGCGTGCTACTGGCGGCGGCCGTCGTGCTCACCATCATCGGTCTCGGCCGCGTGGGTGGCTGGAGTGGGCTGCGGGCCGCGCTGCCGCCGGAGATGTTCAGCATGGTGAAGCCGGCCACGCATTCCGACGTGCCCTGGCCCGGCATGTTCCTCGGCGTGTTCCTGGTGGGCAGCTTCTACTGGTCGATGGATCAGGTGCTGGTGCAGCGCGTCTTCGCCGCGCGGGATCTGAACGAAGGCCGGCTGGGCGCGGTGTTCTGCGGATACCTGAAGATCACGACTCCGTTCCTGCTGGTGCTGCCCGGACTGATCGCGCGGGTCCTGTTTCCAACTCTGCAGTCTCCCGATCAGGCCTATCCCGCCCTGCTCGCGAAGCTGATGCCGGCGGGCCTGCTGGGACTGACCGTGGCGGGCATCGCAGCCGCATTGATGGGCCATCTCAGCGCCACTTATAACTCGATCGCGACGCTCTTCACACGCGATTTCTATTTGCGTTGGCGCCCCGGCGCATCGCAGAAGAGCCAGGTATTCACCGGACGCATCGCCGTGCTCGCGGTCTTCGTGGTGGGAGCTTTGTGGGCGCCGGTCATCGGACAGTTCAACTCGCTCTGGATCTACCTGCAAAGCGTGGGCGCTTACCTCATGATGCCGTTCGTCGGCGTCTTCTATCTGGGCGTCTTGTGGAAGCGCGTGACCACGCAAGGCGTCATGGCTGCCGTCGCGGCGGGTTTCATCGCCGGGCCGCTGTTGATGTACGACGGCCGCCATCCTTTCCTGCCTTTGATGCAGGCGCCCGTGATGCGCCCCTGGTTGCACGGCGCGATTGTCGAGTTCGTAATCTGCGTGACAGCGCTGATCGGCGTGAGCCTGCTGACCAAAGCGAAGCCCGCGGCCAGTCTGGAATCCACCACGGTTGATTGGAACCGCGGGCCGGCGTCCGCGGCGCAGGCCTCGGCGGAGCGGGCATCCGTTTTGGGGGATTACCGTTTGTGGCTGGCCGTGCTGGTGAGCGTGACTGCCGGTCTATGGTGGCTGATGAGGTGACTCCCGACGCGAATGAGTGGAATCGAGATTTGAAATTGGAGCGAAGATAGAACAAGCCGTATGTCCCGAACTTCGATCGCCACACTTCTCCTGATGGCCAGCGCTCTGGCGCCGGCCGAATCCCGGCACGTCATTTTTGACGCCGCTGGAACCGAACAGAGACTGGCCGTCCAGGAACTCAAACCCGCGCTACCCGCCGATTGGAGCGGTTTCAACTACCTGGTCTTCGAGATGAAGGCGTCCACGCCGCAGCGCGTCCGCCTCAGCATCGACACGGCGGACGGCGTGAGAAGCACCTGGTTCCACCCCTTCGCGGGCACTTGGATTCGAACCGCCGTACCGCTCATCCGTTTGGATCGTCCGGAACAAAGCGGAGTCGATCTGGCGGCGATGAGCAATAAGCCGCGCGCGCTGTCGTTCGTCAGCGGAGCGCACGGGCAAGGCCCGCTGAAGGCGGTTCAAGCAATCGGCCTGAAGATGACCGACCCAGTAGGCGATGCGCAGTTCGAGTTTCGTTCGATCGCATTGACCAAGGAAGATCCGGGCGACGCCGTTCTCGACTCGAACAAGACGCTCGTGGACCAATTCGGACAGTGGATCGGCGAGAGTTGGCCGGGCAAGGCCGCAACCCTTGGCGATCTTCAAAAGGCCTGGGCCGAGGAGGCGAAATCGCTCCAGCCGGGCGGGTATGACTATGGCCGTTACGGCGGCTACAGCGCGTCTCATGCGAAGGCGACCGGCTTCTTCCGCGTGGAGCAAATTGACGGCAAATGGTGGTTCGTCGATCCGGACGGCCACCTGTTCCTTTCGGTCGGCTCGGACGTTATCCAGCCCACCATGGGGACCACCATCCGGAATCGTGCGGGCATCTTCGCCGCGCTTCCGCCCGCGGAGTTCAACCGGCCCCGGCCAGTCGATGAAGGCCGCGGCACCGTGTCGTTTTATACCTGGAATCTGGCGCGCCGGTACGGGGCGGACTGGAAGAAGGAGTGGGTCGATTTCACGTTGCGCCGCATGGCCGCCTGGGGCTTCAACACCGTCGCCAACTGGTCCGACCCGGCGCTGTGGGCCGCGCAACGCACGCCCTACGCCGTCCCGTTGGATGGTTGGGGCATGGAGCAGTACATGGGCATGCCGGACGTCTACTCGCCCGACTGGTTGAAGAAAGTGGATGAGGCGGCCCGGCGTCAATGCGCGCCGCGCAAGGACGATCCGTGGCTGCTCGGCTACTTCATCGCCAATGAACCGGCGTGGCCGGGCAGGGAAGTGCTGGTAGCCGATCTGATCCTGAAGGGCGCGGACACGGCGACCAAGAAAGCGCTGCAGGACTTCCTCGCCAAGGGAGACACGCCGCAGCGTAAGAAGGCGTTCATGTTGCAGTGTTTCGAGAAGGAACTGGCGGCGATCAACGCGGCTGTGAAGAAGTACGATCCCAACCACCTCAACCTCGGGATCCGCTTCGGCGGGCAGCCGGAAGACGAGATCGTGCGAATGACTCGCCATTTCGACGTCTATAGCCAGAACATCTACAGCGAGGTGCCCGATCGCGCCCAATTGGAGAAGCTCTATGCGCTGACCGGACGGCCGATGATCATTGGCGAATTCCATATCGGCACGCCGGGGCGCGGGCTCTCGGCGGGACTGGTGAAGGTGAAAGATCATGCCGAGCGCGGAGTCGCCTATCGCTACTATGTGGAGCAGGCGGTGTCGATGCCGGCACTGATCGGGACGCATTGGTTCCAGTGGATTGACGAGCCGAATACTGGCCGGATGGACGGCGAGAATTACAATATCGGGTTCATCGACGTCACGGACCGGCCCTACCCTGAGTTCGTGGAGGCGGTCCAGCAGACGCACAAGCGGCTCTTCGCCGTGCATGCGGGCACTGAGCAACCGTTCAACACACGCGCCGCCAAACAATGATTCCTCAGCTGTGGTCCGGCTCCGCGGGCTTGAAGTTAACCACTTGTTGTTAGGATAGGAAAACCGGTGCCGGCGTCGTCTCTCCGGCGGTTGAATGTTCAATTGAATTAACCCGCGCCAAGCGGCCGTGTAGAGGAGGTGTTGCAATGCGGCTCATCGCAAGCCTGGTCTTGTCTCTGGCTTTTGCCGCGCTGGGTACGGCTCAAACTCTGGCTAATGGCGGCACGCTGGCGCACTTCCAATCCGGCGGCGGCTGGCGCACGACGTTCTTTCTGTTCAACACCGGTACGGCCGCCTCTCAGGTACAACTCAACTTTTACAACGATCAAGGGCAAGAGGCGATCATCCCGTTGAGCTTGCCTCAGGTGGGAGTGGGAGTGGAGTATCCGCCGGCGGCGCAATTCAACTACACTTTGCAGCCTGGCACTGTAATCAGTCTCGTAAGCGATTCATCCGATCCAACCGGCGTCACGGGCTGGGCGCAACTGCAGACCGGCGCTAATGTCAACGCATATCTTGTCTTTCGCTACGCAGGGACAAGCGGGTTGGGCGTACAGGAAGCGCTCGTTACCCCCGAGACGCGCGGCGGCCAGTCGTATGTGATCGACTTTGACAATACCGAACAGCACTTCACCAGCTTTGCGATTGCCAATCTCACGATCCAACCGGTAACCGTCATGGCTACCGCGCGCGACGCCGTGACCGGCCTGGTACTCGGGAATGCAACCGCCATCAATCTGGTGGCTATGGGCCACGAGGCCAAACTTCTGAGTGACATCGTCGCGGGCACTGCGGCTACTAGCGGCACAGTCGAATTCACCAGTCCGGTCGCGGGACAGATCAGCGTGCTTGGGCTTCGCTTTACTCAGTCCAGCCCGGCTACCCAGACCAGCCCGGCCAGCTACGCGTTCACTTCGACCCCGCCTATCCTGAAACAGTAGTGCTCTGACCGAGTGGCTAGGGGACGCGCCCACTCACGGTTGCGGCGCCGGCAGGGCTGTTTGTGCTCGCTAACACAGACCTCTCCATGACCGTCGAACCGTTCGCCACAAGCCGCGAAGGTCACAGCGCGGCCCCTCGCGCACTGAGCGGATTGGCCACTCTCTTACGTTCGTGGCTCTGTGCTGGGGGCGGGAACCAGCGGATCACGGCAGATGTGAAACCGGCCTAGAAGCTGTATCCGATGGAACCGGACGCCACGATGTCGTTGAACCAGCCGCTGAGGCTGGCTCCGGGCGCGACGGCGATGACCTGGCTGGGAGCGGGACTCATGTAGTCGCGGACCTCGAAGCGAAGCTCTACGCGATTCTGGTACTTCACCCGGACACCCACCGCGGCGTCGATCACGGGGAGAGATTCCCGGGTGGCGGTCAGCGCGGCGTAGTTGCCGAGAGGCTGAGTGGACGATTCCGTTCCCGTCCCAGCCAGGAACCTGACGCCCCCGCCAACCGCGATGAAGGGCCGGACCTTCGACTCGCGGGGCGCGAAGTGGCGCAGGAAATCGGCGTGCATCAGGTCGCTGTGCCCACCGAACTTCACGCTCGTCCCGCCCGAGGAGAGCGACAGGTTATCCCAGCGATGGAGGTAGTGGACTTCGCCACTCCAGTATTTGTAGGTATCCTCACCGAAGTAGGCGCCGAGTGCGCCCCCGCTGTCGAGTCCGACCTTGCCATCGGGCGTGACGCCGCTGATGGTGAGCTTGGGCGCGTAGCCGTAACCTCCGCCCGCACCGACGTACCAATTCTGAGCGTAGGCGGCGCCGGCCAGCAGCCAGCATGTTAGAGCGAGTCGCTTGAGCATTCAGCTTTTCCTTTAACTCCCTTTAGTCTTCACTTTACGGGTTTACCACACGCACCTGGATGGACGCCGCGGCTGAGCCTTCCGTCACGACGAGCGCTGTCTGCGAGGCGCCGTGGATGTTGAATGGCACAGAGGCGTCCACACGATAGACGCTCACTTCTCCAGGCGCGAGGCCCGCGAAGGTCACGTTCAGCGTCGTTCCTCCAAGGGTGACAACGGGCAGAGTAACCAGGAGCGAGGGCGGGGTAGCGGGCGTCACGTCTCCCGGGGCGACGGCCGGAACGGTCGGCCCGAGGCCAGTGAGGTAGATCGAAATCGTATCCTTGGCGTGAATCGGATTGGTGAAGTCAACCACTTCGCCGTTCTTCTGACGTATCACACGCGCCAGCCCTGCCTGGCTCCCGGAGGCGACAGGGAGGATGGCGGGCGCAACGGTTTGCACCTGGAACGTGAACGGGCTGCTCACGCCACCCGGAGTGTGGACGATTAAACTCTCCGTGGCGGATGCATCGGCCGGCAATACCGCTTGAATCTGCGTCGGCGAGACCCAGAAGAGCGGAAGCGCCTCGCTGCCCATCGTAACGCAGGCATCGCCCAGGGTCGAAGGAAGCGGCTCCACGCCGGCGACGGCGGAGTCTGGCGCGAGCCCGGTGCCAGAGATCAGCACTTGCCCGTCGGCGGTGACATTCGTGCTGCCATTGCCAACGTTCGTCACGCTCGTCACGACAGGGACCTTCGTCGCCGCGTCAAAGTCGGGCGGCAGGACGGTCAAGCCGGACTGGCTGAGCAGGACGACAGAGCTTTGATCCGCGGGCACTGCCAGCGTTCTAGTAAACGTCGAAATGGTCTGGCCGATCTGTCCCACCTGAGTCGTCTGGAGAGTTGCGGCGGTGTGCGGCGCCTCAATGGTGGAAGTCCCGCCGTAGGTCTGGAGGTAATACGGGCCGTCGTTGGGATTGAAATCAATGCGCTCGATGGTGCCGGGTCCCGCGGCGGTGGCCGTGGTGGTGCGGAGTCCGTCGTTTCCGCCCATGCCTACGCCCGAGGAGGCGCCCGTGGTGGTTTCCATTTGCGCGATCGCAAACAGACTCCGATCGAGGACACGGTTGTCCGTCACGAAGAGACTATTCGTCGTGTCGCCGTAAGGAGCGTCGGTCAGAGCTCCGTACGCGCCTCCGAGCGTTGTCACGGTCTGGGTGATGTCCTGGCGCGCCACAACCCACATATCGACGCTTCCGTCCCACTGGCCGACAGTGGCGTCGGGCATGGCGAGCAAAACCGACTTTCCGGATGGCGAAGCGGCCACAACCGGGGACAGCGGGGCGCCATTGTAGGAGGACGGGAAGCAGTTGTCGTAGACGCCCAGGCTATCTGGCGCACTGGCGAAATAGATGGGGAAATCCGCGCGGAAGAACAGGCGGCCATCGCATCCGGACGGGGGCGCCGCATCGCGGATCGCCGCCCAGACCACCGGCGTTCCTATGCCCTGACCTACCGCAACCGAGCGCGGGTAGGCGCCGTCCGTCCGAATGAAAGGACTGGTCGGGTACGAAGGAGAGGGGTTCCAGGGCTGCAACGTATTGAGGTCGAAGGTGTTGATCAACTGCGAGTGATCGTTCCCGACAAGCAGGTAATGCTGGTCGGGCGTGATCGCCATACTCATGGGCGTGTTGCCGGTGCGCAACTGCGGCGCGGCAATCTGTTTCCACGTGGTGGTGTCGAAGACGAGCACCAGGTTCTTGTCCTGACGCAGGACATAGACCTGGTTGCGGCCGGGGTCGGCGACAATGTCCACGAGTTTGCCGGGCACGTTCACGATCTGGCCCCGCTGGCTGAGGTCCCGCGTGTTGATCAGCAGGCGCACGGGGAAGGGGATGTTGATCGCGCCGGACGATTGGAGAGTCAGCATGACCGTAGTGGTCCCGGCGTTGCTTTGAAAGACCGTGGGATCGACGTCGATCCGCACCGTCGCGGGCGTGGTTCCCGTGGTTTGCGAGAGCCGGATGCCCGAAGTGCCCGACGGCAGGGACAAGCTGAAATCTGTGTTGCCGCCGCCGAGATCCACCAGGTTGATGTTTTGTGAAATCACGCTGCGGGTGCAGATGTCGGACTGGAAGACGACGTCCTCCTGCAATGCGGCCAGTTGATGCGCGGTAGGCAGCGACGCCACGGGAAGGACGAGCACGCCGCTGTCGGAGCTCGAGTAAACCGTGGTCATGTCCGAGGAAAACAGGGACCGGCCGGACATCATCTGCGGCAACTGGATGCGCTCGCGAACCGTCAGATTGTCCGAGTCCATTACGTGCATAACGGGTGCGTCAGTCAGGCTGGCCATGATGTCGGCGTAGATCAGGTTGCGCGAGTAGTCGAAGGCGTGCCCTCCCTTACGGAGGTCCATCTGGGTAGTCATCAGATTCGGGAATTCCGCGCGACTCACTGAATCGGAGTCCATCAACACCCAGCCGCCCACGAAGCGCGACGCGTCCTTGTTGACGCTCACCGCGCGCGGGCCGAGCGGCGGAGTCGAGCTCCAGGTAAACTGCTCGACGCTGCTGCTGCCCACTTGATAGCGCAGTAGCACCGCCACATCCGATTGCGCGGCCACCCCACAGGTGCCACCTGCGGGCGGCGGGCCCACCTCGGCGAGGATGAGGATAGTCTGCTGGTCTCCTGAAATCCCCGTGGCGGCCTCCACGATGTTCGCCGGAAAGCTGAACATGTTCGGCGCGCAGATTGCCACGGGCGCCGGCAGGGGGGCGCCGCCCAGACTTGTTACGCCAAGGGTCTGCGTGCGGCCGGACGTCGGGTCGAGCAAGCGAATGTCGCCCTGAGTGACGACTAGGGCCAGATTGCCTGCGCCAAAAGCAACCGAGAGCACCGGATAGGGGAGTGTGATCTCCTGCCGGGTGCCCGTGTCAAGGTTGAAGATTGCCGCGCCGCCTGTCGCCGTTGCGCCAGTAGAAGAGTTAAAAGAATCGTACTCGCCCGCAACCAGGAAGTGGTTACCGGGCGACAACGCCACTGCGCTCGGCGGCTTGGAGACCGTCATGGGTGTCAGCAAGCCGAACTTCGGGTCCGCGGTGTTCATCACTTCGATCAGGCCGGCTCCAAAATTAGCGATGTAGAGACGGCTTCGGCTCTCGTCGAGAGCAATGTCAGAGACTGTGCCGCGCACCGGCACCGCGGTCCCGAAGGTCGCGGCGTGGCTCGCTGCTCCCAGCGAGAGGACAGCAGAAACGGCATAAACGATTCGCAGCCCAGTAAAAGACATAATTACTCCGTCTTCAAATTGACGAAACTAACGGCCGCAAGCTCTGACGATCGGATTTGGCCGCTTCCGTTGACGACTCCCGCAAGGCTTGCATTTGAGTTCTCAAGTTGCAATCGTGCAGCCCATTCATAACAACCGGGCAGCCCCCGCGCGGGCCTTTCGATGGCGGCTTCGGCGAGCCGTAACATCGCTTTCCAATCATCGTGCCAGTGCGGATCGACTGGCTGTTCTAACATATCGGACTAAATCACCAGTATATGGGAAGAACCGCAGCAACAACGGACATAGAAGTCTGGAATGCCCATGGGCTGCCACATTGCTTAGGCTATCACCGCGCAACTGACTGTCAATCCCATCCTTGGCTAGTACCCGGATGGTCTGGTCCTGGTTCTCCGGTGTGAGCCGGATGCTCGGCACGCGTCCCTTGACGACGCGGGCGGGGCGAGGCCTCCGAGTCTTCGCTGCGCTCAACTTCAAGCTCCAAGCGATTGCAGGCTGCGATTCATCGGGATGCGTGTCCCGAGCGGCGTTGTCACCCTACGCGGGGGATCGCATCTCCTCCTTTTGAATGCGCCCCCATCCATTCGCGTTGCGGCGCGACCCCGCACGCCGGTTCCTCGACACCGCCTCAGGAGGGCTGATTCCAATGAATGTCGACCGCTGGCTCCGGCTGATCGCCGGTCTCTTTATCGTCGCGAGCGTCGCGCTCGGAATGACCGTGGACGCGCGCTTCTACTGGTTCACCGCGTTCGTTGGGCTGAACCTGTTTCAATCCGCGTTCACCAACTGGTGCCCGATGCTGGCCATCTTGCGCAAGCTCGGCGTCAAGGGCTGATGATGGAGCCGCCGGGCGCCAGATGTTCGCCGGTCCTGCAACGCTTGTGAAACCAGGCTCACAGCATATTCACGGCGCGTCCCGCGAGGATCACGATTGCGCCGAGCGAGAGCACGCTCTGCGCCATCATCAGGAGTTTGGCCCAACCCGAGATCGGCGCGACATCGGTCGGCGAAAACGCCGTGCTGGTGTTGAAAGCCAGGAACAGATAGTCGACGAAGCCGGGCTTCCACGGTTTGCCCTCACGCTGCAGGTTCATCTGTGGGAAGAGAAAGGCCCCTTCCATGTGCGCGACCCGCAGGTCCCGCGCATGCGGACCGCCCCCGTCGAGTTTCCAGTACCAGGTCGCGAAGACCAGAATGTTGCTCACCCACAGTGCGCCGGCCGAACGCAGGAGTTCGGTGGCAGTCTGATGGTGCGACGGCAAACTCACTATGAGGGCGCCCATCGACCACGTCAGCGCGGCGGTGACAAGCGCCGACAGCGCCAGGCCCAGCCGCCGGTTCAGCCTGTCCAGACGCAAGCGATGCGTCACGATTGTCGGCAATAGCAGCAAGCCTACAGGGATCAGCAATAGCCAGTTCGGTCCCAGAGTCAGACGCTCCGGAAGAGCCAGATACAATCCGCAGACAGCCAGCAACGCGAGCAGGACCGGCCAGCGGGGCTCCGGCGGACTGGGACGATGATGGGCGTGCGAAGGAGTAGCCATCTGCAACTCAGTGTAAGCCGGGCGGATTGCGCGGTTCCTCGTTCGTCTCTTGTCCCCGGCATTCGTGGCAGCATTTTATCGAGGCTGGACCGGCATTTTGAGGACGGCATTAGGAACCGAAGGCGTGTAGAATTGGTGAAACCGTGTGCCCGCTTCCGTGCAGCGGTGCGCACCGGGCTGGATATCCAAACGAATTGGGGTTAGCGTGCAAACCAATCCACCTCCGCCCGTAGTGGGCAATCAGATTGCGGTTCAGCCGCCTCAGCGCAATATCGCCATCGACGCTTATCGCGGATTGGTGATGCTGCTGATGATGGGCGAAGTGCTGCGGTTCGCGGCGTTGTCGCAGGCCTACCCTGGCAATTGGTTTTTCGGGTTGCTCGCCTTCAACCAGGACCACGTCCCGTGGGCGGGTTGTTCCCTGCACGACATGATCCAGCCCTCGTTCTCGTTCCTGGTGGGAGTGGCGCTGCCCTACTCGATCGCCAGCCGCATGGCCAAGGGCGGGACGATGGGCAAGCTGTTTCTGCATGCCCTTTGGCGCTCGTTCCTGCTGGCCGCGCTGGGCATTTTCCTGCGCTCGCAATCCGGTCCCATTACGAATTTCACCTTCGAAGATACGCTCACCCAGATCGGCATGGGCTACCCGTTCCTGTTTCTGTTGGGCTTCGCCAAACCGAAATGGCAGTGGAGCGCGTTGGGCGTGCTGCTCTTCGGTTACTGGCTGGCTTGGGCGCTGTATCCAGTGCCCGGCCCGGGGTTCAACTACGAAGCAGTCGGCGTGCCTGCGAACTGGCCCCATCTTTACACGGGCTTTCTGGCGCACTGGAACAAGAACACCAATCTCGGCCAGGCCGTCGACGTCTGGTTCCTGAACCTTTTCCCGCGTGTGAAGCCGTTCCTCTACAACGGCGGCGGATACCTGACGCTGAGCTTCATCCCGACTCTGGGCACGATGATTCTCGGCCTGCAGGCAGGACGCTGGCTGCGCGCCGCAGCGCCGCGTATTCCGCTGAAGCGCCTGCTCATCGCCGCCGCGATCGGCATCGCCGCGGGCCTGCTGCTGCACTTCGCCGGCATCTGCCCGGTGGTGAAACGCATCTGGACGCCGGCCTGGACGCTGTTCAGCGGTGGCGTGGCCTTCCTGTTCCTGGCGGCATTTTCGTACGTGATCGAGATGAAGGGTTACAAGAGGTGGGCTTTCCCGCTGGTGGTCATCGGCATGAATTCTATCGCCGCCTACCTGATTGCGGACATGTGCGGCAGGTTCATCTACTCGTCGTTCCGCATCCACCTTGGCCCGAACTTCTTCCGCTTCGCAGGCGACGGGTTTGCGCCCACGATCGAGGGCGCCGCGATTCTGCTGACCTACTGGCTGATCCTGTGGTGGATGTACCGGCGCAAGTTGTTCCTGAAGATCTGACCGGAGAATTCCGATCGGAGCCGAGACCGTGAGGGAGCGGTGGACATGTTGCCCGCTCACGGACAACACGCCATCTGGGATAGATTAGTGGGGCCGAGGTGCTCCATTATGACCCGCCGCACACTTCTCAAGATCCTTGCCGCCGCGCCCGTCGCGCCGCTGTTCCCCGGTCTCACGACCTTCGCCGCGCCGTATACCGGCAAGCTGAAGATCACCGCCATCAAGGTGCTTGGGATGCAACGCCCGGTCGCCACGGGCAATTGCCTGATCAGGGTTGAAACCGACGCCGGGCTGTATGGCATCGGCGAGGCCGGCAGCACGGGCGAGATGGCCAGGGCGCGCATCCAGACCATGGCGCCGCTCCTGCTCGGCAAAGATCCGCTGATGATCGAAAAACATTTCTTCGAGATGTCGTCGTTGATGCACACCTACACGGCGCACATCCCGACCATCAGCGGCATCGATATGGCGCTGTGGGATCTCGCCGGCAAGATCCTCGATCGGCCGGTCTACGAGTTGATGGGCGGTCCGTTCCGCGACGCGATCCCGATGTACTCGCACGGCGACGGCTTCGACATGCTCGACAAAGGCGCCGTGCATGCCTGGGCGGAGCTGGTGCGGACCCGCCCCGAAGGCTTCAAGGCCTATAAGAACAGCATCAACTTCATCCTCGGCCTGCCCGCCGCGCGCTACGCGAATACGCTGATGCACGAAGATTTGAAAAAAATTCGCACGGCTTACGCCAACTGCCGCGAGGCCGTCGGCGAGGACATCGACATCGCCGTGCATTGCCACAACGAGTTCGATACGCCTAGCGCGATCGCCGTCGCCAAGGCCGTGGAACCGATGGACCCGCTGTTCATTGAAGACGCGTTGAACCCGCCGTATTCAGAGGGTTGGATGGCTCTGCGGCGCTCCACGCGCATCCCGCTGTTGACGGGCGAGAAGCTCGAGCTCGTGCGCGGCTTCAAGCCTTTCCTCGACACGCAGGCCGTGGACATCGTGCATCCCGATCTCGCCTTCGCGGGCGGCTTGACGGGTACACGCAAGGTCGCCGACTATGCGGCGCTGACGCGCACGCCGGTCGCGCTGCACAATGTCGGAACGCTCGTGTTGACGTACGCCTCGGCGCATTTCGCCGCGTCGATTCAGAACTTCTATCGCAGCGAAAGCGCGCTCGGCCGGCCGACGCATTACGTGGAAGACATGGCCGCGTCGAACCGGCCCATCGTCAGAAACAGCCTGCTGCAACTGCCCAAAGGCGTCGGGCTCGGGCTCGACTTGAATCCCGATTTTCTGAAGCAGCACATGGCCGACGGCGAGACTTGGTGGGGGTAGTAGTGGGGCGGCTCTCCAGAGCCGCGCGGGGCCTCCAGGCCCCGCCAGTAACTTAATATTCCGGCTCCGTGCTGGCAGTTGGCCGCCCATGCCAGCGCCACCATTCGTACACGACCGGGTAGACCAGCAACTCCAGCAGGAATGACGTGAGGATGCCGCCCGCCAGCGGCGCGGCGATGCGCTTCATCACGTCCGCGCCCGTGCCGCTCGACCACAGGATGGGCACGAGTCCCACGAACATGGTCGCGGCGGTCATCAGCTTGGGCCGGATCCGCCGCGCCGCTCCGGCCACGACGGCTTCGTGCAATTGCTCGCGCGTATTCATGCGTCCCTCACGCACCGCCCGCCCGAATGCGAGGTCGAGATACAGCAGCATGAACACACCGGTCTCCGCGTCCACGCCCAGCAGCGCGATGAGGCCCACCCAAACTGCGACGCTCATGTTGTACCCGAGCGCGTAGAGCAGCCAGAACGCGCCAATCGCGGAGAAGGGCGCGGCGAGCAGCACGATCATCGATTTCACGGCCGACCGCGTGTTCAGCCAGAGCAGAGCGAAGATCAGACACAGCGTCACTGGCACGACGATGCGCATGCGCTCCGCGACGCGCTGCATCGCTTCATACTGGCCGGTCCAGCGGATTGACGTGCCCGGCGGCAGATGGAGCACAGGAGCGAGCGTGCGTTTCGCCTCCTCGATGAAACCGCCGATGTCGCGGCCGGCGACGTCGACATAGACATAGCTCGCGATCATCCCGTCCTCGTCGCGGATCATCGCGGGTCCCATGGAGGTTCGCAACTCGGCGAGTTCGGAAAACGGGATCTGGCGCTTCCCATCCTCGACGGCCACCAGCATGCGTCCGATCGCTTCCGGGTCGCTGCGGTAATCGCGCAGATAGCGCACGTTCACGCCGTAGCGCGCGCGGCCCTCGATGGTAGTGGTCACGTTCTCGCCGCCCGCCGCGGCGGCCAGCGTCTCCTGCGCCTGGTCGATAGAGAGGCCGTAGCGGGCGAGCCGTTCGCGATTCCAGACGACGTCCAGGTAATGGCCCTGCCCCGCGCGTTCGGCGAAGGCGCTCCTGACTCCGCGTATGGGTCGCAACGCTCCCTCCAACCGCTCCGCGATGCGCTCCACCTCCTGCGGGTCGCTGCCCAGAACCTTGATGCCTACAGCAGTCCGCACTCCGGTGGTCAGCATGTCGATGCGCCCCTTGACCGGCATCGTCCAGGCGTTGGTCAGTCCCGGAATCTGCAAGGCCTGGTTCAGCTCCGAGACGAGCTGTTCGGAAGAGATCGTGTCGCTCATCAGTGGCCGCAAGACCGGCTTCAGCCACTCCGGAGCCCAACTCGAATACCACGCCGGCACGCGCCGCCAGGCCGCTTTCGGCTTGAGCGTGATGACCGTTTCGAGCATCGAGAGCGGCGCCGGATCGGTCGCCGTGTCGGCGCGCCCAGCCTTGCCGAGCACGCGATCGACTTCGGGGAACTGGTGGATGATCCGGTCCGTCTGCTGCAGCACCCGCTGCGCCTCGGTGATCGAGATGCCCGGCAGCGTGGACGGCATGTACAGCAGCACGCCCTCGTCCAGCGGAGGCATGAACTCGGAACCAAGCCCCAACACGGCAGGAATCGTTGCGAGAACGAGCGCCAGCGCGCCGCTGAGGACGACTTTGGGATGACGCAACGACCACCGCACGACCGGCTCGTACGCGTTCACCAGGAAACGTGAGATCGGGTTTCTGTTCTCGGCTCGAATTCGTCCGGCGAATGTGAAAGTGGCAACGCGCGAGAGCCAGCGCGGCCGAAAACGAAACTCGCGGACATGCGTCAGAGCCAGGCGCAGAGCGGGATCGAGCGTGATCGCGAGCACCGCCGCGACAACCATCGAGAACGACTTGGCGTAAGCGAGCGGCTTGAACATCCGCCCCTCCTGCGCCTCCAGCGCGAGGATTGGCAGAAACGAAACGCCGATCACCAGCAGCGCGAAGAAGCTCGGGCCGGCCACTTCCTTGACGGCCACCAGCACGACATCCGTGTAGCTGCCGGGCCGCCCTTCGGCTTCCCACTCTTCCAGTTTCTTGTGGGTTTGCTCGACCACGACAATCGCGGCGTCGACCAGCGCGCCGATGGCTATGGCGATGCCGCCGAGCGACATGATGTTTGCGCTCACGCCCATCAGCCGCAAGGGGATGAATGCGATCAGCACGGCTACCGGAATAGTGACGATGGGAATCAGCGCGCTGGGAACGTGCCGCAGGAACAGCAGCACGACCAGCGTCACAGTCAAAACGATTTCGAGGATCGTCGTCTTCAGGTTGCCGATGGAGCGCTCAATCAGCTCGGAGCGATCGTAAATGGAAACGACTTTCACGCCCGCGGGCAGGCCGCTCTCGACCTCGTGCAAACGCGCCTTCACGCGTTGAATCACGGACAACGCGTTCTCTCCGGTGCGCATCACGACGATGCCGGAAACCGCCTCGCCCTTGCCGTCCAGGTCCACGGCGCCGCGCCGGAACTCGGGGCCTGCAACCACCTGGCCCAAGTCTCCAACGTGAATGGCGGTGCCGTCCTCGGATGCGGCTACCACCACGTTCTCCAGGTCGCCGGCCGACTTCGCGGCGCCGATGCCGCGCACCATGTACTCGGTTCCGCCGAACTCGATCAGTCTCCCGCCGCTATCCGCGTTCCCTCCGCGCACCGCCTCCACGACCTTGTTGATGCCGATCCCGTAAGCCTGCAGCTTCAACGGGTCGACATTGACCTGGTATTGGCGCGCGAAGCCGCCCACCGAGGCAACCTCGCTGACGCCGGGCACCGATTCCAGGTGATAGCGGAGGTACCAGTCCTGCGCCGAGCGCAGATCGGCGAGGCTCTGCTTGCCGCTCGTGTCCACCAGCACGTATTGAAAAATCCAGCCCAGCCCGGTCGCATCCGGACCGAGCGTCGATTTCACGCCCGCCGGGAGATTCGGCAGCACGCCGGCCAGGTATTCCTGCGTGCGGGAGCGCGCCCAGTACAGGTCGGTCCCATCCTCGAAGATGGCGTAGACATACGAGAAGCCAAAGTCGGAGTACCCGCGCACGGCCTTCACCTTGGGCGCGCCCAGCAGTGCTTTGACGATCGGGTAAGTGACCTGATCTTCGATGATGTCCGGACTGCGATCCCATTTCGAATAGATGATGACCTGCGTGTCCGACAGGTCGGGCAGCGCATCGAGCGGCATGCCGCGCATCGACCACCAGCCTGCGGCGCAGGCCGCCGCCGTGAGGATCACGACCAGCGCGCGGTTGCGGGCCGAGAAATCGATGATCCGCCCGATCACGGGCGTGCTCCGGGAGCGGCCGCTCTCGCTCTGCTCGCGTAACTGGATGGCGCCCGATCAAAGCTGCGGCGGCAGCTCTCCGAGCAGAAGTAGTAGGTCACGCCCTCGTAGACCAGATGACTGTGCGCTGCCGCGGGCGCGATCGGCATGCCGCAAACCGGATCGATTACGCTCGCCTGGCCGGGGCTCGCCGCGGGCATTCCGGCTGCCGCCGCGGACAGTTGCAAGCGGCTCTCGGAGTCCAATAAAAACAGCCCCGAGACGACGAGTTGCTCGCCTGCCTCCAGCCCTTTGACGATCTGCACGCGGTCGCCGTATCTGGGTCCGGTCGTCACTTCGCGCGGTTCGAAGACTCCCTCCCGCGGGCTGACGAAGACGATCTTGTGCTGTCCCGTATTCAGGATTGCGTCGGCTGGCACGGCGATCCCGTCCGGTTCCCGCACGTCGAATTCCACCTCCACGAACATGCCGGGGCCCAGCAGGGAAGAGTGATTGTCGATCTCAAGCCGGGCTCGCAGCGCCCGCGAGGCCGGGTCGAGCTGAGGCAATGCGCTGCTCATGCGGGCCGGAATGGTCCGGCCTTGATAATGCACCCTCGCCGTTGCCCCGGCGTGGATCGCCCCGCTGTCGCCCTCGAACAGGTCGGCCAGAACCCACAGATGCGTGAGATCGGCGATGCGGAACAGCTCCGTGCCCCGGTCGATGCGCTGCCCGGCGCTCGCGTTTCTGAACAGAACGACGCCGCTCGCTGGAGCGCGGAACTCGACAATCCCGTTGGCCAGACGGCTGCGCCCCAACTCAGTCATCTGCGAATCGGAGACGCCGAAGTTGCGAAGCTGATCCTCGGCCAGCCGGAGCTGCATTTGCAGATAAGACAACTGCTGGAGCTGGGGACTCGACTTATCCGCGTCGGCGGGCACCGGCATGTTCTTCATCTTGTGCGTGCCCGGAGCGGTCAGGCTCGCGCCGGACCCGCTTTCCAGCGCCATCAGGCTGTTGATGTAGCTCTGCTGAGCCGTGAGAACCTCGCGGGTGTAGGCCGTCGCCAGCAGATCGTTCAAGCGAACCGCATCGCCCTCCGCCGCCGGCGAAGTCTTTTGAATCAGTCCGTCCGAGCCTGCCGAGACCCGGTACACGCGCGTCTCGTCGGCGACGATCCGGCCCAGCACCCGGATCGTGTGACGGCCTGACGACCGCGTGACCGGCTCCGTTCGCAAGCCGATGATCTGCTGCTGCTGCCGGTCGATCCGGATGGCGCCGGGCGCGATTGACTCCGCGGTAGCCTCGGGTCCCGGTCCGCTGTCCGCATACACCGGTTCGAGCTGCATCCCGCAGTCGGGCGCAATCCCGGGTTTGTCCGAGCGGTAGGCGGGGTGCATCGGGTCGCGGTAATACAGGATCCGGCGCGCCGCTCCGCCGGGCGCGCTGCGATGCAGCCAGTAGCCCGCCAGGAACGCAGCCAGGACGACGGCGGCGAAAAGAACTGTTTTGCGCGCTTCCCGCATGGCTACCTCGTGTTGATTCCCGGCGGCAGGGCCGGATGAGACGGCAATCGAAGTTTACCCCCGCGCCGGCGTGACGCGTTGGACAACGGGCGGATCTCCGTCTCCGAATCCCGATTGGCCCGCAGGATTGCCGCGGCGGGACCGCCGCAGTTTGAACTGACTTCTCCGGTCACAGACAAGTTCTCAGTATTGACGATTGCGCGCCGCGTCTGCATGCTTGCGGAGATCCGCTCTTACACACCCGTGTCTCCGAACGGCCCCAAGTCCGCACCATCCCGCCGCCACGGCTGGCCGCTACTCTCCGAGCAGCGGGTCGGCCACGACGCGCACGAACTCGCCAATGGTCTCGTAGCGCCGCTCTTCCGACAGTTCGTATTCGGCGTACTCAGGATTGTCCGAGTGCATGCGCAGCCGCTCGTGCTCCCAGCCTTCGTGGGTCTGCCGTTTCTGGCTCTCGTAGCGCTTGATGGCGAAGCGGCCCATCCCGCCCTCGTCCGTTATTTCATGCACCAGCATGATCTTGCCCGTCCGGCTGCCCGCGTAGTACTTGCGGAACAGGCACAGCGAGCCGTCCGGGATGTCGGGTTCCATGGAGTGCCCGCAGATGCGCACCAGGAAATGATCCTTGCTCAGCCGCACTCCATCCACGTCCACCCATTCCTCCCGGCCGGATTCGGGGTTGTCGATCATCGGCCCGGCGGCCGCGAAGCACATCACCGGCAGGTGTGTCTGGTAGGGCTTGGAGGAGGAATGAACCTCCCGGCTATACAGCGTCTGCGCGGTCCGTTCCAGGTCGATCGCCATCACGTTCAGGGGATCGCCACAGCGGATGGTATTAGAAAGGTGCTCGTCGATCCAGGCGAGGAATGCCGGCACGCCCATCTCTTGAAATTTTTCGGGGAAATCGGCCGCGATCAACTCGAGAACCTCGGCCTCGTCGCCCGCGAAATCCGACCAGTCGCGGCGGAAGCGGAGGGCAAACTCGTTCGTCTCCGGGTCTGCCACCAGCACACCGCAGTTCTCCCCCAAGGCCTGGAAGACCCTGAACTCGGCGTTCCGCATGGCGAGTACTGGCATACGAATCGTTAATCTACAGTATGGCCCAAAGCGGGCCGCCCGCAACGCCCCGCCGCATCGCAGCCTCAGCCCCCGCGCGAGACGGTGGCCCGGACCGCTCCAAGGCATCCAAGTATTCCCGGCTTAGGATCTCAGCGTTCTTATCGACTGGCCACACGCCTTTCGCTAGCGGGACCATGTCGTTGTGTCCGAATTCTTGGAGGAATCGGGTGGCCAGGGGGAATCCGTTGGCCTTACGAGCCGGTTCCCGGCAACCGGAAGCTTACGGAGTCCGCGGGAAATAGCCCTCACGCGCGCGGACTTTGACGTTCGGCAGGCTCACGCGCACTTCGATCTTGCGGAACTTCTTCGCGACGTCGCTGTCGCTTGGCACGTAGCGCAGGATGTACTGCAGTTGGATCTCGCCCGCCGTGGCGCCAATCGCGTCCACAATCCCGTTCATGATCGCAGCGGAGTAGCCGCCGGTGCCGACGGTCAGAGCGAAGTTGCCCGCATCCTGCGGCTTGGATAGATACCCGTCCACGTCCTTGTAAATGTTCTCCAGCGGGTACACCACGCGCCCGCCCGTCGCATCGGCCAGCCGCCTCAGCCTCTCGTCGCCCTCGGAAAAGAAGCCGAACGAGGTCGTTGAAACGCCGTAAATCGTCACCAGATTGCGCTGCGCGATCTCCAGTACCTCCTCCAGATTCTTCTTGCTCGACGTGTCGTGACCGTCGCCTACAACCACGATGACGCGCCGGGGCTCGATCGGCTCGCCCTTCACCAGCGTCCGGCTCGTGCAGGCATCGTAAATGGCGTCGTACAGCGCCGAGCCGCCGCCGGGCTTCAGCTTTCTCACCCGTTCCAGCAGCTTTTCGGGGTCCGTGGTCGTGTTCACCATCAGCTCGGCCTCTGTCGAGTAGCCGATCAGATAGCCGCTGAAACGCGGGTCGATCTTGCCATCCGGCGATAGCGTGGCCAGGATCAGGTCCTGAATCGCCTCGCGCAGCTTGTCCCATTGCAGCCGGTTCGTGTTGCTCAGATCGACCAGGTAGCCGATCACTACCGGCTGATTCCGCTCGCGGCTGAAATAGGCGATCTTCTGCTGCTGGCCGTTGTCGTATAGCTCGAAATCCCGCTCGTCGAGGTTCGTAACGAACTTGCCCTTATCGTCGGTCACCGTGACGGGCACGATCACCTCGGCAATGCCGGTCTTGAACGCCTGCGCCGGCTTGGGCTCCGCGGCCGGGACTTGTTTCGACGCTGCCTGGCCCGGCGTGACCTCCGCCTTTGCGGGCGCCGAAACCGGCGCGGGCGCGGCCGGAGGCTGGCTTTGCTCGGCCAGCGCCGGCGCCAGGCACATCCAAGCCATCGCGAACAGAGCTGAGGTCGGAATTCTTAATGCTACAAAATACATGAACTTGGACTCGCCCTTCGATTATAGACGGGGCGCGCCCACCGCTGCGTTGCGCCGAACTGACCGGGTCGTGTTATCTGTCGTCATATCAGTGCGCTCCGGCCGGAACATCGCGCGGCGCTCCGGAGCCCGCAGCTTCTTCTTTCCCGCCAATCTCCGCTTCCGGCGCCGGCCTGGGAGAGCTGGCCTTACTGGCCGCCGTTTTGCGGCGGGCAGGGCCCGTTTCCCCGGTCCCGGGGCAACAGCCCGCCCAGGATCATCCTGGCGAGCCCCGCGGCGTACCCGGGGGTCAGGTCTTCGTGGCGGGCCATCAAGCGGAAGTGCAGCGGCCCGTACATGGCGTCCAGCACCATCTCGATGTCATAGTCCCCGGGCAACTGCCCCTCGCGTTGGTATTCGCTCAGAATCTGCCGCGAGACTGCCCGGCGCGGGCGCAACCAGTGGGCAAGGAATGCTTCGGCCACTTCCGCGTCGTCCTGTGCCGCGGCGATGACGGCCGCGAGAATCCGCCCGTTGCGGCCCATCAACACTCGCGTAAACCGGTACAGGTGCCCCTCGACGTAGTCCCGCAAGCAACTCAGCTTCTCGTTGGGCAGCTCGGGCGATACGCTCTCCACGAACGCGTTGATCACCACCGCCGCTTTGTTCGGCCACCAGCGGTAGATCGTCGACTTGCCGCACCCGGCGCGCTGTGCAATCGCGTCGCAAGTCACCTTGGCGTAGCCGTTCTCTTCGAGCAACGCCAGGGCCGCTTCGATGATCTTCGTCCGGACTTCTTCGTTGCGCGGCCTTCCGGCTTTGTGTGCGCATTCGCCGCAGGTGATCTCAATTCCCATGGTTCCCGCTTCTGAGTATAATATAGAGACGAGACTGTTTCGTATTGAAATATCTCGACCGGCTGGCATCCGCGGCTAGGAGCAAGCGTCACACCCTATGTGGATCGTCCGAATCGCCTTAACCAGGCCCTATACCTTCATCGTCCTCGCGCTGCTGATTCTGATTGCCAGTCCGGTAGCCGTCCAGCGCATGCCGACCGACATCTTCCCCAATATCGACATTCCCGTCGTCGCGGCCGACTGGACCTACACCGGGCTGAGCCCCGAGGAATTCGAAGGCAGGATTGTCTCCGCCTACGAGCGCTCCTTGACAACCACGGTCAGCGATATCGAGCACATCGAATCCCAGACCATCAACGGCTTATCGGTCATCAAGATCTACTTCCAGCCGAACGTCAACGTCACCACGGCGCTGGCCCAGGTGACCGCCATTTCGCAGACCGTGCTGCGCCAGATGCCTCCGGGCATTACGCCGCCGCTGGTGATGAACTACAACGCCTCCACCGTACCCATCCTGCAGCTCTCCCTGTCGAGCACGACGCTGTCAGAGCAGGAAGTCGGCGACTACGGCACGAACTTCATCCGCACCCAGCTCGCCACCGTGCAGGGCGCCGCGGTGCCTTGGCCGTATGGCGGCAAACTGCCGCAGATCATGGTGGATCTGAACCCGGCCCTGCTCCAGTCCAAGGGGTTGTCGCCGCAGGATGTGGTCAACGCGATCACGCAGCAAAACCTGATTCTGCCCGCCGGCACGTCGAAAATCGGGCCATTCGAATATAACGTCGACATGAATGCCAGTCCGAAGACGGTGGAGGAGTTGAACGACCTGCCGCTGAAGGCCGTCGACGGAACCACCCTGTACGTCCGTGACATCGGCAGCGTCCGCAATGGCTTCGCGCCCCAGTCCAACGTCGTGCGCCGGGACGGCCGCCGCGGCGCCCTGTCGGTAATCTACAAGGCGGGCAACGCTTCGACCCTGGACATCGTGCAGGGCGTGAAGAACGTGCTGCCGCGGCTGCGGGCTTCCGTGCCCAAGGAGCTGAAAATCGACCCGCTGGCGGACCAGTCCATCTTCGTGCGCGCGGCCATCGACGGCGTCGTGCGCGAGGCCATCATCGCGGCCTGCCTCACCGGCGTCATGATCCTGCTGTTCCTCGGCAACTGGCGCAGCACGTTGATCGTGGCCATCTCCATCCCGCTCTCGATCCTGTGTTCCATCCTCGGCCTGTGGGCCTTGCACGAGACCATCAACATCATGACGCTGGGCGGTCTGGCGCTGGCGGTCGGCATTCTGGTGGACGACGCCACGGTGACCGTCGAGAACATCGAGCGCTTCATCGAGCGCGGCGTCCCGCTGGAGGAGGCCATCTTCGAAGGCGCGGCGCAGATCTCCGTGCCTGCGCTGGTCTCCACCCTCTGTATCTGCATCGTGTTCCTGCCGATGTTCTTCCTGAGCGGCGTGCCGAAGTACCTCTTCGCCCCGCTGGCCGAGTCGGTCGTTTTCGCGATGCTCGCTTCTTATGTCCTGTCCCGCACGCTGGTGCCGACGCTCGCCAAGTTCCTTCTGACGACGGAAGGCCGCCACGGCGCGGACCGCCACAAACGCGCCTGGTGGAACGTCTTCGCCGCTTTCCAGCACGGCTTCGAGCGCGGTTTCTGGTCGTTTCGGGACGGCTATTCGAGGTTGCTCGAGGCCACGGTACGCCATTCGGCGCTCTTTCTGCCCGCTTTTCTCGTGGTCTGCCTGTCGGCTTTCTTCCTGGTCCCGTGGTTGGGGCAGGATTTCTTTCCCAGCGTCGATACGGGCTCGATGAAGATGCACGTGCGCGCGCGCACCGGCCTGCGCATTGAAGAGACCGCGCGCCTCTGCGACCTGATCGAAGCCTCCATCCGGCGTCACGTGCCGGCCGCCGAACTGGAAGGCATCATCGACAATATCGGCATCCCGAACAGCATAATCAACCTGAACTACAGCAACTCCGCGCCGATCGGCAGCGCGGACGCCGACATCATGATCAGCCTGAAGCAGGCGCATCGTCCGACAGCGGACTACGTGCGCACGCTGCGGCACGAACTGCCCCAGGAGTTTCCGGGCGTCACGTTCGCGTTTCTGCCGGCCGACATGGTCAGCCAGATTCTCAACTTCGGCATGCCCGCGCCCATCGACATCCAGGTGGTCGGTCCGAAGCTCGAAGCCAACCGCGAGTTCGTGGACCGCCTGCTGGTTCAATTGCGCCGCGTGCCGGGCCTCGTGGATTTGCGCCTGCAACAGGCCTTCGATCAGCCCAAGTTCCACATTGACGTCGATCGCACCAAGGCCGCCGAGAGCGGCTTCACCCAGCGGGATATCGCCAACAGCCTGCTGGTCTCGCTCAGCGGCAGTTTTCAGACCACGCCCAGCTACTGGCTGAACCCGAAAAACGGGGTCAGCTACGGCTTGGTCACGCAGACGCCGCAATACCGCATCCAGACTTTGCAGGACCTCGAAAACATTCCCATCAGCGGCGCCAACGCGACGCGGCCGGAGATTCTGGCCGACGTGGCCAGCATCCACCGCGCCGAGGAGATGGGCGTCATTTCACACTACAACGTGCAGCGCGCGCTCGACATCTACGGCTCGCCGCAGGACCGCGACCTGGGCGCCGTGGGACGCGACATCACCCGCATCATCGATCGCAATCGCGGCGCTTTGCCGCCCGGCGCGCAGATCATCGTGCGCGGCCAGTTGTCCACCATGCAGGCCTCCTACACCGGGCTGATCGGAGGATTGCTCTTCGCCATCGTCCTGGTCTACCTGCTGATCGTCGTCAACTTCCAGTCCTGGCTCGATCCGTTCATCATCATCACGGCCTTGCCCGCCGCGCTCGGCGGCATCGTCGTGTTCCTGTTCCTCACCCACACCACGCTCAGCGTGCCCGCGCTGATGGGCGCCATTATGTGCATGGGCGTGGCCACCGCCAACAGCATCCTGGTCGTCTCTTTCGCCAAGGACCATCTGCTGGAGCACGGCAATGCCCGCGAGGCCGCCATGGCCGCCGGCGTCACCCGCTTCCGGCCCGTCCTGATGACCGCTCTGGCCATGATCATCGGCATGGCGCCGATGGCGCTCGGCTTCGGCGAGGGCGGGGAACAGAATGCTCCCCTGGGCCGCGCCGTCATTGGCGGCCTGCTCTGCGCTACGGTCGCCACGCTCGTTTTCGTGCCCGGCGTCTTCGGCGTCCTGCACCGCAAGACGAAGAAGCGGGAGGCTGCCGCGTGAGACCTGTTACCCAACTCGCGGTCCTTGTGCGCCCCATAAACCCGTTCATCCGGAGGAAGCAGAGCCTATGAATCCCGAATCTCAACTCACATCTCAGCCGGACTCCGCACCGCCGATCAGCGGCACGATCAAAATCGCCGGGTTGGTCCTCGCCGTCGTCGCGGCCTGCGGGCTCGGTCTGTTGATCTTCAAAGGCATTCAGACCCGTCTCCGCGCCGAGACCTTGCTGCGGAGCGAAGCCCGGGCTGACAGCGCTCCGAGCGTCAGCATCGTGCATCCCAAACTCGGCGCGCCCACCAGTGAACTCATTCTGCCGGGCAGCGTCGAGGCTTTCATCGAGACGCCGGTCTACGCCCGCACCAACGGCTACCTCAAGCGCTGGTATTTCGACATCGGCGCACGCGTCGCCGCGGGCCAGTTGCTGGCCGAGATCGAAACGCCCGAGGTCGATCAACAGTTGTCCCAGGCGCGCGCCGAGTTGAACACTGCGCGGGCCAACTTCGAGCTGGCTCGCTCCACCGCGGATCGCTGGCAGTTCCTCCAGAAGACGGACTCGGTCTCGCGCCAGGAGACCGACGAGAAGCTCGGCGATCTGCGCGCCAAGCAAGCCACCCTGGATGCGGTCGCGGCGAACGTGAAACGCCTGGAAGAGACCCAGTCGTTTCAGAAGGTCTTTGCCCCCTTCGCGGGAGTCATCACCGCCCGCAACACGGACACGGGCGCGCTGATCAACGCCGGCAGCAGCGGCGCAGGCAAGGAGCTGTTCCACCTCGCCGCGATCGCCCGGCTGCGGGTCTTTGTCGCGGTGCCGCAGGTGAACTCCGCCACCGCCGTGCCGGGTGCATTAGCCGACGTGACGCTGGCCGAGCGGCCGGGGCGCACCTATCGCGGACGCCTGGCGCGCACCGCCAATTCGATCGAGCCCGCCTCGCGTACCCTGCGCGTCGAAGTGGACGTCGAGAATCCGGACGGCTCGCTGCTGCCGGGTTCTTACGTGCAGGTGCACCTGAAGCTGCCCGGCCTGGCGCACGCCGTCACGGTGCCAGTGAGCGCGACGCTGTTCCGCTCCGAAGGCCTGAACGTCGCCGCGGTCCGCGACGGGCATGTCGTGCTGGTTCCCATCTCGGTCGGACGCGACTACGGCAATGAACTGGAAGTCACCTCCGGTCTGAAACCCGGGGAGGCTCTGATTATCAATCCGCCGGACGCGCTCGTGAACGGCCAGGCGGTGCGAACCGAGCCCGACGCGGCGGCCGGAGAACCCGGCGCTCCCCGGAAACCGCCGACCGGTGTCCGCGGCCCGGATCGGAGCCGCGACCGTAAGGGAGCGCTGCCTGCCAAAAGCCAAACGCCGCCCGCTCAGGGCGCGAGGTCGCCGCGATGACCTCTCGAGCCGTCACCTGCCTGGCCGCCGGTCTGGTCCTGGCGCTGGCCGGATGCCGCAAGACCGAGCCTTACCAGACTCCCTCAGCGCCTCGTCCGGAGGCCTACAAAGAGGCCCTGCCCGATTCCTTCAAAGAGTCCGCGCAAGCCCACACTTCGAAGGACTGGAAGGCGTCCGCGCCAGCCGACATCGCTGCCAAAGGCAAATGGTGGGAGGCCTTTCACGACCCGGCCCTCAACGCGCTCGAAGACAGCGTTGACGTCTCGAACCAGAGTCTGAAAAGCGCCGAGGCGCGATTCCGCCAGGCTCGCGCGCTGATCCGTGAGAACCGTTCGGCCCGCTACCCCACCGTGACCGGAGGCGCATCCATCTCGCGCGACCGTCTTTCGCTGAGCCGCGGCGCGCCGGTGCCCGCGAGCGAGACGGCTTATGGAGACTTCAACCTGGGTTTCGACGCCGAGTATGAAGTGGACCTATGGGGCCGCGTGCGCAATCTGATTGCCGCCTCGGTCGAGTCCGCCCAGGCCACTGCCGCCGATATCGAAGCCGTGCGGCTTAGCCTGCACGCCGAACTCGCGCTCGACTACTTCGACCTGCGCAGCCTGGACGATGAGCGGCGCATTCTCGATCGCGCCGTGGAAGCATATAGCCAGGCGCTCGCCCTGACACGCCGCCGTTTCGATGGCGGTGTCGCGAACCAGGTGGAAGTTGCCGAAGCCGAGACGCAACTCGAAGCCACGCGCGCGCAGCAGATCGACATCGCCGAGCGGCGCGCTCAATTCGAGCATGCCCTCGCCGTGCTGACTGGCCAGACCGCCGAGTCGTTCTCGCTTATCGAGAACAATGCTCCACTGACGCCGCCGGTCATCCCTGCCGGCGTGCCATCGGATCTGCTGGAGCGGCGGCCGGACATCGCCGCCGCGGAACGGCGCGTCGCCGTGGCGAACAGCCAGGTGGGTCTGACCAAGGCCGCGTTCTTTCCGACCGTGATGCTCGGACTGAGCGCCGGTCTGGAAGGCAGCAGCTTCGCTAACTGGTTCAACTGGCCCAGCCGGCTGTGGGCGCTCGGACCGTCCGCCGCACAGACGCTCTTCGACGCCGGACGCCGCCGCGCCGCGACCGAAGGAGCCACCGCCAACTACGACGCCGCGGTAGCCGACTACCGCCAGAGCGTGCTGTCATCGTTCCAACAAGTCGAGGACCACATCGCCAGCCTGCGCGTCCTGGAAGGCGAATCCCGCCGCCAGAAACTGGCTGTCGCGGCAGCGCATCGCTCTGAGATGCTCTCGCTCAACCGTTATAAAGGCGGGCTGGTTACTTATCTGGAAGTTGCCACGGCACAGACTGTCACGTTGCAAAACGAACGGGTCCAGGAAGACATCGCGCGCCGCCAGATGGAGGCGTCTGTCCTGCTGATCAAAACGCTCGGCGGAGGCTGGGACGCGAAGTCGCTGCCCACGGCCGAACAACTCGCCGCACGCTGATAACAAGTAGGACAGACCATCCCGAAGGGTGGTCTGTCACACGGTTCATGCCTGAATACCCGATGCGGCTTGACAGACGACGCAAGCGATCGTCTGTCCCACCTTAACGTTGCACGCGGCCGCTGCCGCCGCCCTTGATGAGCGCCTCGACCTCGGCCTTCGAGAAGCGGTTGAAGTCGCCGGGAATCGAGTGCTTCAGGCACGAAGCCGCCACCGCGAACTCGAGCGCGTCCTTCGCCGAACCCAGGTTCAACAAACCGTAGATCAGCCCGCCGCCGAAGGCGTCGCCGCCGCCTACGCGGTCCACGATGTGCGTGATGTCGTAGCGCGCACTGAGGAGGAATTCCTGGCCCGTGTGGAGGCATGCCGACCAGCCGTTGTGCGACGCCGAGAAGCTCTCGCGCAGCGTGATGGCGATCGCCTTCACGTTCGGATACGTCGCCAGCACCTTCTCCGCCAGCGCCTTGTACTTGTCCGATTCGAGCTTGCCCGACTCGACGTTCACGCCCGCTTCGATGCCCAGGGCTTTTTGCACGTCCTCTTCGTTGGCGATGACGTAGTCGACGTACTTCGTCACTTCCGACATCACTTCCTTGGACGTCTTGCCGTACTTCCAGAGGTTCTTGCGGTAGTTCAGATCGACCGACACGGTAACGCCCGCCGCGCGCGCGGCCTGCACGGCTTCGATCGTGAGGTCCGCGCAACTCTGCGTCAGCGCGGGCGTAATGCCGGTGACGTGGAACCACGCCGCGTCGCTGAAGATCCCCTTCCAGTCGAAGTCGCCCGGCTTGGCGAGCGCAATGGAGGAATACGCGCGATCATATGTGACTTTCGACGGACGCTGGTTCGCGCCGCTCTCGACGAAGTAAATGCCGAAGCGTCCGGCTCCCGGCTTAATGGGCGAGACGTCGATGCCGAAGCCGCGCATCTGGTACAGGAACGCATCGGTGATCGGGTTATTGGCGGGCAGAGCCGTCACGTAGCGCGCGGCCTGGCCGTAGTTCGCGAGCGACACGGCGACGTTCGCCTCGCCTCCGCCAAAGGTCGCCTGCATCAGCGGCGACGTCAGAAAGCGCTCGAATCCGGGCGGCGCCAGCCGCAGCATGATCTCGCCAAACGTAACGACGGGCTTCTGGGACATAGGATGATTACCTCTAATTCGGATTGGAGACGGTGGCGACAGCCTCGATGGCGAACGATCCGTCTATCGAAGGCAGGCCCTCAAAAACGATCTTGCGAACCCCGCCCGGCTCTTGCCCGGGCGCGAGATACGACGCTCCGGTGCGTCGCGCCAAATCTGCAAGCTGCGAACTGAGTGGATAAAAATTCAAAAAAACGGCGTTTTTGAGCGTCGAATTGGCACTTTTCAGCGTTTTTTCGAGCCGCTCGTACGCCAGGCGCGCATCCTCCTCCGAGTAGGAGAAGGCGAGTTGCGCGCCACTGAAGACCAGCGGCTGTGAAGGGATCGCCGGACCCGTATTGCTCGTCACCACCTCGCACCAGGTCGTGGTCGGATTGAACACACGCTGAGGCTGGATCCAGGCCACGTCCTCCAGGTGCAGATGGCCGCCCGTGCCCACCTTCATGGAACTTGGAGGCAAAAGCTGGACCGCGATTTCCAGGTGCAGCGTCGGGACGTAGCAGGTTCCGCGCTCCAAATGGCTGCCCATCTGCAAGAGCTTTGTCTGCGCGGCCGCGCCCGATTCCGCCTCAAACGACGTGAAGCTCACGCCGGCCGGATTGACCGTGTGGCCCTGCTGCAGGATCGCGTCGAACTGCACTTGTGCGCCCTCCAGCTGGAGGGCGCCAATTTGGACCGTCTCCACCACTGGCAGGGAGAGATGCTTGTCGGCGAAGGCCTCGCTGACAAGTTGCGGAATCCGTCGCAGATCGCCGCTGCCGGCGACGAACGCCCGGATGCGCACGAATTGCCCGCCATGCGCCTGGGCGATCATCCACTTCAGTTCGTCGCGGGTTTGTTGAGAGAGCAGCCCATTGTTCGTCAGCGGAGCGGATAAAAAGCTCAACTTGGTGCCATCGGCGGGCAGGATCAAAGGTAGCTGCGGCAGAGGCCCCAGGGCCTGGTTTGGCAACTCGGACTTCTTGTCTTTCTTCGGCGGACGGATCACCGCAGGCTTCTCGCCCGCGCCGATTTGCATCGCCGGGCACTGAAAGGCACAGCCTGAAAACGCGACAATCGCAGGGATGAAGAGCGCAGTCCAGCGGTGCATAGCGTGACTCCACATCCTACCAAACGGCTGCACTTCCGGTGCGGATTGATCCAGGTAGGCCAAAGTGGTATGGTGTGGTTCTATGCACCGGTTCCCGAAGCTCGATGCCACGATCGAAGAGCCTCTTTACCGGCAGCTATTCCAATTCTTCCGGGAAGAGATTCTCTCCCATAGTCTGCCGCCCGGCAGCCGCATGCCGCCCACGCGCGAGCTGGCCGCGCAGATCGGGCTCAACCGCATCACGATCTCCTCGGCCTACGAGCTGCTGGAAAGCGAAGGGTTGATCCGCACGCACGGCGGGCGTGGCAGCTTCGTCGCCGTGCCGGGGCAGCTTTTCGAAGAGTCCGGCGAGGCGGCGGCGAATGCAGGCATGGATTGGGAGGAGCGCTTGAGCGCCTGGCCTCCCGCCGATCAGGCGGCGGGTCCGGCGGGCGAGATTGCGATCAGCTTTGCCACTGCCCGCCCGTCGGAGCAGCTTTTTCCGGTGGAGGCGTTCCGGCAGACCTGCCGGGAGGTTCTGGACAGCGCGGAAGCGCCGTCCATTCTGCAACTTGGCTCGCCCAACGGGTATCCGCCGCTGCGCCATCACCTGATGGACCAGGGCCGCTCGCGAGGTCTGCTGCGCGAGGACGACGACCTGATTGTGACCAACGGGTGTCAACAGGCGCTCGACCTGTTGCAACGTCTGCTGGTGAAGCCCGGCGAAGCAGTGCTGGTGGAGGACCCGATCTATCCGGGGATGCGCAGCGTCTTTGCGCGGGCCGGCGTCCGGCTGCTGGGCGTGCCGGTTGGCTCGCAGGGCGTCGACCTGGACGTGCTCGCCCGCCTGGTGCGCGGCGAGCGGCCGCGGCTGCTGGTGGTCACGCCGAACTTCCAGAATCCGACGGGCGTCACGATGCCGGAGGCCGCGCGGCGCGAGCTGCTGCGGATTGCCGGAACGGCGTCTCTGCCGATCATCGAAAACGATATTTACGGCGAGCTACGGTACGTCGGCGAGCCGGTGCCGACGCTCAAGGAACTGGACGAGGACGGCCTGGTGATCCAGGTGAAAAGCTTCTCGAAGCTGGCGTTCCCCGGTTTGCGCGTGGGCTGGGTGACCGGCCCGCGGCCGGTGATCCGGCGTTTGGCGGAGCTGAAGCAGGTGACCGACCTGCACACCGACCACCTCTCGCAGGCCGTGCTGCTGCACTTCGACCGTTCGGGACGCCTGGAGGCGCATCGCGGCAGGATTCTCGAAGCGGGGCGCAGCCGTCTGACAGCGGTGCTCGCGGCGTGCGCGCAGCACCTGCCCGCGGGAGCGAGGTTTACGCGTCCGGAGGGCGGCATGAATCTGTGGGTGCGGTTGCCGGAACCGCTAGACGCCGCGGCGCTGCTGCCTGCCGCGCAGCGGATGGGCGTGGCGTACCTGCCGTCGCCTTTGTTTGAAGTCTCGCACCGCCAGCCGGGCGGGTTCCGATTGAGTTTTGCCGGGTTAGCCGTGGAGCGCATCGAGCGCGGGCTCATGCTCCTCGGCAAGGTGTTTCAAACCGGTCTGGAGCAGGCGCGGGCGTCTCGCCGCGAAGATCCCGCTCCGGCCATCGTGTGAGTTCTTAGCCAAAGGAAAGGGGCACAGGGCCATGAATTATCTGGATGACAGTTTTCGAGTGAAAATCGGTCTCGCCGAGATGCTGAAGGGCGGCGTCATCATGGACGTCACGAACGCGGAGCAGGCTGCGATTGCGGAGAAGGCGGGCGCCTGCGCGGTGATGGCGCTGGAGCGGGTTCCGTCCGACATCCGCCGCGACGGCGGCGTGGCGCGCATGTCCGCGATCAGCAAGATGCGCGAGATCATGGCCACGGTTTCCATCCCCGTGATGGCCAAGTGCCGCATCGGCCACTTCGTCGAAGCGCGAGTGCTCGAAGCGCTCGAAGTGGACTATATCGACGAGAGCGAAGTGCTGACGCCGGCCGACGAAGAGTTCCACATCGACAAGCGCGACTACAAAGTCCCCTTCGTCTGCGGTTGCCGCAACCTGGGGGAAGCGCTGCGCCGCATTGCCGAGGGCGCCGCGATGATTCGCACCAAGGGCGAAGCGGGTTCGGGCAACATCGTCGAGGCCGTGCGGCACATGCGCACCGTCGTGCGGGAGATGAAGCAGCTCACGGTGCTGGGCCACGAGGAACTGGTCGCGGCGTCGAAGAACCTGGGGGCGCCGCTGGAACTGGTCGAGTACGTTCACGAGCACGGCAAACTGCCGGTGCCGAACTTCTCGGCGGGCGGCGTGGCCACTCCGGCCGACGCCGCGCTGTGCCGCCAGTTGGGCGCGGAAGCGGTCTTCGTCGGCAGCGGCATCTACAAGTCCTCCGATCCCGAGAGGCGCGCCAAGGCCATCGTGAAGGCCTGCACGCACTACAACGATCCGAAGGCCATTCTCGAAGCGTGTGAAGAACTCGGCGACGCGATGCCGGGCCTCGAGATCTCGAAGATTCCCGAAGGCGAACTCCTGCAGACCCGCGGCTGGTAGCGCCCATGGCGCTTTTGTGCCAGGTGAGGCCTTTGGCCTCACCTGAAAGCGGCGCTACTGCGAGACGGGGGGCCGCCCTTTTGTGCCAGGTAAGGCCGTTGGGCTCACCCGAACGCCAGTGTGGGCCAGAAGCTTCGGATGTCTAAACGTGAGGCGGCTGGTCCCACCTGCACGCCTCTGGCAGCGAGGATTGCATGGGCGTCTGTGGTGGGGCGGACCCCCAGGTCCGCGCGGGTCCCCCGGACCCGCAGCCGGGCGTCGCCGGGAAGGAATCGCAGAAGTGGGGGCGCTTCGGAGGCCGACCAGGGGGTCGGCCGCGGACCTGGGGGTCCGCCCCACCAGAGCGGGGAGCCTGCTGAAAGGCGGCGGGTTTGAGTTGGCTGATGGAGCCAAAAGGGGCAAGGGTACCCGTTTTTGAACGTAGAATCAATCACTTGCGGGCAAAAAGCGGGTAGGACTGCCCGTTTTGCGGTGTCTGGCCCGCTCGCTTGTCCTGATTGTGGCGCATGCTCTAGCGTGCCGTGCGGAGATTCATCCCGGACGTAAACAAGATGCCGGCATGGCACGCTAAAGCGCGCGCCTAAGCGGAATTGTGATGAGAGTCGAATAAGGAAGTGGAGCGGGAATGAGAGTCGGCGTACTTGCCTTGCAAGGCGATTTTGAGGCGCATACGAAAGCTCTGGCGCGAGCCGGCGTGGAGCCGGTGGAAGTGCGTACGACGGCGGAACTGGATTCGGTGCGGGGGCTCATCATCCCCGGCGGCGAGAGCACCACGATGCTCAAGCTGATGAGCTATTACGAAATGTTCGAGCCGCTCAGAGCATTCGGCGCCGGGCGCCCCGTCTTCGGAACGTGCGCTGGTGCGATTCTGATTGCCAGTGAAGTGCTGAATCCGGCTCAGGCGTCGCTGAATCTCGTCGATCTCACAATCGAGCGCAACGGCTATGGGCGGCAGCTCGACAGCCGCGTCGTCAGCGTGGCCCAAACCGGGCTGGGGGGCGATCCGGAGCTGGAAGTCGTATTGATTCGCGCTCCCATCATTCGCCGGACGGGCGGGCAAGTCCTGGCCAGTTATCTCGGTTCGCCAATTCTGGTGGACTATGGACGGCACATGGCGGCGACGTTCCATCCTGAGCTGACCGAAGACACGCGTGTCCACGCCTTGTTCGTTTCGAAGATCGGCTGAGCGCAATACTGTTCGCTTTGTGGGACAGACCATCGCTTTGCGTGGTCTGCCGCGTCCGAAACCCGGCAGACGACCCCAATTGATCGTCTGCCCCACCAGATTGCCTTGTAAGTGAACAGTATTGCGGCTAAGCGCAGCGCGCAAGCGCCGGGCGGTCTTTTCCCGATGCGAATGGTGGAACGCTCCTCTGTAGTGGAGAATGGAGAAGAGATGTCTGTCCCGCCACCCAAGCGCGTTCTGTTTGTGTGCATTGGCAATGCCTACCGGAGCCAGATGGCGGAAGCCTTCGCACGAAGTCTGAGCCACGGTTCGATAGTGGCCGAGAGCGCGGGGTTGAGCCCGGTGTTTGCGCTGCCCGAGGGCACGGTCCGCATGATGCAGGAAAAGGGGATCGACATTTCGGCGCAACTTCCGAAGCCGGTAATGGGCCTGGACGTGAAGAGCTACGACCTGGTTGTAAACATGACGAGCTTGTCGATTCCGAGCCTGCCGCCGGCCAGCACGCGGGACTGGATCGTGCCCGATCCGGTGGGTCAGTCAGACCGCGTTCTGCGCGAAGTGCGGGACGAAATCGAGAGCCTCGTGATGGGGCTGGTGCTGGAGATGCGGCGGCAGCGCGAACAGCGCGAGCGGCCGAGGTTGAATCCCAAACTGCGTGGCGTCTGAGAGCGGCGCAAAGTGCCTCATTGATTTGACATCGCCAGCGGCCACTGGCGACAATAAGGATGTTCAACCCACGTCGTGCGGATGTGGCGGAATTGGCAGACGCGCATGGTTCAGGTCCATGTACCCGCAAGGGTGTGGAGGTTCAAGTCCTCTCATCCGCACCAACAGATTTCAATTCCTCGCGAATGCGAAACGGCTCGGCTCTACGCCAATTCCGGGGGACCCTGTCCCGAACTGACGCGTGTTCCCCTCGAGCATCTCCTCGGCAAGCCTGGCAAATAACGCTAAAGAAAACGCAGCGCCAGATAGGGCGTCCTGCAGCGCCACTTTCGTGTGCATGATTCCGAAAAAAGTTTCCTCAATCTTCCCCAGGATTCCCCCAGTTCCCCACCTGAGCGTTTTGAAAGTAACACGAAATCCACACGACTCGACGGCGCGGGCCGGCGCCTGAATCCTCCTCTTTCTGCACGAATAGCTTGATCGTCTTGCGCGCCGGAGCGACGAATGGTCGTGCGAGGAGACGCCAGGATGAAGCAGACCACAGCAGACAGGATCCAGAAGCTCGCCGACGAATAGATGACGAAACTCGGTACCAATCACACGATCACACTCCAGGACGGCGCTACCCGCGAGCTCACGCACACAGGTTACGTTACAGCCGAGGACGGCGACTTCCAGGTCTACGTCATTCCGGCACAGCAGCGCACCCGCAGGATGCGGGAGCACCTCCGGGTCACCTTCTACACCATCGAGTCTGGCCGCTGGAAGCATTGCGGCAAGGACGCCTTCGTGGCGAAGATGGGCGCTGAGGCGTAGGCCTCGGCTGCGTGAGACCAGAGACCGAACCGCCACTCGTCAGCGTCGCAGACGTGTCGTTTATGGGGTCTCGGCGCGTGGTCGCAAGGGTGTCGAAGTGTCCCTCGCCGAACCAGACCGCGATCACTGGAGCGCCGCCGAAATGGCCTAAACAGCCGAACCGACTCGAACATCGAAATGTCAAGAGACGGCAAATTCGCAGTGAAAATCATTTTGGGCTGGAACATGTGTAACTTTTTCACTTGTAAGCTACTAATCCAAGCGATATACTCTCGTTACTCCCGGAACGTCACGGCAGGGGCCTTCAAGCCAGATCCGCGCGTCACTGGGCGAGACCAATGTCTATCAGCCGCACTGGTCCTGAATTCCTGGGCTTGCGATGCATTGAAAAGTCGAGGAAACGATTGGCTGAGGGGGAATGGAGGATTTCTGAATGACACTAACTCCTCGCGGGTTAGCCAGAGCTCTCATGGTCACCCTGACGCTTGGGGCAGCCACGGCCGTGGCTGCAACGATCGGCTTCACAGGGTCGGAAACAACATACACAATTACCGCCTCAGGAACGTACTACATCCTGGCGGCAGGCGCGGCGGGTGGTTCCGGTGAAGCAGCGGCGGGCGGCAGTGGCACGCTCATTGAAGGCTCGATCAACCTCGCCGCTGGGACTGTCTTGGATATAGCCGTCGGAGGCATGGGTTCGACGGGTAACTTCGGCACCATTTGGGGCGGCGGCGGGGGCGGCGGTACCTTCGTTTGGATCGATGGCAGCAGCACGCCGCTCATCGTTGCCGGTGGCGGCGGTGGCGCTTCCTATGCCGGGGCGGGCGGCATTGCAGCCTCCTTCTACACCACCGCGGGCGCCAACGGCTCAGGCCCAGGCGGCGGTGCTGGCGGCATAAACGGCTCCGGCGGTGCTGGCGCGAATGGTGACGATGGCGAGTACAACGGCGGCGGTGGCGGCGGCTGGTACGGCGATGGCGGCAATGGCGTCGGAAACCCGCTCTCTTCGGGCACTGGCTCAGCGGGCCTGGGCGGTTTCGGCTATCCCTCCCTCGCCGGCGGACTCGGTGGCTGCGATAACTATCCCGGTGGCCCTTGCGCCAACGGCGGTTTCGGCGGCGGCGGCGGCGGCGGCTGGCAGGGCGGCGGCGGCGGCGGCGGCTACTCCGGCGGTGGCGGCGGTGACGGCGTGAACTATCCCGGCGGCGCCGGCGGATCCTACATCGACCCTTCACTCGTGGGCGCCGGATTCCTGAGTGGCGGCAACAACGGGGATGGGTCTCTCGAACTCGAGACCCAATTGATCAGCATCGCTCCTGAGCCTGGTACGATCTGCCTCATCGGGCTGGGCCTGACGTGCCTCGGGCTATTCCGCCGAAAGAAGTAGCTGGACTTCGACAAATCATGTCTCGGGACCCCGTTTCGGCGGGGTCCCTTCAGTTTCCAGTCTTGCCGTTCCGGAAGACCGCGGAAGCAGCAGAACGCACTGCATTTAAGTTTTGGCCTCGAATTGGCCGGACACACCTCCATTGCTCCTGCCTCAAGAAACATTGGGGTGCTCTGAGAGAGCGGATCGAAGGCAAAATGGCGCCAGCCAGCGGAGAATCCGTTCGAAACTCGCCATTGCGGGGAGCCATCTCTAAGTCCTTTATTTCCAATACATCTCCTAGTAAACAAACTAAGCTGACAAGCAGCGCCGTGGCAAGAAGCGAAAGCAACGGTCTGGTCACTGTTGTTCGACTCCGCCTTGTCCGGTGAAGAGCGTTTTGTCCGCAGTTCGAACCCAGCCGCCTGGCGATTGATCGAACCGCTGAAAAGCAGAGGGCTCAAAGCCAGCAACTGAGGCGGAAAGAGTGCGTATTTCTATGGACGAATTATCCAGCCGAATGACGTTGTAAGAATTGGGCTCTCCTCGCCCGCGTGTTGAGCAGGCGGTACCGGCCTGGACGAATATGGCCGAACGTCGACCTGAGCCGAGAGTTACTGCCGTTGGCCCGCAGGAACTGACGTGGAGATGTCCGGCCAGCAATAGATCGAGGCCACATTGAAGAAAGCGGGCCAGCGCTTTCCCGGAACGGCCAGCAAGGTCCTCCGGTTCATAACCTGGCGGCAGATCGAAGGGGTGATGTGTTACAACGACTTTCCTGATGCGATCGGGAAGCGCGCAAAGCTGCTCCTCCACCCGGATCATCTGCCTGTCATTGATACGGCCGCCTTTGAAGGTGAACCTTCTGGCCGTATTAACGCCGGCGATTGCGATTTCATCATCGAGGTAGAAGGGCTCCAGGTTGTCGGTGATGTACTGCTTATAGACATCGAACCCGCCGCGGAACCTGGCATAAATGTTGTACAGAGGAACATCATGATTTCCCGGCACAACGATTTGCGGTGTTGGCAGCGCCCGTAGGAATGCACGCGCTTTTTCGAACTCGCGTGGCCGGGCACGCTGGGTCAGATCGCCCGAAACTGCGACTACGTCCGGTTTGACTTGATGAACAGATTGAATCAACTGTTCGACGACAGTGGCGTCTGCCCGGCCAAAATGGACATCGGAAATATGGACTAGTGTTCGAATGCGATCTCCTTCTCAGGAACCCGGCTCAGGAAGCCGGCTGGGGAACAATGACGCGCAAGGCGGCCGGACGCGTACGATAGTGCAGGGGCGTTTCCAGTCGCACAACCTCGCCGTCCAGCGAGACCTTCACCCATCGTCGCGTTGTTTCGATCCACGCCTCAACCACACATAAGGATTCAAAGTCCTCAGGCTGACGAAGCCGCCCCAACAAAGCCAACAGCGATAAGTGGATCAGTCTGCCCGGCGTGCGGGCATTCACTGCGTAGATGAACAGCCGGCCAGCGTCAACACGCCGCCGCGTGCCCGCGCTTAAGCCCTCAAGCTCATACTCGTTGTTGCCGATGAAGATCATGGGCGTAAGCCGGGCCACCTCGGCGCCGGCCGAGGTCAACCGGAGTTGCAGGAAAGGCATCCCGCGCAAAACTGTCACGCAGGCCCAGAAGAGCGCTGCCCATTTGGCCCACCCTTCGCGCTGGTATTCCTCGCGCCAGGCTACCATGCGCGGGTAGATACCGAGGCCCGAATTGTTGATGAACGCACGGCCATTGACCTCGCCGACGTCGATTTTCGCGACGGCGCCATGCGCAATCACACTGCAGGCGCTCTCGATATCCAGGGGAATCTGAAGGTCCCTGGCAAAGTGATTGAGCGTTCCCATGGGAAGCACGCCAAGTATAGCCTCAGAATCGAGGAGGGCGGAAGCAACGGCCCTGACAGTGCCGTCGCCTCCCGCGGCCACCAGCGTTCTTGCGCCTCGTGCAAGCGCATCCCGGGCTGCGTCTCCGGGGTCACCGCGCTTTCCGACCAGAATCGGTTCAGGCCGCAAGCCGTAGCGTTCCAGCGTGGCGATCAGTTCACTCAACGGTCGTGAGTTGTAAAATCCGCCCGCACGCCGGTTCACGATTAAACTGATCGCGGAACCTCGGGCCGCCATGCGTTCCTCCTCAGCTTCCGCTGCGCGAGCGGCTTCCTCAAAGTTATCTTATCGCTCCATCGACCGTTTCCCTTTCCCGCCCGGGGCATTGGGGTTGATGCTCGAGGCTGTTGTCTCTCGACTCGGCCATTCCGGCCATCGGGTATTGTCAGGCCAGCATATATTGGCGCGTTGGTCGTAAGGAAGTGCAGACAACGGCGGCGAGAACCAGCATGTGGTCGTAAGGCAACAAAACCCGATGTGTTCGGCCTTCGGATTGCACTAATAGCCTTGCCTGCGCCAGCCGTTCAAGGCCCGCGCTCCTGATGTGCGCGGAGAGGCTTTTACGAATGGCTGGCGCAGCAAAGACCCGAACAGGATTGGAGACTACCGATGAAGACCGATGAACAATTGCAGTCCGACGTAGAACAGGAATTGCGCTGGGAACCCAGTGTCCATGCCGCGCAGATCGGCGTGTCGGTTAACGGCGGCGTTGTCGAGCTCGACGGTCATGTCGACAGCTTCTACGAAAAGTGGGCTGCCGAACGCGCCGCAATGCGTGTTTCTAATGCTAAAGCGGTCGCGAGCGAGATCAAAGTGGAGCTGCCCTCTACGGCAACCCGAACCGATGAAGACATCGCGCGCACTGCCGTGAACCATCTGGAATGGAACTACTCGGTGCCGGATACCGTGAAGGTGCAGGTCACCGACGGATGCGTAACGCTCGAAGGCACAACCGAATGGCAGTATCAGAGAGAAGAGGCGGAGAGCGCAGTTCGATCGCTAATGGGTGTGAAGTGGGTCTCCAACGAGATCACAGTCACGCCGATAGCCAGCGCCATCGACGTGAAAACCAAGATTGAAGATGCGTTGAAACGCAGCGGGGCGGCTGATTCCAAACACATTACCGTCGAGACGAGTGCCGGCAATGTGACGCTTCGCGGCCACGTCCGCCGCTGGTCGGAGCGGGAAGAAGCCGAACATGTCGCGTGGGCAGCCCCGGGCGTTACGAGCGTCGAAGACCTGATCACGATCAGCTAGTTTCGCACGTGATCCTGCTCAAGCGCGGTCCCCTTGTGTGCAGGGGGCCGCGCGTTTCTGTTTCTCAAGCAAGCACGCGCCGTTGCCGTGGGGCTTGCTTTCTGTTGCGCTCAAGGAGTTACAAGCTCGTCCAACAGGAAACGCACGTGACCGCTGCCGGGGCGATGGAGCGGCGCTTTGCGGTCTGGACTGTCCGCCTGGCGCGTTGGCGCTAAGTTTGGACACACGGGCGCGGCCCGCCGGTGGCTCGCGCCTCCCGGGCAAAGCAGAACTCCGATCAATGCGAGTTGAACCTCATCAGGCGGGGGAACCCGCGGGCACAACTACGGTTGCCTGCCTTCACCGGATCTTCAGCACTTATGCGTTGCGCGTCGTATGGCGGATCCGGCAAAAAGGCCGATCACGGCCGCAGCCACGAGAGAGCCGGTCAGGTGCCGGTGAGCGAGCATCCGCAAACTGGTGACGGCATCTCTCAGGTCATGGTTTTCGACAAAAGATGCCGTGGCGTCCAGTTGATCCGCCGTGCCGGCAGCAAGGTCGTCAATCGCCTCGGAACCCTCCAGTCCCGCTCCGCGAACGGAGCGCGCAGCCGTATGGAGGGCGGCCCCGGTCTCGCCTCGCATCTCATCCATTCTCCTGCCGGCGGAACGGCCCAACTCCTCCACCGACTCTTTGGCGTCTTTGCCAAGCCCGGACGCCGTTTTCTTTACTGTCTCTTGAGTAGTCAAGGTAATCCTCCAAAATCAGCGATGGTTGGCTTGTGTAAGCCCCGACAGGAAAGGCAAGGCACGTTTGCCTCCATTGTCATCGCTATGCAGGCAAGTCGAGTCCCAAGGCGGCAACGCACCGAAGCAGCAAGAACTGCACTTTCGAGGCAGTGTTTGCACTTGGCCGTCTTCGCCGGGTGGCGCGCCATCCAGCGGATCCAAACCAGAGCATTGGCCATGCGCGTGCTACGGGTTTATGAACGGGTTCCGCCCTTTTCTATGGCCGATCGAGAGCGACCGCGGAAAAGTCCGCTGAGGCGATGCCCTGACTCACCCCGAAGAAAGCAATGCCGCCCATCCCGCTCGATGTAACCATGGCCGCCGCTCCGAAGGAGGATTGGCTTCGCTCCGTAGAAGCGCGGCGATGCCGGGATTGAACACTGAGTAACACGGATTCAGCCGGTCCATTGAACCGGAACGCTATAGATTTGGAGGTTATGGATCGGGGCCTATGAGCCACAATTCCCGGGGCGCCAAGGCCGCCAGACGCGCATTGGTCCTGCAGGGCCGCTTCCGCAGATTCTTTTCTAATCTCGGCCCGGGATTAATCACCGGCGCAGCGGATGACGACCCGTCCGGCATCTCGACCTATTCGGTCACGGGCGCCGCGTTCGGGTACGCCCCCTTGTGGACCGCGCTGTTCTCCTTCCCGTTGATGACGGCCGTGCAAGTCATGTGCGCACGCCTCGGCATGGTCACCGGACTCGGGCTGGCAGGCGTGATTCGAGTGCGCTACCCACGCTGGATCCTATGGAGCGCCTGCGCGTTGCTCGTCATCGCCAACATCGTCAACATCGCCGCGGATCTCGGCGGCATGGCCAAAGTCACCGAGCTTCTGAGTGGCGTCAGTTCACTCTATTGGACGCCCGCGTATGCGCTGCTCACGGTGAGCCTGCTGTTCTGGGCCAGTTATCTCAACATTGCCCGGGTTTTCAAATGGCTCACACTCGTCTTGTTCGCCTACGTCGTCGCTGCCTTTTTCGCGCACCCGGACTGGCCCGCCGTTGCGAGGGCGACGCTGATTCCCCGTTTGCAGTGGACCAGCGCGTATTGGGCGACGCTGGTGGGGATCCTGGGGACCACCATCTCTCCGTACCTCTTCTTCTGGCAGGCCGCGCAGGAAGTCGAGCAGGAGGTCGCTACGGGCCGCGCCAGCGTCGACCAGCGTGAGCGCGTGTCCAAGCGGGACCTGCGGCGGTCGCGGAACGATGTCCTGACCGGCATGTTCTTCTCGCACCTGGTGATGTACTTCATCATTCTCACGTCGGCCGCCACGCTCCACGCGCACGGCCAGACAACGATTTCCAGCGCGCGCGATGCCGCCGAAGCGCTACGTCCTCTGGCCGGCGATGGCGCGTACTGGCTGTTCAGTCTGGGTTTGATCGGAGCCGGAATGCTCGGGGTGCCGGTATTGGCGGGATCATGCGCCTACGCCATCGCGGAAGCAGCCGACTGGGTTGGATCGCTGGACGTACACCCACCTCTCGCTCACGGCTTCTATTCCGTTATTGCCGTTGCCATGGTGCTCGGCCTCGGTTTGGATTACGCGGGCCTGGACGCCGTCAAGATGCTCTTCTGGGCAGCCGTGCTCAATGGAGTACTGGCGCCACCCCTGCTCATTCTTGTGGTGCTGCTCACCAGCCGGGCCGACGTCATGGGTGAGCACCGGAATGGGCCGCTACTGCGCTGGCTTGGGTGGACGTGTGCCGCCGTCATGCTGATCGCGGCTATGATTATGTTCGTGACGGCGTTTACAGCATGACGCTGAGGGTATGCGTGGACCGCTCTCTTCCTTCTCTGGGCCAATGAGCGGAAATGGGCCTGATGGGAAGAGCAGCCGCGAGGGAGCGGCGTAACTGCGCGGGTGTAGGCCAGCGGCGAACTACCCCTACTTTGCAATTAACTTCAAAGACAACGGACAGCCTGGGGGCGAATGAGGCTCTGTGCCCGGCAAGCGGACGGCAGTAACGGCGATAAAGCTCGACCTTGTGGACGCCGCAAACGGACCGCTGGCCCGTGGATTTACACCGAAGCGTTGCGGTACGCCGCCAGGAGATCCTCCAGCGTCACCTCGCCGAGAACATGGTTGATATCGCGCCGGTCAACGACGGGCAGCACGTTGACGTTGAACTGGCCAAGCCGGTGCAGCACGATGTCCGCCGGCTGGTCGGGATGGAGATGCGGCAGTTTGCTGAGCAACTCCTGGCGAACCACGCTCGCCACCGCCGCCTCGCCCTCGCCCTTGTGCAGCGCAGCGTCGAGGTCCGGTCCAAGCACGATACCAAGCAGAGTTCCGTTTTCACCGATGAGGCAGTCGCCTTCAGGCACCAACTGGCGCGCGACGGCGATTGGCGTGGAACGGCGGAGCAGAACCGCCGGGCTGCGCATCGCATCGCCCACCAGCAGGTCTGGCTCCGGGCTTTGCCCCTTGGCGTGGGGCAGGTGAACACCGTCCTGAATAGCCAGCGCCTCGTAGATCGGGGTGCCGCTGATGGCCCGCGCGACCGCGTACGCCACCAGATTGGAGATCATGAGCGGCACGATGATGTTGTAGTCGCGGGTCAGCTCGAAGATCATCACCACCGACGTGATAGGGCTGCGGATGATGCCTGCAAACGTGGTGCCCATCCCCACCAGCGCGTAAGCGCCCGCCGGGGCGGTGATGGCCGGCAGCCAGCCGTGCAGGAGCGAACCGAAGCCTCCGCCCAGCATCGCGCCCAGAAAGAGGCTGGGCCCAAAGATGCCGCCAGCATTGCCAGAGCTATAGCAGGCCACGGTGGCGGCGAGTTTCAGAAACAGCAGGATAAACATCGCCGTGCCGCTGAGCCCGCCGTGCAGAGCGAGTTCGACGGCGGCGTAGCCCGCGCCGAGCACATCCGCGCTGTACAGCGCCAGCACACCGGCGGCTAGCCCGCCGGTGGCCGGCTGAAAAGCAAGCGACCACTTCGGCAGACGGCGATACTTCAACCTCAGCCACAGCAGCGACGAAGAGAAGAGCACCGACACGCAGCCGCCGGCCACGCCGAGCAAGGCGTAAAACAGAAACTCAGCGGGATGTACCAGGTCGTACGATGGCACGCGGAACAACGGCGCGTCGCCGAGAAACAGATGCAGCACCATCCACGACGTGGCCGCGCCGATCACCACCGAGCCCAGCACCCGCGCGTTCAAGTCGCCGAGCAACTCCTCCAGCGTGAACAGCACCGCGGCCATCGGCGTGTTGAAAGCCGCCGCCAGCGCCGCCGCCGCGCCGATTGGGACCAGCGCCTGAACGTCGCGTTTTTCGAGGCCTGCCTTGCGCGCCAGGAACGACGCGACCCCGGCGCCGATCTGCACTGACGGCCCCTCCCGGCCCAAGGCGACGCCGCCTCCGAGCGACAGGGAGCAGCAGAAGAACTTGCCGAGAGCGGTCTTCAAGCTGATGTGCCCGCCGCCGGCGATGAGGGCGGCTTTAGTCTGCGGAATGCCGCTGCCGCGCGCGTCGGGAAACACGCGCAGCAGCAGATAGCCGGCGATGAGCGCGGCGACGGCGGGTATCAGCGGCCGCATCCAGACCGGCATCGCGGAGCTGAACAGCAGCGTGTGCATCCGCTCCGTGCATGCCAGAAACGCCACGATCGTGGCGCCGGACAGAGCGCCGATAATGAGAGCGAGCGCGAGGTGAGACGGGTCCGCGATAATACGGCGGATCCGCTCTTGCCAGGAAAGCGTCATCTCCTTCCAGCTTCGCATCCCAAGAACCTGGTTTGAAAACGAGTGCGACATGTCACGACTTGCGGCAGTGCTGCGTGAGAACCTCTTGGATCGCTCTTACGAGTCACGCTTTCGGCGGCCTGAAGCAGGGCAGTGTGGTAAGATCCTGCCAAATGCCAGCCGAAGCCACCGCTCTCCGATCACGGCCGTCGAGTGATTCGCCGGCCGAAGCCGCTCCTCAAACTCGCTACCTGGCTTTGGATGCCTATCGCGGGTTCATCATGATCGTACTCGTGTCGGGCGGCTTCGGGCTCGCCGCACTGGCGCAATTGCGTCCGGCCTTTGCCGGGATTGCGGACCAGTTCGAGCACAAGCCGTGGGAGTGGATCGCGTTCTGGGACCTGATCCAGCCGGCGTTCATGTTCATGGTCGGCGTCGCGATGCCGTTCGCCCTGGCGAGCCGCATGGCGAAGGGCTCCACGGAGCGTCAACTCTTCGGCCATGTCGCGGCGCGCAGCTTCCGGTTGATCCTGTGGAGCCAGATCCTGGGGTCGATCGATCTCGGCAGGATGCACTTCCAGATGATCAACGTCCTGGCGCAGATCGGGCTCACGTATTTCCTCTGCTTCCTGATCATGAAGCTCAAGTTTCGCTGGCAGGCAGTCATCGCAGTGTTGATACTCGCCGGCCATTGGGCGCTGTTCGTGGCGTTTCCTGGAACGGAAGGCCCGTTCCTGTCGAAGACGACGAACGTCGGAGCGGTTATCGACACGTGGGTGTTCGGCCATCCGAATTCCGATAACTGGGTGAACATCAACTTCCTGACCAGCACGGTCACCACCCTGTTCGGCGTGTGGACGGGCCAGTTGCTGCAGAGCAGGAGATCGCATATCGAAAAGATGCGCATCATCGCCATCTCGGCCGTGGCGTGCCTGATCGCCGGATTCGCGATCCACCCCTGGAACCCGATCATCAAGCGCATCTGCACTTCGTCGTTCACGCTATACAGCACGGGTTGGATTCTGCTGATGCTGCTCGGTTTTTATTGGGTGGTCGAGGTGAAGGGTTACCGCAAGTGGACTTTCCCGCTGGTCGTGGTGGGTGCCAATTGCATCTTCATCTATTCGGTGGCGAACGTTTTGCACGAGTGGCTGGACAGGGCTGTTGGGGTATTCACGTTGCGATTCAACTGGCTCGGCGACTTCGCGCCGGTGGGCCAGGCGTGCGCGGTGCTGCTGGCGATGTGGTACTTGTGCTACTGGCTGTATCAGCGCAAGATCCTGTTCAAGCTTTAGTGCGGCGGTCCGAGTAAGAGCCGGCGATGAGCGCAAGTGCGCGACCAGGGGTCGCGCGCGGACGCGGGCGTCCGCCCCACTTTCGCACAGTCGCTCGCTGCTGAGCATTGAGCGATCAGACCAACTGCAATGCGTGGGCGCGGGCGTGGAGCAGCCGGGCCGACTTCGACGCTTTTGCATCGGTGGGGAACGCCTTTCCCGTCATCTCCGAGTAAACCTTTTCGACCTGCGCGGCGAGGCCGTCCGCGCTGACATAGCGCGCGATTCTGGTTTGCGAAGCAAGCTCGCCCTGAATCTGCCCGACGGCCTGATAGATTTCCCGCGGACTCTTCTTGTCCTTTATCAGGGCTCCGACGCGCTCGCGCAATTGCTGGAAGAAAAGCTGCTGGTCGGCGAGCACGGATTCGACCCCGCGTGCGCCGTGACCAGGGCAGACGATCTTCGCGCCCAGTTTCCTTGCGGCATCCAACGTCCCGACCCACTTCTCCACGTTGCCGTCCGCGACGAAATTGTAAGGTCCGTTCACGCAGGCGTCGCCGGTGAACAGGATCCGCTCCTTGGGCAGCCAGGCCATGGCGTCGCCATGGGTGTGGGCGACGCCGAGGTGCAGCAGTTCCACGCGATGCTCGCCGTCGTCGAAGTAAAGCTCATGCGGAAACAGCACCGACGGCGGCAGCAAGTGGCTGGCGGCCACGTCCGGGCGCTGCCTGGCCGAGTCCTCCCAGCGCCCGGGCTTGCTCCCGTAATAGCCGGTTTCATAGCGTTTCATCTCCTCGATCACACCGGTGTGGGCGATCGGCGTCGCGCCCTGTTCGTTCCACACGGCATTGCCATAGGCATGGTCCCCGTGATGGTGCGTGTCGAAGGCGAAGCGGATGGGCTTGGAGGTGAGCGCGCGGATCTTCGGCAGGATGTTCAGCGCGCCAGAAGGGAAGTTGGCGTCGATCACCAGAACGTAGTCCTTGAAGATGATCCAACCGTTGTTGCAATGGCCCTGGTGTTCGATGTCGCCCTGATGGAAATACACGCCGGCCGCGACGGGATCGACTTGATTCACCATGTCCGCCGCCGGGGTTGTGTTGGGTTGTACCTGGGCATCGGCCGGAGTGAATCCGGCTACGGCGCCCGCCGCTAGCAGAAGATTTCTTCGCGTGAGGTCGCACATGGCTGAATAGGATAGCGCATGGAACGGTTGCGCGTATTCAGCGCCGCTCGCTTGCCGCTTCAGTCGGTACAGGCTGGCCGACCTGGGGGGCGGCCCCAGTCTGGAGACGTGCTGGGCGTCCGCCCCACTTGGGCAAGCACTCAATCGAACTTGATATCCGACTCGGCCGTGAACTTGCGATAGTTCTGGAAGCTGATCACGTTTCGAGAGCAATTGCTGCCTGCCGACATGCAGCCCTGACTCTCGCTGCTGACGGGCAGTAGCGAGTTCTTGCCCTGGATATTCACAAAGCCGTATTGGACCGTGGAAAAAGCGCTCTCGTACGGGCAGCCGCGAGGCAGCGTGGTGGTCCGCTGCTCGATCCGCAGGACGCGCAGCGTCTCCTTATCGATCCAGATAGTGCCTTTGTACGCCACGCGGTACTGGCGTCCAGTCAGGGATACCAGGATCCAGTGCGAATTTTCCTCGGAAACCGCAAGATCGAAGACGAAGGCCTGCCTGCCGCCCAGGCTCTCCATGCGGCGTCTTGTGAACCCGGCGTCGGTAGCCGGAGAGAGTATGTCCTGCAGCGTGACCACCCACTCGCCGGTTGACCAGGACCCGGTGCTCTCAATAGGCCGGTCGGCCGGCCGGCCGTTGACCAGAATATTGCGGTAATCTTCCTTGCCGTCAACGCAGACGAGATCGGCGGTGACCATGTCCACCTGCCGCCAGTTCGGCGGGTTCGAGTTGCTGGCGTAGCGCGTGGTGACCTGTTTAACCAGGAAGTTCGGGAGGTCCGCCGTGAAGGATTCGGCAGTCGAACGCGCCTCCAGGATGATCGCGTCGGTGGACAGCGACTCGGTCTCGGCCTCGCCGCGGATCGGGGTTCGCCCGGCGGGAGCGGCAGGTGCCGCGGGACTTGCAGGCGCATTAGGAACAGGCGCGCTGGACGCGGCGGTCTCCGTCCCTGCGGCGGACGGGCTGGCCGGCACCTCGCCCGGTTGGCTGGGATGGGTGTTCGTCAGGTCATCGGCAGTCGGAGCGATCACCTTGGCCTGATCCACCGGCTTCGCCGCGGCAGCTTTCTCCTCCGCCGTCGCAGCGCGGACGAACACCACGTGCAACGCGGTCTCGGGATCGCCGGTGTCCACTTCGATGCTGAGTTGATCGCCGGGGTGGATCAGGGAATCGCGCATCACCTCGCCCGCCTTGTTCTTGAACTGAGTCTTAGCGACCAGGCGAAAGCGGAGCAGACGGCTCTTGTCGGACTCAAGCACCAGGTCCTTTTCGCCGATGCTGCGCATCGATCCATCGACCCAGGCGAGCATGATGCTGTTGGCCTTGCCCGCCGCATCGTCGGGCTTCTTGTCGTCCTTCGGCTTCTTCTTGGGCCAGGGGATCCGCGGAAACGGCAGGCTATTCCCTTGTGGATACTGCCCCGGCGGGTATTGGCCGGGAGGATACTGGCCGGGCGGGTATTGGCCGGGTGGGTATTGTCCCGGATAGGACTGTCCGAAGGCGAACAAGGCCGCGAGCGCGGCGATAGGGATGCAGCGCGCGGTGGAAACGGCCCGGAATCGCATGGCAGCATCCCTCCTTGTCTTCAATCATAGAACCGGCGCGGGCGGCGCCGCACAAGGGCCTACCGTCATCGCTTGACGCGCACGATGTCCGGCCGGTTGCTGGAATCCTCGCGCCTATTTCGCCGGAGCCGCCGCGGGGGGCGTGTGGTGAATGAGTTTGTCGGCCCAGGCGATGAAGTACTTCATGTTCGACTGGTCCTCATGCCCGCCGTCATGCTGGCGCCAGGCGAGTTCGCCGTCGAGCAGACCCGTGTTCACGGGCGGCATTTTCGCGGTGCGGTAGTCTTCTTTCACGCCAATGTCCCTGACCCCCAGGAGGCGGAAGACCGGGCCGGCGGCGACCGTGGCCATGAAGCTGCCTTGCTGGTCCAGCCAGTTGGCATCGCCATGTTCGGGGATGCCGTAGCTGATGAAGGTGGGCCGCGGCGCACAGAGCGCGATCAGCTCGTGAGCATCCACCGGCAGGTCATTTGCGGTCTTGCTGCCGAAAGACGCCTCGGAAGCACCGTATTTCACGAAATTGCCCGCCATCCAGTGGTACTCGCCGGATCCGGTGAGGCTTTCCACCGCTTCACCGAAGTTGCGGCGGTTCAGCTTGGCGCCGCCTTCGCCGGACGAGCCCACCAGGACCATGGCGAAGCGGGGTTCGAATGCCATGGTGACCAGAGCGGCCTTGCCGAAACGCGAAACACCCTCGATGCCAACGTGCTTGGCATCCACTGCCGGGTCAGTCTCCAGATAGTCCAGGCCACGCGCCGCGCCCCAGGCCCAGGCGCGCAGCGAGCCCCAGTCATCCGGCTTGCGCGGCTGGCCTTTGTTGACGAGGCCGATGATGCCCTTGGTCAGGCCGGCTCCATTGTCGGCTTGGATGCTGGCGGGGCTGATGGAAACGTAGCCCCAGCCGTCGACTATCAACTGCTGCGTCGAAGGGATGCCGGGAAGCGGGGGGAAGCCCTTGGGCGGAGCCTTGGGCGGCGCATTGGGCGCCGGAGGCATGGCGCCGAATCCAAACATCATCAGGACAGGCACAGGCGCCTTGGCATTCGCGGGAGTCACGAGCGCCATCTGAATGTCCACGTTGATCGTCGGGCAAGTCGAATTGTCCACGTGCCCCACCAGTTTCTTGGCGATGACCGGGATTCCGCCGACCACGGTGTTCGCCGTTTCGGCAACTGTCCACGTGACCTTGGGTACCTCCTTCGGCACGCGCCCGTAGACCTCGCGCTCGAAGTCTTCCACGATCTGGGGACGGCGCTGCTTCCACCACACCTTCGCGCTCTTTACCTTCTTTCCATTCTTCAAAATGAGGACGTCGGGCAGATTGGGATACGGGTTAGCCTTCGCCTCATCGTAGTTGGCGGAGTTGGGCTTGCCCGGTGTTCCATTCGGGCCGGGCCGGAGCGCCTTGATTCCCAACTGGTCCAGCATGTTCTGGTGGTCCTGCGCCGTGGTCCAATTCATAGGCGCTGGCGTGGCGCTCGCGGCCGGGGGAGTTGTTTGGGCGAGCGCGATGTTGCTGGGCATTGCCATAATGAGACCGGCCAGGAGACAGCCGAATCTGCGGATCGTCGAGGATTTGACGCGGTTCATAGAGTTTTCAGCTTGCCGGTGACACCCGTATCATACAGCCTCGGCGAGCCGGCCCCGGCCAGGCCTGCGAGAGGTCTCAAAGGTCTTGCGGAATAGCGCGGGAATCTGGCGAGGCGGGTGTGCGCAGAGGCAACGGTTCCAGTGCTGTATGATGTGCGCCATGCGACGACTGTTCCTGTTGGCGGCATTTGCATTGGCGGTACGCGGCGCGGAGCCGCTCATTCTGGATGAGAGCCACGAGAGCAAGGTCTTCGGCGAGACCCGGCACTACCGAATCTTTCTCCCGCCGGATTACAGAACGTCGGGCAAGCGCTACCCGGTGATCTACTGGTTTCACGGGTGGAGCGAGCGATACAACCAGCCTCCGGCTGGAGCGCCCGAACGCAACTACGATCAAGGCGACGGGGTCTACGGAGGCGATACCATCGGGCGCTTCGTCAGCTACCACGACGTGATCGTGGTGAAGTGGGACGGATACAACCCGCGCACACCCGGGGAACAATACCCGCGCCCGTACAATATCAGCCCCGTCGAGACAGAGCGCCAGTTTCCGCTCTACTTCCCGGAACTCGTCGCATACATCGACAGCCATTACCGCACGATCGCCGATCGCGAACACCGCGCGACGGCCGGACTTTCGATGGGAGGCTTCATGTCCTTCTGGGTGGCGGGCAAATACCCGCACCTGGTGGGGAGCGCGTCGAACTTCATGGGCTCACCGGAGTTCACTGTCGGGCCGCGCGGGTTTCCGGCGGAATACCGGCACGAAGAGATGCACGGGAACTACGAGGGCGTGCGCACGCGCATCGTGACGGGCACTGAGGATTTCATCCGCTTCTATCATGCGCGCATGGGTGCGATTTGGGACTTCACACGCCCCTTCCATGAAACGGCGACCTTCGTCTCCGAGCACGGGACTCCGCACATGGGCGAGACGCTCGACTTTCACATGCGCGCTTTCGCGAACCCCTTGCCACGGCCCGAAGCGTGGAGCCACATCGACGTCTACCCCGACTTCTCCGTCTGGGGTTGGGAGGTTCACTCCGACCGGCACGAGCCTGGATTCACCGTGCTCGAAAACGTCTCACGCAGCGGTTTCGCTTCCAGCGTTCGGGAGTGGGTGCCCTCGGGAGAGGTGCTGCAAGGGGTGAAGCTTTCGATCACGACGGACAAGCTCTATCCTCCGAATGAGGCGCAAACTATCACGCTGATTCGCAGGCGAGGCGGCCCGGTCGAACTGAAGACTGCAATTGCGGATGCCGATGGGCGGCTGCACATTGAACTCGGCGGTACCCTGTATCAGGTCGGCATCGGGACGGGTGCGATTCTTGCGCTGGGCGAAGCCTTCGTGCGAGATTCCAATCTGGCAATAGCGGGCAAGCCGGTGTCCCTGCAAGTGCGCGTATACAACCGCGGCACGGCGGAGTCCAAGGCCATCAGCATTCATTGGGAGTCCCGGAATCCAGGCCTCAAGTTCGGGGATTTCACAGATCGTATTCCGGCGATTGCCCCGGGCAAGTCCTTAGATATCCTCCTCGCTTTCACCGTCGATGACCCCACACGCGAAGTCGTGAAAATGTTTGCGGTGATCGGGGACCAGCGGTTGCCGCTTGAGGTGCCGCTGTTGCCGGATGCGCCGCCCGCTCCGAGTTTTCGCATTGCGGATGGGCGCGAGTTCAACGTATTCCAGCATGGGGTGAAACGCGAGACGCTCAAGCTCGGCGAGGGCAATGGCGACGGGCAGGCGAATCCGGGAGAGACGCTCGCGATCCTGATCCCGGATGGCGACGGCTGGCGCGCGGCGGAACTGTTCACGAACGATCCGTGCGTGGACCTCACCAAGCGGGTCTCGGACGACTGGAGCGACTACGATCACGTCGGCGCGACCGCGAAGTATTCGCTTCCGGCCATCAGCCCATCGTGTTCGGCGCCGTATACGATTCATATGCTCGGGCGCGTACAGTGGCCGCACGCGCCAGATCATCGGGTTACTTATTTCACGGTCGAGTTCCCGATCGTGAAGCGCTGAAATGTCATCTTTGTTCAGGATTTCGGTTCTATCCCAATGCAAACTTATCGAATCCTCATTGCCGCTTCGCTACTCAATTGCGCCGCGATGCTGCTTCCGGCGCAGATGCCGACGGTGGTTTTGAAGACCGAAGCGTTCAAGCACTACGTGGACGCGTTCAACCGGAACGACGACGAACAGATGGTTGGTCAGGTCCCGAACGCGGCGGGGTGGGAGTGGATGAAGGCCAACGTGCCGTTCTTCGAGTCCTCCGACAAGAGCATTGAGGAAACTTACTACTTCCGCTGGTGGACGTACCGCAAACACATCAAGCCGACCCCCGACGGATTCGTCATCGACGAGTTTCTGCCCAACGTCCCGTGGGCAGGCAAGTACAACACGATCAGTTGCGCCGCGGGCCACCACTTCTACGAGGGCCGCTGGCTGCGCGATCGCCGCTACCTGGCCGACTACGCGCGGTTCTGGTTCCAGAAGGGCGGCAATCCGCGGCTGTACAGCTTCTGGGCGGCCGACGCGCTGCACGCCTGGTCGCTCGTGAACCAGGATCAATACGTCGCCGGCGAGCTACTGCCGAACCTCGTCGAGAACTACCGGGCCTGGGAGAAAAGCAATCGCGACGAGAACGGGTTGTTCTGGCAGATCGACGACCGCGACGGCATGGAGATCTCGATCGGCGGCAGCGGCTACCGCCCGACCATCAACAGCTACATGTACGGAGACGCCATGGCGTTGTCCGAGATGGCGAATTGGGTCTTCCCGAACCGGAGCGACATTGCCCTGGAATTCCGGGCGAAGGCCGACAGGCTGCGCGCGTTGGTGGAAGAGAAGCTGTGGGACGAGACCAAGAGCTTCTATGTGACGCATCCGCGCGGGACCGACACGCAGCCCGTGGACGTGCGGGAACTGGTTGGCTACGTCCCCTGGTATTTCAATCTGCCCAATCCCGGCCGCGAGGTGGCCTGGAAACAGCTTGTCGATCCGCAGGGCTTCCAGGCTCCGTTCGGGCCTACGACTGCCGAGCGGCGTCATCCGCGCTTCATGTTCTCGAACCCGCACGAGTGCCTGTGGAACGGCCCGTCGTGGCCTTTCGCCACCTCGCAGACGCTGGTGGCGCTGGCCAACCTTCTGAATAACTATCGTCAGGATTATGTGGGGAAGCAGGACTACCTGGACCTGCTCGCGACCTACGCGCGCTCGCAGCGGCTCAAGCGGGCCGACGGCTCGTCCATCCCCTTCATTGATGAGGATCTCAATCCTCTCACTGGCGATTGGATCGCGCGCAGTGCATTGCACACCGTGACTCCGGCCCAGCAACCCGGGAAGGGCGGCAAGGATCGCGGCCGCGATTACAATCATTCGACATTCAACGACCTGGTGATCACCGGCCTGGTGGGGTTGCGCCCGCGCGAAGACCAATGGGTGGAACTCAATCCGCTGGTGCCTGAAGGCGCGCTGGAGTATTTCGCGCTTGACGGGGTACGATACCACGGCTGCGACCTCAGCATTGTCTACGACCGGGCAGGCCAGCGTTACGGCAAGGGCGCAGGCTTGCACCTCTTCGCCAATGGGACTGAGATCGGCTCGGCGCCGGGTTTGCAATGGATGCGCGCAAAGCTGCCTAATACTGCAGGCGGCTGGCGGAAACATGAGGCCAGCCCGCTGATCGGCGGCGGCAAACTCGGGACTGTTTTCGATGTTGCGGTGCTGCGGGAGGGCGGCAAGTACCGGATGTGGGGCTCCTGGCGGCCCAAGGCGAGCCTGGCTCTATTCGAGAGCAAGGACGGCGTGCAATGGAGCGATCCTGAAGTCGTGTTTCCTCCCAACCCGGCGACAGGATGGGAAGACGACGTCAACCGACCCAGCGTCGTGCATCGGGCGGATGGATACCATCTCTGGTACACCGGCCAATCACACGGGCGTTCTTCGATCGGCTATGCCACAAGCCCCGACGGCAAGGTTTGGAAGCGCATGAGCGATAAGCCCGTGTTGACACCCGATGCCCCATGGGAAAAGGGCGCCGTGATGAATCCCAACGTGATCTGGGACGAGCGGCTGCGGCTCTTCAAGATGTGGTATTCGGGCGGCGACAATTACGAGCCGGATGCGATTGGATACGCGACCAGTCTCGACGGTTTGCATTGGATGAAGCATGCTTCGAATCCAGTGTTCAAGGCGCTGGAGGCCAACGTCTGGGAGCGTTACAAGGTGGCCGGGGCGCAGGTATTCGAACACGCTGGCTGGTACTACATGCTCTACATCGGTTACCGCGACATGAACCACGCTCAGATCGGTTTGGCTCGCTCGAAAGACGGGCTGACGGGCTGGGAACGCCACCGTCTGAACCCCATCATTCGTCCGGGCCAGGACGAGTTCGACCAGGACGCCTGCTACAAACCTTTCGCCATCTTCGATGGGAAACGCTGGCTGCTGTGGTACAACGGCCGGCACGGGAGCCTGGAACAGATTGCGCTCGCCATGCACGAGGGGGAAGATCTCGGCTTCCAGCCCTAGTGATTCACGTCAGGCGCCGATGCCGGACCGCGCAATTTGCCTCACATAATAAGGGTTCGAAAATCGACGCCGGGATCTAGAATAGAGCCAGGCGGCGACCATGACGCTGGCCGAACAACTCGCTCTCCACACCCGCGAAGGCGATCTTTACGAGTCGCTGGAGGGCAACCGCATCCGGTGCCACGCCTGCGGACACTGCTGCCCGATCCCGGCCGGATTTCCCGGCGTGTGCAAAGTCAGGTTCAATCGCGACGGCAAACTGATGGTTCCCTTTGGGTACGTCAATGGCCTGAATTGCGACCCGATCGAGAAAAAGCCCTTCTTTCACGCGCTGCCAGGGACGCGCGCGCTCAGTTTCGGCATGCTCGGCTGCGACCTGCATTGCGGCTACTGCCAGAACTGGCTTTCCTCGCAGGCGTTGCGCTACTTCGGCTCGGCGCTGGAATTCCACGAGATCGGCCCAGCCGGGATCGTCAGGCTGGCTCTGCAGCACAAGGCATCGTCGATCGTCAGCACGTACAATGAGCCGCTGATCACCAGCGAGTGGGCGGTGGCCGTGTTCCGCGAAGCCCGCGCCGCCGGCCTGGTTACCGGATTCGTGTCAAACGGGAACGCTACACCCCAGGTGCTCGCGTACCTGCGCCCGTGGGTGGACCTGTTCAAGGTGGATCTCAAGAGCTTCGACGACCGCAACTACCGCGAGTTGGGCGGGCGGCTGCAGCCGATCCTTGACTCGATCCTGCAGATCCACGAGATGGGATTCTGGCTGGAAGTTGTCACGCTCATCGTGCCCGGATTCAATGACTCGCGGGCGGAACTGGAGGCGTTGACAGGCTTCCTGGCCGGCATCTCCGCCGACATTCCGTGGCACGTTTCGGCGTTCCATCCGGACTACAAGATGACTGGTCCGCGCGCCACCACCGCGGAAATGCTGGAGCATGCCGTATCGATCGGGCGAGCGGCCGGACTGCGCTACGTCTATGCGGGGAACCTGCCGGGGCGCGTGGGCGGCCTCGAAGACACCAGGTGCCCGGGTTGCGGGGCGGTACTGGTGGAACGATACGGCTTCGAGGTCATTCAAAACAGGATCACGGCAAACGGGACTTGCCCGCACTGCCAACTCGCAATTCCGGGCTTCTGGCAACCCGCGCGCAGCAGGTCCGCCAAAGCAGGATGACGATGGAAAACCGTGGTGGATGAAATGACTGCCTCGCATACAACTCCGTTCGCAGGCTCGTGGTATCCGGCGCGCCGCCCGGAATTGGAAACGCTGCTGGACGAACTCTTCGCCGCTTCGTTAAAGCGGACCGGCCCCTGCCTGCTGCCGCGCCCGCTGGCGTTTGTCGTCCCTCATGCGGGGCTGGTCTATTCGGGTACGGTAGCGGCTGCGGCGTACCGCCACTTGCAGGCGGCGCAGCCCGAGCGGGTGTTCCTCCTCGGATTCTCCCATCGCGGGGGCGCGCCTGGAGCGGCGATTCCCGACATCGGGGCCTTTCAGACTCCGCTCGGCGAAGTCAAAATCGATCAGGCGGCGGCGAGGCAACTGGCGTCAAGTGGTCAATGCGTTCTGACCCCTGAGGGACGTGTGTGCGACCACTCGGTCGAAATCCAGCTTCCGTTGCTGCAGCGAGCCGTTCCCCGTGCGCTGGTGATTCCGCTGTACGTGGGCACGCTTGACGCAGCCCAGCGATCCGCCGTAGCGCGGGCATTGGCGCAGCAGACCAGACCGGGCGACGTCCTGTTGGCCAGTTCCGACCTGACACACTATGGCCGGGCCTTTGGCTACGAGCCGTTTCCCGCCGACTCGGATGTGGAACGGCGGCTGTCCAAGCTCGACGCCCAGGCAATCGAAGCGGCAGGCAGCCTGGACCCGGCGCTGTTTCTGGACACGCTGCACGAACTCGACTCGACGGTGTGCGGATACGCGCCCGTCGCCCTGCTGCTGGAGACGCTCGGCATCCTGGGGGACGCCGATCTGTTCCAACAGACGCTCGACTATCAGACTTCGGGCGAATTGACTGGCGACTTTCGTCAGAGCGTCAGCTACGGAGCGCTGGGTTACTTCCGCGCGGATTCGTTCTTTGTGGATGCGGAGACGCAGGTGGCGCTGCTGGCCAGCGCGCGGGCGACGCTGACTCACTTGAGCGCCACGGGAGAGCGGAAGCTGATCCTGCCGGATGCCGCCTGCCCGGCATTGCTCCGGCGCGCGCCGGTCTTCGTCAGCCTGCATGAAAAAGGAGAGTTGTTCGGATGCATCGGCATGCGGTCCACGGACCGGCCGCTGGCGGAGAGTGTTTCTGATCTGACGCTTTCCGCGGCGCTCGACGACCCGCGCTTCGAGCAGCGCGCCAGAGTACCCAGCGGAATCGATATCGAAATTTCGGTGCTCACACCCATGAAGAGAATCCGGGACTGGAAATCGTTCCAGGTCGGACGGGACGGTGCGTGCATGGAGTATGGCGGGCTCACGCAACTTCTGCTGCCGCAGGTCGCAAATCATGGCGCTTTTACCGCGACTGGATTCCTGGAAGCTCTGTGCCACAAGGGCGGTCTTCCGCGCGCCGCGTATCGCGAGGTTAAGGCGCGGCTGTCGATTTTCAGAGCGCAGGTATTCGACAGCCCGGCAGAGCCGGGTGCAGCAACGCCAGCCGCAAATTGAACACTCCAGACCGCGCCGTCACTGGGCCGGGCGCATCACCGCTCGCACGGTCACGATGGAATAGGGCTTCAATGCGACCTCGATCGCATTCCCAGTCAAGGGAATCTCGCGCTCGTTGTCTTCCGCCGCGTTGCACAGCCAGGCGCGCTCGATTCGCAGCAGCTTCGAAGAGATTCGCACGCTGCCGCCGCGGCCCGCGGTCTCAAGCAGGCGGATGACATTGCCGTTGCCATCCTCGGCGGGCTTCAGCGTCTCCATCTCGAATCCGTCCCCGGCGATATCCAGGAAGCCAGACGGCGCCGCGGGCAGCGAGCCGCGCGTCGCGTCGACCTTGTCGTTGTGCGTCAACTCGCCGACTTCGAGAGGCGTGGACGCTTCGCGGCCCATGCGGCTTAACGCCGCGCCGCTCAGCTCGGCTCCGCTGGTGACGACATAGCGGAATGTGAACTCTCCGCTCTGCACCTTACGGAAATTGGTGTGCCAGTAATTGTTCAGCGCGTAGCCGAACAGCGTGGCCGAGCGAGGCTCGAATTTCTCCGGCCAGAGACCGCGATTGATGTCGCCGAAGGTCATCAGCGGACCGTCGAGCGGGATCACGGCCGCGCTCGCGCCATTGCCGCTGACACTCGCCCAGTGCCCTACGGTGTACCACTCGCGATTGCCTCCCTGCAGTTCGTCGCGCGCGGGCTGCACCGTGCCGGCCTGGCCTTCGTATTCAAATCGCGGATCCGCGGCTACGAAGGGAAAGGCGAAGTAGATCGCTTCCTTGGCTTCCACCGGATCCTTGCTGACGCGGTTGACGAACTCGATCCGCTTTTCGGCATTGAAGAGGCGGATCTCAACCGATATCCGCGGTGCGTGCAGGCCGTGGGCGGTGTAGGTCATCTGCTGGCCCCAGGGCTGCTCGCGAACGCTCGGCGCGATATCGCAAACAGCAGGCGCGACGGCCAGCGTCGCGTTCGGCAAGCTGTCGCGCATATAGACGATGCGCGTGTTTTCGCCGCCGGAAACATAGACGTATTGGTTGAGCAGATACGGACTCTTCGCATCCACCATCTCGCGGCCGAGCTGTTTGTCGAAGATGCTCGTCACCGCGCCGCGATGCGGATCGACGGTCACACGATAGAACTTGTTCTCCAGAACGTTGCCTGCTCCCGGCTGGCTGCCCGCCTGGCCCGTCCCCTCTTTCACGGCGTTCATTGAATAGACGCGATAGCCGAGCGCGGGAACATGCCCGGCGAGAAAACGCACACGCCGGTAATCGGAGCCGGAGCGGAGAACCTCGATCGTCACGGGCTGCTTGGATACTGCGTCCACCAGCTCCATTCCGTTGGTGAGATCGATCTCGACGAGGCCATCCCGCTCATGCGCCAACGAGTTGAACACCACAATCGCCGAGGCGCCGATCTGAATGCGATCGAGCAGCCGGCTCATCGACTCCTGAGCGATCCAATGCGCAGTCTCGCGGGCGTCGACGACATCGAAATCCTTGGTCTCAAACTGGCGCGTGCTCTCCTCGCTCTCGGGACGCGAGTAGCCGCCCCACGACGTGTAGGTGTGTTCCGCATAAAGGATCAGGTCCTGCCACAGACGCCGAAGCCTGTCTTGCGGAGGCGCCCATGTGGGGTTTTGCAGCGCGGCGAAGGACGCCAGCGTCTCGACCGCGGCCGCACGGCTCTCGGTCTGGCGATAGAGCGCGGCGTATTGAGAGTCGGTGCCGATGCCGTCTTCCCAATACGGGCCGAAGTCGCCGCGCACCGTCGCCAGCTTGGCTCCGTACTGCTGATCGATGCGCTCGAAGTAGTCACGGAACGTGGCGAGCTGAAGATGCGGCCAGGCGTATTTCGCGTTCCAGTTGCGCACGAATTCGCCCTCGCCGGGAATCAGGTCGGTGTTCTCGAGCTGGCTGCCGAACATCAGAATCGTATCGGGCAGCGACGCCTCGTAGGTCTGGAACAAAGTCGGCAGACTCTCCCGGCAACCCGCCTCGCGCGCCGGCAGGCCGCACACGAACCACAGTTGCGAATACTGGCGCGTATAGGCCATCAACACTTTGCCGCCGTCGGGCCCTTCCCACCAGAAGGGCGAGTGAGTCTGCCACCGGCCGTAGAGCGGCTGCGGCCCGCGGTCATCGTTGGCGCCCGCGGCGAAGTACTTCACTCCCGCGGCGTGCAGCACCGACGCGTAGGCCCAGGGATAGGCCGGCACGTCGGTGATGTTGGCGTAGTCGGCGTTCCGCCCGTTCGCTCGATTCAGCGCGTGGCCCGCGTAGGTCGAGCGGATCAGTGTTTCGAGCCCCGCGCCGCCGGCCATCAGGTTGGCGTATTGCGCGGGAATCGAAATGCGGCCGTCCGAGACATGACCCAGGAATTCCTTCCGCGCCTCTGGCGTGCGCGTGCGCAGGAACTGTTCGACCAGCCATACGCCATCGGGCGAGAAGCGCATGTCAGGGTCGCCGCGCATCTCGGCCAGCAGCCGGTCGAAATTGCGGTTTTGCAGCTCTTCGATCTTGGGTTGAAAGTCGGTGAAGCCGATGTCGAGATGGTTGTGCGGCACCGCGTAGACCGTGAACTTGCGCTTCGGCGCGAGCACGAAGGGCGCTTGCGTCGTCCGGCCGTCCAGCGTCACGCCCATGCGCGCCTGCGTGTCGGGGCCGAACTCGGGTACTGCGAACTCGAAGCGCTGGTCGCCGAAGCGGCCAGCAACCAGCGAAGCTGGGAAGTCCTCTCCATTGGCGTGTAACACCAGCTTGCCTTCGCGCACCGGGCCGGCTGTCCTTACCAGGACTTGCACGATCTCCCGCAAGCTCCCACTCGCACCGGTGTAGAAGTACGTCGGCTCGACGCGCAATTCCGGACTCGGCTTCTCACGCGGCGCATCGGCGTTGAGCAGTTGCAACGCGTCCCACGTGATTTCGGAATCGCCGTTCTCGTCGGGCGCGTCGTCGACTGCGGTGATGCGCAACGTGTTCTCGCCTTGACGGAGGATCGCCGCCGGGACCGGAATCTGCTCGCGCGCCTCGCCGTTGATGGGCGAATCGATGCGCCCTTCGGCGCGATAGCTCAACTGGCGATGGAGGAACACGCTGGCTGGCGTGCCGTTCAGTTCGACCAACAGATACGGCACGCGCGGGTTGCCGAGCATCACCGACAAGTCCAGGGTGTACGCGCCGCGAGGCGCGGCGGCGAGCCTGAACTGGATAATTCGCGGGTGGGGCTTTGCGCCGGCGTTGGCGTTCAGCGAACCGGCTTGCGATGCGGGCCAGTGCGCCGCGGCGTCAGCGGCGTTGGCATCGACCACCGGCGGATCGTTCCCTTCGCGCCCCTGAAACTCGTGCGCGGAGTGATCGAAAACACCGATCTGCCAAACGGTTGTCTGCGCATGCATCAACGCAGGGATGGCGGCAGCCAGGCACGCCAGCCGCAGAAAAGAAGCGATTGTTTTGCTCATGGATAGACCCTAAGAGAAGAGACAATTCTACTCCGGCGATGCAGGCTCCGGCGGGCGCCGCCCGTTGCTCGATGTCCGAATCGCAGCCCGGCCCAAGCGGATTCGCTCAGAGCCTCACAGCGTTCTTCCGGACGTAGTCTTCGACTTTGGCCGGCGCGGGCCCAATGTAGTGGTACGCCTCTCCATAGGTCAGGCCGAACCGCTTGCCGGTCTCAGCGTCCCGGTCCAGCACGAACTGGCGCGTGTATTCGCGGTTCGCCGTCTCGTCATCGTTGCCGAGCATGGGCAGCCGCAAGCCCTGTGCCGTCAGGCGGCTCCGCAGTTGCGCCCCCTGCTGACCGGCTGGTCCTTGAGCCGTATTGAGGAGATTGACGGCGATTTTCCGGTCCATGAAGTTGCCGATATCCACTACGCGGTTGACGTGCTGCGGGCCGCGCGCAAAGTAATACTTCTCCGTCACCGAGTGCGGTGACAGGCCAGCGTCAAGGTGTTCCGGATAGTCCTTGCCCATGCCGGACATCCAGCAGGCCGCTTCAACCGCGCGCGCGGTTACATAGTGGTCCGGGTCCTCCTCATAGGGCGCCCACGGATCGTAGCAGATGACCGTGTCCACTTTCAGCAGGCGGAATAGAAAGATGAGCCGCAGCCGCAGTTCGAGCGGGGACACTCCGTCCAGCATGTGATTGCGGTAGTACAGGTCGTATGCCTTCTTCATCCCGAACGCCCTGGCTACCGCGAGATTGTCACGCTCGTTGGCCAGCATGCCCTCGCCAACAGTTCCCGGGCCGGTATGGTCATCGTTCGTGGTGCGGATCAGATACCCCGTGTAGCCTTCCTGAATCAGTTTCAGTAACAACCCGCCCGCAAAGATCGGGATATCGTCGGCATGCGGTTGAATGGCGGCGACCACCCTCCCCGCACCGGGCTTCCCCGGCTGAGCGTGCTCAATCTGAACCTCCGTGGCGGCAAAGGGCCCTTCGTCGGTCGTCGCGCCCGCGGTGGAAGCGGCGAACGCGCCACCCGCCACTCGCGCAATAAACTCGCTGCGCTTCATCGGATCACCTCCAAGAGTATTGTGGTCCCATTTTTTATACGCCTCTCGTGTGTCTGGGCCTCAGGGGATGGCTGCGCTGCTCTCCAGCTTTCTGTCGTGGTTTCAGGATTCCTGTGACCGGTGGTTCCTGCGCCCGCGGCTTCGACGGCCGCCAGCCGGACATGGCCCGAAGACCGCATCGCCTGCTTTGCGACAATCTTAATTGGAGAGAACTTCACCGTGTGCTTTCAGGACGACGTGCAGTTCCGTTTCGCCTTGAACTGCGGCGACGTCAGCCGGCGGCCATCGGTCTGAGGAATTAGAGCAGTGACTTCGAAACAACGTGTCGGCGCCGCACTTCACAAGCAGCCGGTGGATCGCGTCCCGATCTTCATGTGGTTCCATCCCGATACTGCAGTCACGCTGAGCGGCCTGTTGGAGATTCCGCTTCTCGCGGTTGCGGAGGCGATGGGAAACGATGTCCGTCAGACGTGGGTCAACAACAACTACGCCATGGAGGGGGTCGTTCACGAGCGTGACGGCGAATCGCACCTCGATTGGTGGGGCATCACATGGGAGAAGCAACATGGCTTCAACCAGATCTCGGGTTTCCCTCTGGCCGGAGCCCCTCGCGAAGAAGTGCTGGCATACCAGTTCCCCAAACAACGGCGCGAAGACCTCCTGGCGCTGATGGCTCCAGTAGTGCGTGACAGCCGGGACTTCTTCATCGGTTGTGACGTCTCTCCCTGTGTGTTCGAGATGTACTGGCGGCTTCGTGGAATGGAAGACGCAATGACGGACATCGGAGCTGACCCGGAGCTTGCGGACGAGATGTTTCGCCGCTGCGCGGACTTCGCCATTGAACTTGGCACAGCGGCCTGCGACCGGTTTCCGCTGGACTGGTATTGGACCGGGGACGATGTCGCCGGGCAACGCTGCCTGATGTTGAGCCCTAAGACCTGGCGCGCCTTGATCAAGCCGCACCTCCAGCGCGTCATCGCGGTAGGAAAGTCGCGAGGGCTGCCAGTCGCATATCATTGCTGCGGAGCGCTTCGTCCAATCCTTCCCGACCTCGTCGAAATCGGAGTGGACATTCTGAACCCTATCCAGAGCAACTGTCCGGGAATGGACGCCCTGGAACTGAAACGTGAATACGGACGGGACCTGGCATTCATGGGCGGAGTGGATACACAGCACTTGCTTCCCAATGCCTCGGCGGCCGAGGTTCAGCGAGCCACGGAGGACTTGATCGGCGGCATGACGGCGGATGGAGGCGGGTACATTCTTGCCGCCTCGCACACCATATCGCCGGAGACGCCCATCGAGAACATCTTCGCCATGTACGAGGCGGCCGGAATCGGCAGGGCTGAGATCTTCGACCGCGCGGCCGCAATTCGCGCCCGCACGCCGGGCATGGTCCGTCAGGCCTGAGAATCAGTCTGCGCCACGCGCGAGGATTGGGCTCCAAACCGTCCCGGTCAACTCGTCGATCCTGTGCCGCATCCCGAACCCGCGGAAGATCCTGGCCAGTCCATGGGGCAGGACTTCGCGGTTGGTATTACGCGTTGCCCGCCGCCATCAGCACAGTAGCCACGGCGAGCAGTGCGAGCCCGGCCAGCAACCTGAGTATCGCCGCTCGCGGCGCGCCTTTCCATTCGCCAGTCAACACGCCGGAGAGGTTGGCCGTCATGATCATGAAAATCTGGAACAGCCCCCACCCCACCGATGTCCCGAGGGTACCCAGGAATACGGAACTCACGCCATACAGCGACATGGCGCCCATCCAGAAAATGCCCATGCCCAAACCCATCGAGCCATCGCGCACCCAGCCCCCGCGAAACAAGCCCCAAGTGCGATTGCGCTTCAGCAGATAGAGGCTGTAAGCGACATTCGGACCCAGCCCGCCGAGCAACGCGATGGGCCAGACGGCATAGCCCGCGGACGCTTTGCTGGTGCCCATGCGGACGGCCGCCTCGGCGATCGGCTGTCCGAACGCAAACGCATAGTTCAACATTGGCGCCATCACACCGCAGAGTATGGCGATGGCGACATCCCGGCTATAGGTGTTCGACACTTTCACGTTTCCCTCGCGCAGCCTCCCGGCCCACGATGACGAGGCAATTCCGACCACCATGACGAGCACGCCGGACAAAATCAGCGCTCCGCGCGACGTGCCCAAAACGGCCCGATTTTGCACAAAAAGTGGCACTAAAGTGCCCAAAACTGCCCCTAAAGCGATGATGATTGCGTACCCCAGCGCCAGGCCTAGTCTGGCAACGGAAAGACCGAACAGCACTTGCGCGATACCCCATCCGGCTCCGAACAACAGCGGCGCGGCATAAGCCGCGGCCGGCAATGAGGCGTACAGCGGACCAAGCTTATCCACCAATGCAAACGCGAGCGCCCACGGAATCAGCACCAGCGACACGAGACTGAAAACCAGCCAGGTGTTTTCCCACTGCCAGCGCTTGACGAATTTCATGGGCAGCATGCTGTTGCCCGCCAGGAGGCCGGCCACCAGTGTCATGCCGAGGCCCAGCCACACCGTCATTGTCATGAAGAAACGCTCCTACTCTGTGGGCTGCAGGTGACGCGAGAGCCCCTGTTCCCGTGGCGTCAGGTGGACTCCGCCCTCCACCATTGCGGGATCCACGCGATACTCGCGCAATTGAGGCATATGATCCAGCAATAGTCTGTCACGGCTGGGGGCGATATGGTTGACGAGCACGGGATTCCGATAAATCGCGCCCATGCCGCTACGCTCGATGATAGGATTGCCAGAGTTTGAGCGCCCGCGCGCTTGGACGAGGAACACGATGAAATCGTCAATCGCTCTTGTCCCTGCCACACTCTTAGCTGTCTCCACTCTGCTGGCGGCGGCCGACACTCACCAATCCGAGCGCTTAAAAAAGTTCAACGACGCCAAGTTTGGCATGTTCATCCACTGGGGGCCGTATTCCCAGGCCAGCGTGGAGGCGTCATGGCCGATCATGGTGCCGGGTACCTGGGGGATCTCGGAGGCCGACTATCGCGGTCTGTCCAAGACCTTCAATCCGGTCCAATTCGATGCCAAGGCCTTTGTCCGCCTCGCCAAAGCGGCGGGTCAGAAGTACATGGTCTTCACGACCAAGCACCACGACGGCTTCTGCATGTTCGACACGCAGTACACCGACTACAAGATCACCAAATCGCCGTACGGCAAGGACGTTGTCGCCCAACTTGTCGAAGCCGCCAAGGCGGAAAACATGCCACTTGGCTTCTACTACTCGCCGCCCGACCTGAACCACCCTGCCTACCGCGACACCAGGAAGCTGGCTGCTACCAACTGGAATGGTGAGCCGGCGCGTCCTGAGTGGCCCCTCTATCTCGACTACATGGAGCTTCAGCTTCGCGAATTGCTGACCCGCTATGGCGATCCGTTTGTCATCTGGTTCGACGGACTCGGCGTGCAACAGAAGTACGCGGGCGCCCGATTCCACGAGTTGATCCACACACTGCGGCCGATGACGCTGATTAACGACCGCATCGGACTGACGGGCGACTTCGTGACACCGGAACAGCGGCTCCCCAATGGGATCCCACGCAAGGGCGCGGTCGTGGATACCGTCGACCCGAACGACAAAGGCGTGTTGGCGGAGGCGCCCAAGCCCGAGGACTTCCAGCCCTGGGAAACGTGCATGACCATCAACGACACCTGGGCGTATAACAAGAACGACAGGAAGTTCAAGTCCTCGACGGTATTGGTGCGCGCGTTGATCGATGCGGCGAGCAAGGGCGGCAATTTCCTGCTGAACGTGGGCCCGTCGCCCGAAGGCACGATTCAGCCCGAGTTTGTCGAACGGCTGACGGCGATCGGCGAGTGGCTCAAGGTGAACGGCGACTCGATTTACGGCACCACGTACGGCCCGCTGCAATCGATCCCGTTTGGACGCATGACGGCCAAGGGCAAGACGCTCTACCTGCACGTTTTCGACATGCCCAAGGATTCTCTGGAACTCACGGGCTTGAAGTCGAAGGTCGCTTCCGTCAAAGCGCTTGACGGCGGCGCGGCCGTGAAGTTCACGCAGTCCGGAGAGAAGCTTCAGATTGCCGTAAACGGCATTAAGGCCAATCCGCACGCCACCGTGCTGGCCATCACTACGCGTTAGGAACAGACATGACTTCCAAGCAACGCGTACTGCGCAACTACACCTTCCAGAAGGTGGATCGCTTCACCATTGATTTCTGCGCGGAATCGAAGGTTTACGCGATGATGCGTGAGTATTATGGCGTCGCCGACGATCTGGCGCTGATGGAACGGCTGCACGTGGACTTCCGCTACCCGAAGCCCAATTGGATCGGCTTTCCGATGATCGACGAGCAGGGCCGGACCACGGACTACTTCGGGATCCCGCGTTCCGGCGCGGGGGACTTCGGCTACGCGATCGAGCATCCGCTCGCCGAGGTCCAGAGCATCGCCGAGGTGGAGGCGTACCCCAAGTGGCCGAGCGCGGACATGTGGGATTACGACCAATACGCAAAGGACTGCGAGAGCTTTGAAGAGTACGCCGTTTATGGGGGCGCTTGGGCCTGGTTCTTCGAGGCGGCTTGCGAGCTGGTTGGCATGGACAAGTTTTTCCTGCTCATCCATGACAAGCCGGAGGTGGCGCACGCGATCCTGAGCCGCATCGTCGGCTTCATGGAACGTACGTCGGAGATCATGTTCGAGAAGGCGGGCAAGCACATTGACATTTGCTTCACGGGAGACGACTACGGCTTCCAGTCCGGGCCGATGATGAGCATGCCGATGTTCCGCAATTTTGCGCGGCCGTATTTGCAGAGGATCTACGACGTTGGCCGCAGGAACAACAAGCTGGTGATGCACCACTCCTGCGGCAGCGTGGCGCGTTTTATTCCGCAGTTCATCGAGATGGGACTCAACATTCTCGAGCCGATTCAGGTGCGCGCCGCGGGCATGAATCCCAAGGATCTGGCGGCGCTCTACGGAGGCAAGCTCTGCTTCCACGGCTCGATCGACACGCAGGGAACGCTGCCATTCGGCACACCCGAAGACGTGCGCAAGGAAGTCCGCGAACGTGTGGAGACGTTCCGCCCCTATGGCGGCTTCACCATTGGCCCATCGCAACACCTGATGACGGACATCCCGGCCGAGAACATCGCGGCCATGTACGATGCGGCCTGGGAGTTCGCCTGGTTGGACGGGCCGCCGGGCGCGAGCGCCTGAGCTTAGCGTAGTGTAAGCGAGCGGCGTCGCGGCTCCGAGCCGTCAGTAGATGAGCTTGAGACCGCAGCCGCCACCCGCACCGATTAATGCCGGCGGACGAAAAACCGCCGGTCCCAACAGATGTGAAACTGTTCTCCTAGCCGCGGGTTCCGCCTCGCCCCGGCTGGACCTTCTTCCAGCCTATGAAGATCAGCAACGCCGCGGGCAGCAACAGCGCGGCTGAGGGCGGCTCGGGAATCCCGGTGGCAGCGAACGCGACGAGTTCGCCGTCCGTCGCGTACGCAACCGTGGGGTCTTGATACGTGGAACAGCTCGCGTCAGCGCAGAGTGCTTCTATTGCCAGGAGTGATGTGACGATGGTTCCGGGTGGCCCCGTGATGGGCGATTCCGGAACGATCCATAACGATGGAACATCCGTCAGGTCGTTTGTGGGTAGACTTTCCACCAGCGTGACATAGCTCGGCGAGACCGGCAGGCTGGGGTTCCAATACTGGAAAAAGATGTTGTTGTACGCTACTCCGCCCGTCGCGAGAACCAGGTCATTGCTGTAGGTGTTCGTAGCGGCATCGTAGGTGACCCCGCCAGCTATCGTGCTGCCGTCGTTGAAGGTGAAGCCGCTGACTAGCCACGTCACAGGCGCCGCTTTCGTCATGGACAGCGCGGTCAGCGCTAACACTGCCGCGATGGCAAGCGCCCTAAATCGTACGAAATTGATGTTCTTCAAGGATCGCCCCTCCTCTACTCGCACTCCACTTTCGCCCTGGATCGACGCCCAGTTGAATCCAGAAACAGGAGCACGGAAAGCGTCGTATGGAACGCTACCGTGAAAGTGTGCCATTTGGTACTGAATTTGGCAATAGGAAATTGGTCCCAAAGCCGGACTGCTGGAGGAGTTGCGGGGTGGCTATAGACGATTTCTGGTTTTGGACCGATTTTCGACGGCGTCTTACGGCGCGCCTCGCGGCGCTTTTCCAGCATTGTCAGATAGATGGAGTGGAAGAAAGCGATGGCTCTTTTCAGCAGCCTGCCGCGGAGAATTCAGGCCTCGCGCCGGCCGCTCACGGACGGGAATCCGGCTTTTCGCTGACCCAGAACCCAAGGCGCGCGCGGACTTTCAAGCCGCTCCGGTTCTTCACTTGCACCGCCAGCTCATGGTAGCCGGGCGCGGCATCCTGAGCGGGGAAGCTCAACAAGTATTGGCCATGGAGCTCCTCGCCGACCCGCGTGAGGTCGCTTTCCAGCCCCTTGAGCGTGGCGAAGCCGAGTTTCTCTCCGCCGGTAGCCCGGACCAGCTCCTTTACCGAATCGGTTTCGAGGATCCGAGCCACCTCGCCGACGCCGCCCAGGACATTGACGTTGCCGGAGGTGTTGGAAATGCCGGGGGGATTGTACGGATTGGGGGGACTTGGTAGTGGCGGGGGCTGGGAGGGATTAGAGGCATTCGGCGCGTCGTTGCCCCTGGTGGTGAACGCGGTCCGGTAGGGGGACCATGTGGCCGCAAAGACAGTCACCGCATCCTGCTGGATGATCTTCAGCGCGTCTCCGAGCCTCGTGGCGCTGCCACGGTCTTTGCTCTCGCCAAGCACGATCAGGATTTTGCGTTCTCCGCGCGGACGTGCGGCGAGCAGTTGAGCGGCATACGCGACGGCGTCGATCTGCCGCGCCGTGTCGCCGCCCTGCGAAGCCACGGTCTGCTCGAATGCTGCTTCCAGAATATTGGGGTCGCGCGTGAAATCTGCCAGCAAAACGGACGTATCGCCGTAGCCCACTACGGCGGCCCGGCCCCGGTCTCCGGTCAGCAAAGGCTGGATCAGACTGCCGACTTTGCGCACCTTCAGATTCGTGGCCTGCGAAAGGTCGTTGGTCTGGACGGCGATGACGATCGCCAGAGGCGCCGAAACGCTTTCCGCCGTGTCCATGTGGAACGGCTTGATCTTGCCGTCTGAAGTCAGAACGAAATCCTCCGGCTTGAGTCCCTCCACAAACTGGTTCCTACGGTCGGTCACTGTCACTGGCACCAGCACCACGGGCGCGCTGGTTCGAAATGTCGGCTCCTGCGCTTGAGTACTAACCGGAAGCAGCGTCAGCGCCAGCAGTCCGGCCGCGAGCCGCGGCGCGAGCAATGTCCGGCATCCTTCAGGGGAGGCCTGTGCCCGGCCTTTGCGCTTCGGCTCTTCTAAAAGAGGGGATTTCATCTTGCTCCGTTACTGCAGCTTGCCGCGTCCCGCGACGGTCCAGGCATCGACAACCTCTTCGCCATGCACGGCCCACACTTGCTCATGCAAGTTCATGGCCGTGCAGACGTGGTTCATCAGCACCCGGACGCGATCGCCCGGCCTGTAGGCTCTTTCGGCCCGCGACAGGTCTACGTAGCCGTGCTCCTCATTCATCTTGTGGAAACGGGCTCCAGCGTCGCCCTCAATCTCGCCGTACAGGGGATCTTCCGCTGAGGCCGAACGGTCGGAGGAAAAGGTCTTCGACCCCCCGTCGATCATCATGCGCTCGCCTTGCACCGAGACCACGGTACACACGATCGTGGCCGCGCAGTCGGCTCGCGTGCAGGCCCCGCTCAGCAGCGTGTTGCGGTCGTTGAAGATGTAGGTCCCGGGGCGGATCTCGTTGACGCCCGGAATCGTGTGCGAGTGCCAGAGCAGGGGGGTGGAACCGCCGCTTACGATCTCGGGCTCCGCGCCCGAGCGAGCGAGGGCGGCGACCATTTCAGGAACCTGGGTGCGCAGCCGCTCGAGCGCCGGCTGACTTTCGGCGGCGTGGTCTTTGATGTGGCCCGGGTAGAACGCCACGCCCCGCCAGCGCAAGCCCGGCAGAGCACGGATTGCCTGGATCACTGAGAGGAGCTGCGGTCCGGGCACGACACCCATGCGGTGCAAACCGAGGTCCGCTTCCACCAGAATCCCGATCTCGACGCCAGCTCGCACGGCGGCCACGCCGATCGCTTCCGCGACGTCTGGATCGTCGAGTGCGACGGTGACCTGCGCCTGGCGGGCAAGCTTCACCAGGCGCGCAAGTTTGGCCTCGCCGAGCACCGGGTAGGCAATCAGCAGATCGGGCGTTCCGGAAGCGAGCATCACCTCGCCCTCGGTGGTCTTCGCCACCGACAGGCCGGCGGCGCCGAGCTCAATCTGACGCCTCCCGAGCGCGGGAATCTTGTGCGTCTTGGTATGCGGCCGCAGCCGCAATCCGTGCTGCCGCGCGTAGCTGGCCGCGCGGTTCAGGTTCCGCTCCATCGCATCGACGTCGATGACGAGAGCTGGTGTTTCGAGTTCGGTGAGATGTGTCACTTCTTTTTCGCGTTGGGGTCGACGAACCGGATGCTGACGCGCGGCGGCGACTTGCGGTAGACCAGTTCGAGTTGTTTGGGCTTCACTTTGCCGTCGATCTGAAAGTACAGCAGTCCGGTGACCGCGTGGTCGATCTCTCCGTCTTTCAGTACTCTTGCTCTTAGGGCATCCAGCAAGGGATTCGGCTTGCCTTTGTTTTTCTCTTCTATGCTCGCCGCTGCGTCTGAAGTGTCCGCAGTCGGCGAGCCGCCCGAGACTCCTCCCACTCCCGGCACAGTCCCTGGGTACCCGCCTCCGGGATACCCGCCCCCCGGGTACCCGCCTCCGGGGTAACCGCCACCAGGATAGCCTCCAGGGTAGCCAGCGGGACCCTGGCCCATGCCGCGACCCTGTGAGCCGCCGACCGATTTCACGACCATCACCGCATTGCCTGCCACCTGCGACGGGGTCAAGGGGCGGGAATGTTGCCCATCCCTGTCACTTCGGAGCAGGAAGTCGTCGATGTCGAGCGCGAGCTTTTCGTCACCCTTGGGCGTGACCGTCACCTCGACCACGATGTAGCCCTCGCCGGGATACTCGCCGACAGCCTGTTTCATCGAGTCGCGGTCGAGAAAGGCCCTGGCCGAAATGCCGATCTTCTCGTCCGCGGCTTCGCCGTCCGCCACCAGTTTCTGCGTAGGGCCGGCCTGCGCGACCTTGTCCTTCTTGTCCGCGCTCGCAAGCGGGACGAGAGCGAGCAACCCGGCCAACAGTATCAACCACTTAGGCATAGCCAGCACTCCTTTGTGCTACCACCGCTCCCTTACAACGCCATCGCAGCCGCGTACGCCGACGACCAAGCCCATTGGAAATTGTAGCCGCCCAGATGTCCCGTGACGTCCACTACTTCTCCGACGAAGAACAGGCCCGGTACGTTGCGCGCTTCCAGTGTGCGCGAATCGAGATCCGCAGTCGAGACCCCGCCGCCAGTGACCTCGGCTTTCTCAAAACCCTCGGTCCCGGAGGGAGTCAAGCTCCAGGCGTGCAGACGCTCCTCCAGTCTCCGCATGGGCGGGATCGGCTGGGTGAAGCCTTCCACCTCCAGCCAGCGTTCCGCCAGCCGCCGCATGACTCTCTCCGCCAGGATGGTCTTCACCGCCGAGCGATCGCCCGCCGCCCGTCGCGCCTCAACGATCTGCGCGAAGTTCAGCTCTGGCAGCAGGTCGAGCCGAATGGCTTTGGACTCGGACTTGCGCGCGCCGGGCCGCGCCCAATAGGAAGAGAGCTGAAGGATCGCCGGGCCGCTGAGGCCCCGATGGGTCACCAGCGCTTTCTCCCGGAAGGCCTGTTTCCCAAACGACGCGGTCACCTCGGCGGAGACGCCCGCCAAGTCGCACCACTGCCGGCGATCTTCCTCGTTGAAAGTGAGCGGCACCAGGGCGGGGTAGGGCGGTTCTACCTTCAGGCCGAACTCTCCGGCGATGCGATAACCGAGGCCGGTAGCGCCCATCTTCGGGATGGAAAGTCCGCCCGTAGCCACCACCAACGTCGTCGATTCGTACGTTTTATGCCCTGTTTCGACGCAAAAACAGGTGTTTTTTGTCACTTTTTCGACGTTGCAGCCAAGCTGCACTTGCACGTTGCCTGCTTTGCATTCCTCTTCGAGCAGGCTCAAAATCTCCCGCGCCTGCCGGTCGCAGAAGAGCTGGCCGAGCGTCTTCTCGTGATACGGGATGCGATGCTTCTCCACCAGCGCGACGAAATCGCGCGGCGTGAAGCGCGCCAGCGCCGACTTCGCGAAATGCGGGTTGGCGGAAAGGAAGTTCGACGCCGACACGATTCGGTTGGTGAAGTTGCAGCGCCCGCCGCCGGAGATCAGGATCTTCTTGCCGGGCTGGTCGGAGCGTTCCAGCACGAGCACACGCCGTCCGCGCTGCCCGGCAATGGCGGCGCAGAACAGTCCGGCGGCTCCGGCTCCGAGAATGATGGCGTCATACACGGGCGTTGGGAACACCTACTTGGGTGCGGCCACGAACTTGTAGCCCACGCCGCGCACGGTGAGCAGGTGGCGCGGCGTCGTGGGATCGTCTTCGATGTAGCGCCGCAAACGCACGATGAAATTGTCGATGGCGCGCGTGTCCGTGTCTTCATGCAAGCCCCACACCTCTTCGAGCATGGACTTGCGGGAGACCGGCTTGCCCTCGTGATGAATGAGATACCGGAGCAGATTCGCCTCCATCAGCGTCAGCGGGAACGCCGCGCCCCGCACGCGGAGTTCGAGCAGGTCGAACTCGACCGACTTCTCGCCGAATTCGTAGCGGTCGAGCTCGTCGGTCTCGGGCTTTGCCTCTTTCGCCGCGGCCCGCAGCCAGTCGGTACGGCGCAGCAGGCTCCGGATGCGCGCGATCAGGATCGGCAGCTCGAATGGCTTGGTGAGATAGTCGTCCGCGCCCGCGGCGAACCCGCGCAAAACATCGTCGGGATGACTGCGCGCGGTGAGCATCAGCGTTGGGGTGAACTGTCCGCTCTGCCGCATCTCCGCGATCACTGTGAATCCATCGATACCGGGCAACATGACGTCGAGAACAACGACGTCGAAGCCCGGAGAGTCGGCCGACAACATGGCCAGGGCAGCCTCGCCGGTCTCGGCGATCTGGACCTTGTATCCCTCGGCCTCCAGGTTGAACCTCAGGCCTTCGGCCAGGTGGCGTTCGTCTTCTACAACCAGAACATGACTCATCGCGCTATGGGGAGTTGGAGTACAAACGTGCTCCCGCGTCCCGGTCCCTCGCTTTCCGCCCAGGCGCGACCGCCATGGCGCTTGGCTACCGACCGGACGATAAACAGTCCGAGTCCGGTGCCCTTCACGCGCGAGGCCAGTTGCCCCGGAACGCGGTAGAAGCGACCGAAAATACGGGTCAGCTCCGTCTTTTCGATGCCTGGTCCCTGGTCGCGCACGCGCACGCAAACAGAGCGCTCGTCGAGACGCTGTGTATGGACAGAGATCCTGGGGGTCTTGCCCGAGTACTTCACCGCGTTGTCGATCAGGTTCGACAGCGCCGTCCCGATCTCCTCGCGGTCTCCAAACACCGTGATCGCCGGCCCTGGGGAGAATTGCAGCGACTCTGGTGGAATCCGGTGCAGCTTTACGGAACTCGCCAGACACTCTTCGATCAATGCGTTCAGGTCGAGCCGCACGCGGTTCGGCTTTGCGCCCGACAGTCCCATGCGGCCCGTGCGCAGCACCTGTTCGATGGTGGTCAACAGGCGGTCGCTGTCCTGGAGCATGATGGCGTAGAACTCCTTGCGCTTCTCCTCGTCCACGGCGTGCGTCTGCAAGGTCTGGAGGTAGAGGCGGATGGAGGCGACAGGTGTTTTCAACTCGTGGGTGACGGCGTTGATGAAGGCGTCGTGCTGGGCATTTCTGCGGATTTCCCGCACCAGAAAAATGGTGTTCAGAACCACGCCGGCGACGATGAAGGCCAGCAGAAGGACGCCCAGGAACAGGAGGATCCCCTTGCGCCAGTCGAACAGCACCCATCCGATGTACAGCGTGAATATGACTAGGATCAGGCCGGCGCCGAGCGCGATGAAAAACGCGATCGACTTCTTGCGGCCGGCAATCACCATATCTCTAGCGTAGCTGGTCTATCGCGGCTAGAAGCGGCCGGGAGGTCCTGCGGGCGCTGGAGCGCCCCCTGGGAACGCCGATCTCCAGATCGGCTCCGAACGGCGCGCGTCAGCGGCAACTCAAATGCGCATTCGCGCGCCAGACGGCTTGCCGGCAGTTGCCGACGGTCGAAGTGTGAGCCGGACAAAGCCGATCTGGAGATCGGCGGTCCCAGGGACACGCTCAGAGGGTGTTACCCGGCTTGCATTCCGATCGGTGATCCTCGGGGACATCCCGACTTACTCCAGGTTCAGCTCGACGCGCGTGCCGACACTCAGGCCAAGCAGTCGCGCGGCTGAATCCTGGTTGACCGCGATTTCGAGGAACCCGCTCGATCCGGCCACGATAGCGGGCGTCCGCGGCGCCATCGCGGAGTAACTGGCCGCCACATCGCGCAACTCGTGGGAAGCGATCTTCAATACAAAGCGGCCGCTGCCGGCCGTGCACCCCGTCGGGAGATTGGTGATCAGGTTTCCGAAACGATCGACGTGGACGACCTCTCCAACCCACCGGTAGGCCGATGGTTGCAACGCCCGGCCGGATGTTCCGGTCGCGTCCTTGATCAGGGGGCCGGCGTGCGAGGCGGCCACGCCCAAGGCGAGGTACGCCGCGACGGGAGCGAACACATCGCGGCCGTGAAAAGTGGCGCTGGCGGTGGGCAGCATGAGCTTGCGGTTAGAGATCAGCCGGGCCTTCGTACCGGGTGCTAAGAGCAGATCGCCGAACAGGCCGTTATCGGGGCCGACGAACAGGTGGCCGTGAGCCTGCACGAGAATCGGGCGGCGAGCGCTTCCGACGCCGGGATCGACGACGGCGACGTGTATGGTCCCCTTCGGAAAATAGGGCCAGCTCTGAGCCAGCAGGAAGCGCGCCTGCGCGATGGCGTAGGGCTCCACCTCGTGCGTGATGTCGATGACTCGGGCGGCGGGGGCGATGGAGGCGATCACGCCCTTCATGACGCCTACGAAATGGTCCTTCAGGCCGAAGTCGGTGAGCAGCGTGATGAGGGGAGAATTCTGTTTACCACGCATGGCGGTTCATAACCCAGAATAGACGTGCGCGGCTCAGGAGCGCTCGGGCGCGCTTTCCTTTCAGGGCTTGCCGGATGTAGGCTCGATAACGGCGGCTTAGCCAGCAACAAGCGCCGGCGCGGAAGGGGCATATGAAGGACAACACAACATCAGAACCAATCGACCGCAATGGCGGCACCGGCCGCAGGGAGTTCGGCAAGCTCGCGCTGGCGGGCGCCATGGGAGGCGCGGCGATGCTCGCTTCCGCGAGAGGCGCGTCCGAGAGTGCCCATTCCGGCATCAAACTCTGCGCACAGGCTTCGGCCAAGCCGTCCGACGAGGAATTGCTTTTCCTGCGGCAGATCGGCGCGGAATACGTGAGCGTCGGCTCGACGCCCGACCTGCGCACGGCCGAAGGTTTCCTCAGCATCAAGAAGCGCTATGCCGGCGCCGGCATCACGGTCTACAACATCGGCAACATGAGCGTCCACAACATGCCCGAGGTGACGCTGAACCTGCCAGGGCGCGACGCGAAGGTTGAGGAGTACAAACAGTACCTGCGCAATCTGGGCGCGGCCGGCATCCACTACACGACGTATGCCCACATGGGCAACGGCATCTGGTCGAGCGGGCGTGCGATGGTGCGCGGGGCCTCCGCGCGCGAGTTCGACATGGCGAGCGCGGACAAATACGGGCAGTGGGGCGACCAGAAGTGGCGCGAACCCCTGTCGCACGGCAGGGAGTTTTCGAAGGACGAAATCTGGGAGAATTTCACCTACTTCATCAAGCGGGTCGCGCCCGTGGCCGAAGAGGTGGGGGTCAGGATCGGCATTCATCCGGACGATCCGCCGGTGCCCGTGCTGGCGGGCGTGCCGCGCTGCATCTTCGCGAACTTCGAAGGCTACAAACGGGCGCTGGAGATTGCGAACAGTCCAAACGTCGGGCTCTGCATGTGCTGCGGGACCTGGCTCGAAGGCGGGCGCAAGCTGACCGGCAAGGATCCGGAAGAGATGATCCGTTACTTCGGGGCGGGGAAGATCTGGAAGATTCACTTCCGCAACGTCGATGCCCCGCTGCCACACTTCGTCGAGACCTTCATGGATAACGGCTATTACGACATGTACAAGATCATGAAGGCTCTGCACGACGTGAAATTCGACGGCATCACGATCCTCGATCACAGCCCCGCGATGGTCGGCGGGGGCTATACGCAGGCGGCCTTCGGCTTCGCCTACATGCGCGCGCTGCTGGCACGGGCGAACTCGGAGTCGCGGGCATAGCGACTGGCGAGCGCGGCGCGTGTGGACGGGCGAAGCCTGACAGATCGCTTAACCTTGATCGTCGAAGCGCGGGCCGATGCCCAGCATCCGGCCTAGCGCGAGCCAGCGCGAATGCGACGCCATGGACACCTGGGTTCGCAGAGTAGAGAAATCCTGCGCGAGTTTGTCGTAGCGCAGAACCAGTTCCTTATGCTTGCGCAGTGAATCCAGTGTTCCCAGCGATGGCGCCCCCGGCTCGATTGTTTGCGGCTGGGAGCCCTGGCATTGTTCCGCGTATGTCTTTTGAAGGCTCTCCACTTGCCGAGCCAGCTCCCAGACGAGCAGACCAGGGAACGAGAATTGTTCCTTGCGGGCAATGATCGGGCGCGACCACGGCTCGTGCCACTGCACGCCAAACTGGGCGCAGTTATCTTTCAGAATACTGACTTCGCGAAAGCCCGCCGTCAGCAGTTTCCGCTCGAGATCCCGTTCGCCGAAGAGACGCAATTCGAGGGTGTTGCCCGGCCCGCCGTGGAACTTGAGGTCACGGAAGGTCTCAATCGAGCCGTCCTTCGTGCGGTTCACGAGAATGAACTCGCCTTCGATTTCAACGATCTTGTAGTCGTTCAGGCTGGGATAGTGCTCAACCGTGACTTCCTCGCCGGCCACATAGGGTACGGTCAGGATGAAGAAGCCGTTCGGTTTCAGAAGACGGACGACGTTTGCAAACGCTTCTTCAACAGGCGGGTGGACGTGCTCGAACACTTCGCTGGAAATGATGAAATCGTACTGGCCGGTGTGCTCCGGGCCGGGATGCAGGATGTCCATGCGCGGTTCACGCTCGTAGAAAGTGTTCGTATAAGTGAACCGGTCGGAGAGCACGCCGTCATAGCCCCACCAATCCGTCAGGCCCAATCCCCGGACCTGTTTGATCGTGGGTACTTCCAGCAGCGTCATGCTCCGGCCGAACAGCTCCGACGTCAAAAGGTGGACGATGGACCGGTAGCGCACCGAAGACTTGCACTGGACGCATGAGACCGCTTCGCGATCGAGTTGGGGAGTCTTGCTGGAGTTCCACGCGCCGCAGATATTGCAGACGAACTTGCACATTCATCACATCCTACATGGAACAAGGGTCGCCCGGCAGAGTGCGGACGACGATGGAACAGGATGAAGATGCGTGGCGGGTGTTCAGCGGCGGTGCGGACGCCGCGCGGGGCGAGCGCATGCGGGCGGGCTCTGGAGAGCCCACCCGGCGCTGGAGCGCCGCCCCACACGGAGGGAGCGCGCCGATTACTTCGTCAGGGGCGTCAGGACGATGGAGCGGAAATCCACCGGACCGTGATCGCCCTGCAGAATGAGCGGCCCAGGCTGGCCCTCGTTGGCATCGGCCGCGATGGCCGTGAGCCCTTCGATCACGCCCTTGTTGATAACCGTCTTGCCGTTGAGCGTGACGGTGACCTGGCGTCCCACCAGGCGGATCTCGTAGGTCTGCCACTCGCCCGCCGGTTTGCTGGCGTTTTCGCTGGGCAGGATGCGGCTATAGAGCGCGCCGTTGCCGTGGGTGTTGGCAGGTTTGCCGTAGTCGTCCAGGATCTGGACTTCGTAGCGGGCGCGCAGGCCGAGTCCGCTGTTGGAGTTCTTGCCGAGCCGGAACTCGACGTGCAGTTTGAAGTTCCAGAACTTCTGGATCGAGACCAGGTTGCTGGCTCCTCCGGTGCTCTTCAGAATGCCGCTCTCGACCGTCCAGCCGAAGGGCTTGTTGGGCGTCAGCGATTTCCAGCCCGCGGCGTCCTTGCCGTTGAAGAGTGGAATTGGCTTGGACTCTTTCCAGCTTGCGTCGTCCTGTTCCTTGATTTCCGGAGCAGGTACGCCGACCCAATGCTTGATCGGTTCGGCCGATCCCTCGCGGGTCGCCGTGCCGACGAGCTTCCCGTTTATCAGGCTTGCGGTTAATACGTCGTGGATTTCCTTGCCGCTATCTTTGTGGCGGAAGCCAAGAGTGAGTATGCCGCCATTGACGGTGATTTCGTCGATTTTGTTCAGATCGCCATTGTAGGCGCTCTCGAAGGTTCCTTTGGCGGCGGGGGTACCGGCGCCATCCAGGCCCAGCCACCAGGCGCGGGCCGTATCGCCGGTGATGGTAATGTCCCACCGGCCATCGAAGGGGCTGCTGCCCGCAAACGCGGTAGCAACGGAGAGAACGAGAAGAGCAAGGCTTCGCATAACCTATATAGCCTACGCCCGAAGTACGGCCGCTGGGAGCAGTCGGGCCTAATAGAAAGGCAACCCCCGGCTGTGCCGGGGTGGCAGCGGAAGTTTGACTTTGGCGAGAGTCCATCGGAAAACTCCACGACGTGAGCAGCCAAGCGCACGAAAAAGAGCTTTCGCGTTGGACAAGGATGAGAACTCAAGCCACACGAAATCGGGGTGCGAATAGCACGTCGTGTTCATGCCGAAGTGCGGCTGGAGGGTGCTCTACGAGCAGGTCCGGCGGAACCCGGGGAGGTGTGTCATCCGCCAGCGGATCTTGCGGCGACGCAAGCGCTGCCGGGTTCAACCGCCGGATGCGGAATACCGCGCGTCCGGTGGTGTGGGAGGGCGGCCGGGCGCAATGCTGGTCGCTCGACCCGATCCAGGAGCATTCCCCCGAGACTTCGCGCAACTCAGTGGATAATACATGAAGCATGCCCGTCAGCTCGAAAGTCCGCTTCGGGGGTATCGTTTGAAACACAACCGGTATCTGGCCGCCCTCGCCTACATTCCTGTGGGCATATACAGCCATGGCGCGCTGGGTTCGGCGAAGGGCGCGGCTTACTCCGCCCTGCTCAGTTTCTTCCCGGTCCTCACTTTCACGACGGCTGCTCTGGTGGTGGCCGACGCGGCGAACGTGGCGCGGCGTATCGCGACCCTGCTGTTCGAGTTCACTCCACCCGAGGTCGAACAGTTCCTGCGCACCTGGTTGGCTGAGAATAGCAAGCACCGCGCCTCGCTCCGCGTAGCGGCCGTGCTCCTGTCGCTGTGGGCCGCTTCGGGCGTAATGGCAAGCCTGATGGAGGCCTTCCAGCGCGCCTATCAGAAGGAGAATACGCGCGGCATCGTCCACCAGCGTCTGGTGGCCATCTCGCTGGTCCTGATGTCGCTGCTGCCCGCAGTGGGAGCGACGGTTTTGCTGGTACTCGGCGACCGGGTCGAGACGAGCGCGATGGAGTGGCTCGGCGTCGTCGGCTCCGACGACATCCTGCGGCCGGGCATTCGCGTGATCGGCCGGCTGATCCGCTACTTCGTGGCGTTCTCCTGCGTGGGTTTGGTCACGTTGATGCTTTACTGGCTTGGCCCGGACATCAAAGGGCCGCGCAGACTCCTGCCCGGCACCGTCCTGGCGACGTTCCTGTGGCTGGTGTTGACCCAGGCTTTCACGTGGTACGTGCGCAACGTGGCCAACTACAGCTTGCTCTATGGCTCGATCGGAGCCGTAATTGCCTTCATGGTCTGGATGTACCTGCTGGCGCTGGTGGCCACGGGCGGCTGCGAATTCAACGCGGCGCTCGACCGCTCCGGACGCCGATAGACTGGAAGCATGAGCTTCCGGCTTGGCATCGACTACCAACCTCGGGGGGACCAGGGCGAGGCGATCCGCCAACTTGTCCAGGGCATCCAGGAAGGCGAGCAGCACCAGGTCCTGCTGGGCGTCACCGGCTCGGGCAAGACCTTCACGATGGCAAAGATCATCGAGGAGCTGGATCGGCCGGCGCTGATCATGGCGCACAACAAGATCCTCGCCGCGCAGCTTTACCAGGAGTTCAAGAACTTCTTCCCGCATGCCGCCGTGGAGTACTTCGTCAGCTACTACGACTACTACCAGCCCGAAGCCTACGTCCCAGCCTCCGATCTCTACATCGAGAAGGAAGCCACCACCAACGCCGAACTCGACAAGCTGCGACTGTCGGCCACGCGCAGCCTGTTTGAGCGGCGCGACTGCGTGATCATTTCGTCGGTTTCCTGCATCTATGGTCTCGGCTCGCCAGAGGCCTATTACGGCATGTTGATGATGCTCGAAAAGGGGCAGAAGATCACCCGCGAGCAGATCACGCAGCGGCTGGTCGAGATCCTGTACGACCGCAACGACGGCGATTTCCAGCGCGGGAGTTTCCGAGTGCGCGGCGACGTGATCGACATCTATCCGACCTACGACGACAACGCCTATCGCATCGAACTGTGGGGCGACGAGATCGACGCGCTGTCGCAGGTAGACCCGTTGACGGGCCAGGTGCGCCAGACCTACCAGCGCCTGCCGATCTACCCCAAGTCGCACTACGTGATGAGCAACGACACCAAGGAGCAGGCGATGCACTCCATCGAAGCCGAGCTTCAGTGGTGGCACAAGGAACTCAGCTCGCAGGGCAAGCACATCGAGGCGCAGCGCATCTGGCAGCGCACGCAGTTCGACCTGGAGATGATGCGGACCGTGGGCTATTGCCACGGCGTCGAGAACTACTCGCGCCACTTCACCTCGCGCCTGCCGGGCGAACCGCCGCCGACGCTGCTCGACTACCTGCCGGCCGACGCGCTGCTCTTCATCGACGAGTCGCACCAGACCGTGCCGCAGATCGGCGGCATGTACCACGGCGACCGCTCGCGCAAAGAGACGCTGGTGAATTTCGGTTTCCGCATGCCCTCGGCGCTGGACAACCGCCCGCTGACGTTTGAGGAATTCGAAAACCGCGTACACCAGACGACATATGTTTCCGCGACGCCCGGACCTTTCGAGTTGACTAAGACCGGCGGCGTCGTGGTGGAGCAGATTATCCGCCCCACTGGGCTCGTCGATCCGCCTGTCGAGGTCCGGCCGATTCGCGGGCAGGTAGACGACCTGCTGGGCGAGATCCGCAAGCGCGCCGAACGCAACGAGCGCGTGCTGATCACGACGCTCACCAAGCGGATGGCCGAAGACCTGCAGGAATATTACTCGGAGCTGGGCGTGAAGTGCAGTTACATGCACTCCGAGGTCTCGACGCTCGATCGAGTCAAGATCCTGCGCGACCTGCGCCGGGGCGAGATCGACGTGCTGATCGGGGTCAACCTGTTGCGGGAAGGTCTCGACCTGCCGGAGGTGACCCTGGTCGCGATCCTCGACGCCGACAAGGAAGGCTTCCTGCGCTCCACCGGCTCGCTGATCCAGACCATCGGCCGCGCGGCGCGCAACGTGAACGGCATCGCGATTCTCTACGCCGACGTGATGACCGACTCCATGCGGCGCGCCATCAGCGAAACAGACCGGCGGCGGCGCACGCAAGTCGCTTACAACGAGGAGAACGGCATCACGCCGCAGACCATCGTGAAGGCCATCGATTCGAATCTGATCAGGGTCGCCGAGGCCGACTACGTGACCCCGGAACTGGGCGACGCCTCCGGCCTGAACGAACTCACGCCGGAGCAGCGTGCCTCGCTGCTGGAAGAGCTGGAACACAAGATGCGCGAGGCGGCCAAGAACTTCGACTTCGAGACCGCCGCCCAGTTTCGCGACCGTCTGAAAGCGCTGCGGGAGCCCCGGCCGTTCGGCGAAGTGTCCTCAAGACCGGCGCTGGAGCCCGACTGAGCCAGTGTTGATTCGGCTGATGGAGCCGGCGATGCCCGTACGGCGAACCGTCCGAACCGCAAATGGAAGTACGCGACCTCAGCGGGTTTGCGGGCATCAGTAATAGATAGATAAGATCGAGAGAGTCCCGTCTGGATGCACATGTTGAAAAGTAAGATCGATAAGCCCGCGGATCTGAACCCCGCCGAGACTCAGGAGTGGTTGGAGGCGTTGGACCAGGTCATCGAGGATGGGGGGCCGGAACGGGCCAGGTACCTCCTCGAGCGTCTGGCGTCTTCCGCGTCGAAGCAGGGAGTACCCGCAACCCTCGGCACGACAACCCCCTACGTCAACACGATCCCCGTTGAAGAACAGCTACCCTACCCGGGCGACCGGGAGTTGGAGCGGCGCATCAAGAGCCTGGTCCGCTGGAACGCCGTGGCGATGGTCGTCCGCGCCAACAAGTATGACGACGGCATTGGCGGCCATATCTCCTCGTTTGCCTCCTCGGCCACGCTGATCGAGGTCGGCATGAACCACTTCTTCCGGGCGAAGATCGGTGACCAGCCGGGCGATCTCGTTTACTTCCAGGGCCATGCTTCGCCGGGCATGTACTCGCGAGCGTTCCTCGAAGGCCGGCTGAGCGAGCAGCATCTCAAGAATTTCCGCCACGAATTGCGCGAGACACCAGGCCTGAGCTCGTACCCGCACCCGTGGCTGATGCCAGAGTTCTGGCAGTTTCCGACCGTTTCGATGGGGCTGGGTCCGATCAACGCCATTTACCAGTCGCGCTTCATGCGCTATTTAGAGCACCGCGGGATCATGCCGCCCACGGACCGCAAGGTTTGGGCGTTTCTCGGCGACGGCGAGATGGACGAACCGGAATCGCGCGGTGCCCTGCAACTCGCGGCGAACGAAAAGCTCGACAACCTGATCTTCGTCATCAACTGCAATCTGCAGCGGCTGGACGGCCCGGTGCGGGGCAACGGCAATATCATGCGGGAACTGGAAGGCCAGTTCCGCGGCGCCGGCTGGAACGTCATCAAGGCGGTGTGGGGCAGCGATTGGGACCCGATTTTCGCGGCCGATGTGAGCGGCGCCCTGGTCCGGCGCTTGGAAGAATGCGTCGATGGCGAGCTCCACGCCATGACCGTTCGCGGCGGCGCCTATGTTCGTGAAATGCTCGCCGGCAAGGACCCCGAGATTCGCGAATTGCTCTCCGGATACACCGACGAGCAGCTTCTCAGACTGAGACACGGCGGCCACGACCCGGTGAAGGTATACAACGCCTATCTGCGCGCGACGCAGCACACCGGCCAGCCGACCGTGATTCTCGCCAAAACCGTCAAAGGCTACGGCATGGGCGAGACGGGCGAAGGCCGCTACACCACGCACCAGCAGAAGAAGATGAACGAGCAGGAACTGATGCGGCTGCGCGAGCGCTTCCAGATTCCGATTCCCGAAGACACGGTCGCCACGGTGTCTTTCTACCGGCCGCCGGAAGACTCGCCCGAGATTCAGTACCTGAAGGAGCGCCGTAAAGCGCTCGGCGGTTCCCTGCCTGCCCGCCTGCACACCAAGGTCAATCTGCCTATCCCGGAGTTGAGCGAATTCTCCGAATCGCTGCACGGCTCGGGGGGACGCCAGGTTTCCACAACCATGGCCTTCGTCGCGATTCTGAAGACGCTGCTCAAGAACAAGGAACTGGGCAAGCGCGTAGTGCCGATCATCCCCGACGAGGCGCGCACGTTCGGCATGGAATCGCTATTCCGCCAGATCTCGATCTACTCGCCCGCGGGTCAGCTCTACAAGCCCGTAGACAGCGAGCAGTTCCTGTACTACAAGGAAGCGATCGACGGCCAGATCCTGGAGGAAGGCATCACCGAAGCCGGCGGCCTGGCCGATTTTACGGCGGCGGCGACGGCGTACTCGAACTACGATCAGCCGATGATCCCGTTCTTCATCTACTACTCGATGTTCGGTTTCCAGCGCGTAGGCGACGCCATCTGGGCACTGGGCGACTCGCGCGGGCGCGGCTTCCTGCTGGGAGCGACGGCGGGCCGCACGACGCTGAACGGCGAGGGGCTGCAGCACGAAGACGGCCATAGCCATGTGCTGGCCTCGACGGTGCCGAACTGCATCACCTACGATCCGGCCTACGCATATGAGATTGCCGTGATCGTCCGCGACGGCATGCGGCGGATGTTCGGTGAAAACGAGGACGTTTTCTACTACCTCACGCTGGGCAACGAGAATTACGCTCAGCCGCAGATCCCGGAGGATCCCGGAACCATCGAGGGGATTCTGAAGGGGATCCATCGGGTGAGCAAGAGCGAGCAAGGCCCGTCGCGCGTGCAACTTTGGGGCAGCGCATCCATGCTGAACGAGGCTTTGCGCGCGCAGCGGCTGTTGTGGGAAAAATACCAGATCCCGGCCGACGTGTGGAGCGTGACCAGCTACAACCAACTGCGCCGCGACGCGTTGAGCCTGGAACGTTGGAATCGCCTGCACCCCGCAGAGCCCGCTCGCAAGCCGTATGTGCAACAGGTGATGGAGGGCACGCAAGGCCCGATCATCGCCGCCAGCGACTATATGAAGGTACTCGCGGACCAGGTGGCGCCGTGGCTGAGCGGCCGTCTGGTCGCGCTTGGAACCGACGGCTTCGGACGCAGCGACAGCCGGCCGTATCTGCGGCGCTTTTTCGAAGTGGACGCGGAATCCATCGCAAGTGCCGCGCTCTCGCAACTCGC